>Ga0316605_10002036_pt1 | contig 11529 bp, 8 predicted proteins | sample OWC_soil_day20_n_FD_207666 | JGI IMG/M metagenome (GOLD analysis project Ga0316605, IMG submission 207666) | Wetland soil microbial communities from Old Woman Creek delta, Ohio, United States - OWC_soil_day20_noCT | ecosystem: Environmental > Terrestrial > Soil > Wetlands | place: USA: Ohio... | reverse complement strand
GATATGGCTACGATTTTAATGATTTGAACGAGCTGAACGCTGCATGCTCCCATGGAATGCAATGTGTGAAATTACTTACGACTTTTTTGGGTAAATTTTTTCCACTTTATGGAAGGAAAGTACATACTTGCTATCTCTCGCCCGCTCGCCTGAATATTCCGGGCGATCCTTTTATGCAAAAATCCAGGTTAGGAGATAATTACAGCATTGCAAGATGATCCGCTGGAAATGGAGTTTGGGTTTCCCGGCCGGACCGGGGAACCCAAGAGGGCCTATTCGTTGAAAAGTTTCTTTCTGCCAAACCCGGCAATGCCAACAAGGCCGAAACCTAAAAGCAGCATGGTCGCCGGCTCAGGAACAGGACTCGGTGGAGGAACATGGCCGTCAATGATGTCATTTTCGCAGCTCGCTGTAGCCCAGGCGATCCTTACCCATTCTTGTCCAAAGACATCCCAAGACCAATTCGCACCGGAATACACTATGTTCCAATCCGGGTTGTTTGCCAAGCTGTTCCAACTCCATGTGCCGGACCACCCACCCATGGCCGTACCCGAGGACATCCTGTATGGGACAGCATCACTATTCCAAATCGAGCCAAAGGTCCCGGTTGAGGTTACCTGGTACACCCGACCTGCAACAAAGGTGTCATGAGTGACCAGTGGGATCGCATAGTCCCATCCCACCCCATTCCCGCTGCGGTCCAAGAATAAATCGGCTACATCCGCCAAAGGTTTTGGACGACCCAAGAACCCAGAAAGATCTAAAGGATCATCAGAGTATTGGGGTTGATTGGTCAGGATGCTGATACTCAGAGCGGGATTCGTATCTATTGTGATGCTGTAAGTTTCGGTTGTGCCGTGCGCCCCCGGGAAATTGTCGATAGGGTCCATGATTGTTACCGGAATTGCCAGGGCAGAAGCCGGTAAAAATATGAATATCGCCAAAGCAATTAAAATCCTTTTCACCTTCGTATCCTCCTTCCAGTCGTCCTGTGATCCAAATCTGTTCTAAAACGGCCTCAACCTCTGTAAACCCTCCATCAGCCGTTCTTGAAAAGGCTCTCTCTTCCAAAACCGGCCAAGCCTATCAGGCCAAAGCCCAAGAGCAGCATAGTCGCAGGTTCCGGAACAGCATTGGGACTAACAGTACCGCGAATGGTGTCATTTCCGCAGGTCGCCGTTGCCCAGTAAATTTGCAGGTCTCCATCTGTCAGGTCATTCCACTCCCAATTCGCAAGGGAGTAAACTATGTTATAGTCCGGGTTGGATCCCGGCACATTCTCCCACGTCCATGTGCCTCTCAAACCCGTATCAGTACCTTCTCTGAGCCACACGGGTGCATCATTGTAACTAAAATCGCCGTAAGGTTTAAACACGGAGGACTGCCACATTCGGTCTACCCTGTACACGTGACCGGCTTCGAACTCCTGACCACCAGAAGTTTGATGATTGATCAAGGGGATCGCATAATCCCACCGCCCATTCATCTCAACGTCCAAGATCAAATCGGCTGGATAGGTGGTCCAATTATAATACTGCCCAGGTACTGTGGACCCCGTTTGAGGATAATTGGTAGCGATATTGAATGCCATAGGGATCGTAGGATCCGTGTCTACGGTGATGCTGAAAACGTCGAATACTTCACCGCCATATCGGTCCGTATTGGAGTCCGGGATTGTCACCAAGGTTGCCAGGGCTCCAGCCGGTAAAAATAAGAGTATCGTCAAAGTAATTAGAATCTGCTTCACTTTTATTTCCTCCTTATCAGTTGTCCTATAATGGAGACTTGTTTTCAAAGCCTTTCCACATCTATCCGAATTCTCACAGCCCTCTTTTCTATTACCCACTCACAACCTCGGTTCAGCATGCTTGGTTATCTAACTTCTTGCTTTTCATGTAGCAAGGGATGTGCCATGGAAATTAGAGCGAAGTTTTAAAAGCCTACTTTTTTTATTGCAAATATTACAATGAGTTATAAATCGGTCTAACTCCAACTCTTGGACAAAGTTAGAAAAGAAGATTGATGTGGGAATTTCTTTTCGACTTTTGTGAGCAAAATTCTTCCATTAGGTGGAAAAGAAATACACACAAAAAGACCAGAATACAGGCGACAAGGAAGACTGGTTATGCAGGTCGCTGGATACCGGATACTCGTCAAGAGTCAGATCACGAAAGCAAGCAAGAACAAAGAATTTCGAAATGGTGAGTCTCTCGCTGTGCCTAAGCTCGCCTTTCTTTAACTGCAATAGGTGTGCTGCCATTGGAAATTAGAGCGAAGGTATAGAATCGAAAATTTTTTTAAATGAGATTTTGAGGAGTTACACGAGTGCGTTACTCTAGGTTTGAGGAAAAGCTAGATCAGGCGGTAGCAGAAAAATGAGGAGGGAAGTTTGTTGTCATTTTTAAGTGAAGTCTTCTGCCGGGAAGTGGAAAAGGTTTTTATAGTCTACGGTTTGAGCCGGAATTCGTCGATTCGGCCGAGCAGGGTCTTGTAACTCACACCAAGCATTTCAGCCGCCTTTTTCCTGTTCCACTGAGTTTCGGCAAGCACGTCCACTATGGCCTGGCGTTCCGCTTCGGAGACACAGGTCTTGGTGATTTTCTTGAGGGAGAATCGATTTTCCTTGATCAACCTGGCTATCTTCTCATCCGACCAGCCGGAGGCCTCTGCCAGGTCTTCGCTTGAAGCACGCCGAGCCCCCCTAGGCAGGGCTTCGAGACTGAGCTCCCTGAACACAAATCCCCAGTCTCTGAGCGCGAGGGCCCGTCGCACCGCGTTCTCAAGCTCTCTCACATTCCCCGGCCACTGATAGGCTTGAAGGTGCTTCAGAACCTTCGCCGGGATCTCCAGAATTTCTTTCTTGTGCTCCAGACAGTACTTGTCGACAAAGTACTGCACAAGGATGGGGATATCCGGTTTCCTTGCCCTTAAGGGCGGGGCCTGGATATGAATCACATTCAGACGGTAAAAAAGATCCTTTCTAAAGAGGCCGTCACGCACCTTGTTCTGAAGATCGGAATTGGTCGCAGCCACAACCCGTGTGTCCACGAACTTATCATAGATCCCGCCAAGCCGGGCGAAAGCTTTGTCTTCGAGAACCTGAAGGAACTTCGCCTGGAGCGAGAGCGAGAGATCCCCGATTTCATCGATGAAGAGCGTTCCATTGTGGGCCAACTCAAGTCGCCCGGGCTTGTTCTTGTGGGCCCCTGTGAACGCACCCTTTTGAAAACCAAAGATCTCGCTTTCAAGCAACTCATCCGGCAATGCACCACAGGTGATCTTAACCAAGGGACCCTGACCTCGGGCAGAGTGATAATGGAGGAGGCGCGCGATCAACTCTTTTCCGGTTCCCGTCTCCCCGGTGATCAGCACGGTAATGTCTTTGCTTGCCACCTTTTGAATCCTCTGCTTGATGCCTCTAATCACCTCGCTGTAGCCGATGAGGACCGGATAGTCTGGCCGCATCTTGTATTCATCCCTAAATTTCAAGGCACTCTTCACGGTTTTACCAAATTCAGAGGACTCCGGATGCGATGCGACATGGTAGACGCCTTCCAAAGGCATGATCCCGGGACCCTCAGCCGAAGGCACTGCGCTAGAGGAGATCAAAATCGGCATGAAAGGGGTGATAATTTTCAGCTTGTGAATCCACTGGATGCATGAATCTGCATCGAGCGAAGGGCCCAGGACCGCCAGGTCGGGCTTGGAGGCTGCCAGTTCATCGATGTGCACATTCGGACTGGCGGTCGAGCAGCTCACGAACCCAAGCTTCTTGACCCCTGCAGCCCAAGCCTCGGCTATTGACGGTTCAGAATCAATCACCAGGACGCTTATCTCATCGGTCATAACGCAAAACCCTCAACGAAAAAGAAGACACTAGCAAAAAGGTGCACGGCCCAAGGTACACGGGAAATGCAAAGGAACCAAAAGCGCAGGAGCAATCACGAAAGCACGAAAAAGGGCCTATTGTTTTATTCAACCCTCTTCTTCGTTCTTGTTTTTCCCCTTTCGCCTGTCTCGTGGAATGCCGTCGTTTTTACCATTCCACCGGGATGTTTTCGTGATAAGGGGTTTCTTCTTGTATTCTGTCTACTGGCTCCTACACTCTCGTTTCACCTTTCCAGCGCAAGGGAGATAGCTTGGCTCAACTCTCCCATGCCGCACGGCTTCGTGATGTAGCCCTTGATCAGCTGCTTGATGCTTTCATCAATGCCGTTGGGCCCGTTTTCCTCGTAGCCGGATACAATGATAATCTTTGCCTCGGGATTCTTTTCCATGATTTTTCTGGCACACGTGATCCCGTCCATTTTAGGCATGCCCCTGTCCATGAGCACCACGTCCGGGCCCCACTCGTTGTAATTCTGGAGCGCGTCCAAGGGCTTTTCTACCGATATGGCTTTGTACCCGAGTTTTTTGCAGACGGCGGCCAGAGCGTCCAAAGCCGGCCTTTCGTCGTCGACAATCAAGACCTTCTCACCCTTCCCGGGAATGATCTCCCTTGCAGGCTCTTGCCTTTCGGCGTCCATCGGTTCTGTGTAGGGGAAACAAATCTTGAAAGCGGCGCCCTTACCCGGCTTGGAGGACACAGAGATGGTCCCATCGTGTTCCTCTACTATCCCCAGGACGGTTGAAAGGCCCAGGCCCGTGCCTTTACCCACTTCTTTTAGAGTAAAGAAGGGGTCGAAGATCTTCTCAATGGTGTTCTCATCCATGCCGATCCCTGTGTCGCTCACAACGGCCAACACCTTGTTCCCCTTCCTCCTGGCCTCAACAGTCAGCTTGCCGCCCATCGGCATAGCATCGTTCGCATTGCTGTAGAGATTCATGAAAACCTGGCTCAGCACAGACCTGTTGCCGTTCACAAAGAGGTCCTTGTCCAGGGTGAGCACGATTTCGATGTTTTTGTTCAATACCTTGGCGATGATTTCATGGGTTTCCCGGATCACATCAGAGAGGTCAAGGGTGACCTTCTTGTACTCTCCGCCTCTTTTGGAAAAATGAAGCAGGTTGTTGATGAGATCCACGCCTTTTTCCACTGAGTCGTAGATGTTGGTCGTGAGGTCCGCGATATCCTGCTTCTCCACGCAAACCAGTTCGAGGTATTCGGTGTTGCCTGAAATCGCCTGCAGGATATTCCTGAAATTGTGGGCGATGCCGCCTGCAAAGGCTCCGATGGATTCCATCTTCTGGGACACGAGCAGCTGCTCCTCCAAAACCTTCTGCTCCCTTTCTCCCAATTTCTTTTCCGTCACATCATCGAAGATCGCCACGATCTCCTTGGAAGGCAGCCGGTAAACGTAGTAATCCCTCCAACCGGTGATTTCTTCGCCATCCTTAAAGGTGACGGATCCGTTCTCAGAGTTTCCCGTTTGCCAGACTCGCCTGAAACGCTCCAGGATGTCGGATTGCTTGTAGGAGGGCACGGTTTCAAAAAGGGTTTTGTTCCCCACGACCTCTTTGTCGTTAATCTTCTCGATTGTACGAAATGCGCGGTTGAGGTTGAGGATGACGAAATCTTCCCCATCACCTGCCGCCTGGAACACCACAACACCGCTCGTCATGTGGTCAAAAATGGCCTTGAAGCGCGCCTCGCTCTCCCGAAGCTTTTCCTGAGTAGCCATGAGGACCTTGGCCCGATCCTCCACCAGGCTCTCGAGATTGGAGCAGATCGTCGCGTTCTCTATTGCGATGGCTGCCGGGCTGCTCAGCGCCGACAGCAGGGAAAGGTCCTCCTTGCGGAAACCATAAGGCTTGCTCACAGAGTCCACGTAGATAGCCCCTCGAATCTTGGACTTGCTGATGAGAGGAACGCACATCACGGACTTGATCTTCATGATCTCCATGCTTTCGGAGCGATCGTCCTTGTCCTCTTTCATCGTGTTGGACATCATGACCGCCTTGCCTTCGTTGATAACCTTGTTGACTACCGTTCGGCTGTAGGGGCGGGCCGCGTGTTTGGCATCGTCGTTCGATCTCGAAATCACTCGAGTGACCTTGCCTGATCCGGAATCAACCAGCAGGATGGCTCCACGATCGATTCTCTTGAGAAGATCAAAAATGTGGTCCAGGATCTTTCCAAAGAGTTCATTTAAATCCAGGGACTGCATCAGCATCTTCGAGACGCTGTAAATCAGCTCGAGGTTTCTCAGAGAGGTTTTGGGCCGATCCATTTCCGCCGCGTCATTGAGCGGGCTGACAGGATCAATGAACTTCTGAAGAGGAGCAACGTCCCTTTTGTACTCCTTGCCTAGGGAGAAGAAGATGTTGGCCACGCCGATCGGCACCCCTTCCCTCACCTCAAAAACCTTGCCGGGAATTATTGGTTTATCCCGGATATAGGTCCCGTTGGTGCTCCGCAGGTCTTCAATGAAGTACTTCTCGCCTTTGAGAACTATTTTCAGATGCCTTCGCGAGACGTGCTTCTCCTTGATCTGGATATGGTTGTCCGCGGACCTCCCCAAGAAGATGACTTCTTCTTTGAGATCATGGATCGCACCCTTTTCAAGTCCATTCAGAACAAAGAGTTTACTCATGAGCTCTTCTCCCCTTTGGACCGGCTCAGAAGGGTTTCGATGTGGTCTTTGAGCAACGACATTTTGACGGGTTTGGCCAAAACAAGATCCGCCTTTTTCTCCATAGCCGCAGCCTCGGGTTCCTTGCCGAAGCCGGTGATGGCAATGACCGGGATCCGGGGCTTCTTCTCCTTGATGGCACTCACAACCCCGACCCCGCTCACATAGGGCACCACAATGTCCGTAATCACGAGATCGTAGTTTTCGGTTTCAAGCTTCTTCAACGCCTCCATCCCGTCTACGGCGGTGATCACCACGTGCCCCTCCCGCGTGAGGTGTTTCACCATGATGGAAAGAACATCCGCGTCATCCTCAATGATAAAAATCTTTTTTAATTCTGCCATGGTCTACCCATAAGTCATTAAGAGTTATTCGTTATCCGTTCACCGTTATCCATTGTCCGTGGTCAGTTGTCCGTTGCGTCTTGCTGGTGAAACATTGAAATCAAAAAGAATCACGAAAGCACGGAAAAGGGCCTGCTGTTCTATAGATCCCCCCTCTTCTTTCGTGCTTTCGTACCTTCGTGTTTTCGTGATAAGGGGTTCCTTCCCGCTTTCACATTTTCTCCATTAGCCCCTGATTTCTTTCAAGAGCTTTCTGGCGTCGTCGGCTCCCTTGAAATTCGGGTCCAGCTGCAGGGCCTTTTCAAAGTAGTCTTTGGCCTTTGCCTTGTCACTGTTCTTGTGCTGTGCGAGCGCCATGTGATAGTTGATCACCGGATTCGACGGATCCCTGGCCAGGCTGTCCTGAAACTCCGCGATCGCGTTGAGGTAACTCCCCTTCAGATAGTAAATGTAACCCAGGGTGTCCATGACTGCTGGACTGTTGGGGAGCTGTCCTTTTGCGATCTGCGCGAAGGACAGGGCCTCGTCGATGTTCCCGCCTCTATCTGCAAGGTTCCACGCAAGGTTGTTGGCGGCCGGACCAAAATCCTTCTTGATGGCCAGGGCTTTTCGATAGTATGTTTCCGCCTTCTGGCTGTCCCCTTTCAGATCGTGAATCGTTCCTACGGCCATGTACCCTGCGAGATACTTGGGATTCTTGGCAATCACCGCCTCGTACTCCTTGATCGCCTCGTCGAACCGCTTTTCCCTCGCATAAATCCCAGCCAAGGCCACGTAGGCCGCAGGGTTGTTGGGCTCTGTCTCGATCGCCTTTTTGAACCGACCCTGAGCGGCCTTTGTATCCTGCTTCGCCAGGAAGATGTTCCCCTCCAAGTACTCAATGAGAGCAAGACTCGCCGGCGAATCCGCGACCTTTTTCTTGTGATCCTCGCAGGCTTTCAGAGCCTCGTCGTATTTCTTGTCGCGAACATTGAGCCCAACGACCAGAGCCAGGGCGTCTGTCTGCTGTGGATTGAGGGCAAGAGCCTTGTTGAAGGACTTGAGAGCCTCCGGCTGACGGTTTGTGAGGTTGTAAACGAGCCCCAGCTGAATGTAAGCAGGCACATAGTCCGTATCCGTTTGGAGAATCCTGCCGTAAATCTCCTCAGCCCCTTTCAGGTCTTTTTCGAGGACCTTCAGACTCGCCTGATGCATCAGGACACGGGTGTTTCGAGGCGCAATTTTCAACGCGGCATCGATCTGCTGCCGAGCAAAATCAGCGTTCCGCTCGTTGAGGTAGACCTCCGCAAGAATGAGCCTTGCATCCAGAAGTCCCGGATTCAACTCCACCGCTTTCAAAAGATCCTGTTGGCCCATTTTCGGATCGCCTTTTCCAATGTAAGACAATCCCCTGAAGTAATGGGCCATGGGATTTCGCGGACTCTCTCTCACCACCACGTCGAACCTTTCAAGGGCACTCCCGAAATCCCTTCTCGTGAGAAGGATCCGGCCCTTGAGAAGATTGGCGTCCACGTGCCCTTTTTCTTTTGCAAGCACCTTGTCAACGGTGGTTTCCGCTTCCTTGACCTTGTTGAAGTCAAAATGGAGCTCAGCCATGTTGACCAGCACGTCCGGATCATCTTTCTTGATTTCCGCCGCCTTGTGCATGGTTTCCAGCGCGCGGTCATAGGATTTCATACGCGCATAGTAGCCGGCTAGATTCATCAGGGGGGTCACATCCCCCTGGGGCGCCGCCTCCACGGCCTGGAGATAAATCTTCTCCGCCTGTTCGAACTTCTTCGTGCTCTCATAGAAAAGCGCCAGCACGTGAAGGGTTTCATAGGTTGATCCGGAAGTCTGGATCATTCTCTTGAGTTCGGCTTCAGCCTTGTCCCACTCCCCTTTGCCGGCATAAATGCGCGAAAGCTCAATGTAAGGAACGCCTGAGGCAGGATCCAGCGCTATGGCCTTGAGATAGGCTTCCTCTGCTTTTCCCGGTTCGCCTTTCAGGAGCAGCAACCGGCCAAGGGAGAGCTGCGTATTGAAGTGGTTCGGATTCACGGATGCCGCCTTTTCGAGCGTCTTGATCGCGCCGTCCAAGTCTTTCTCCTGAACTTGAACGCCGGAAAGAAGGCTCAGGGCTTCCACATTGTCAGGGGACTTGGCGAGAATCATCTCGGCTTTTTTTTTCGCTTCATCCGTCTGCCTCCCCAAGAGGAGCATCTGGCCCAGCTTGAGCTGAGCCTTGAGGTTCTCCGGGTCGGCCGAAACGGCCCTGGTGTATGCTTGGAAAGCTTCTCTACGCTCTTTCAGTTTCAGATAGGCTTCCCCTAACTCCACATAGGCGGTGGCGTCTTTGGGGTCCAGCTGAACAACGTTCTTCAGTTCAATGACCGCTTTCTTGGGCTCGTTTTTCGCGATGTATTCTCTAGCTTTTTCGAAATGCTTAGCCTTCTTTTCCTCTTTGCTTGCACACCCGGTCACAAAAACCAGCGTGAAAGAGAGCAGCATGATCCCAACAAAGCCGATAAAGAATCGTTGATGTTTCATATTGCGCCTCATTAATCCCCCTTTCCTGCACCCCCCGAAGATCAGGTCCACCAATTCGAGTGTACCGTTCACACCAGGAAATCCCTGTCCCTCGACAGCCTGACATGGTAAAGTCATAGCAAACTTCGGGCCATTGGGCCGCTGCTCACCGCCCCAATGACGATTTAAGGACGCCAGCCTCCGCGTAATCGCTACAATCAGGGCAAGCGAAATTCCAAAATCTAGACTAAGGTTAATACATCAAAATGTAACTTGATATTGTATAGGCTAAGCAAATTAAAGTCAATTTCTTTATTTTGATTTTCCATCACACTTTACTTACGTCTTTCCACCTAAACCTGTGCCGAGATCTGATCGGCCTTCGGGCCTTACTATTTCAGGCATTTAGAAAAATGTAAACCCATGGAAGCATGGAACTGTGCAAATTAACTCCATTAATATGGGGAGATACTTTCCACTTTGTGGAAAAAGATTACACAGTCAAATCGAACGGTAAACTGAGCTGTTTGCCATTCAGATACCAAAACCAACCTCAACCCACATTTCCACACCGAGCATCCCCTCCCCTGATCAAGAAAAAAGGCTTGTGAGTTAATGAGATAACTCACAAGCCTTCTACTTCTAGATGGAGGCGGCAATCGGATTCGAACCGATGAATAACGGTTTTGCAGACCGCTGCCTTAGCCACTTGGCTATGCCGCCGGAAAACCAAAGTCCGACAGGAACAACAGGATTATCTGGATTTTCTTAAAAAGGTAGACCAACTTCGTTCGAAAGAGATTCAAGAAATCTTCTTTATCCTTTAAATCCTGTCAAAATTCTTGGAGCGGGAAACGGGGCTCGAACCCGCGACAACCACGTTGGCAACGTGGGGCTCTACCAACTGAGCTATTCCCGCTCAGCAGAACCTATTCTATCGCTTGAAGGTGCTTTGTCAACAAAAAATCAGGGTGAGAAAAAACGGTGATAGAAGTCGCGGAAATAAGACCATCCGGACCACAGCGTAAACACCAGGGCGATCCACAGGAGAGCAATCCCCACTACATGGAGGTCAACCCCGAAATACTCATAGTGAAGGCACAGAGCGATAGTCGCCGAACACTGAAACACGGTCTTGTACTTGCCGAGTACGCTTGCCGGTATGATAACCCCTTCTGCCGCAGCAATGCTCCGCAACCCTGTTATCGCCAGCTCTCTGACCACGATCAACATGACCATCCAAGCCGGGATTCGACCGAGCGGGATCAACATGATCAAAGTCAGAATGACAAGGATCTTGTCCGCCAGGGGGTCAAGCATCTTCCCTATCACGGTCACGGCGCCGTATCTTCTTGCAAAGTACCCATCGAGAAAATCCGTCACGAAGGCCATGCCGAAAAAGAGGGCAGCCAGGAAACTGCCTAGCCTTCCCTCATAACTCAGACAGAGCACGATGACCGGAAGGCAGGCGAGCCTGATGAGGCTCAGAGAATTGGGCAAATTGAATAGGACTCGATGGCGTGAGTTTGTGTCCATTGGCTTGGTATACTTGCGGCACAGTGTTTAACCCGGCCGGGGCACTAAACCGCTCTAAGAATTTCCTGTCACCATATAACACAATATCAGAAAAAGGAAGAGGTTATAATAAAATGTGGCACCCTTCGTGGAAGCCCATGCAGGCACTTATGAACGAAGTCTCCCGCAGTCCCGCCTTTGCAGGACGGAGCATCCCGCCAGAGGCGGACAAGCCTGGCGAAGGCGAATCAAACCAAAAGGTTGTGAAAAGGGATTGGAAAGCAGAAGCTGGGTGAACCGCCGAAACAAGCCCCACGCCTACTTGGAACTGGAATTGAACTGCCTGTAGTAATTCAACACCCGGTCGACGAAAGTCCTGGTCTCCTGGTAAGGCGGAACTCCGCGATATTCCGCCACTCTTTCCGGACCTGCATTGTACGCGGCCAGGGCCAGGCGCATGTCATTCCGGAATCTCTCCAACATGAGGCTCAGGTACCTGGTCCCGCCATGGATATTGTCCTTTGCGTCAAAGGGATCGTCCACATCCATCGCGTCCGCCGTGCCGGGCATGAGCTGCATGAGCCCCTGGG
>Ga0316605_10002031_pt1 | contig 11541 bp, 9 predicted proteins | sample OWC_soil_day20_n_FD_207666 | JGI IMG/M metagenome (GOLD analysis project Ga0316605, IMG submission 207666) | Wetland soil microbial communities from Old Woman Creek delta, Ohio, United States - OWC_soil_day20_noCT | ecosystem: Environmental > Terrestrial > Soil > Wetlands | place: USA: Ohio... | reverse complement strand
AATAATTTAACGCCTAATCGTTTACTGTGTGATTCGCGGCCGTTCTTAGAACTACCGACACCTTTTTTATGAGCCATAATCTAAAAATTTTCCTTTATTAAAATTAAGCAATCTCCTCTATTTTGATCTGAGTCAAAAACTGACGGTGACCATTTTTCTTTGAATAACCTTTACGGCGTTTCATTTTAAAAACAATAACCTTTTTGCCTTTAAGGTGCTCAAGTACAGTTGCTTTAACAACTACACCCTCTACATAAGGAGAACCAACCTTCACAGTACCATCGTTGTCTACAAGAAGCACCTTGTCTAAACTCAAAGATGCACCTTCTTCGGCATGAAGACGGTTTACAAAAATTTTACTGTCCTTCTCTACTTTAAATTGCTGTCCTGCAATATCTACAATTGCGTACATAAAATAATTTTTTATTATTATTAACTGCAAGCGGTTACTGTATTAAGTAACTCTTATTCAATAGCTTAACAATCTTCGTGTTTACTTTTTGGGTTGGCAAATATAAGTTATTCTTTTTTATTATCCAAAACTTATTTAAATTTGTACTAATGGATTCACCGTTTATATATAATAACTTTGTAACAGGGCCTGACTTCATTTCCAGGCAACATGAACTCTCGATGCTCACATCAATGATAAAGGAGCATCGCAACATTTTGATATACGAACCTGCAAAAAGCGGAAAGCAATCAATTGTTCAGCAGTCTTTTCAAAAACTTCGTCAGGATGCGCAAAAGTATAAAGTATGCGAAATCAACCTGTTTAACATAAGGACAGAAGAGGCTCTTTTCCAAAAATATTTCACAAGCCTTATAAATTGTTTTTCATCCTCTGCACAGGAGGCCGAAAAAATAAAGGAGGAATTTAGTCAGACATCAGGAACAGGGCTTGCAAAAGAGCTCGTGGCATTCGGCGACAAACTTGCAGAAAGGAATAATATTCTACTTATAATGTATGTAGAAGAATTTCAGGAAGTACTTCATTTTGCCGATTCTGATGACACTCTTAAATTGCTTGAAAGCTTGTGGGGAAAAGAGACAATTCACAACAATACTACATTCATAATATCCGGGTCATTTGTAAATGCAATGAAGGAGATATTTGAAGAGAAGAAATACTTTTACCGCATGGCCGACAGAATCAAACTCGGAAGAGTTGACGAAAGAGGGTTTACGGAATACATAATCAGAAGTTTTTTAAAGGCAGGCAGAGTCGTTTCAAAAGAACTGGCTACACATATTTACAAACTCACAGACGGCCACCCATGGTACACTCAGCAACTTGCCGATATCGCATTCGGTCTCACACGTGGCTATCTCACAGAGGCAATCATTAATCAGGCTTTTGACCTGCTCATAGAACTTCACTCATACCGATTCCGACTTATAACCAGCCGGCTCAGCCTTTTTCAGCTTAATCTGCTAAAAGCAATTCTGGACAATGTGGAAAAACTGAGTTCAACTGAAATACTCAGCAAATACAACCTTCAGTCTTCGGCAAACGTAAACAGGCTTAAGGACGCAGTTCAGAAAAAAGAGATAGTTGTGTTTAACAAAGGCAAAGGAGAGTTCCTTGACCCGCTTTTCTGTACATGGATGCGGGAGATATATTTTGCAGAATAGTATCCAGATGGAAAAACAGCGTGTAGTAGTAGGAGTAACCGGTGCATCAGGTCAGATATATGCAAAGCACATCATTGAAAAGCTTCGTAAAACTGGCGGAATAGAACTCGATATAATCTTTACTGACACAGCCAGAGAGGTATTTACAGACGAAACCGGAGAACCGCTCCCGTCTCCTCTTATTGACAATAACAGTTATTACAACCGCAACGCTTCCGGATCAAACCCTGCAAGCGTTTTCATTATCATCCCCTGCACTATGGGTACGATTGGACGTATCGCATCAGGATCTTCGGAAGACCTCATCTCACGGGTTGCCGATGTCCAGCTCAAAGAACGCAGAAAGCTGATAATTGTCCCGCGCGAAACTCCTTATTCGCTCATACATCTGAGGAACATGACCCTGCTTACAGAAGCCGGAGCTATAATTGCGCCGGCTTCTCCATCGTTCTATATGCATCCGGGGACACTCCAGGAAATGGTGGACAATTTTGTCCTTCGGATACTGGACCTTGCCCAAATATCTGAAATGCCTGCCGAGAAAAAATGGCTTGGCGAGAGCTCCGGTTTTCTTAAACCATAGGTTCTTCATAAACCCTTAATTGCCCACAAATTGAAAACGCTCACCAAAAAATCGTTTATACAAGTAGTGTACAGCATATTGCAATACACTACGAAACAGGCAACAATTAATTCCGATTCAATTCTGATAATCGCGCCACATCCCGACGATGAAATAATTGGAACCGGAGGGCTTATCGTCAAAAAAATCAGTGAAGGATGCAAAGTAAACATTGTTTTTCTGACAGACGGAGAGTGCTCCGGAGCAAGTTCAAATCAGGAAGAGACCAAACAAGCCCGCATATCTTTATCAGAAAAAATAGCAAAAAAACTGGGCATTCCTCTGGATAATCTATACCGGATGCATCTTCCAGATGCTTTTGTCCCTAAAAGAGGAGAACCCGGATTCGCAGATGCAGTAACCAAACTTGCTCATTTAATAGATCAAATCAATCCATCAGCAATCTTTGCTACACATTTTCTTGACCACTGGCCTTTCGATCACGTTGCCTGCAGCCAGATAGCAACAGACGCAGTCATAAAATTGAGTGGGCCAAATCAATCATGCAACAAGCCGGAGCTTTGGCTATACTGGGTTTGGACCTGGTATTTTTTCCGCCCGTGGAAATTCCACAAACTCAACTTTAAAAACCTTTATCGTCTGGATATCACCAGAGAAATCGCTCAAAAGAGAGAACTGATGGACACATACCTGCAACCACGCTCTCCCGAAGGAAAGCCCTGGAGCGGCGTATTGCCCGAAGCAATGATTTTCCCCTTCTCAAAACCAATCGAAATCCTGGAGCGAATCGAATATTGACCCTAAAGCTCAAGAAGTGCAACTTTGCCATCCATTGAACTGACCAAAATGCGGCGGTTACCTACCGGCTGGACGTAGTTGATGAGTGCACCGGAGAATGGGATGATTCCGTAAACAGAGCCGTCTTTTTCATTCAGGACAAAGATGTTTCCCTTGTCAGTTGGAACGAATACTAAACCATAGGCCGATGTTATTGGCGACGGAGCAATTTCATATCCGAAACCGGTGTGTGATGCCCATATCCTATTAGGTTTCCCTGTTGGGAAAGTAGGAGAAGTAGAAGAGGTAGATGAAGCGGCATTGGTGCCGGCAACCGGAGCAACAGCCATATACGAATCTGTCCTATAGGCAAAGACGGTGTCCTGCATTGTCTTAACATAAACAGCAGAAGCATCGGGAGAAAGGCCAATGCCTTCACGCCCGCCTTTGGCGCGCCAAAGTTCGCTTCCGGTTGTTGCATCAAGTGCATGTGTCATTCTTTCCGGGGTAACTATAAAGATTTTCCCATTGGCCTTAACCGGCCATACTGCTGCAGGAGAGAGCCCCCTACCCTTTTTGTTTGTCCAGCTCCACAAAAGAGACCCATTATCAGGATTGAGGGCATAAAGAGTTGAACCCCAACTGCCAATATATACTCCTTTATCATCTACACAGGCCTTTGCTTCAACAAATCCCTTAATGCTTTTATACTCCCAGATTAAGGTACCGCTTTTGAGATCGATAGAACGGAATATACCATCGGAAGCTCCTATATATACACGGCCCTTAAAAATTGTTGGGGATGCAAGAACAGATTTGCCCGCTTTTACCTTCCAGATTAAGTTTCCGCTTTTTGCATTTAAACAATATACGTATGTATCCGATGACCCAACAACAAGATAGCCCCCAGATATCGCCGGGGTTGAAAAAATCTTTCCACTGGTCGTAAACTGCCAGATAGGAGAAATATTTGATTTATTTAAATTTGAAGACGTTCCTGACTTAGCAGAAAATGCTTTCACAACACCCTTTGTATTTGCCAGATATATTCGGCCATTCTCATCCATGACAGCGGCAGACCCTATGTCTGAATCATCCTGCCATTCAAAAATCACTTTTGGCTTAAGAGTTGACTTCTGCTGCTCATTTGCCTGCAGTGCATTATCGGCCATAATAGAAGAAGTTCGTGAATTCGATTTTGGCTTTATCATCTTAATCGAATGCCATGCATCCTTGGTAATCCCTCCGGAAATTCTTTCCCGAAAAGAAATCGCACCTTGTACTATATTGATTGTGACTATATTATAACCAGCACCACCCTTGCCAGCACGAAGATTCGAACGCCCCATGACACCACGCAAAGGAGAGAAAAGTGGGGCATATTTCATTACATGATCGTTATGGCCGTGACCACATATCGCAACCTGAGTGTTTATTCTTGCAAGATATTCCAGAATTGTTTTGTAGTTGAGCATAGCATCGTCCAGTGGATAGTGGTTTATAAAGACCACTGGCTGCGAAGGCGGAATCACTTTCGTAAGAGAATCAAGCCATAAAACAGCATCACGCGGGACTAAAGCAGGAGCCATCCGCATATTGGGGCCTGAATTGCAACCGATAAAACGGATTCCACCGGCCTCGAAATCAAAATGTTCATATCCAAATACCTTTGCAAAAGTGTTGCAACCGCTTTCACTCCATTTAGAATCATGATTTCCGGCAACAATATACCATGGAATTTTAAGTTTGGATATAATCGAGTATGCATGAGCAATCTCTTCATCGGAACCGAATTCAGTTATATCTCCACCAAAAATAGCAAATTTTATATCCGGCTGGCAATTAATATCGGCAACTGATTTTTCTAGATCTTCCGCGTTGGCCGGCACATCGGAAATATGTAAATCGGTAAGAAAGGCAAACTTTACTATAGAGTCCTGAGCCGAAGCGTTAATCGAAAATTTAGAAGGTGAGGCGCTCCCTCCGGTCGCGCCGCCGGCTACGTAATTTCCACCAGCCCCAAACATCTCATTTCCACCCATAAACAACAGGGTGTAAATTAAAATCACTAATACATTAAGCTTTTTCATATCTTATATATAAAGGGTATATAAATTTCTAATCCTAAACCATCACAAATATATGCAATTGGCCTAATTAAACTTGGCATTTAGTACTATTTATATATATATTTGTAGGATATAATCCGGTGGTGATTCACACAAACCTATGTGACTCACCGGACTTTTTTGTGTCCGAACACTACGAAAAACTTTATGGGAAAAATATTTGGCATCATCACCGAGGGCGAGCGCTATTTGTGGAAGATAATGCGCAACTATATGCCAAGGTGGACAATCTTTCTTTTCGACGAGATAATCGTTGCTCTTTCTTTCATATCTCTCTGGCTATTCCGGGACAGCATCGCAGCCGCTCCGTCAGAACATTTCGCCTTTAAATTTCTACTTGCTATCTCCGTTTTTTCACTGACATCTATGGCGTTCAGGACATACCATGGAGTTGTCCGCTTTTCCACGATGATAGACCTAAAAAAACTCAGCAACGCAACAATTGCTGCCACAATAGTATATCTGGGAGTGGCGTTGTTATGCACATATACAAACATAGAGGGAGGTCACGACGTTGGATTTAATTTTTGGTTCCCTATCGTATTGGGGATGATGGTAATCGCCGGACAATTCATTTTTCGGTTTACTGTCAGGAGCTTTTTCGAGACATTCGAACACAATGCCAATACAAGCAATAACAATAAAATTAGAGCATTTATTTTAGGTTCCGACCACGATTCTGTAGTCCTAGCAAATTATCTCATCTCAGACAGGTCAAGCCCGTATCTGCCGATTGCTTTTGTTGCATTTAAAAGCAATCAGGTGGGTAAAGTGGTAAACGGCATACCTATTCTCTCCTCGGCGCAAGGCCTCGCAAAGCATATGACCGACTTCAATGCGAAAACATTGCTCCTCTATAAGGCACAACTCGATGCAATGCCTAAAGAGTTTTACGACAGATGCATTGTAGAAGGGCTGGAATTGCTCATGGTTTCAATGTTTACCAAGTTTAACGAAAACGACGGGTCCAACCCTCCTCAAATAAACAAAATAAAGATTGAAGACCTTCTTGGCCGCAACGCCATTGTAATGAATAAGGAGAAGATTGAGGACCAGTTTGAGGGACAGACAATTCTAATAACCGGTGCAGCAGGTTCAATTGGCAGCGAAATGGCCAGGCAGATAACTCAATTCAACTGCAAAGAGCTCATTCTGGTTGACCAGGCTGAGACTCCACTTAACGACCTATGGCTCGAACTCGTGGGAGCGGGAATAAAGTTTTCAATCAAACCAATTATTGCCAATGTTACCAATCCGGTAAAAATGAGGCAGATATTCGAAATCGCACGCCCAAGCATGGTATTTCACGCAGCAGCATACAAGCATGTTCCAATGATGGAGTTCCACCCGTCAACTGCAGTTGTAACAAATGTAGGCGGGACAAAAATCGTTGCAGACCTAAGCGTTGAGTATGGAGTAAAAAGGTTTGTTATGGTTTCAACCGACAAAGCTGTAAATCCAACCAATGTAATGGGAGCAACCAAGAGGGCGGCAGAAATGTATATCCAGTCTCTTGCTCTTAAACAAATAGCAAAAGAAGTTGAAAGCCCCACTCAGTTTGTCACAACAAGATTTGGCAATGTATTAGGTTCAAATGGCTCGGTTGTCCCTCTCTTTAAGAGACAAATTGAAGCCGGAGGCCCTGTAACTGTTACACATAAAGAGATTACACGATATTTCATGACTATACCTGAGGCTTGCAGCCTTGTACTCGAAGCAGGATGCACCGGAACCGGCGGGGAGATATATATCTTTGATATGGGTGAGGCTGTTAAGATTTACGATCTTGCCGAGAAGATGATTCGCCTTTCCGGCAAAATACCACACAAAGACATAAAGATTGTTGAAACGGGACTAAGACCAGGCGAGAAACTGTTTGAAGAGTTACTTGCCACTGCCGAAAATACACGTCCTACCTACCACAAAAAGGTGATGATTGCAAATGTACAAAAATGCGATTACGATGCTGTGGCTCCGGAAATTAAGGAGATGTTATACGTTTCAAACAAATACGTCTACCCTACCGATGTGGTAAGGTTACTTAAAAAGTTAGTCCCAGAATTCAAAAGTCAGAATTCGGAATACGAAAAACTGGACCATGAAAATGACAATTAATATTTTATATTGAAAATATGAACTTTGCAAAAAGACTATTCACTATTGCGGCTGCTGTGTTAATAACATCAGCCGCTTTTGCACAATTGAGCGACCAACAGGTCATAGACGAGCTCAAAAAGTACAGTACCTCGGGTAAAACCCAGGAACAAGTGCTGATAGAGTTAGCTGGCAAAGGGGTAACCAAAGAGCAACTAGAGCGAATTAAAGCTACATATGACGCTAAAGGCAAAGGGGTTGCACTTGGAACTCAAACAACTACGGGGGAGAACAGGGAGAGAGAGGAAAACATGAATTTCCCTGATCCAACAAGATGGGATGATCTTGTAGAAGCATCAAAAGCAAAAAAGGACAGCATATTTGGGAAGAGTATTTTCTCAAATGAAAACCTCACATTCCAGCCAAACATGAATCTGCCAACTCCCGAAAGCTATCTGTTAGGTTCCGGCGATGAAGTTCTGATAGATATTTGGGGTAATTCCGAGCTTAATTTCACGCAAAAAATATCTCCCGACGGAAACATTGTTGTTCCAAACATAGGTCCGATACATCTTAGCGGCCTACAGATTCGCGAAGCAAAATCAAGAATTCGAAAGGCATTCAGCAGAATCTACTCCGATTTGGCATCTGATCAACCCGGCACTTTCATAGGCGTTTCGCTAGGGAAAACAAGGACCATCCAGGTAAATGTTATGGGAGAGGTAGCTGTTCCCGGTACTTATGCTTTATCTTCGTTTGCCACTGTTTTTCATGCGCTCTACTCTGCCGGCGGGATAAACGAAATCGGTAGTCTCAGAGATATTAAGGTATTCCGCGGCGGCAAAATGATTGCTCAGGTAGATGTTTACGGATACCTGCTAAAAGGTGACGCAAGCGGGGAAATTTCCCTGAGAGAGGGAGATTTGGTTAAAGTGGAGCCATACCGGAATATGGTAGTGGTCAAAGGTCAGGTGCGAAGACCAATGCATTACGAAATGCGTGACGGCGAGAGTGTTGCCACCCTACTCGATTTTGCGGGCGGGTTTAAAGGCGAAGCCTATAAAAAGAACCTCTTAGTAAAGCGGAAAGGAGATAGTGAATTAAGAGTATACACAGTTGAGGCCGGTGAATACAGTTCATTCAAAATTATGGACGGGGATACTGTAAAAATTGGAGCAATTCTTGATAAATACGAAAATAAAATTGAGATTACCGGAGCAGTTTATCGCCCTGGAGTTTATGCAATTGACACTAATCTAAAAACACTTAAGCAACTCATTGAAATTGCAGAAGGTCCAATGGGTGACGCATATTTACCGAGAGCTATATTGTACAGAGAAAATCCCGATCTTTCATATTCAGTTGAGTCAATAAATGTTACAAAACTGCTTAACGGAGAAACTCCGGATATTACTCTAAAAAAGAATGACCGGTTCTATGTTCCATCTGTAAATGAACTTAGAGATATACTTTTTGTGACCTTGCAAGGAGAGGTTAAGAATCCGGACAGATATGCATACGCATACAATGCAACAATTTCAGACCTGATACTAAGAGGCGGAGGCCTCCTGGAGTCGGCCTCCAGAGCCCGTATAGATGTATCCCGAAGGGTAAAAAACCCTATGAGTACAACTGAATCCCCAATACAAAGTGAAGTATTCAGTTTTTCACTTGAAAAAGGGCTAATAATTACCGGTGACAAAGAGTTTAAGCTGCAACCGTTCGATATTGTAACAGTAAGGCGCTCGCCGGGATACGAAGTTCAGCAAAATGTTACCGTAAGAGGTGAAATATTGTTCGGCGGCATTTATCCAAAAACAAAAAGAGACGAAAGAATATCTTCGCTAATTCAAAGAGCAGGCGGGGTTACATCATCGGCCTATATACAGGGAGCCCGGCTTTCACGCGTTATGAATGCCGACGAAAGAGCAAGGGTTGAGTCTGCGTTAAAACTTTCCAGGGCCAATACAAAAGATACTATTAAAATAGACAGTCTCGATCTCGGAAATACATATTACGTAGGAATTGACCTTACAAAGGCAATGGCAAATCCGGGAGGAGACGATGATATTGTTCTTCGCGAGGGTGATATCGTTGATATCCCTACCTTCAACGGAACAGTCAAAATCTCAGGAGCCGTAATGTACCCCAACACAGTCACTTACATGAAAGGGATGACAATAAGGGACTACATCAGTAATGCCGGAGGATATGGATTCAGAGGATCTAAAAGTAAAGTATATATTGTCTACATGAATGGAAAAGTTTCAAACAGACTATCATCTCACATAGAGCCGGGCTGCGAAATTATCGTTCCACTCAAACCGGAGAGAAGAGGGGCAACTCTTGCTGAGATAATGGGGCTTGCAACGTCTGCATCATCTATTGCATTAATGGTTACAACACTTTTAAAACCGTAAACGATGGAGAACAACACACAGAATCAAGATAATATGGTTGATCATAATTCAAAGGACAACCATGACGAAATTGATATTGTTGAAATAATTCAAAAACTCTGGAGAAATCGCAAGTTCATTATAATTATAACAGCTGCTTTTGCTGTCATTGGTTTTTTTATTGCAATATCTTCTCCTAATATTTACACTGCCTCATGCACGATGGTGCCACAAACAGGGCAGAAGAGTACTGGAGGAAGTTTAGGAGGACTTGCCGCAATGGCTGGCATTAACCTGGGAAGTCTAAGTTCGGGAGAGGTGTTATCACCTTCCGTGTATCCCAAAATTATGACAAACATCAATTTCCAAAAAGAGTTAATTTATTCCAAATTCCACTTCAGTGTTGCCGAACAGCCAATAACGCTTTATGATTATTATACTGATAAAAAATATCAGAAGTTTAACCTTCCGGCAACATTAAAAAAATTCACAATTGGATTACCCGGTGTTATTATTGGTGCAATTAAAGGGAAATCCGAAGATACTATTTCAAAATCCGACAGTGCTTCAATTCAGTCATTGACTGAAAAAGAAAAAAATATTCTCAAAATTTTAAGCGGGAATTTATCGATAACGGTAAACACAAAAGATGGATACGCCTCATTAAGCGCCAGTATGACAGAGCCACTTGCAGCAGCGGAACTGGCACAAAAAGGGCAGGAACTATTGCAAAAATATATTACAGAGTTCAAAATAGCAAAAGTTGCAAACAATCTGGTTTTTGTTGAGAAAAGTTATGAAGAAAGCAAACGAAATTTTGAATCAAAACAGGAGGAACTTGCAAAATACAGGGATGCTAATAAAAGCTTATCATCTGCAGTCGCTAAAACCCAGGAAGAGAAATTAACATCTGAATATACCCTTCTGCTCAACATTTACACTGAACTTGCAAAGCAGAAAGAGCAAGCGAAGATTGCGGTTACAGAAACGACGCCCGTCCTTACTGTTATTGAGCCCGTTGTTGTGCCTTATGAGAAGAGTAAGCCAAAAAGGGCTGTGATACTATTCATTTATACTTTTTTGGGATTCATCCTCGGAATAGGAGTCGTCTTTACTATTCCATATTTAGAATCCCATTTTTTCCCAGACATCAGGAATTATCGTTTTATTCCAAAAATCAATTAGTCATATCGAAGTTTTGGAGAACTGGTTTAGCTTAATATATTTTGAATTAACAAAATTATTATCTAATTTCGTTCCATTATTGAGTAATAAATCTACTCAAAGTTATGCTCGAAAGTTTAATTACCTCCAAAACTCGTATAAAGCTGATGATAAAATTCTTTATCAACAGCGACACTACTGCATACCTTCGTAATCTTGCGACAGAGTTCGGAGAGAGTACAAATTCAATTCGACAGGAACTTAACCGTTTTGAAGAAGCAAATCTTCTTGAATCCAAAACAGCGCAGAACAAAAAAATTTATCAGGCAAACACAAAACATCCATATTTCAAAGATATACATCACTTACTTCTTAAGTATGTAGGTATTGAAGAAATTATTGATAATGTTGTAACACATATTGGAGAGCTTGAGAAAGGCTATATAATAAACGATTTTGCTCAGGGAAATCCCGGTAATGTAATCGACCTTCTTCTGGTTGGAACAAATTTTGACTATGACTTTCTAAACAAGCTGGTAAGAAAGGCCGAGGAGAGTGTGTCGTTCAAGATTCGATACATTGCAGTCTCCCCTTCAGAAGCTGAACAATATATCCCCGATAAGACCAAGACCCTGCTGGTTTGGTCTGCCGGAAAAAGAACATAATGCTTCAAAAAGTGGCACCCCGCTTTTTGAAGCATTTTTATATGTCTATACCATAACGTTACTCTAAATGGGAGTGACGGAACATTTGTATTTAA
>Ga0316605_10002030_pt1 | contig 11542 bp, 4 predicted proteins | sample OWC_soil_day20_n_FD_207666 | JGI IMG/M metagenome (GOLD analysis project Ga0316605, IMG submission 207666) | Wetland soil microbial communities from Old Woman Creek delta, Ohio, United States - OWC_soil_day20_noCT | ecosystem: Environmental > Terrestrial > Soil > Wetlands | place: USA: Ohio... | reverse complement strand
GAAGTCCAGCCGCACGGCCCCTACCATCTGGGCGGTCATTCCATTGGCGGGCTGGTGGCCTTTGCCATGGCGCAGGATTTGCTGAAACGCGGCGAAGAGATCGCTTTGCTGGCAATGGTTGATTCCTGCGCCCCCGGCCTGCTGCCCCATAGCGACGACGATACCGACGCAGCGGTTCTACTCTTGGATATCGCACAAGTTCTAGCAGAACTCGGACAACAGAAACTCCCCCTGAGCGAGGATGACCTTGACGGACTGGACATGGAAAGCCGGATGACCCATATCGCCAGTTGTCTGGAATCCGCCCAGCTATTGCCCCAGGGCAGCAGCGTCAATTATCTGCGCGCTTTACTCAGGGTGTATCAGACCCATTCACAGGCGGCGCTTGTCTATTCGCCTGCCCTCGATCCACTGCCTCCAGTGACCCTCTTCCGCGCCAGCACAGCCTTGCCCGGCCGGGTTCCGGAACCGGAATTACCTGAAGACTTGGGGTGGAAACCCTATTCTTGTCAGCCGGTTGCCATAATCGATCTGCCCGGAAACCATCTGAGCATGATGACTCCGCTCCATGTCAGAGAATTGGCGGAAGCGTTGGAAATCCACCTGAAAAATCTCTTTGTGGATTATCAGTAAAGGCTCTGGGAGGGCGTTACCTCAACAATATTTCACACAGCGATAGATGCGATTACTTGGCCATGATGGGTACAACAGGCCAATCCGTGCAGATAGCCCGAATCTGCGCATCGTTAAGACTCTTATCCATATCACCCGGTTTACAAACACGAGTGATTACCGGTTCACGAGCCTGCCACATCACCATGACCCAATTAAGGAGACCCGGATTAGAAGTTAGGATTATCCCTGTCTTACCTCTCCGTCCGGTAATAGTCGTCCCCACTTTATCTCGCCCGAAAGATCCAATAGAAACATCCCCCTGATTTTCAAACCATACCCGAAGATCCGATTGCTGCTCCTTCGGAAAATCCATCCGTATGTGTCGCAAACCGTCAGGCCCAAAAAAGAAGAAGATCATGTGAATGGGGATTCCATCTACGCTGTTTGCTATTGTCCAGCATACGTGTTTGTCGTCTGGAACAGTTTTTTCGTGCGGTTGCAAATTGCCGTAACAGCGCACACGGAAACCATCGGCTGACAGGCGCTTCTGAATATCGGTATGTGAAATACCGCCAACGAAATCATCAAATCGGTATGCCCATGCCGGAGCTTTCTGGCGTTCGGTTTCATCCTCACTGAGCCAGCGTCCCCAAAGGCTGGCCTTCGAGTACCAAATACCCCACAAGCTAGCCACTACCAGAAAGCCAAGCAAAATCGTGCGCTTGCGATTGAATCTTGGGGAAGCGATTTGACTTGTTTCTGGCCCGAAGCGGGTTGCGTACAGCACACGGCCAAAAGTGATCACCATGACGGAAATGGATGCAACAACAAACCCGGCAATCTCAATCTTGATTAACAATGGCAGAGTAAACAGAAAAACAAGCCCACCCAGGATCATTACAAATAGACCACAGATTGCTCTAGCGAGACTGTAGTTTGGTGGAATCGCAAAAATATCCGTACGGTATTTGCGCTTTACGGATCTTTCGTTGATCAGTCCGATTACAGAAAAAATGATGACAAGCGCAGCACCGGCAACCAATGTTGAGATGGTTATGCTTACTGGTCCAGGAAAACGGATGCCTGCCGCGTGCAAGCCAAGCGCTAAGCCGGATAGCATCCAACCGAGACGCGCTGTCCACATACCGAAACTCTTGTACGCTTGCTCATTGTTGCGCCGGTCGTAATGATCAATGACCACTGCCAATAGGGCAGCTGCGGCGCAAAACAACGCGAGTGCCATGAACCAACCTGGCAGTCCGTGCAAATTGAGCGCCCCTCGTTTGTTTGGAATGACTAGGTTATCCCAGATGATTCTTTGCAGACCGTAGCCGATCAATGCGATTGCCCCAGCCGCCCTGAGCAGGCGGCCTTCGATGGCAACATAGTTTAGAACGTGATTTTTTTGGTCAGTCATAAATTGGTCTGTAAAAGATGATTACGCCCTTAGTTCAGCAAAAACAGGCTTGCTGGCGTGCTCAGGCATTAAATTTGGGAATTATCGACTTGGTCTGCATTTGTAACGCCCGCATTAATTGTGTGCTCAGTTCGCCATCTGCTTCCTGAAGGCCTTGCGCAAGAAACCCAGGTCGGCTTCGAGTAGGTTGCCGCCCGACTCGAAATATTCGATGAAGGCATCACCGGCATAGCGGCTATAGGCGGCGGCCGTGGCGGACGAGGCGGCCACGCCGAACAGCCAGCCGCCCGGAATGATCTTGCCGATCAAATGGCTGGCAACGCTGCCCAGCCCCGGCGCCAGAACACCGCCCAGCAAAGCGGCAATAATGGCTTTGGCCTGATCCTGCCGGAAAGGAACCTGATAATGGGTCGACAGTTCGCGCACCATATTGAAAACAATCAGGCCAACGCTGAGCGCATCGAAAATGACCAGCGGCAGGCAACCGCCCAGGGCCGCATAGCTGGTATGGCGTTCGACAATCAGCTTGGCTTCAACAAGCCGCAGATTGATATTTTCCCGAACCAGAACCGTCTCCGGCATTTCTGCTGCGGCGCCGGCTGATTCAGGCGCGACGCGCTCGGGAACGACATCGATGATCTGCGGTGGAGTGCTCTCGCGCTGGATTTCGGAAAACGATCTCAGGGTGGCTTTGGGCAGATGTTTGCTCATGCGTTGTTCTCCAGCAATTGTTCGATTTCAGCCGCCAACGCGGCAATGTCGGCAGCCGCCGGGCCGCGCGGGTCGATCAGCGTGGGCGTGGCTCCGAACAGGGCGGCCTCGCCGTAACCGACCCGGTTGACCAATTCGCTTTCCAGCAGCGGGAAACCGGCTTCCTTCAGTTCATTACGGATATGGCGGGAAATCACACTGTCGCGCGTGGTCTGGGTCAGCAGGCAATAAAAGCGCGGAATTTTGCCATCGGCGGTGTGGAACAGGGCGCGTGCCGTATCCAGCATGACATCGACGTCGAGTGGCGAAGGTTTGACCGGCACCAGCACCAGATTGGCGGCAGCCAGTGCAGCCAGCGTCGAGGCGGCGCGAAAACCAGCGGTATCGACAATCACCGGACTATGTTCCGAGGCCAGACGCTGCGCCATTGCAGCAATATCGCTACCGCTTTCGCTGGTTTCATGCACCGGCACCCCGCCCAGACCACGTTCGCGTGCGCCAAGACGAACCAGGGAACGCTGCGGATCGGCGTCAATCAAGACCGGATGATGACCGACCTGCCGCCAATGCACCGCCAGACTACTGGCAACGGTGCTTTTGCCGCTACCACCTTTCAGGGTAACCACAGCCAGAACGATATTCTTGTCCTTCATTGTTTTCAGACCCGCGTTTTCTGCAGCATAGATTCTATTAGCGCTCGCCAAAGCTGGGGAGTATTTTTTGTCTGCCAACCCATAACCACTCAAAATCTTGACATCATATTTTGGGCTTATTCAGGCGAGAGGGCGATCGGCGGCGGCATTGCAAGCCGGAATCCGCATCTGGAAAAACTGGTAGCATCTGGCTTCCAGGACTTGGCAGACGAAAACCGAGAACCCCGCAAACATGCATTCAAGCGAATATTCACCCGCAGACCGGGAAGAAGGTGCCAGCCTGCCGCCCGGTATTGGCGAACGTTCGCTAATTGTCGCTTGCGCGCAAGCTGCGGCAGAACACCCTGACAGCCTGGCAGTCGTGGCGCAAAACGGAACTCTGACACACGATGTACTCTGCCAACTGGTGATGCGCTGGGCAGCCCGCTTGGCAGCAGAGGGCATCACTTCCGGCACCCGCGTCGGTCTCTGCGCTACCGCGGAAATTGAAGTTCTAGTCGGTTTTCTCGCCATTCTGGCGGCGGGTGGCGTGGTGGTGCCGCTCGATCCTCTCCTGCCCACCGAACGGCTGCGCACCATGGCCGAGGGTGTTGGCTGCCGCCTGATTCTGGTCAGCGACAGCACGCAGGGGCAGCTTGCCGGCAACCTGCCCCGGTTGAATCTCTCCGGCGATCCGGGTGAGCATCCGCCGATTACCGTCCCCGCCGATCCCGACCGGATAGCCGTGCTTTACCACACCTCGGGTTCGACCGGTCGGCCGAAGCCGGTGGCGTTGGCACATCGGGCGCTGTCGTCACGCATTCTGTCGATGCTGGAGTGGTTCGGCATCGGCAAGGATGAGGTGGTCTGTGCCGGTTCGTCGCTGGCCTTCGACCCCTTCCTGCAACAACTATTTTTCCCGCTGTGCGCCGATGGCACGCTGTGGCTGCCAGAACGCAATACCCTGCTCGACCCCGCCTGTTTCTGGGCAGAGGCGGCAGCAAGAGGCGTCACCCACCTCAACCTCGTGCCGTCGCAAATCGAGGCGCTGCTGCTTCGCCCACCGGCTAGCGGCCTGCCCGCTTTGCGGCGCGTCGTGTTGGGCGGCGAACGCATGCCGGCCGACCTGCCCACCCGCATCGTTACGGCGCTGGGCCCGGTTCCCGTCTACAACATGTACGGCCCGACGGAAGCCACAGTGGATGCCACCGGCTACCGCACCGATCCAAGCGTCATCGACCGCGAAATCCCCATCGGCACGCCACTGCCCGGCTGCCGTATCCGTATTCTCGACGCCCAACTGCGCCGTGTTCCGGTCGGCGGGGCCGGGGAACTCTGCATCGGCGGCGCCGGGCTCGCCCTCGGCTATTTCGGCATGGACGAAGCGACTGCCGAAGTCTTTATCGCCGATCCTTTCGGTGCTGCTGGCGACCGCCTCTACCGCACCGGCGATCTCGCCCGCTGGCGGGAAGACGGCCAGATTGCCTTCATCGGCCGTCAGGACGATCAGGTGAAAGTGCGTGGCCAACGCATCGAACTGGGCGAAGTGGAAGCCGCACTGCGGGCCTTCCCTGGCGTGACGGCGGCCGTCGCCAGCAAGTGGGAAGAAGCGCCGGGTGGCGCCGTCCTGATCGCCCATTTCAGCGGCAATGTTGATGTGGTCGCCCTGCGCGCCTGGCTGGCCGAACAACTGCCTGCTGCTGCGGTTCCGGCCCACCTGTTGCCAATGCAGGCATTGCCGATGCAGGCTTCCGGCAAGGTTGACCGGCAGGCGTTGCCTAAGCCGGTTTTTACCGCAGCCGCGCCAATTACCGGCGCCATGACGCTGGAGCGCGCCATCGCCGCTGTCTGGGCTGATTTGCTTGGCCGCCCGACCGTAGACGTCAGCGCCAACCTGTTCGAGATGGGGGCGCATTCCCTGCTGATTCCCCGCGCCCTGATCGCCATTGAGGCAGCGACGGGCAAGCCGGTCAGCGCCGTCGATCTGTTCCGTTTTCCCAGCGTTGCCGCCCTGGCGCGCCACCTGTCCGGTGAAGCCACCGCCGCCCCCAGAACCCGGCGACACAGCACCCGTACCGACGAGATCGCCATTGTCGGCATGGCCTTCCGTTTCCCCGGCGCTTCCGACCGCGACACTTTCTGGGCCAACCTGATGGCCGGCACTGACAGCGTTCGCCGCTTCGACCCTGCGCTTCTGCGCCAGACCAGCGCCCCGAAAGCGCTGGTCGATCACCCTGATTTCATTCCGGTTCACGCCGCCATCGACGGCACCGACCAGTTTGATCCCCTGCCCTTCGGCTACAGCCAGGGCGAGGCGCTGGAAATCGACCCGCAACAGCGCCTGCTGCTCGAACTGGCCTGGCACGCGCTGGAAGATGCCGCTTGCGACCCCGCTGCCGAAGGGCCGGTGGGCGTTTTTGCCGGCGTCGGTTTCAACGCCTATCTGGTCGACAATCTGCGCGAACGCATCGGCTTCGCCGGCAGCGCCGACCGCTTTTCGGCTGTAGTCGGCTCCGACAAGGATTTCGCCGCGACGCGCATCGCCTACAAGCTCGGGCTGACCGGCCCGGCAATGACCATCAACAGCGCCTGCTCGACTGCCCTGTCGGTGACGACCACCGCCGTCGACAGCCTGCGCGCCGGGCGCTGCCGGGTGGCGCTGGCCGGCGCAGCTTCGTTCGGCATGTTTTCGCCGCTGGGCCACATTTACGCCGAGGGCGGTATCGCCTCGCGCCTCGGTGTCTGCCGGCCTTTCGACGCCGAGGCTGACGGCGTCGTCGCCGGCGCCGGTGCCGCCGTGCTGGTGCTGAAGCGCCTCGACGACGCCATCGCCGATGGCAACCATATCCACGCCACCATTCGCGGCATCGGCATCGCCAATGACGGTGCCGGCAAAGCCGCTTTTTCCGCCCCCTCGGTCGATGGTCAGGCCGCCGCGCTGGCCGCCGCGCTCGATGATGCCGGCGTCGCCCCTGCCGACATCGGTTTTGTCGAAGGCCACGGCACCGCCACCACGCTCGGCGATCCCATCGAAGTCGCAGCGCTCAACCTCGTCTATCGCGGCGCAGAACCCGGCAGCACGCTGCTCGGCTCGGTCAAGGGCAATATCGGCCACCTCGACGCCGCCGCCGGCATGGCCGGTCTGATCAAGGCCGTCTTGGCGCTGGATCACGGCACCGTACCGCCGACCGCCCATTTCACTGCCGCCAACCCCCGCATTCCGTTCGCCGACGGGCCATTCCGCGTCAATGCCAAGCCGGAACCCTGGCCAGGCCCGGCTCATCGCCCGCGCCTGGCCGGTGTCAGCGGCTTTGGCATGGGCGGCACCAACATCCACGCCATTCTCGGTGCCGCACCGCAAGCCGCAACACCAGCCGAAACCAACACCCCGGTTTTGCTGACCCTGTCGGCGGCCTCGCCAGAAAGCCGCGACCAACTGGCCGCGATGCTGGCCACTCATCTCGACAGCGCTGATTCACCGCTCGCCGACATCGCCTCCTCGCTGGCGCGCCGCCGACCGCAGCGTCAGCGTTGCGCCATCGTCGCGACCACCTCGGCCGAGGCCGCCGCTGCATTACGCGCCGGCAAAATGCCCAGCGGCGAAGCCTTCACCGGCACCTTGGCCACCGCCTTCCTCTTCCCCGGCCAGGGTGCCCAGAAGGCCGGCATGGCCCGCGACCTCTACCACGCCATTCCCGCCTACCGCACCGTCATCGACACCGCCGACCAACTGCTGCGCGGCGGTCCGGCGGAAGACCTGCGCACCTTGTTATTGGCCGACAGCAAGGACACGCAAGCCACGGCAGTGCTATCGGAAACGCAGCGCACCCAGCCGGCACTGTTCGTCACCGAAGTCGCCCTGGCCAAGGCGCTAGAAGCCTTCGGCGTCCGTCCAAGCGCCCTGATCGGCCACAGCATCGGCGAATACGTCGCCGCCTGCCTCGCCGGGGTCATGAATTTCGACGACGCCTTGCGTCTGGTCGCCGCGCGTGGCCGGTTGATGGCCTCGGCACCGCACGGCGCGATGCTGGCGGTTGCGCTGCCGGAAGCCGAATTGCTGCCTTTGCTCGAACAATGCGGAGCCGATCTGGCCGCCGTCAATGGTACCCGGCAATGCGTCGCCGCCGGCAGCGAAGCGCAGATCAGCGCACTGGACGAAAAGGTAAAAGCACTCGGCAAACTGGCGCAACAACTGACTGTTTCACACGCCTTCCATTCCGCCCTGATGGAGCCGATCCTCGACGCCTTCGCGGCGGAAGTGGCGCGCACCCCGCTTTGCGCTCCCACTATTCCCATCGTCTCCAACCTCAGCGGCGACTGGCTGAAGCCCGAAGAAGCCACCGATCCCGATTACTGGGTTCGCCATCTGCGCGGTACAGTGCGCTTTGCCGACAGCCTGCGCCGCCTGATCGCGGACGACCCGGTCCGCCTGCTGCTCGAAACCGGCCCCGGCACCACCCTGACCCGCTTGGCGCGGGTCGCCGGCGTCACCGAAGCACGTGCCATCGCCACCCAGGTACCGGAAATCGCCAATGGCCACGCTGCGTTTCTCACTGCGCTGGGTCGCCTTTGGATTGCCGGAGCCCCGATTGACCGGCTGGCGGCAGCAGGTAACTCTTCCCGCCGGGTGCCCTTACCGGGCTATCCGTTCGAGCGCATCCGGCTCTGGATCGAGCCGGGAGCCGCATTGGCCGCCCCAAGCGAAACGTTTTCCGCTAAAACCGGTGAAGCGCCGACCATCAGCGCCGCACAAACCATCATCGCCGCTGTCTGGCGCGATGTTCTGGGCGTGCCGGCAGTCGGGCCGGACGACGATTTCCTGGCCCTCGGCGGTGACTCCCTGATCGCCGTGCGTATCGCCGCCCGCCTGCGCCAGCATCTGGGTTACGAAGTGGCCGCCAGCGACCTCTTTCGAGGCGGCACGGTCAGCGGTCTGGCCCGCCTGCTTGGCACAGACAACGCGACCGAGCAAACCGAAAACCCGAACAACAACGAAGCACGCGAAGAAGGCTGGCTGTGATGGGCGAAATCAACACCAGCTTCGATGACGTGAAAGCGCTGCTCGCCGATCTGGCCGCGCTCGATATTCGCTTGAAGGTGGCCGATGGCAAGCTCGGTTACGACGCCCCGACCGGCGCTTTCACCGATGCCCTGAAGGAGCGGGTGCGGGCCTTGCGCCCGACGCTGCTGGCCCATCTCGGCGGTACCACTGCCATTGTGGCTCCACTGTCTTCCAGCCAGGAGCGCATGTGGTTCCTCAACCGTCTGGAAGTCCAGCACGGCAGCACGATGAGGGGAAGCTACACCGAACATCTCGCTTTTTCCCTGACTGGCTCGCTGGATCGCGCTGCGCTGGAAAAGGCGTTATCGGCCATCTGCGCCCGCCACGGCGCCTTGCGCAGCCTGTTTCGCGAGGGTTGCGACGGACCGGAACAAGTCATCGCCCCACCGACGCCGCTCCAGCTGACGGTCGTTGATCTGAGCGCCACACCCGAGGTGCTCGACCGGGCTTTGCAGGGCGCCGCGCATCGGCCCGTTGATCTGGCGACTGATCCGCATGTCCGTTTCACGCTGTTTGCGCTGGCGGCGGATCGTCACGTTCTATCGGTATCGGCGCATCACGCTGCCTGGGATGGCTGGTCGAACGGGGTCTTTGCCGCCGATCTGGCCACCGCCTATAACGCCTTGCATGCCGGCCGGTCGCCGGCCTTGCCAGCACTGAGTCGCGACGTTGCCGATCTGGCCCGCGCCCAGCGCGCCGCCCTGGCTAACGGTGGCCTCGACGCACCTTTGCAGCGGCTGTGTCTGTTGTTGCAAGGTTTTCCCACCCGCCTGGAACTTCCCACCGACCGGCCTCATCCCGCCATCGCCGACGGCCGCGGCGCGGCACTGAATCTGCGTCTGGAGCCGACCGCCGCCGCTGCGCTCGCCACCGCCGGTCGACGTTCAGGCGCCACCCCCTTCATGGCAGTGCTCGCTGCCTGGGCGCTGTTGCTCTCGCGCTTGAGCGGCCAGCCGCGCCTGCTCATCGGCACGCCAGTCGCCGCCCGCGAAGATGCCGCTGAGGAAGCCGTCATCGGCTACCTGTCCAACACCATGGTCGTCCCGGTCGATGTGGGTGCGGCCGACAGTTTCGGCGCACTGGTGGTACAGATTCGCGACCGCGTGCTGGAAGTCATGGCCGGTCAGCGCGTTCCCTTCGAGAAGCTGGTAGAGGCGCTGGCACCGCCCCATTCCCGCGCCACGACGCCGCTAGTTCAAACCATCTTCGCCATGCAGCCCTGCTTTGTTCCTGCCCCGGCTCTGGATGGATTAAGTGTTTCCGTGCTGCCCCGCCACAACGAGGCGGCGCGCTACGAACTGATGCTGAATCTGGAAACAACGCCGGACAATGCACTGGAAGGGCCGCTGACCTACGCCACGGCGCTGTTCGACCACGCTACCGTCTCCGGCTGGGCCAACCGTTTGCTCGACTTTCTGCGCTCAGCACCGCAGCAGTGGGATAAAGCGCTGGATCGCTCTCCACTCGGCAAGGCCGGAACCACAACGCCCGCCCCAGTCACCGCAGCTGCATCACCCCGATCCGGCGCACCCTTCGCCACCGCCACCGAACGCGCCCTCGCCGCCATCTGGGGCGAATTCCTGCAAACCGCGCCTTCCTGCCGCGACGACGATTTTTTCATGCTGGGCGGACACAGCCTGTTGCTGATGCGGGTGATCCACCGCGTGAACAGCAGTGGCCTCGGCCGCCTCGAACTGGCCGGAGCACTGGGCGCCACCCAACTGTCGGCCATGGCGGCATTGATCGACACAACCGCCCAGCCGGATTCAACATCTGACCAACCCGCCACCCTGCCAGAAGCCGAGTTCCGCCGGGTGACGGAAAGCTTCAACCCGGTCGCCACGCCCTATCCGCGCGATGCCTCCATCACCGATCTGTGGCGCACTGCCGCCAACCGGCACGCCGCGCGTATCGCCCTGACCGGCCCGGACGGCGCCTCGATGACCTACGCCGCGCTGGACGCCCGAGCCGAAGCTATCGCCGCCGCCCTGCAATCCAGCGGGGCAATCGGCCCGACCGTGGCGCTGGCGGTCGGGCGCGGCTTTGATGCCGTCGCCGCCATACTGGCCATCTGGAAAGCCGGCGCTGCCTATCTGCCGCTTGATGCCAAGCTGCCGCCCCTGCTCATCCGCCAATTGATGGGCGATGCCGACGCCAAACTGATCCTGAGCGACGCCGAAAACACCCAACGGCTCGCCGACCTTGACACCCCAGTGCTGCGCCTCGACGCCCTACCTGCCACCGCAACCACCGCCCCCCCGCGCACCCGCCACGGCGGCGATCCAGCCTATGTCATGTTCACTTCGGGAACCACGGGCAGGGCGAAGGGCGTCGTCATTCCGCATCGCGCCATCGCCCGGCTGGCGCTGAACCACGACCTGCTTGGCATGCAGCCCGGCGAGGTGATGGCGCAACTAGCCCCGCTCGCCTTCGACGCAACAACGGTCGAACTCTGGAGCACGCTGCTCAACGGCGCCACGCTGCATTTCATCCCCGATCAGGACGCGCTCGACCCGGCAAGGCTCGGCACTGCCCTACATCAGAACGGCGTCACAACCCTATGGCTGACCGCCGGCCTGTTCAACCGCGCCGCCGATGAGGCCCCGGCCATCTTTGCCGGCCTGCGGCTGCTGATGACGGGCGGCGAAACGCTCAGTCCGCCGCACGTCCGCCGGGTCATGCACGCCTGCCCGGAATTGCAGTTGTGCAATGCTTATGGCCCGACCGAAAACTGTTGCTTCACGACGATGCACACCATCGCGACAAGCGATGTCGACGGCCCTATCCCGATCGGCCAACCGATTGCCCACACCCGTGTGTACGTCGTCGACGAACAGCTCAAGCCGGTAGCGGCTGGCGTCTGGGGCGAACTGGTCTGTGGCGGCGACGGCGTAGCGCTGGGCTATGCCGGGCGTCCCGACCTGACGGCAGCGGCCTTCGTCACCCTGCCCTGGGGTGCCGGAGAACGCGTTTACCGCAGCGGCGATGTCGCACGCTGGCGGCCCGACGGCGTCATCGAGTTCGGCGGTCGTCGCGACGGGCAGGTCAAGATTCGCGGGCACCGTATCGAAACCACCGCTATCGAAACCGTTCTGATTGAATGCG
>Ga0316605_10002029_pt1 | contig 11542 bp, 14 predicted proteins | sample OWC_soil_day20_n_FD_207666 | JGI IMG/M metagenome (GOLD analysis project Ga0316605, IMG submission 207666) | Wetland soil microbial communities from Old Woman Creek delta, Ohio, United States - OWC_soil_day20_noCT | ecosystem: Environmental > Terrestrial > Soil > Wetlands | place: USA: Ohio... | reverse complement strand
GTGCGGGTAACCATCCCCCGGCAAAGCCGGGGGCATTCGTGATGTGAGCCGCTCGAAGCGGCTGGTAGGGGTCGCTGACGCGGCCCCTCATTTCTGGGGCCACCTGTCGGTGGCTGTTTATCTCCAGAGTCCGAGTTGATCCATGCGTTGGTCCTCCTTTTCCTGGTTCTTGATGTACTCCCGGATCACCGTTTCGTCACGACCTACGGTCGAGACGAAATAGCCCCTCGCCCAGAAGTGCTGCCCGACGAAGTTGCGCTTGCGCTCCCCATACACCCTCGCCAGATGAATCGCGCTCTTGCCCTTGATGAACCCGACCACCTGCGACACCGCGTACTTCGGCAGGATCGACAACATCATGTGCACGTGGTCGGGCATCAGGTGCCCTTCTTCGACTCGACACTCCCGCTGCGCCGCGAGCTTGCGGAACACTTCGCCCAGATGCTGGCGAAGCTGCCCGTACAGCGTTCGGCGCCGACACTTCGGTATGAAGACAACGTGATATTTGCAATCCCATGCCGTGTGGCTCAAACTTTTGAACTTGTCCATCGTGATTCTTCCTTTCGTGTGCTTGGCGGCTCACGCTTGGAAGTCTCTACGGTGGACAACCCACGGAAAAGTCAAACTTCTACTGCCACCCCGGCAGAGCCGGGGGGCCTCCCTTGGTAGCTACTTTGCGGCGCAGAATTCACCGGGCGAGTTGAGCGGCTAACGCGCGACGCGAAGGACATTGCGTCGCGTCGCGAGGGTCGCGTCGGGCGCCTCGCTTAGCTTGCGGCGGTCATTCTGCGCCGGCGGCGTTCAGGGCCTGCCCGATGTTGATCAGGTTGTCGGCGATCACCCCCAGCCCGACCCAGCGCCTCATGCCGTCCTCGCCTTTGTAGCGACAGCGGTTGAGCCCGTGCCGGCGCTTGAGCAGGCTGATCCGTCCTTCACAACCGGTGCGCCAGCGCTGGGCTTCGCGAAACCACCGTTTGCGCTCGAGCAGTCGACGCTGCGGACTCTTGCTGCTGCGGTTGGGCATCGAGATGCGCTTGACGCCGAGTTCGCGTGCAGCTGCCTCGTTGGCGGCCGAGAAGAAGCCCGCGTCGGTCGTCATCAGCTTGGGCGCGTGGCCGAACTGCTGCTTGTGAAGTTCGATCGCCGCGACCACCAGATCGGAGTCGGCCGGACGCCGGTCGTAAACCTCGTAGTGGGTCACGATCTGCTGCTCGGCCTCCTGGATCTTGACCATCTTGCCGAACTCGGTGGGCTTGCCGGCTTTGCCTTTGCGGATGATCTCGGTGTGCGGCTCGAACAGGCTGACGATCTTGCCGGGCGAATGGGTGTTGCCGTGGTTGATGCGCTGGCGCGTCTGGCGCATCACCTGTTGCACCCGCGGCAGCATCGTCTCGATGTAGGCGCGATGGCCCTCCAGAGTCATCTGTTGCAGCAGATCGACCGAGTGCTTGCAGCCCGAGGCCACCTCCTGGGCGAAGCGCTTGGCTTGTCCGGCGACTCGGCCGCTGATTGCCAGTAGCCTGCGGTAGCACTGCTGCAGACGCTGCTTGCCCTGGTCGCTGCGACTGCGTGCGGCCCGCCCGATCTGGATCAGGCATCGCTGGGTGCTGCGCGAGCGGTCGCGCAGCACGGCGCCCACGGCGCCGGCGAGTTCGGTGATCTTCTTCATCGTGCGCGTCAGCACGCGCACGCCGTCGCCCAACAGCGAAGCGTCAGTCGGGTAGTGGATGTTGGTCTCGACCACGGTCGTATCGACTCTCATGCGCCGGCCCTCCACGATCCCGCACTCACGGCTGATGGTCACCACCCGTTGGTGCAGCCGCTCGACCACCGCTGGCCCCAGTGCCAAGCCGATCCTGCCTAGCGTCTTCGCATCAGGCACCTTGCCGGCGCCCACATGCGTGAACTGCCGATAGACCAGGTTGGCACGCACCTCGCGCTCGAGCGCGCCGTAACTCCAGTTGCGCACATGCTTGAGCACCAGCAGCCGCAGCACCACATCGGCAGGCGTGCCGCGGCGCCCGCGGGTGCGGCTGTGCGTCCAGCGCCGCGCCAGCGCATCGAAGACCAACTCAACAAGCCGCTCGTCGGCCAGCAGTTCATCGACATGCCGCATCCAGCCTTCCCAGAGCGCGGCGACATCTTCGGCGATCGGGCCACCACCCGATGGAAGGGGGCAGCGGCTGCGTTCGATCACCGGGTGCTCTTGGCTCGCGCCTTGGCGCGGCGAGCCTTGGCCCGCTGCTTGTCGCGGTCGAGCGAACGCAGGAAGCGCTCGCGGTTGGCGCTGGCCAACTCGGTGCCGATCTCCTGGAAACGCACCCACGCCTGATGCAAATCGCGCAGCGCCGGTGCGTGATCGGGCGGTACGTAGACCGAATGCGCCTTGCCTTCGGCGCTGAACTTCAGGTACAGGTGTGGACCGTGGCGGCGCTGGGGATCCCAGGCACAGGCGCAGCTCGGGTCGCCGCACTGGCGCGTGACCTCCGACAGCGAGCCCTGGATCATCGTCAGCGCTGCTTCACCAAGCTCGGCAAGTAATGCATCCTTACCCATTACGAAGGTTAAGGTACTCCTGCGCCATCGGGTTGTCAAGTGAATCAGCTACAAGATGGGGGAAACGAAGAGTCGTGCGGGGGGCACGAGCCAGTGCGCTCGCGCAGCAAACCGGGGTCAGCACGAGAAGCGGCGCAGGGCGAGGCTCGCCGATTTTTGCGCCGCAAAGTAGCTAGGCGCGTGGCCAGGTCGGTTCGCGTGGCAAAGCTCGCCTCCACCGTGCCCAGCACCGCGGGCTTGTCGGGGGCCGGCCGCAGCTCCATGGCGATGCGCGTGTTGAGCGTCAGCCGCTCGGGCCAGGAGATGACCTGCGGCTGGTACACCAGCGCAGTGCCGCCTTCGGCGCTGACGCTGTGAGGCCCGATCGCGGCTGCGGCAGGGACCGCCACGGCGCTGCCGCCTGTCGTACCGGCGGCGGCCTTCAAGGCCTGCTGGCAGGACGGCGACACGCCGGCGGCGTTCTGCTGCAGACAGGTCAGTGCCGCCGGGCCGCCGGTCGGCACGCCGCGGCAATGCGACTGGAAATCGGCGCGGCAGGCCTGGCGGATGGCGCTGGCTTGTGCCGACGTGGGTTGTTGCGCCAGCGCCGGCATGGCGGTGGCGGTGGCGGTGGCGGCACAAAGTACCACCAGCGCGGCACCGATGAGCCTGCGCCTTCGCGCGCTGCGGCCCGCCAACGGCATGTCGATTCCGCTCATTGATTCCCTCCCATCGCAGCCGCTGTCGACATCTTCGAGTACCGCACCCGGCGTGTCAGCGCGTCCAGTGGTCGGTCCTCGACAAGATGCCGGCCTGGACCTTCAGTTCCAGGCGGCCGTCCGGGGCGATCGACAGCTCGGCCGGAAAGCTCTTGCCGGCGCGCGGAGAGTACACCGTGCCGCCACTCCAGCCGCCGGCCGTAGGCTTGAAGCCGGACAGGATCTGCAGGCCCAGGATCGGCTGTCCGCGCAACGACGCATCGGCGTTCTTGGCATCGAGCAGCGGCTTGCCGTCGCGCTGGGGCTCCTTCAGCCAGATCACCTTGCCGCCATAGACCGTGCTGCCGTCGGCCGCCTTGGCGGCGCTGATGTCGACCTTGGAGTCGCCATCGTCGGTGAGCCAGGTACCCAGAATGGCATCCGCTGCCGCCGCCTGCAGCGCGGGCACCCCTATCAGCAGCAGCGTGCAAGCGCACACATGGCGCCTGGACCTCGAACCGATGGAACTGACCATGGCACTGACTTTGGAGCGTGGTCCCCGATGGCACGGAATGAAGCCATTCTGGCCCGCACTCCGGCCTGCGATCAAGAGCCTGGGCTACTCTAGCGGCCTGACCCCTTCCGGAGATGGCCCATGAAGACCCAGGTTGCGATCGTCGGAGCCGGACCGTCCGGACTGCTGCTGGGCGCGCTGCTGCACCAACACGGCATTGCCAACGTCATCGTCGAGCAGCGCAGCGCCGAGTACGTGCTCGGCCGCATCCGCGCCGGCGTGCTGGAGCAGATCACCGTGGACCTGCTGGCCGAGGCCGGCGCCGACGCGCGCATGCGCGCCGAAGGCCTGCCGCACGACGGCTTCGAGATGTGCTTCGGCGGCCAGCGCCACCGCGTCGACCTGTTCGGGCTGACCGGCAAGCGCGTCATGGTCTACGGCCAGACCGAGGTCACGCACGACCTGATGGATCAGCGCGCAGCGCAGGCGCAGCCGACGGTGTACGAGGCACAGGACGTCAGCGTGCACGACTTCGATGGCAAGCGGCCGCGCGTGCGCTACCAAAAGGACGGTGTGGCGCACGAGATCGAATGCGACTTCATCGCCGGCTGCGACGGCTTCCACGGCGTGTGCCGCGCCAGCGTGCCTCGATCAGCGATCCAGACCTTCGAGAAGGTCTATTCCTTCGGCTGGCTGGGTGTGCTGGCCGACGTGCCGCCGGTGGCGCACGAGCTGATCTATGCCAGCCACGAACGCGGCTTCGCGCTGTGCAGCATGCGCAGCAAGACGCGCAGCCGCTACTACGTGCAGTGCGCGCTGGACGACGACGTCAACGCCTGGTCGGACGAGGCCTTCTGGGCCGAGCTGAAGAGCCGGCTGCCGGCCGACACCGCCCGGCACCTGGTCACCGGCCCATCGATCGAGAAGAGCATCGCGCCGCTGCGCAGCTTCGTCACCGAGCCGATGCGCTTCGGCCGGCTGTTCCTGGCCGGCGACGCGGCCCACATCGTGCCGCCCACCGGCGCCAAGGGGCTGAACCTGGCAGCCTCCGACGTGGCGCTGCTGTCGCGCGGACTGGCCGAGCACTACCGCGGCCACGACGAAGGCATCGACCGGTATTCGCAGCGCGCGCTGGCGCGCATCTGGAAGGCCGAGCGCTTCTCCTGGTGGTTCACGACGCTGATGCACCACTTCCCGGAGAACGGCGAGTTCGGCGCAAAGATGCAGCGCGCCGAACTGGACTACCTGTTCAGCTCGCGCGCTGCGCAGACCGCGGTGGCCGAAAACTACGTCGGGCTGGCGCTGTAGGCGCCGTCCGCCCCGGTCAGTGAATGGGCTGGACCACCGGGTAGGCGTACTCGCGGCCGACCATCGCGCGGGCTCCGAAGTAGGCGCTGCGCAAGCGCTCGGGCAAGGCATCCAGGTCCACCTGCCCGGTGGCGTCGCAGGGCACGGCAACGCCACGGCCGGGGTGGAACAGCGAGGCGAAGCGCAGTTCGAAGGCGGCTTGCGCGCGCTGCGTCCGAACGGAGGTCTGGGTGTTCATGACGATCTCCCACTACGCAGCGCAACCCGGCCTGCGCTGCACGGCAAGAGGCCTCGGCGCTGCCGCCCCGGCCTCGCGCGCTGCGGTGCTTCGAACCTGGCGCACCACACCATCTTCGGTCGCCGTCGCGCAGACTGTGGCCCGATCAACGGGGCAATCCCGCGCCACATCGGCCGCGCGTGAGGCAGGTCACGGCACGTGGTCGGCTTATGATGGCTGCGTGAACCTGCTTGGCTGGCAACCCGGGCCCACGCGACGCTGAACGCGCATGGATGCCTACATCGTCATCGGCAACCCGAACACCCGCAAGGCGTCGGTGGTGCGCAGCCTGACCGGCTGCTTCAACCGCAGCGTGCGCGATATCCAGCCGCTGGACGGCAAGACACCGCTGCGACTGTATGCACGCGTCGGTTCGCTGCAGGACACACGGTCCGGGCCGGAGGACTTCATCGCCGAGGTCGCCCGCGCGCGCTGCAACGCGCTGCTGTGCTGCCTGGCGCCCAGCGCCAACCCCGACCATGCCGAGCGCTACCCCGACGCGATGGCCTATCTGGCGGCGTTCAAGGCGGCGGGCTGGCGCATCCGCGCGATTGCGGTGCTGGGTCAGAACGGCGGCGGCGTGCGCTCGCCCAACCTGCTGCAGTTTCCGCAGGCGCCGGTGGCGCCGATCAACCAGACGGCACGCGCGGTGCGAGCGCATTTCAGCTGGGAGTGACACCCGGGCGAGCGTGGATCGACGCCACCGGGAGCGACGGTTATATTGGCCGCGCGCCCGTTCCCCGGCTCGGGCGAAGGCCCCTGCCATGATCGACCTGCTCGACATTCGCTACGTCCGGCTCGGCACCCGCGACCTGGTCGGGGCCGACCGTTTTGCGCGCGAGGTCGTCGGCCTGGAATTGGTGCGCGTCGAGGCCGGCGCGCACTACTACCGCAGCGACGATCGCGACCATACCCTCGTGTACTTCGAAGGCGATCCGCGCGACCACACGGTGGGCTTCGAGTTGCGCCATCCCGGCGCGCTGGAGGCGGCCGCGGCCGAGCTCAGCCACCGCGGGCTGGCGGTGCGGCCGGGCAGCGCCGATGCGCTGGCACAGCGTCGCGTGCAGGGCCTGGTCGGCTTCACCGACCTCACCGGCAACCGCATCGAGCTGGTGGAGCGGCCGCACCACAGCGGCCGGCGCTACTTCGCGTCGCGCGACGCCGGCATCACCGGATTCAGCCATGTCGGGCTGTGCAGCACCGACGCGCCGCGCGACGAGGCCTTCTGGTGCGGCGTGCTCGGCGCGCGCGTCAGCGACCGCATCGGCGACGCCGCGCTGCTGCGTATCGACCCGGTGCACCACAAGGTGGCGCTGTTCCCCACCGATCGCGCCGGCGTGCAGCATGTCAACCACCAGGTGGCCAGCATCGACGACGTGATGCGCGCGTGGTACCAGCTGTGCGAGAAAGGCGTGAAGATCGTCTTCGGTCCGGGCCGGCACCCCACCTCGGGCGCGGTGTTCCTGTACTTCGAGGGACCGGACGGCATGGTCTTCGAATACTCCACCGGCGTGCGTTGCATCGCGCCGGAGCAGGAGGCCGGCTTCGTGCCACGGCAGTTCCCGGCGCTGCCCTCGTCGTTCTGCATGTGGGGCTCCAAGCCCGACATCCCGGAGTTCAAGAAGGAGCATCGATGAGCGCGACCACCGACGGCGTGCTGCCAGGCAAGGCCACGCCCCGCGGCAACTACTCGCATGTCAAGCGGGCCGGGCCCTTCCTGTTCACCGCCGGCATCAGCAGCCGCCGGCCGGACAACAGCATCGCCGGCGCTTCGATGGATGCGATGGGCACGATGGTTCTCGACATCCGGGAGCAGACGCGCGTGGTGCTGTCCAACATCCGCGACATCCTGGCCGCAGCCGGCGCCGGGTTGGGCGACGTGGTCGAGGTCAGCAGCTTCCTGGTCAACATGAACGACTTCGCCGGCTACAACGAGGTCTATGCCGAGTTCTTCGGCCCCGGCGGGCCGGCGCGCACCACCGTGGCCGTGCACCAACTGCCGCACCCGCAGCTGCTCATCGAGATCAAGTGTGTCGCCTATAGACCATGAATCACCCCCTACGCGCTTCGCGCGCCCCCTCAAGGGGGCACCGCGAGCGGCCCGGCAAAGCCGGTTCCGCCGCGGTTGCTCGAGTGAGCTCGGTCGAGACCCCGTGTTTCGTGGAGTGCCAAGATGAGTGATTTCCGCTACGGCCGCCCCTTCAACTTCCCCCGCTGGCTCGAAGAGCATGGCCACCTGCTCAAGCCGCCGGTGGGCAACCAGCAGATCTGGGCCGACGCCGATTTCATGGTCACCGTGGTCGGCGGGCCCAATGCGCGCAGCGACTTCCACGACGACCCGCTGGAAGAGTTCTTCTGGCAGTTCAAGGGCAATGCCCACCTGCTGGTGTGGGACCGCGGCCGCTACGAGCGGGTGCACCTGAAGGAAGGCGACATCTTCCTGATGGCCCCGCATGTGCTGCATTCGCCGCAGCGGCCCGAACCCGACAGCCGCTGCCTGGTGATCGAACGCCAGCGCCCGAAGGGCATGCTCGACGCCTTCCAGTGGCACTGCGCGAGTTGCGGTGGCCTGGTCAAGCGCATCGAGGTGCAGCTGGGTGACATCGTCGCCGACCTGCCGGCCACCTACCAGCGCTTCTACGCATCGAGCGAGGCCGAGCGCCGCTGCCCGCATTGCGGCGCGGTGCATCCGGGCCGCGACCACCAGGCCTGGCATGCCACGCTGGCCGCATCGGGCCTGATCGACGAGGACGCCCGATGATCGACATGCATGCCCACTGCCTGCCGCGCATCGCGCGCGACGAGGCCTTCGCGGTGGATGCCGAGCGCGCGCCCTGGCTGGAGCTGGAGCCGGGCGGCGAGCGCGGCCACATCATGCTCGGCGACCGCCGCTTCCGCCCGGTGACCTCGTCGCTGTGGGACCCGGCCGTCCGCGTGGCCGAGCTCGACGCACAGGGCGTCGCATTGCAGGTGGTGTGCGCCACGCCAGTGATGTTCGGCTACGCCTGGCCGGCGCAGCGTACCGCCGACTGGGCGGCGCGCATGAACGAACATGTGCTCGGCTACTGCGCCCATGCGCCCACGCGCCTGAAGGCGCTGGCCCAGGTGCCGCTGCAGGATCTGGACCTGGCCTGCCGCGAGGCCAGCCGGGCGATGGATTCCGGCTGCATTGGCGTGCAGATCGGCAACCACGTCGGCGAGCGCGACCTGGACGACGAGGCGTTGGTGCAGTTCCTGATCCACTGCGCCGAGCGCCACATTCCGGTGCTGGTGCACCCCTGGGACATGATGGGTGGCGGGCGCATGAAGAAGTGGATGCTGCCCTGGCTGGTGGCCATGCCGGCCGAAACCCAACTGGGCATGCTCTCGCTGATCCTGTCCGGCGCGCTGGAGCGCATTCCCGAGTCGCTGAAGATCTGCTTTGCCCACGGCGGCGGCAGCTTCGCCTGGCTGCTGGGCCGGGTGGACAACGCCTGGCGGCACCGCGACATCGTGCGCCAGGACTGCCCGCAGCTGCCCTCGTCCTATGCCCGGCGCTTCCATGTCGACACTGCCGTGTTCGACACCGGCGCGCTGCGCCTGCTGACCGACGTGATGGGCACCGACCGGGTGATGCTCGGCTCGGACAGCCCTTTTCCGCTGGGCGAGCAGCGCATCGGCAGCCTGGTACGCGAGTCGCCCCACCTCAGCGACGCGGACCGCGGGCGCATGCTGCGCGGCAACGCCGAGTCCTTCTTCGGGCTTGCCCTAACTGCCGCCGAAAATACTTTAGGTCTAAACTAGTTTCATCCGCTGCCTTCTGAAGGAACTCCACCATGACCGGACGCAAGACACGACTCCTGGCCGCACTCGCCCTGTGCGGCGCCGCCACCTTGGCCCAGGCCCAGGCGCCGATCAAGATCGGCTTCATGGCCGAGCTGTCCGGCCCGCAGGGCGCGCTGGGCCAGGACCAGTACGACGCCTTCATGATGGTGGTCGAACGCAACGGCGGCAAGCTCGGCGGCGTGCCGGTGCAGGTGCTGCGCGAGGACAGCCAGCTCAAGCCCGACGTGGCGACGCAGATCGTGCAGAAGCTGATCGAGAAGGAAAACGTGCCGATCATCACCGGCGTCACCTTCTCCAACGTGATGATGGCGGTGCACAAGCCGATCACCGAGAAGGGCGTGTTCCTGATCGGCAGCAACGCCGGGCCGGCGCCGATCGCCGGTGCGCAGTGCAGCCCGTACCAGTACATCGTCTCCTGGCAGAACGACAACCAGGCCGAGGTGGTGGGCAAGTACGCCACCGACAAAGGCTACAAGCGTGTCATCGGCATGGCGCCCAACTACCAGGCGGGCAAGGACTTCGTCGCCGGCTTCAAGCGCATGTACAAGGGCGAGGTCATCGACGAGATCTACACGCCGCTGAACCAGCCCGACTTCTCGGCCGAGCTGGCCCAGGTGGCGGCCAAGAACCCGGATGCGGTCTATGTGTTCTATCCGGGCGGCCTGGGCGTGAACTTCGTGCGCCAGTACCAGCAGGCCGGCCTGCTGGGCAAGATCCCGCTGCTGTCGAGCAGCACCACCGACGGCTCGACCTTGCCGGCGCAGAAGGAGACGGCGCTCGGCGTGATCAGCGGCACCTTCTGGGGCCCGGACTTCAACAACCCGGCGAACAAGCAGTTCGTCGAGGAGTTCGAGAAGAAGTTCAACCGCATCCCCAGCCAGTACGCGGCGCAGAGCTACGACGCGGCGCTGCTGCTCGATTCGGCCATCGCCAAGGTCAAGGGCAACGTCGCCGACAAGAAGGCCTTCGGCGCCGCGCTGAAGGCGGCTGACTTCAAGTCGGTGCGCGGTGACTTCAAATTCGGCAACAACCACTTCCCGGTGCAGGACATGCACATCTTCGAGGTGGCCAAGGACGCCAAGGGCCGTGTCAGCCTGAAGACCATCGCCACGCCGCTGAAGGCGCATGTCGACGCCTACGCCTCGCAATGCAAGATGTGACGGCGCGCCGCTGAAGACGCACACGGGCCGGTTCGACCGGCCCGTTTCACAACACCATGACCACCGGCCTGTTCTTCACCCAGCTGCTCAACGGGCTGCAGCTCGGCGTGCTGCTGTTCCTGCTGTCGGCCGGGCTGACGCTGGTGTTCGGCATCATGAACGTGGTGAACCTGGCGCATGGTTCGCTGTACATGATGGGCGCGTACTTCGCCGCCGCCGGCTTCAACGCCTTCGACGGCTCCTTCCTGGCGGCAGCGCTGGTGGCGATCCCGGGCACGCTGCTGCTCGGGCTGCTGATCGAGCGCATCGTGCTGGCCAACCTGTACCAGCGCGACCACCTCGACCAGGTGCTGGCCACTTTCGGCCTGATCCTGTTCTTCAACGAGGTGGTGCGCTTCGTCTGGGGCGCGTCGTCGGTGTACATGAACGTGCCGAGCTGGCTGTCGGGCACGGTCAACCTGTTCGGCCTGCCCTACCCTTCGTACCGCTTCGCGATCATCGCCGTCGGTCTGGCCGTGGGGCTGGGCCTTTATGCACTGATCAACCGCACGCGCGTGGGCATGCTGATCCGCGCCGGCGCCTCCAACCCGGTGATGGTCTCGGCGCTGGGCGTCAACATCAAGGGGCTGAACACGCTGGTCTTCGGCCTGGGCGCGGCGCTGGCCGGCCTGGCCGGGCTGATGGCCGGGCCGATCGTGTCGGTGCAGGCCGGCATGGGCGAGCCGATCCTGATCCTGACGCTGGTGGTCATCGTCACCGGCGGCATCGGCTCGATCCGAGGCGCCTTCTACGGCGCATTGATCGTCGGCATCGTCGACACCATCGGCCGCGCCTTCCTGCCGACGCTGCTGCGCGAGCTGTTCGACCGCTCGGTGGCGCAGGCGGTGGGCCCGGCCATCGCGTCGATGCTGATCTACCTGCTGATGGCCGCGGTGCTGGCACTCAAGCCGCAGGGCCTGTTCCCGGTGAAGCATGGCTAGCTCCGCCGCCGCGCGCGTCTTCGCCATCGTGCTGCTGGCCGGCCTGGCGCTGGTGCCGGCGCTCGCGGCGTGGGTGGACCAGCCCTTCTGGGTGACGCTGTTCACCCGCATCCTGATCTTCGCGCTGGCCGCGATGGGGTTGAACCTGGTGCTCGGCTTCGGCGCGATGGTCAGCTTCGGCCATGCGATGTACCTGGGCATCGGCGCCTATGCGGTGGGCATCCTGTCCTATCACGGCGTGGACA
>Ga0316605_10002028_pt1 | contig 11543 bp, 8 predicted proteins | sample OWC_soil_day20_n_FD_207666 | JGI IMG/M metagenome (GOLD analysis project Ga0316605, IMG submission 207666) | Wetland soil microbial communities from Old Woman Creek delta, Ohio, United States - OWC_soil_day20_noCT | ecosystem: Environmental > Terrestrial > Soil > Wetlands | place: USA: Ohio... | reverse complement strand
ACACGAGCGCATCGTCGTATCCTCTCCCGAGGGGATCGCCAAAGAACCAATGCCCACTCTTCTCGAACCCGGCCAAAGCGCGCGATTCGGCAACCTTGGACTTAATGTATGAATGCCCGGTCTTCCAGGTGATTACACCGCAGTTATGCTTCTTCAGAATAGGATCGTCATAAAACAATCCGGTGCTTTTGACATCGATCACGATGCTGCGGTTGGCAAATTTCGGGCAGATCCATCTCGCGACCAGAAGGCCCAATTTGTCCGAAAAAACCTCATGGCCCTTGTCGTCGACCACTCCGATGCGATCCCCATCCCCGTCGATTCCGATGCCGACATCCGCGCCATGCGCGAGAGTCGCCTCACTGATGCTTTTCAGGAAGGCAACGTCTTCCGGGTTGGGATTATGTCGCGGAAATTCCCAGTCGGCTTCGCAGTGAAGCTCGATGGTCTCACAGCCCAGGGCTCGCAACACCGCCGGGGCGAAACGCCCGGCCGTTCCGTTGCCGGCAGCGAATACCACCTTCAACGGGCGGGAGAGCCGGCCCGATTTGAGCATGTCCTGCAGGTACAGGTCGAAAATTCCCTCCTCCGATTTATATTCGCCGCTGCCGTTTTCAAAATCGCCTTTTTCGACAATGCCGCGCATGTGCGCGATTTCGTCCGGTCCCAGTGTCGACGAGAGGCCGTTTGCCAGTTTAATGCCGGTCCAGCCATTTTCATTGTGACTTGCTGTTACCGCAGCTCCGCCTTTGCACTGGAAGTGATGCTGCGCAAAATACACCATGGGGGTGAGCGCCATTCCGATATCAATAACATCCACGCCGCTGGAAAGGAGGCCCACGATCAGGGCAAAGCTCAAATTCTGGCTGTAGGCACGGAAATCATGGCCGACAACGGCCTGCTTCGCTCCAACCACTCTGCGCAAGTAGGTGCCGTAGACCTTGCCCATTATCAGGAAGCCATTCGGATTGATCTCCTTGCCTAGAAGCCAGCGGAGGTCATATTCGCGGAATCCGTTCGGGGCAACGAGCGTATTTTCAAAATATTGAAATGAATTATAAGGAACCTGCGTTTTAATGTCCCATCGCATGTCGTTCTATCCCCACAGCCTGCTTATCGCCGCCCCTGCCATCCCATCCGGCCAACCGGCAACATTTTACTGACTGCGTTTGCCCGGGGCAAGCATTACCATTTACCGCGCATCCGCGGAATTCCCTTCCAATGGACACAGGGTTCGAAGCACGCCCTGATCGATTGCCTCTTTTTGACAGAACTATGAGCCGGTCTGCTGTCCGTTTTCACATTACATCATTGAAAGGAGTTAAAGATCATGAATGAGAACATTTCAAATCATGTTCGTGAATATGGCGGACTTCTTGCCGTGCCTGAGAAAAAAGCGTTGCGCTGGCTCGCCCAAAGAACCCCGCGGTGCATACATTCAGATCACCTCACTGTGTTGGGTTTGGTATCCATGCTGGTTGCCGGCGCGAGTTTTTGGGCTGCCAGCCGGAATAGCCTGGCTCTCATTCTCGTGGTCGTTGCGCTTGCCGCAAATTGGCTGGGAGACAGCCTCGACGGCACCCTGGCAAGGGTCCGCAATTGTCAGCGACCCCGGTATGGCTACTATGTCGATCATGTCATCGACCTGTTCGGCACGGCGGCTCTGCTTGGTGGCCTGGCCTTTTCAGGCTATATGAATCACACGCTGGCCATAATGCTCCTGGCCGCTTTTGCCCTGGTCGAGGCGGAAGTATTTCTGTCCACACACGTGCAGCAGGTCTTCAGGCTGTCCTGTTTCCGCGTCGGCCCGACCGAATTGCGCATAGTCCTCGCCGCAGGGACGCTGTATCTGCTCCATGATCCCTGGGTCCATCTGGCTGGGAAAGGCCCTTTCCTGCTGTTTGATGTGGGCGGGACTGTCGCCATCGTGGGCCTTCTCGCGGCGTTTGTCTACTCAGCCGTCCGGAATACACGTTTGCTGTACCGGGCCGAGCCGAGAGTGTCCTGAGGCGCGGGCATTTCCATGCCCCGGATAAAGCCATGAGTCTCCATCCGAGCACACGATCGACGGTGAAACGCTGGTTTATCTTCAATTTTGTCGGTGCCATGGGTATCTGCGTGCAAATGGGAACACTCCTGGGCTTTACCTCGTGCCTTCGCCTGAATTATCTGGTTGCCACAGCGCTGGCTGTCGAGGCAGCAGTCCTGCACAACTTTTTTTGGCACGAGCGCTGGACTTGGGCCGACAGAATCGAGAGCCACGATGGCGGCTTTTTCCCCAGGCTCCTGTTTTTCCACATGGCGAACGGCGCGGTGTCGATTGCCGGCAACCTCATCCTGATGAAGATCTTTGTGGACAAGACCGGTCTCCATTATGTGCACGCCAACATCCTGGCCATCGCCATTTGCTCCATCCTGAATTTTCTGGCCGGGGACCGGGGAGTTTTCCGCGCTACAGGCCCGGATTCTCAAAAAGGAGGCGCAACAATGATTCATAACCGGAAAAAGATTTCGCTCCTGTTCCTTTCGCTGGCGTTCCCGCCGCTGGTACTGTTCAACGCGCCGGCAAACGCGGCGGATCTGCGCCCGGAAACGCTAAAAGCGTGGAACACCTGCGTGGAAATGGCAGAGCGCCGCATCGGGAAGGAATTGTCGTCACAGGAAAAGTTCCTGGCCATGGATTTTCAAAATCCCGCAGAATCCAGCCGTGAGAGGCGTGAGGTCCTTTCCGGACAAATCCCGATCAGGCAGATGACCGTCCAAAATTTGGAGGGCGGAGCCATCAAGGTCCCCGACGGGATAATTCATCACTGGAGAGGCAGCGTGTTCCTCGACGGCGTTACGCTGGACTATGTGTTTTCCAGGGTAACGAATCCGGGCAGAGAGGACACGCGTCAGGAGGATGTCCTGGATTCCCGCGTTCTCGAGGCTGCACCCGGACAGCTTAAACTGTATCTGAAGCTGCAGCGCTCAAAAATTGTCACGGTCGTGTACAACACAGAGCACCTGGTGCGTTACAAATGGCGGGGGACCCATGAAGCTTACAGCAGCAGCTCCGCAACAAAGATCTCCGAAATCGAGCGCCTGGATGGGGATAGGGAGCGCGAGAAACCCGAAGGTCACGATCGTGGGTTTCTCTGGCGCATGAATTCCTACTGGCGGTACCAGCAGGTCGCCGGCGGCGTCATAGTCGAATGCGAATCCATGACCCTGAGCCGTTCCATCCCATCAATGCTCGAATATATGGTCCGTCCCATCATCAACAAAGTGGCACGGGAGTCTATGCATCGAACGCTGCAATCAATGAAGGCCCGCATACTGCGGTCCTATGTATCGCACGTCGGGGGTTCGCAATCGTAGGGGAAACCTGATGGAGAACTACGCTTGATCTCGCTTTTCCAGTGCAGCCCGGGCAGTGACGGGCTCGATCAGGGTGAAGGCTACGGCCGCCCCGATGGCCACGGCCAACAGCAGCGTAGCCATGATGGCGTGCTCCGCATGATTCCGGATAGCGCAGACGGCCAGCACGAAAACGAAAAGGCAATCGGCTCCCCGTATCCACGGCGCGACCTTCCGGCGCTGTTCCTTGAGTTCAGAAACATAGTAACGCGAGGTAAACCAGAGATGCAGCCTCAGGTTTGCCGCAATTCCAACTGCTATGAGCGCCGGGAAAAATAGCAGGGATCCCTCAATTCCTCCCAGCTTTTCCTTGACCCACCAGAGGGGGTACAGCATGCCGTAATAGCCAAAACCTGCACAGGCCTGGTGGAACTGCCACCACCAGAGCGGAGTGCTGGCCGGTTCCGGAGAATTCCTGACGGTCGGGTTCGTGAGATTTTCCATTTCCGTCAAAAGATCCCTGGTGCTCGGATATCGCTCAGACGGTTTCTTCTTCAAGCACCGCAAAACCATTCGCGCAAAGGCCCTCGGGATGTCCGGAAACGACTGAGAAAGATCCGGGACCTCAGTCTCAAGAATGTGCGCGATCATCGACATGGAATCCCCGCCCTTAAAGGGATGCGCTCCTGATGCCATTTCGTACATCATGATGCCGAAAGAAAACAGGTCGGAGTTCCGGTCCACTGCGGAGCCGAGCAACTGCTCCGGAGATGCGTACGCAGGCGTCCCGAGAAATATGCCCGACTGCGTCAAACGCGGATTCGAAGCGGCACCTTCCCTGGGCTCGACTCTGGCCAGGCCGAAATCAAGGATTTTGACGATCCCCGATTCGGTGCGGATAATGTTCTCGGGCTTCAAGTCCCGGTGCACAATCCCCTCTTCGTGCGCCGCGAGAAGTCCCCGCGCCATCTGGATCGACATGTCCAAGACCTGGTCATACGGCAGTTTCCCTCGAGACATGATTTGGCGCAGGGTGGAACCCTGCACGTATTCGGTGACGATGCAGACGCTGTGGTCGAACTCATCCAGCGAATACACGGTGGCAATGCCCGGATGGGACAGCCGCGCAGCGGCCCGCGCTTCCCTCTTCAGTCGCTCCCGTTGCTGTGCGTCTCTGGTGTATTGGGGTGCCAGCATTTTGATCGCCACGGGCCGGTCCAGACGTGTATCGTATGCCAGATACACAACACCCATCCCTCCCCTCCCGATTTCACACTTCACAGTGTAAGGGCCCATCTGCCTGCCCATGAGGGTTTCGGCCGTCTCATTTTCGAAGAGATCCGGCGCGGCTTCCCGAACCGGTTTTTCCAGAAAACTGTCGCGATCATAGCCGGCCAGAAGCGCCTCGATTTCCTTCCTCAAACTCATATCTCCGCCGCAGGAATGATCCAGGAAAGCAGCGCGATCCGCAGGATCCTTCTCCAGCGCCGCGCAGAAAATCCCCTTTAGCTGCATCCAGCGCTCAGGATCCATTCAGTCTCTCCATTTCCCGCTGCAGCCAGGCTCGCGCCATACTCCAGGCCCGCTTTATCGTGGCGGGGGAAGAATCCATGACTTCCGCGGCCTCTTCCACCGTAAGCCCGCCAAAAAACCGCAGTTCTACGACACGCACGAGTTGCGGATCCAATCGGCCCAGACGCTCCATCGCCTCATGCAATGCAATGATGTCGACAGAATCGTCCTTGATCGCCGCATGTACGCCGCTGAGGCTTACCCGCACGCGCGATCCGCCTCGCTTCGCCGCAGCACGCGCCCTGGCTCTTTCCACGAGGATTTCTCTCATAGCACCCGCTGCGATGGCGCAGAAGTGAGCCCGGTTTTGCCAACCATGCGCCTTCTCTCTCAGCAAGCGCAGATACGCCTCGTTCACCAGTGCCGTTGCCTGAAGCGTCCTGCCTGCCTGCTCGCGAGCCATATATTTCCTGGCCAGTTTCCGGAGTTCGTCATAGACAGCAGGCATCACCTTCGAAAGATTCAACGATTTAGCGGTCCCGTTATCCGCAGGCATAATGATTCCCGTTTACGTTTTTGAGATCACTCTTTTAGGGGGCATTCTACCGCAAAAGTCTTCCCGGTGCATTTTTGAAATCATTTATCCCATCCGGACGCTTCCGGCATCAGACCTCCGACAATCCGGAGTGCGCATTGAAAGTGCTTGTGATAGTCTGGTGAGCCTTGAGTACCATCATCAACTATCAGTAGAGGAGAAAGACCGTGAAAAAGGATGAATTTTATGAATATGCATTGGGCGCCTTCCGCCCCGCCGAATCTCTGCTGAAACTCGTTCCCGCTGACAAGCTGGATTGGAAGCCAGGCCCGGGCTTCATGACAATGGGGCAGTTAATCTGCCACATGGGCAGCGGCATCGGCACCGAACTGACGATGCTGGTTGACAACAACTGGCCGACCCCGGGGGAGGGCGGGCCGGAACCCATGCCTTCGTGCAGCGTTCCTGACGCGCTCGCCAAGCTGGAACAGGACAAGGGAACGCTCCGCGATGTTCTCGCGCGTTTCACCGAGGAAGAATTTGCGACCAGGGTTTTCTCGACTCCATGGGGATGGAAAGGAAGCCTCGAGAGAATGTCCCATGACTTCCGGGACCATTTTGCGCACCACAAGATGCAGCTATTCCTGTATCTCAAACTGCTCGGATTCCCCGTTAACACCGAAACGCTTTACATGGGATAGGTAAATCTATGCACTCTTCGCGCTTTCGAGTCTTTCAGTCTTTGCGGCCCGGCGCCCGGCGAAGCCTTAAAGGCTCGGAGGCTCGAAGAGTGTTAGCCATCGCCGCGATCCTCGCGTTCGGGATTCTCAACGGTTTTCCGGATTCATCCGACAAAATCTGGGCAGAACAAACTCTGAAATCGCTTTCGTTGAGAGACAGGATCGCCCAGCTCGTGCAGATCCGTGTCCCCGGGAAATTCCTCAACCGCGGCAGCGAGGATTTCCATGCGATTCAAAACGATATAAGGCAGAACCATGTTGGCGGTGCAGTTCTTTTCGCCGGAAATATTTACGAATCCGCTGTCCTTTTAAACGAACTCCAAACCAGCTCCAGGCTGCCTCTCCTGGTCGCGGGGGATTTTGAACGCGGCGTCGCATTCCGTATCGCGGACACCACGTCCTTTCCGTGGGCGATGGCCCTGGGCGCCAGCGGGTCCGAGCAGCTTGCCTATCGGGAGGGTGTCGTCACAGCGCGCGAGGCCAAGGCGCTTGGAGTGCATTGGATTTTTGCGCCCGTGATGGATGTGAACAATAACCCGAGCAACCCGGTCATTAATATCCGCTCTTTCGGAGAGGATCCGGAGCTTGTCGCAAGGATAGGATCCGCGTTCATACGCGGCGCCAGAAGCGGCGGCGTACTGACCACGGCGAAGCATTTCCCGGGACACGGAGATACGGCTTCGGACTCTCATTTGGGCATGGCTGTCGTGCCGTCCGATCTGGCCAGACTCCAATCCGTGGAACTGGTGCCGTTCCGAAGCGCCATCGATGCAGGCGTGGATTCCATTATGACCGCACACGTCTCGGTTCCCAACCTGACCGGGGAATCTAAAGCTCCGGCCACTCTCTCTCCTGAGATTCTGAGCGGCTTGCTGCGCGACACGCTGCAGTTCAAGGGGCTCGTGGTCACGGATGCACTCGAAATGGGCGGTATCACCAACCGGTATTGGGGGGGGATTGGCGGCAGTCCGTGCCCTCCAGGCCGGAGCCGATGTCCTCCTGCTGCCGCCAAACGCCACGGTTGCCATCAACGAGGTGGAACGCGCCGTCAGACGCGGCGATATATCCGAGAGTCGGATCAATGAATCCGCAAACAGGGTCCTGAGAGCGAAGGCACGCCTTGGACTGCACCGGGTGCGCGTCGTCTCGCTCCGGCGCATCGGCGACATTGTCGCATCGCCCGAAAATACAAAACTGGCCCAGGATATTGCGGATCAGTCGGTGACCGTGCTGAAAGACGATCGGGGGCTTCTTCCCTTAGATCCCACCGAATACCAGCGGATCTTCAGCCTGGTCCTGACTCCTGATCTCGAATCGGCGCCTGCAGCGGTATTCCAGGCAGAGATGCGCGAACGGTTCCCCAGGACACAGACCATCTGGGCCAATGCACGGATCTCCGACGGCAATCTGGCCTCGATCGACAAGGCAGCGTCGGAAGCCGACGTCATTGTGTGTTCCACGCTGGTCCGGCTGGTCTCCGGCCAGGCTGCCGCAGCGATCCCCGACATCCAGCGTAAGATATTTGAAATGCTGCAGGCGACCGGCAAGCCATTGATTTGGGTGGCATTGGGAAACCCTTACATTCTGCCGCTCGCGCCCCGGATAGGAACATACATGTGCACGTTCAGCCATTCCGACGTTTCGCAGGTAGCCGCGGCAAAAGCGCTCGCGGGAGAAATCGGCGTCACCGGCAAAATGCCTGTTTCGATCCCCGGATTTTCAAAAACAGGCGAAGGGCTCTCAATCCCAAAGCTGGAAATGATCCTGAAGCCTGCGCTTCCCGAAGAGCTTGGGCCTTCCGGTAAACCTTTTGAAGAGGTCACCCGGTTCCTCGATTCCCTGGCCGAAGATGGAGTTTTTACCGGCGCGGTGCTAATGGCAGGCCGCCAGGGCAAGGTTGTATTGAGCCATGCAACCGGTAAAACCGGGCTTTCCAATGACTCGCCAAAAACGTCGATGGACACGGTTTACGGCGAAGGCTCCTTTTTAAAGCCCATTGGCATCGCATCCGCAGTGATGATTGCCTCGGATTCCGGCAGCCTCCTTATCAATGCCCCCGTGAGCGAGTACCTGCCCGAGGTCAAGAATGCCGCAGTCAGGAAAATGAGCTTCCAGGATCTGCTGAAGCAGAAGACAAATGGAGCCGGGGCAAAGTCTCGCGAGGAGATGCTGAACAACGTGCTGTCGAGAGTGACCGGGATGCCAGCGGAACGATTTCTGGCCGATCGTTTGTATAATCCGCTGGGGATGGAGCACACATTCAGCAAGCCGCCGCGCGGTTCCCCCGGCGCCACTGCCTTCCCGAGCGGATCCGCAAACGCGGGATTTTTCACCAGCGCGCACGATCTCGCAGTCTTTGCCCAAATGCTCCTGAACCGCGGCATCTATAGCCACCACCGCTATTTCAAAACTGAAACAGTGGACAGGTTCACCGCATCCGAAGGCGCATGGTCCAAACCCATGGAATCAGATTGGACCGGCAAGATTTTTTCTCCGAAGGCTTTTGGATATACTTCAGATTCCGGCTCTCTCATCTGGATGGATCCGCGAAACAAGTTGTTCATTGTATTGCTGGCAAACGGCAGTGCGGACAAAAGACTAATTTCGGAAGCTCAAAGGGTTGTCTGTGAGTCTATCATTTCCGCCTACCCCGATTGACTCGTACCAATCGTCAATCGCTTATCGTTTATCGTAAATCATGCTTTCTTTGCCCATCGATCCTCACCTCCCGGGAATCATCTCCGCCCTGCGCTCGAACAAAGCCCTGATTTTGACCGCTCCGCCCGGCGCCGGAAAAACGACGCGCATTCCCCGAGCACTCTATGATGCGGGATTCGCCGAGGATGGGGAGATCCTGATACTCGAGCCCAGAAGGCTGGCCACACGCCTGGCCGCGATCAGGGTCGCAGAAGAATTCGGAGAGAAGCCCGGAAAGACCGTCGGATACTCGATCCGTTTTGAAAACGTCGCCGGTCCCGGGACTCGCATCCGGTTCCTGACAGAAGCTATACTGGCACGCAGAATAGCCGGCGATCCCGACCTCGCAGGCGTTTCGACGGTAATCCTCGACGAGTTTCACGAAAGGCACCTGGCGACGGATCTTGCGCTGGCTTTTCTGAAGCGGTTGCAGGATGGGAACCGCTCCCTGAAACTCATAGTGATGTCGGCCACGATGGATGCCTCCCCGCTCAGCGCGTATCTGGAGGACTCGCAAACTGTATCCGTCGGCGAATCTCCATTCGATCTCGAGATCGAATACGAAGCCAGGCCCGACACGCGCCCTCTTCATGAGAAGGTTGCAGCGGCCGTTCATAGGGTGCTGCGGTCCGGACTCAAAGGCGACATCCTCGTGTTCTTGCCCGGAGCCGCTGAAATACGCCGTTCGGCGGATGCGCTTCGGCCCGCCAGGGAGCACCTGGGTTTTTCACTTCACCTTCTGCACGGAGACCTCTCCGCAACGGAACAGCAGCGCTCGATGGAACCCGCAGGGAGCACAAAAGTGATCTTGTCTACAAATGTCGCCGAGACCTCGGTCACGATTCCCGGAATTGCCGCGGTCATTGACTCCGGGCTCGCCCGGATTGCCGGCCATTCGCCGTGGAGCGGCTTCCCTACACTCACTACGGACAGGATTAGCAGGTCATCGGCCGTCCAACGCGCGGGCCGCGCCGGGCGCACGCAGGACGGACGGGTTCTCCGCCTGTATACCAGACAAGATTTCCTTTCCCGCCAGGAACACGATACGCCCGAGATCAAACGCGCCGACCTCACTGAAACCGCTCTTCTGCTCCACCGGACTGGCGTGCGAGACCTGATCTCCTTTCCCTGGTTTGAGCCCCCTGCCGCATCGGCTGTCGATGCCGCCGAAACATTACTGGTCAAACTTGGAGCAATCACGGAAGAAAAACAGATTTCAGTTTTGGGAGAGCGAATGCTGCGGCTGCCTTTGCACCCAAGGCTGGCGCGCCTCATCGTTGAGGGAGAGAACCTGGGAATAGCGGAATCGAGCACTCTTCTCGCAGCATTACTGTCGGAACGCGACATTCGCCTCGATGTCCGGACACAACTTGCCGCGCCCTATGCAAAAGCGCAGACGCACGTCTCGGGACCGTCCGATCTCCTTGAATTGCTTGAGAGATTCCGGGAGGCCGAGAGCGCACAATTTGATTCCGGACGCATCGCGAATCTTGGTCTCGACGCAAGAGCCGTGCAGGCAGTCCGGCAAAGCCAGCGCCAATTGCAGAGAATACTGTCCGCAGGCAAGCCGGCAGCCACACGTCAAGCCTCGACGGGCGAACCGGAGGAAGCGCTGTTAATCTCGGTCCTGTCCGCATTCCCCGACCGTGTCGCTAAACGCCGCAGGGCTGGTTCGCGGGAGCTTCTTCTGGCCGCGGGCGGCTCGGCAATTCTATCCCCTGCCAGTGTGGTCCACGAACCCACGTTTGTCGTCGCCGTCGATGCGGAGGAGCAGAAGGAGAAACATGCCTCAAAATCATCAGGTCCGAGGATCCGCCTCGCGTCTGCAATAGACGTGGAATGGCTCGCCGGCTTATTTCCGGAATCCATTTCCCAAAAGACGGAATTGATTTGGAATGAGCGCGCCGGAAGGGTGGACGTAATCAAGCGCACATCCTATGAACAGATTTCCCTTGAAGAGACGGCCGGGCCGGCTCCTTACTCTGAGGAAGCCTCTGATATTCTTGCTTCGGAAGTCTTAACCCGGACGCCGCTGCCGTTTTGCGACGCATCTGCCGTGCCGGAATTCCAGGCGAGAATGTCTTTGGTTTCACGGTGTTTCCCCGGGGAGTCCATGCCAGAAGCTTCAGGACATGAGCTGCGGGCCGCTGTACGGACGATTTGTGCGGATAAGCGCAGCCTCGCGGAACTGGCATCCGCATCGATCGTGGACGCCCTGATGAAGGTGCTGACAGACCGGCAACGCTCGCTCCTCAGGCGCGAAGCGCCGGAGCGCATAAAGCTGAAATCAGGGCGCTCGGTCAAGGTGCATTATGAAAACGCGGGAGATCCCTGGATCGAATCCCGACTTCAGGACTTCTTCGGCACTTATGCCACACCCGACATTTGCGCAGGCAGAGTTTCCCTGACAGTTCACCTGCTTGCGCCCAACGGGCGCGCGGTGCAGGTGACGAGAGATCTCGCGGGATTCTGGAAAAACCATTATCCGGCCATACGCCGCGAACTGCACCGGCGCTATCCGAAGCATTCCTGGCCGGAACCGGAAAGATTTAGAGAACGGGGCTGACTTGGCCGTGCGGAGCGCCACAATGAAACGGCGCCTTACTGTTTACTCCCTGGCGGCAAGCCGGATTTATGAAGTCGTTCGGGCCAGATGAAAGCGCCCGGACCTGGGCAACTTCCCTCGGACACCCATGGTAAGGAAAATCATGCACACCGCA
>Ga0316605_10002027_pt1 | contig 11544 bp, 11 predicted proteins | sample OWC_soil_day20_n_FD_207666 | JGI IMG/M metagenome (GOLD analysis project Ga0316605, IMG submission 207666) | Wetland soil microbial communities from Old Woman Creek delta, Ohio, United States - OWC_soil_day20_noCT | ecosystem: Environmental > Terrestrial > Soil > Wetlands | place: USA: Ohio... | reverse complement strand
GTTTTGAGGTTCTTCACAGGGATTCCGGGAGCCGCGCGAGGCGGGGTGTGATCCACACAGCGCATGGGAATGTCGCTACGCCTGTTTTCATGCCCGTGGGCACGGCAGGCGCGGTCAAGGCTATGCCAGGCGAATTTCTTGAGGAGCTCGATGCCCGGATCATTTTGGCAAATACGTATCATTTATATTTGCGCCCGGGTCATGAAAGGATCGAGAGGCTTGGCGGGCTTCATGAATTCATGTCCTGGAACGGTGCAATTTTAACGGACAGCGGCGGTTATCAGGTTTTTAGCCATCGCGAGCTTCGCAGCATTCGCGAAGAAGGGGTCCAGTTCCGGTCTCACATCGACGGCAGCAGCAATTTCTTCACCCCGGAATCGGTTATCGATATTCAACACGCACTTGGACCCGACATAGCCATGGTTTTCGATGACTGCACCCCTTACCCTTCCGGGTACGTGGACGCCGAGGCCTCCATGGAGCGGTCGATGCGCTGGGCTGTGAAGTGCCGGGACCAGTGGCGCAAAACGGAAGACGGAAGCAGGGGGCTTTTCGGCATCGTCCAGGGCGGCGTCTACCCTGAGCTGAGAAAACGCTCAGTGGAAGCCCTTCTGGATCTTGATTTTTCGGGTTTGGCCATAGGCGGATTGAGCGTCGGCGAACCCAGGGACCTGATGCATGAGACCGTGGATGCGACTGCCCCTCTCTTGCCCTGGGACCGGCCGCGCTACCTTATGGGTGTAGGGACGCCCGGAGACCTGATCCGGAGTGTCGCGATGGGAATCGATATGTTCGACTGCGTCCTGCCCACGCGCAATGCCCGCAACGGGTGCCTGTTTACCAGTCAGGGCCGCCTGCTGATCAAAAATTCAATCTATGCCGAAGACCAGGGTCCCCCGGATCCCAACTGCTCCTGCAGGATATGCAAGAAATATTCCCGGGCCTACCTGAGGCATCTTTTTCTTTCGGGCGAACACCTGTCGGCCGTCTATAACACGCTACATAACCTGACCTTTTATCTTGACATGATGCGCAAAATAAGAGACGCTATCGAGCTTGATAATTTTGGCAAATTGTATGAACAAGTGGAGAAGGGAAGCGGCTAGTCTCCCGGTCTTCACCCGGTGTTAAGTTTGTATGTCCAACCCTGTGTGATGTTTTCCCCCTGAATGAACCAAGGGACAGAAAAAAGGGTACTGAAACCTAAATGGAACAGCCCACGTTTATAATGCAGGCTGCATCTCCCGACCTGTTGCTCCAGTTTGCGCCCATTGTGATCATCGGCGTCATCTTTTATCTCCTGATCTTCATGCCTATGCGGAAAAGGCAGAAAAAGGTGGAGGCCATGATTACGGCCCTCAAGAATGGCGACAGGGTTATTACCAGTTCGGGGATTTACGGCGTTATTGCCGGCGTAAAGGACAGGACATTCATCCTCAAGATCGCCGATCAGGTCAAGATTGAGGTGTCCAAAAACGCCGTGGCCGGCCTGCAGGGACCGGAAGAGCCTCAGCAGTGAATTAAGAAGCCAGAAGCCGGAAGCCAATTCAAATGAGCGTCAAGGCGCCCCGAAACTTTCGGTTTCTGGCTTCCTGTTTCAGCTATGAACCATTGTTAATGCGATTATTGACGCAATAGCGCAAATAACCGTGCAGGTGGCTTATGCAGAAGAACTTGCGGTGGAAGCTCATCCTTATCTTCGCCTTCCTGGCAGTCTGCCTATTTTACTGGATCAGTCCCGGGGCCAAGGGAGCGCCCTGGATGTCCAGGCTCAACCTGGGGCTGGATCTCAAGGGGGGCATTCATCTTGTATTGCAGGTTGTCACAGACGATGCTTTGAATCAGGAGCTTGTTCAGGATGCCGACCGGATCTCCCAGGAACTCAAGTCGAAGAACATAGCCTTCGAAACCTCCAAGAAGGGCAACGGCTATTCCGTGGAAATTGCGGGAGTGGATCCGGCCAGGAGCAATGAGGCCCGCGCTTACTTTGAGACGGCTTTCGCCCGGAAATATGATGTGCGCAGCACGATGGTGGGCGAGAAAACGAATTACAGCCTCTCGCTCATGGGAACCTATACCCGGGAGATGCGGGAATCAACGGTGCGGCAGGCCCTGGAGACCATCCGGCGGCGTGTGGATGCGCTGGGCGTTACCGAACCCACTCTTCAGATTTATGGCGGAAGCGGGCAGGACATTCAGGACCAGATTATTGTGGAGCTTCCGGGAATCGACGACCCCGACCGGATCAAGAGCCTGATTGCAAACACCGCCCAGCTGGAGCTCCGTCTGGTAAATAAGGATAAACGAGGCCCCTTTTCCAGTATCGAGTCTGCCCTGGAGGCGTTCAGCGGCAACCTGCCGGAAGAATACGAGATACTGCCCTACCGCGAAGACCGGGGCGATCAGAGCCAGCTGGAATACCTGGTGGTCAGCAAAATCCCCGTAATTACCGGGAAGGACCTGAAAACAGCGCGCCGGGGCACCGATTCCAACGGCGGGCCGGCGGTGTCGTTCTTTTTAACTGCCGACGGCGCCGAGCTTTTTTCGCGGGCGACGGAGCAGCATGTAGGAGAGCAGCTGGCGATTGTGCTGGACAATGTAGTCAGTTCGGCTCCCGTCATCAACGAGCGCATCGGGGCTGAAGGCATTATCCACGGGCGGTTCACGGTCCAGCAGGCGGAGGACCTTGCCCTGCTGTTGCGTTCAGGCGCTCTTCCTGCCTCCCTCCGCGTACTGTCGGAGCGCAGCGTCGGCGCCTCGCTGGGCAACGACTCGATCAAGTCCGGGATTTATGCTTCGCTGATCGGGTTCGGCCTGATCGTGATCGGCATGCTTGTTTATTACAAACAATCGGGAGTGAACGCCATCATCTGCCTGCTGGCAAACCTGATCATCCTGATGGGATTCATGGGGTCGATCGGGGCCACGCTGACGTTGCCGGGCATAGCGGGAATCATCCTGACGATCGGCATGGCCGTGGATGCCAATATCCTGATCTTTGAGAGAATCCGCGAGGAGCTGAGATCGGGAAAGACCGTAAGGGCTGCCGTCGATTCGGGTTTCAGCAAGGTATTCTGGACCATTTTCGACTCGAACGTCACCACGCTGATCGCGGCGGTTTTCCTGTTCCAGTTCGGCACCGGCCCGATACGCGGATTTGCCGTGACCCTTACCGTGGGGCTCCTTGCCAACATGTTTACGGCAATTTACGTATCGCATCGCCTTTTTGACTGGACCCTGGGAAACAAACGGATCGAGACTTTATCCATCTAGCTAAAGGAACTTTGGGGTGCCGGATGGTGTCCAAATGTCCGGCGATTACCAGTAAGGTCATCCGAGGGATAGTTTGTGGAACTCTTTAAGCAGACTTCAATCAACTGGTTGGGAAAGAAATGGTGGTTTCTTTCCATATCTGTCGCCCTTTTTCTGATCGGCGTGGCTGCCTACTTCCTGCGCGGCGGCTTCGCCTACGGGATTGACTTCACGGGCGGAACCATTATCAACATCAAGTTCAACCAGACTCCGAACCTGGATCGCATACGGGATTCGCTGAAATCTTCATCGGTGACGCCGCCCACGATCCAGCGGTACGATCTCCCGGGCAAGAACACTGTTCAAGTGCGCATGCAGACGCCTCTCGGCGCCGAGCAAAATGACATGGCGTCAAGCCAGGATCAGCTGGTAGCCCAGCTGCGCAAGTCGTTTGATCCCGAACACGTCGGCAGCCCGCTGGTTGATTTCAATAACGCGGGGCTGGATGCTTTGAACAAATACCTTCTGAGCACCGATCCCGACAATATGAAGAGCCAGAACAAGACCACCCAGGAAATCGACGCCCATTACAAGACGCTGGCCCAGTCCATGCTGGATTACCGCAACAAGGACGGCGAAGGGCTGGTAAATTCCCTGGATGAACTCAGGAACGCATCCGATGTCTCCCCTGCCGCAGTCGAGGGCCTGAAAAAGAGCTACTACGCCGGGCCCTTCGCCGTCAAAGGTCTGGAAAGCATCGGCGCGATTGTGGGCTCGGACTTAAGGCGGAGGGCAACGCTGGCGGTAGGGCTTTCATTCCTGGCGATGCTCGTGTACATCGGCTTCCGTTTCAAGCCGATCTATGGGGTTGCAGCCATCCTGGCGCTGTTCCACGACGTGTCGATCACTCTCGGGCTGTTCGCTCTCACTCAGAAGGAAATATCGCTGACGGTGATCGCTGCGTTATTGACCCTTGTGGGATATTCGGTAAACGACACGATTGTCATATTCGACAGGGTTCGGGAAAATCTCAGGCTGATGCGCAAGGAGTCGCTCTTCCAAGTTCTGAACCTCAGCATAAACCAGACGCTCTCGCGCACCATCATGACCTCGGGCTTCACTTTTCTGGCCGTTTTGTCGCTGTTCCTGTTCGGCGGAGAGGTGCTCAACGGATTCTCGTTCGCGCTGACCGTCGGGATCATCCTTGGCTCATATTCCACCATCGCGTTGGCCTCCACGATTGTGGAGTGGTGGTATCGCTCGGTTGAGCTGAAGCCGAAACGCAAAAGCTCCTAGTTTTCATGCAAGGAAAGCATTTCATGTGTGAATGGCCAAAAAGTTATGAAAATCACTGAAATGCAGGCGAAATATTTCTTGACAGTTTTTTGGACGCGATATTAAGATCGGGGCTTTAAAAAATGGCACCGCAGCAAAGCTCAGCCCATTTATAAGGCCCACGGGCAGTTTACGAGGGGGACACATGTTTGAAGACGTACAGGAAATAGGCAAATCGGATCTGGTCAAGCGGCTGATCGGCTTGGTCGTTTCGATCATAATACACGTCGTGCTGATCATCGCTGTGGTGATCGTGCCGCTCGTGTTTTTTAATGTGTTGCCGGAGAGCGAGCTACTGACGTTCCTGATCGCTCCGCCGCCACCGCCCCCGCCGCCACCGCCGCCGCCACCGCCGCCAACAAACGTTCAGACACAGCCCAAAGCTTCAGTTGTCGATCCGAACCAGTTTGTGGCGCCCACTGAAATCCCCAAGGAGATCCCCCCGCCCGTTGATGAAGCTCCGGTAATCGGAGTGAGCAACATCGTGGGCGGCATCCCGGGAGGAGTTGCGGGTGGAGCCGCTGGAGGTGTACCCGGTGGAGTTGTCGGAGGACTACTTTCAAACGTTGCGCCGGTAGCGCCGCCCCCGCCACCGAAGCCGGTGAAGCGTGAACCCATCAGGGTGGGCGGCAATGTCCAGGAATCCAAGCTCATCCGGAGAGTCGAGCCGACGTATCCTGAACTGGCGAAACGCGCGCGAGTCCAGGGCAAGGTCGTTCTGGTTGTGACTGTTGATGAAGAAGGCAATGTTGCTGATATTCGCGTTACAAGCGGTCATCCTCTTCTGGATGAGGCGGCACTCTCCGCCGTCAGACAGTGGAAATACTCTCCGACATTGTTGAACGGAGAGCCGGTACCGGTGATCGCTACCGTGACTGTAATCTTTAACTTGAAATAGTTTCCCAAATATCAATCGGAGGTTAGAAATTCGATGGGACAAATCAATATCGTAGAACTATGGAATTCAATGGGCGGGATCGCCAAGGGTGTCGTTGTCATCCTGGCAATCATGTCGGCCTACTCAATTAGCGTGATGATTGAAAGGTGGCTCACCTATCGTCAAGCCCGCAAACAGTCCCGGCTTTTTACTCCTGCGGTAGCCGAATGCCTGAAGGACGGGAAGATTGACGAGGCGATTGCCCTGGGTGAACAGTACAACAAGAGCCACCTGGCGAAGGTGCTCACATCGGGCCTGCAGGAACTCCAGGCGCACACAAAGAGCAAAGAAATCCCCGGTGAGACCATAGAAGCTTCGCGGCGCGCGCTTGAAAGAGCCACTGCCATCAGCATCGAGGATCTGAAGAGGGGCCTCAGCAGCCTGGCCACCATCGGTTCTACCGCTCCCTTTGTAGGGCTGTTCGGTACGACCATCGGTATCATCAACGCGTTCCAGGGGATGAAGACCGAAGAGACGGCGGGCATCGCGGCAGTCGCCGGCGGTATTGCAGAAGCGCTGGTTACGACGGCCTTCGGTCTGTTCGTCGCCGTTCCGGCCGTGTGGATGTTCAACATTTTCACAAACAAAATCGAGACCTTCACCGTGGAGATGGACAACTCTTCTTCGGAGCTGATCGATTACTTCATAAAGAGACGGAGCGATAACCGTGGCTAGGCGAGGATTAGGGAAAAGCAACGTGGTTGCGGACATCAACGTCACGCCGATGGCGGATGTCATGCTCGTGTTGCTGATCATCTTCATGATTACCACGCCCCTTTTGCAGAGCGGTATCACCGTTAACCTCCCCAAGGCGAAAAATCCGCTGGATGCGCCAGAAGCAGACAGCAAAGAAGCCGTAGTTGTCGCCCTGAACCGGGAGGGGAAGCTCTTTCTGGCCAAAAAACAGATTGTAGATCAGGATCTCTATGATTTCCTGTTGCAGAAGTTTTCTGGCGGAGAGATCAACAGGACCATCTTCCTGAAGGCGGACACCGCATTGGCGTATGGCCGTGTTGTGGAAGTCGTTAACGGCTGCCGGAGGTCGGGCGTAGAACGTATCGGCTTGATGGCTGAGAAGGAAAAGGAATAGATTGGGGGCAGCCCTGAATCCCGTCAGGGCTGCCCGCCAGGGTATCAGCACAGTCAGGACCCTACTGCTCCGCCGAACGGAAGCCATGCGGATGTATCGGCGGCTGTTCAAGTAGCCGGGATCCGGTTGATTGGGACACGGCACGGCGATCACCCAAGGCCGTGTGGGTGAAGGGCGGGTTGTTTCTGAGAATCCGCCCTCATGCCCGCAGAAATAACGGTTTTGACGGCTGAGCCTGGGATAGGGTTGCAATCCCTACCCCAGCGTCGCACGGAAAGAAAGGGATTTTATTATGTCAATGAATGTCGGCAAAAAGAAGGGTTCCATTGCGGATATCAATATCACCCCGTACATTGATATCCTTCTGGTGCTCCTCATCATCTTCATGGTCATCACTCCTGTACGCCAGATGGACTTGGATGTCAAAGTGCCGCAGACATCCCAGGATGTAGAGAACGCAACGCCCGATCCGAATGTCATCGTCGTCTCCATCAGCGAATCCGCACAGATAGCGATCAATCAGGAGCAGACGAGCATCGGAAACCTGGGAGCGAAGCTTCAGGAGATTTATAGCGCTCGGGCAAATAAAAACATGTTCGTCAGCGCCAGTGCCAAGCTGCCCTACGGCGACGTGGTCAAGGTTATCGACATCGCCAAAGGGGCGGGCGTGGGAGATATCGGTCTGTTAACGGAAGAGATCCGTTAGGAAACTCGGACTCGCACCTAGTTAAACCAATAGTTTGGAGGCCACAATGAGGGTCAATAACAAGTGGCTAGCCGTCTTACTTCTTCTGGCGGTCATACCCCTGTCCGGCTGCAACTTCGTCCAAAAGCTGCGCGCTCGTGACAACCTGAACAAAGGGGTTAAGGCGTTCACCGAACAGAAGTATGATGCGGCCGCGCAATTTTTTGAGAAGTCAATTCAACAGGATCCGGATTTTGAAGTCGCTCGCATGTATCTGGCCACGGCTTACACGTCCCAATTCGTTCCTGGTTCCACCGATCCCAAGAGCGAAGAGATGGCCAGCAAAGGCATCGAAACCTTCAAGCAGGTGGTGGAGGGGGCCAAGGATCCGGCCAATCCGAACAGAAATGCCATGCTGAGTATCGCCAGCCTGTATTATCAGCTGAAGAAGTATAATGAATCCAAAGAGTGGTGCAACAAAGTGCTGAAAGTTGACCCACAGAATGCAGAAGCCTATTACCGGATCGCAGTGATAGACTTTGACGATGCTCTGGAGAAAACCGGCGTCCAGGGGGAGAATGTCGAGTTCATGAGCCCCGAAGAAAAAGCCACGACCCAGGCCAACATCGATGAAGCGCTGACTGCTCTCAACAAGGCTTTGGAGATTCGTCCAAACTATTTCGACGCCATGGAGTACCAGAACCTGCTCTGGAGAGAGAAAGCCAAATTCGAAAAGGATGAAACGAAAAAGGCTGAACTCATTCGCCAGGCGGACCTCGTATCCCAGAAGGCTCTTGCCCTCAAGCTGAAGGCTCAGGAAGAGGAAGCCAAGAAGCCGAAAAAGTTGGGCGGTTTGACCGGCGGAAACTAAGTGCTTTTAATTGCTGAGTTTCCCGGAAATATTCCGCACTGATGGAAAGGCAACGCTGAATAATATTTAGAAGTACGCGAACAATAAGAAAGGGACGGAGATTTCCGTCCCTTTTTTTGTGTGCAGTCAAGCATTTCCTGTTCCGCCCGGCATGCACGGATACGCCGGGTCGGATGAAAGCCTGCAGGAATGCAGGCTGGAGCCAAAAGCAAGCTTACATGGCAGTCATTCCGTATTCTATAATCATTCAAGAGTAACGATTAGCCCATGATACGGTATGAGGACCTCGCGGAGAAGATAGGACGGTATCATCCGGATGCCCCCATGGAGATAATCCAGCGGGGATATGTGGTTTCGGCCAAATATCACAAAGGGCAGGTCCGGATGAACGGGGAGCCGTATCTCACGCATCCGCTCGAGGTCGCCAATATTCTTGCCGAGCTTAAACTGGATGTTGTGACCGTTACAGCGGGTTTGCTGCACGATGTCCTGGAAGATACCCTCATGTCGCCGGAGGAGCTCCGAAGGCAGTTCGGGGATGAGGTCTACCTGCTTGTCGACGGCGTGACCAAAATCGCCCAGGTTCAGCTGGCCTCCCGGCATCAGAAGCAGGCCGAGAACTTCCGGAAGATGCTTCTCGCCATGGTCAAAGACGTCCGGGTGCTCTTTGTAAAACTCGCCGACCGCCTGCACAATATGCGCACCCTGCAGTACCTTCCACCCGACCGGCGGGAGAGAATTTCGCTGGAAACCATGGAAATCTACGCGCCGCTGGCCCATCGGTTGGGAATGGCCAAAATCCGCGGAGAACTCGAGGACCTCGCCTTCAGTTTCCTGGATCCCGTTGCATATCAGAATACCGTTTCCCAAATTGAATCGCGCCGGGCCGTAAAGCAGGATTTCATCCACGAGGCGGAGCGTATCATCGCGAAAGAACTCGGAGAGCACAGAATCCCCGCCCGGCTGGAAAGCCGCACCAAGCGCATTTATGGCGTCTACAGCAAAATGAAGCGGCAAAAGATAACGATCGATGAGGTCTTTGATTTCATCGCCATACGGGTGATCACTGATTCCGTGAGGAACTGCTACACGATCCTGGGCATTCTTCATAACCTCTGGAAGCCCGTGCCGGGCCGCATCAAGGACTACATCGCGATCCCGCGTCCCAACCTGTACCAGTCGCTGCACACCTCCGTAATCGGCCGCAATGGACAGCCTTTCGAGATTCAGATCCGAACCGACGAAATGCACCGCATCGCCGAGGAGGGCATCGCCGCCCACTGGAAGTACAAGGAAGGAAAACTCGGCACGGTGGAGGGAGAGGAGCAATTCCGGCGGCTGCGGCAGCTCATCATGTCCCAGGAGGAAATCAGCGATCCGCGGGAGTTCCTCAGCAACCTGAAAATCGACCTGTATCCGGACGAAGTGTATTGTTTCACTCCCAAGGGCGAGGTAATCACGCTCCCGCGCGATGCCACCCCGATCGACTTCGCATACGCCATTCACACCGAAGTCGGGCACCACTGCGTCGCAGCCAAAGTTAATACGAGGATCGTGCCTTTGCGGCACAAGGTCAAAAACGGCGAGGTCGTGGAGGTTGTCACCGCCAAGGATGCCTCTCCAAGCCGGGACTGGCTATCGATTGTTAAAACAGCTCGTGCCCGCGGGAAGATCAAGCACTGGATCAATCAGAAAGAGAAGGAGGACGCGGCGGAACTGGGCAAGAAGCTGATGGAGAAGGAATCGAGGAAATTCAAAACCACCTGGAAAAAGGTGCTGCTCATGACCCAGCTTCCGAATATCCTTGCGCAGAACGGACTGCAGCGGCCGGAAGACATCTATCCTGCAGTCGGTTTCGGCAAAATCTCGCCCCGTGAAATCCTCTCCCCGCTTTTCCCGGATCTCACCCCGCCGTCCGAAGAAAAGCCCAAGCCCTCCGGCCTGCCGTCGGTGGTCCGCAGAGTCCTGGGCCAGGGGGATTCCGCCATAACCGTCAAAGGCCAGGACGGGTTGCTGGTTTATCGCGCAAAATGCTGCAATCCCATACGCGGGGACGAGATCATCGGTTATATAACCCGAGGGAAGGGAATTTCCGTTCACACCACCACATGCCCGAACCTTGCCAGTTTTTTCGGTTCGGATCGAATCACGGATGTGGAATGGGTCGACATGCCGGGCGACGAGGTTTTCGGCGTGCGCCTCTCCATTTCCGTCGAGGACAGGCAGGGGATTCTTGCGGATATCACTTCGGCCATCTCAAACCTTAAAACCAATATCCGGGAATCCCGCTCATTCAGCGACGCCAATTCCGGCAAGGGTGTCGTCGAGATCACCGTCGACATAGCGGATGTAAAACATCTGCAGAAAGTCATCCAGGGACTGAAAACCATCCGCGGGATCCAGGAAGTCGAGCGGGTCGGCCAGCTACCCTAATAAATTCATCGGTAATCTCGCGGCTTTGCCGGGGAACTCGGGGAGTTTGGCAACTCCAGAATCAGGTAACGCTGACATACGCTGAAAACAACGCTGACGCACGCGGATCCTTATGGATTAGGGCTCATGCAAGCGCTTTGAACGGTCTGCCATAGAGCCTCGGGCTTCGTGCAGGCTGTTAACTCTCCAATTCTCATTCGGTTCGTAGGAGCTATATATGAGAGAGATTATTCAAACCCAAAATGCGCCGGCGCCGATTGGTCCGTATTCTCAGGCTGTCCGGGCTAATGGCTTTGTGTTTGTTTCAGGTCAGATCCCCGTCCTTCCGGAGAGCAAGCAAATTGCCGAAGGTGGAATCACGGCGCAGACTCACCAGGTGATGCACAACCTTTCCGCCATCCTCGATGCGGCGGGAAGCAAACTGTCAAAGGTTGTCAAAACCACAGTTTTCCTGTCCAATCTTGATGATTTTCCGGAGTTTAACCGGATCTATGGGGAATATTTCCCCGAGGCTCAGCCGGCGCGATCCACCGTTCAGGTGGCACGCCTGCCCATGGGAGTTTTGCTGGAGATCGAGGCGGTTGCAGTCGCTTAGATGGCTTTACGGACTTTTCCGGACCTCAGGCAACGGGTGCAGACCCGTACACGCTTTACGGTGCCGTTTTCGAGGATGCGTACGCTCTGGAGGTTCGGATAAAACTTCCGCGAGCGAACATTGTGAGCGTGGGAAACAGTATGCCCGAAAATCGGACTTTTGGCACAAACGTAACACTGCATCGGCATTTTCCTACTCCCCTCAGAGCGGCAAATATTACCAATCACAGGCGGTCTAGTCAATAGCAATCAGGGCCATAGCGTTGAACGTTCAACGTTTGCAGCCAGCTGATGGTTCTAAACCAAATCCTCTGCGCCGTCGACGCGTATAATGTTGCCTGTTGTCC
>Ga0316605_10002026_pt1 | contig 11548 bp, 10 predicted proteins | sample OWC_soil_day20_n_FD_207666 | JGI IMG/M metagenome (GOLD analysis project Ga0316605, IMG submission 207666) | Wetland soil microbial communities from Old Woman Creek delta, Ohio, United States - OWC_soil_day20_noCT | ecosystem: Environmental > Terrestrial > Soil > Wetlands | place: USA: Ohio... | reverse complement strand
AGCGCCCGGCCCCGGAGCGGGCGACAACCCTGAGCAGGGCGGCCGAGCGCACCAACGACCCGCCGAGCGAGGCCCGGCTACGCGCCCAGACGGCCTGCGTCGCCTCACCCAGGCGATTCTTGAACCGACGCATGGCCAACCCGCCGAGACCACGCGGACTGGCCCGGAACAGATAAGCTTCCCAGACCTCCATTTGTTCCGGATTCCAGCGCCCGCAAGCCCAAGCCGGGGCAGTGACCAGACTCAGCTGGCGGATGCCCGGTTCGCCGCAGCAATGGTCGAGCAGGCGGTACAGCAATTGGTTGCCCGGCGCCTCGGCCTGCCAGGTTTCGTCGTAGGCGATCTTGTGAACATAGAGGGTGTCGCCAACCCGCAGGCAGAACTGGGCGGCGATGGCCACCCCGTCGAGTTTGAGCAACGCAATCAGGCTGGTGCCGCGGGCGGCAAAGCGTTCCTTCAATTCGTCGTAAAAGCCAAGCAAGTGCGCGTGCAGGCTGATGGCGCTGGCCTTGCCGTCACGCCCTTTCCAGCCTGAGGCTTCAAGGCGCAGAAAGTCGGCGAAGGCGGCATCCAGCTCTTCCCCCTGGCGGGCCAGGCAGAGGGTCACGCTGCCACACTGCTCCAGCTTGCGCCCCTGGCGACGCAGGTTGCGCTTGAACTGGCTGCTGCAATTGGCCAGCGCCCGCTCCAGGTCGGCGCAGTCGAAATACATGCTTTCCCCGGTTCGTTCCAAGTGCGTTCGCGGCAAGGGCGTCCGCATCAGCAAACGGATAAGCTGTGCGTCTTCCAGCAAATTGGGCAAGTGCAACGCATCCCACGGCAAGTGGGTACGTTTTTCCAGTACCCCGAGCAGGCGCTGGAGCAACCCGGCATCGGCCCACTCCGGGGCGATGAGAGCTTCCCCGAGTATCAGGTGCGGATGGGTGGGCAATTCCCACAACCAATGCTGGATGTGCCCGACCGAGCGGCGAACGCGACGCAGCGGAAAAATGGCAATGGCTCGCCCCTCGACGGTGAAACTGATGTAGTAGACCGTTTCGGGATTGCTCTCCAGATGCCTCAAATAAGCCAGCTGCCACTCGAAGGTGTGGACGAAACGCGGGGTGGGCAATGTCGCCACCAGGCGGTGCCAGCATTGTTCCAGTCGGTGCAGTTCGGCCAGTCCCTGGCCCATCCGTTCCTCGATCGCCGTTGACGGATGGCTCCGGACGGCATGAACGTGCTGCCCGGAAAGGCCATAGAGCAGCGCGCCATCGGCGCTGGCCTGGATATCGGTTTCCATCTGCCTCCCCCCTCGTCAGATTCCTCGCCCTGATCACGCAAGCCATATCCGCGGGCATAGAGTCACCCGACTCATGCCCTGGCGCGATCGCACCACCAATCTCCCTGCCCCATTCCCGACAAGGAACACCATGCGCCTGGTGCGCCGGCCGGTCAGGAATAGGCCATTTCCCGCTCCGGCAAAACCTCGCTGGGCACGGCGGCAAGCAGGCTGCTCTCGCCGGAAAACAAATTGGTGTCGCCACTGATCTTGATGATTTCAAAGGCCTCGGCGTATTTGGCGCGGATCTGGTAGCCCCGGTACATGGCCCGGCCGCGGATGCCTTCGATCCACCAGTCGCCATTGCGAATGATCTGGCTGGCATGGGCGCGCACGCTTTCCATTTTCTGATCGATGAAATCCGAGACATCAATCAGGTACTGGGCACGAAACGCGGCAGGCGTAATGCCACCGGGGATTGTCTGTTCGTACATGTAAACGTTGAAATGGTTCTTGCGGGTCGCCGCGATGACGCAGCGCGTCAGATTGACATGATCCTGATGGGAATCCTCGACCCAGTGCGTAAAGATCGAATGCGGGCTGAGGTGCCGGACAACCGCGTCGATGGCACCGATCGACTTGCGGTTGTAACCCAGATCCTGGACCTTCAGCGACAGGAAGATCACCTCCTTGACCCCCATGATCCGGCCCGCCTCGCGCGCCTCCAGCATGCGGCGCTCACGGTCTTCCGGGATGATCGCGATACAGACATACACATCGTTGCCAGCGGCCGCCAGGCGGGCAATCGTGCCGGCCATGCCGATCTCGACATCGTCCGGATGGGCACCAAAGACAACGATGGTTTTGCGCTTGGCGATAGGGAAGTTGGGCATTTCGGTCTCCTGGCTTGTTCGTGGCGCCACGATCTCATTTCCTGGTTAAACCCCGGTGCGGGACACCGGATGGCCAGTAGTCCGTTCGAACCAGAAGAGCGGTCGGGGCCACAATTAATTTCCGGTCCGGCATCGAAATCGACCTACCATGACGAGAGGAGGTTTTTCGAGAGACTCCCATGCGCCTGCCACTGATCATCGCTTCCATACTGTGCACTCGGGTGTATAGCACCGTCAGCCACGCCACACCGCCGGAAAAGAAAGTCAGCAGCCGCAAGCTCGGACTGAACATCCAGGTCAAAGGCGACGGCTGGGGCAAGGCGGCCAGGGCCAATATCGAGACGGTGCTGTATGCCGTTGCCGACGAGTTGATGTCGCAACTGTCCAGGAAGCCCTCGGTACCGATCGTAGTCACCCATACCAGGCGTAATCCGGTCGTACTCTATGATCGTGGTCCAAACGGCGAGTATCTGGTGCAGCTGCATGCCAGCGACGAAAACTGGCACCTGTACGTCTACGAGTTCGCCCACGAACTCTGTCATATCCTGTCCAACTACGAAGAATACAGCGGCGAGGACAACGCCCGTTATAACCAGTGGTTCGAGGAAACACTCTGCGAAACCGCCTCCTTGTTTACCCTGAAGAAGCTGGCCGCCAGCTGGAAAGCCAGCCCCCCCGCCCCGGAATGGTCCGCCCAGGCTGGCAGGTTGCAAGCCTTCTACGACCTGCTGATCGACGAAGGGCACCGCCGCCTGCCGGCGCACTCGCCCTTGGCCGTCTGGCTTGGTGAAAACGAGGAGGCACTGCGCCACAACCCCTATCTGCGCCAGAAAAATGAGGTGGTGGCCAATTTGCTGCTACCTCTTTTCGAGCGCGATCCAGAAAACTGGGCAACGCTGTCCTACCTCAATCTGGACCCGGCCGATGCCCGCAGCAATCTGCGGGACTACCTGCATCGCTGGTACGGCAATGCCCCAACGGCCCACAAAGCCTTCATCGCCGATATTCTCACCCTCTTCTGGTGGCGTGAAAGAAACACCCCGGCCAGCCCGCCGAATGCCGGCGATCCGCAGCAACTTGCAGCGGCCGGGCCATCGCCCCGGCCGGAAATCGCCCCGCCGACACGGAAGCAGTAGTCATACCCGTCCTGCTGGTCCGAATGGCGAGAACCGCGGCTCCGTACCGGCAGTCGTAATTGACACCCTTCGCTTCCCTGTGGGCTTCGTCTACAGGAGCAAGGGGAAATATAGCGGCAGTGCGGGTCACCGGTTGTGTAGCGGTGTGCGCTGTCACTGGTTTCCATAGACGGGCCGAAAAGCCCAAGGAGAAAGACCATGAAGCAACGTTCATTCTTCAAATCAGGCCGCAACCTGATGTTTTGCATGCTGGCCGGACTCATGCCATTGACGGTGACACATGCCGAGGATTCCTACAATCAGGGCCAGGGCATGCAGGAACGGGGTCAATACGGCAGCGACAGCAGCATGCCCTCCGAACCTCGGGGAGCACAAGGCCCCATGCGTTCCGAAACGATGAGCAGCGAACAATTCGCCGAACGTCAGCGTGACATGCAGCGCATCCAGCTGCGCGATGAGCAATCCCGAAAGGAGTTGTCGCATCTTCCCTTCTGGAAGGAATACCAACAACTGAACAACAAGTATTGACCGCATCCGGCGTCTCGAAGGGAGTGGGCGCAATCGGCTGAAACTCCCTTCGCCCCTCGTACAACAGGCCAGAACGGCCTGTTGCGGATTGGGGCCATTAGCTCACGCTACCCCATCTTCTCCCGCCTTGAGCAGCCGCAGGGTTTCCGTCAGCCGTTTTTCGTCGACGGGATGAATGGACTCGATGGCCAGATGGACAAACCAGGCGGGTGGCGCCTGATCTTCTACCGGTACCCGGCCACAAACCCGGGCGTCGGCCTCGACGACACGGGCAGTACCTTCTTGATCTTGAACTTTCGGCAGGCTGACTCGCGTGTGCAGCAAGCGACCGCATGCCGGCGCGTCAGGCATGCGCACTCCGAAACCGCCACTCGAAATATCGAGCAGGACTCCGTGTCCGTTCACTTTCTGCCGCTCGGACAACCAGGTCGCATCAAATGGCGTCGGGGATACGCCGAAACGCTCGCCGGCACGTCGCTGATTCCTGAGCGGCTTACTTGTGCTCGCGTCCATGCCGATACCCATCTGCCCGCCCCTGCCCCGCCGCTCCCTGGCACGGCGTGCCATCGGGGACCAACGGCTCAGAAGCCGGCGGCATGACTGCCTCGCGCATCACGGCCCGGGCCACAGGCAAGCGGCGAATCCTGCCAGCGTTGCGCAGCTTCTGCCACGGCAGGCGAGACGGCAACTACCGAACCGACGCTTTGCAGCAAGCCAAGCAAACGCACGCCATAGAGATCGATCTCCCGCACCGAAGAAAGGTCGGCCTGCAGGCACGAGTGACGGCGCATGGCGTCGATGATCGTCCGCTCTAGTTCCTGACGACACTCATAGACCATCGGACCTTCCAGTTTGAGGCAATAAGGCGTTTGTCCACCACCAGCAGCCAGCGTCATATCGCACCTCCCCGGGCATGTCCGTAAACGACGGACATCGACAACCGGCCGTCCTGCCGGCAAACGGCCGGTGGCGGCTTCCACGGGTTGTCCTGCCGGACAAGTTCGCCGAACAGCTCCATGAACTGCTCCTTCGCCTCGTCCGGCGACATGAATTCGATCCGCCGCGGAATGGGCGCCAGGCGTCCTTGGGCCGATTTCCTCACTGACTGCTGGGGAAGCACATCACGGCATTCGGTCGCCTGAGCAACGAGGTGTGCCCGCTTGAGGGCCGGCGCCTCAAAGCCACTCACCGCAAAGCGCTCGCCGATGGCGGCCATGAGACGCTTCTCGATGATGCAGAACTCCGGCAGCAACTGGCGTACCGATGGCTCCATCTCGCCGAAATAGGCAGCTGCGGCATCATGCAGCAAGGCGGTCAGCTTCAGCGGGAGCGGGACCAAACTGGCCACCAGCAGGCTGTGCTGGGCCAGCGAATAAAAATCGCTGGTCTGACCGTGAAAGCAAGCCTGGTTGGCCAGGCCATGGACAATGTCCTCAATGTTGATCTGCTCGGGGTCCGGGGCCAGTGGATAAAGCTGCTGCCCACTGTAAGTTGTCATATAACGCGCCCCCTTCGGGGCGGAGTCCAGCGAAATCATGAACATCTCCTTCCATGAAACAATATTTTCCCGCCCAACATCCCCGCTAACGGGAAAGGCGAGTCGTTTCAACGCAATGGACGACGCCAGCCCGGCCAAGCCTGGGGCGCCGCGACGATCCGTGCTCGAATCCGCCAATCCGCCTGCAACTTCGGGAGGGCCGGCAACCCGCCGGTTTCTCCCTCGGCGTTCGATCGCCGGCCACAAGGCGCGACTTCAAATCGACTGCCATCCCGCAAAGCGGTCAAGTTTCCACAGGCCCCGAAGAGCGGGCTTCTCTTCCTGATGAACACACGGATGCCGATGCCTGCATTCTAGGGATTCATCCCGCCCGGAGATGTCGGCCGTAAGCCAGAGATGCGTCGGAAGGATTGTAGAAATGGCCCGGTGTTTTCCTACAGGAGAGAGCGAAGGCTCCCAACAGCCGGGATAACGAGCCGTTCGACCGCTCATCAGGTCAAAAATTTTTACAAACCTTGACTGGCATTTTTGACATTTCGTGCCTAGACTCTCCTCCGCAGTCCGTTCAGAAGTTGGCCGGACTCCCCACCTTTTTGTACTGCGTGCTTTTCTTGACAGGAGACCTGCCCGCCATGCTCCGCTTTCGGATATCCCGGCATTTTCAAGATCAGACAGCGACTCCGTCGGGAGCGCTTTGCGACAGGATTGGCTGAAAAATGAGAACCCCCGTTCTGCTCGCCGACGATCACCAGCTGTTTCGCGATGCTTTGCGCGTCATGCTGGAAAAGGAACCGACCATCGAGGTGGTGGCCGAAACCGGTGACGGCCTGGAAGTTGTCAGCCTCGCGCAGAAAATGAACCCCGACGTGGTCTGCATGGATATCAGCATGCCCGGCATGAACGGCATCGAAACGACCCGTCGCTTGCTGGCCAGTTGCCCCAACATCAAGGTGATCGGCCTGTCGGCCTTTTCCGACCAGCGCTACATTGCCGAGATGCTCGAAGCCGGTGCCTCCGGCTACATCACCAAGGCAGCCGCCGGCGAGCAATTGGTGCTGGCCATCAAGGCGGTTCTGCTCGGACAGAAATACCTGTGCCCGGATGCCACATCGGCCATGACCCGTAGCCTGCCGGCGGGGCAGGATGGCCGGAACGCGCCACCGGCAAGCAGCCTCGGTGCCAGGGAACGCCAGGTGCTGCAACTGGTGGCCGAGGGACACACCTCGGCCCAGATCGCCGTACATCTGCAAATGGCCCCGTCCACGGTCGAGGTTCATCGGCGCAATATCATGCGTAAACTCGATTTGCACAGCGTCGCCGAACTGACAAAATATGCCGTTCGGCACGGGTTGACCGCAGGTTAACCCGGTCGGTAGGAATCTGCTGACCGGGGTCGGCCAGAGTTCTGATTAAACTCTGGCGCCCTCCCGACAGACAGCGCTTTGTCTGCTTGTCACAATTCATGCCGTCGCTGTCTCCTTCGCAGGCAGGCGATTTCCAAAAAATTGGATGAGGCAGGAGACAAAGCCATGTGGTCGATCGAATCATCGAAAATCACCGTTTCGCCGAAGGTAAGACCTTGATGCCGACACGGGTTCTCATTGCCGATGACCACCGGATTTTCCGGGAGTCCCTGCGCCACATGCTCGACCTCGACCCGGAAATGCTGGTGGTCGGCACGGTCGGGGATGCAACGGAATTGCTCGAACGGGCAGGCACGACCAAGCCGGATGTGGTCTGCATGGACATCATGATGCCGGGCATCAACGGCATCGAGGCCACCAAGCGCCTGGTCGCCAGTCAACCGGATATCAAGGTCATCGGCTTGTCGGCCTATCCGGATCGCCATTACGTTCTCGAAATGCTCAATGCCGGGGCGCGTGGCTACGTCACCAAGAGCGAAGCCCCGGAAGAACTGCAGAGCGCCATTCACAGCGTTTGCAAGGACCAGATTTATTTCTGCCCGGAAGTCTCGGGCAGTCTGCTCGACCCGATGCACACCAAGCCGCCCGGCGAAACTCCCCAGTCGCTGCGTTTCAATCCGGGCAGCCGCGAGGTGCAGGAACTGCTGGCCGAAATCAAACAGGCATCGGCGACGAGCAACACGCCGGTTCCCTCGCCCGACGAGTTTTTCCGGCTGCACCAGATCGTCGAAGGCAGTACCGTTCCCTCCTTCGTCATCGATCAGCGGCACATCGTCACTCACTGGAACAAGGCCTGCGAAATACTTACCGGCATTCCGGCCGCCCAGGTGGTCGGCACCCGCGATCACTGGCGGGCCTTCTACGCCGAAGAACGGCCGATCATGGCCGACCTGATTGTCGACGGCGCCCGCGAAGAGGATCTGGCCCGCTATTACGAGGGAAAATTCCGCAAATCCACCCTGGTCGTCGGCGGCTACGAAGCGGAAGATTTCTTCCCCAGGATTGGCCAAACCGGCGCCTGGCTATTTTTTACCGCAGCCCCTTTGTACGATGCCCAGGGACGGATCATCGGCACCATCGAAACGCTTCAGGACTTCACCGCCCGTCATCAGGCGGAAGCCGAGTTGAAACAAAGCGAAGCGCACTACCGGCAACTGAGCATCACCGACAATCTGACCGGCCTGTTCAATTCGCGCCATTTCTACGACCGCCTGAAGACCGAAATCGGCCGGGCCATACGCTACGATCATCCGCTGTCCCTGATGATGATGGACGTCGACAATTTCAAGAAATACAACGACACCTATGGTCACCTGGAAGGCGATCAAGTGTTGAAAAAACTGGCCGAAGTCATCCGCAACTGCCCTCGCCAGGGGGATAGCGGCTACCGGATCGGCGGCGAGGAATTCGCCGTCATGATGCCGGACACCGACCTTGAGAGTGCGAAACAGGCCGCCGAACGTTTGCGGGCAGCCTTCGAGAATCTGACGTTTTCGCCCCAGCCCGGCCTGTCGGTGCACTGCTCGGTCAGCGTCGGCGTCACCCGTTATCACCCCTATGAAAAATTCACTACCCTGATGCGCCGCTGCGACGCCGGGTGCTACCAGGCAAAACATCAGGGCAAGAATTGCGTAGTCGTGGCCTGACGACGCAGCTGGGTAACCGGATCAAACCCTGGGCGGATCAAACCCTGCGGCTCACCCCCTGAACAGCAGTCTATTTGCCGACTTCGTGGCCGATAACGCCACCCACGGCAGCACCGCCAACCGTACCCACCGCACTCCCGCCGGTCAGGACGGCTCCGCCGACCGCACCGGCACCGGCACCGATCGCCGTGCTTTTATCCTGTGCCGACATCCCGGAACACCCTCCCACGCCCAGGGCGAACAGCAAAGCCATGGCACCGGCACTCAAAATTTCTCTCGTTTTCATGGAATAGTCCTTCACAAAAATTGAATACTGCATCGGCGATGGCATCGCCCCCTGTTGCCGTACCCCCCGGAAACCGAATCGAAAATTCGACAGATCATGGGGGAGTTGCGGCATCGTTTTGAAGTTTCCCCGCCGCCAGTGGCAAGGTCTGTGCCCTGGCGTACGTAAACCACCGCCATCGACCGCCGGAACGGCAATTTATGTTCGATGACGAACAGAAAGCTGGCGTCGGCAAGCGCACTCTTGTCTCGTCCGTTGCCTTCCAGTCCCTTGCCGGAGCGGCCTTGCGCTCCGTTCCTTGCTTACAAGGGGCGCCCACACCCGGACTGGAGAGATGTATTGCCCTATTCCCCGCGCGCCCCATCCGACAACCATCTGCTCGCCAGCCTGCCTCCCGCCGAGCGCGCACGGATGATCGAACATTGCGAAACCGTTCATCTGGATTTGTCCGCCTGCCTTTGCGTCCCGGGCGAGCGTATCGAGCACATATATTTCCCGCTGAGGCATTGTTTTATATCGGTAATCGCTGCGGTCGACGGCAAGAACCGGCTGGAAGTCGGCATGATCGGCAACGAGGGCATGCTGGGTATTCCCCTGGCCCTGGGCGAGAGCAATTCACCGCTGCTGGCCCAGGTCCAGGGGAGCGGACCCGCACTGCGCATGAGCGCCGGCCAATTCGGGCCGTGCCTGAATCAAAGCCCTGCCCTGCAACGTTGCCTGCGGCGCTATATCCACGTGCTGATGACCCAGCTGGCCCAGAGCGTCGCCTGCGTTCGTTTCCACTTTGTCGAAGCGCGCCTGGCCCGCTGGCTGCTGATGAGCCACGACCGCGCCCATGCCGACGAATTCCACGTCACGCAACTATTCCTCTCGCACATGCTCGGCGTCCGTCGCGTCGGCATCACCAATGCCGCCGGGAGCTTGCAGGACAAAAAACTGATCCGCTATCACCGCGGCCAGTTGCTCATTGTTGACCGGTCCGGGCTGGAAGCCGCAGCCTGCTCCTGTTATCGGATCGACCGGGACACCTACCGCACGGTCATGGGCCGATCGGTGCCGCCGCCCCCCAATTGATCGCCTCAAGGAGACAGGAATGTCATTGCCTGACACACTCATCGCCGAAGAACTCCAGCACATGAATGCCTGGTGGCGCGCCGCCAACTACCTGTCGGTCGGACAAATCTACCTGCTGGCCAACCCCCTGCTCAGGGAACCGCTCGCCCTGGCCCACATCAAGCCGCGCCTGCTCGGCCACTGGGGCACGACGCCGGGGCTGAACTTCATCTACGTGCACATGAACCGGGCGATCCGGCAGCACGACCTGAACATGATCTTCATCGCCGGCCCCGGCCATGGCGGCCCGGCGGTGGTCGCCAACACCTGGCTGGAAGGCAGTTACAGCGAGCTGTACCACGACATTTCGCGGGACGAGGAAGGCATGCGCCAGCTGTTCCGGCAATTCTCCTTCCCCGGCGGCATTCCCAGCCACGCCTCGGCCGATACCCCGGGCTCCATCCACGAAGGCGGCGAACTGGGTTACGCCTTGTTGCATGCCTACGGCGCGGTGTTCGACAACCCGGAGCTGATCGCCTGCTGCGTGGTCGGCGACGGCGAGGCCGAAACCGGGCCGCTGGCCACTTCCTGGCATGCCAACAAATTCCTCAATCCGCGCACCGACGGCGCGGTGCTGCCCATCCTCCACCTCAACGGCTACAAGATCGCCAACCCGACGGTGCTGGCCCGCATCAGCCACAGCGAACTGGAATGCCTGTTCGTCGGCTACGGCTACCAGCCCATCTTCGTCGAGGGCGACGACCCGGACACCATGCACCAGCTGATGGCGGCTGCGGTCGACGCCGCCGTGGCGTCGATTTTTGAAATCCAGCGCCAGGCGCGGCAGGACGGCGAGACCCAGCGCCCGCGCTGGCCGCTGATTATCCTGCGCTCCCCCAAGGGGTGGAGCGGCCCGAAAACGGTGGATGGCAAGCAAAGCGAAGGCTCATGGCGTTCGCACCAGGTGCCGTTCGGCGACATGGACAAGCCGGAACATGTGCAACTGCTGGCCGAATGGATGCAGTCCTACCGTCCGGCCGAACTGTTCGATGGCGATGGGCGGCTGCAACCCGAAATCGCGGCCCTGGCCCCTGTCGGCAATCGCCGGATGGGGGCCAATCCGAACGCCAACGGCGGGGCCTTGCTGCGCGACCTGCGCCTGCCCGATTTTCGCGACTATGCCGTCGCCGTGCCGACACCGGGCGGCGCGGTGGCCGAGGCGACGCGGGCGATGGGCGTTTTCCTGCGCGACGTCATGCGCCACAACCCCGACAATTTCCGCGTCTTCGGCCCGGATGAAACAGCCTCCAACCGTCTCGGCGCGCTGTTTGAGGTCACCGACCGGACCTGGATGGCCGAGCAGGTCGCCGGCGACGACCATCTGGCGCCAGACGGCCGGGTCATGGAAATCCTCTCCGAACATGCCTGCCAGGGCTGGCTCGAAGGCTATCTGCTGACCGGCCGGCACGGTCTTTTCTCCTGCTACGAAGCCTTCATCCACATCATCGACTCGATGTTCAACCAGCACGCCAAGTGGCTGAAAGTGTGCGGCGAAATTCCCTGGCGGCGGCCGATCGCCTCGTTGAACATCCTGCTCACCTCGCACGTCTGGCGCCAGGACCATAACGGTTTCTCGCACCAGGACCCCGGCTTCATCGACCACGTGGTCAACAAGAAGGCCGACATCATCCGCGTCTACCTGCCACCGGACGCCAATACCCTGCTTTACGTAACCGACCGTTGCCTGAAGAGCCGCAACCTGGTCAATGTCATCGTCGCCGGCAAGCAGCCGGAACGGCAATGGCTGGACATGGAAGCGGCGA
>Ga0316605_10002024_pt1 | contig 11557 bp, 7 predicted proteins | sample OWC_soil_day20_n_FD_207666 | JGI IMG/M metagenome (GOLD analysis project Ga0316605, IMG submission 207666) | Wetland soil microbial communities from Old Woman Creek delta, Ohio, United States - OWC_soil_day20_noCT | ecosystem: Environmental > Terrestrial > Soil > Wetlands | place: USA: Ohio... | reverse complement strand
GGCCGGGTCGATGCCGTCGCAGTCGATCGTGACGTAGACCTTCTCGCCGAGCGCATCGACGATCCGCGTCATCCAGGCCGGGTCGTCACGCATGTTCCAGTCGTAGAACACCTTCGTGTCGAGCCCGGGGATCGCCTCGGCCTCCGGCGCCGACAGGTTGCGGATGCCCACCTGGACCGCGGGCGCGTGTTCCAGGACGCGGCGCATCGCGCTCGCATGGCTGTTCCGGTCGCCCATGTAGCGCTCACGCAGGTCCGCGTGGGCGTCGATCTGCAGAACGGTGACTCCCGGATGGACATCGGCCACGCCCGCCACGAGCGGTGCCGTCAACGCGTGTTCGCCTCCCAGCGCGACGAAGAACTTGCCGGCGCGGGCGAGCCAGGCCGCCACCCGGCGCATCTCGGCGAGGGCGTCGTCGGTGGACGCGAAGGGCGATTCCATCGCCGGCAGCGTGTGGATGCCGACATCGCAGATCTCGCGGCCCAGTTCCTCGTCGTACAGCTCCACCTGCCCTGACGCGGCGATGATCTCGCGCGGGCCGTTCTTCGTGCCCGGCACGTACGACGTCGTGCGCTCGAAGGGCACCGGCAGGATGACGGCGCCGGCGCGATCGAAGGATCCCGCGTCCTGTTCGAGCGCGCCAAAGGTGAAGGGCAGCTGGGCGTGATACGGGAGTTCGTTGGCCATCGCGGCGATTCTACTAGGGGCTGGGGGCTGGCGGCTAGGGACCCGGGCGTCAGAACGCGTAGCCCGTGCGCACGAACGCGGCGAAGCGGTCGGGCCGGCTTGGGCTTGACGGGTCGCGAACCCACGCGCCGCCCGCGGCAAGGCTCAGGTTCCAGGTGTAGCCGAGCGTGATGCGCGTGGCGAGTTCGCCGCCCATCGACCAGGCGGCGGAGGGCAGGGCATCGATCGCCGGGCCGGCCGAGCCGACGTCGGCGAACACGGCGGCGTGGATGTCGCGAAGGAAGACCGGCCAGGTCCTGATGCCGCGCTCCACGCGCACCAGCGGGAATCGATAGTCGAGATTGGCGACGAGCAGCGCGGTGCCCTGGCGGTCGTCGGGCGGCAGTCCCCGGAGCAGGCCGACGGCCCGTCGTCCCAGGGTGAATGGTGAGGCCGCGAGGCCGTTCCCGCCGAGATCGAAGTAGCGCGTCATGCTGCGGTCGCCGGTGCTCGAGGCCGCCCCGATGCGGACCGCCGTGACGTGATGGCGTCCGAGCCCGGGAAGATAACCGCGCACGTCGCCGGTCAGATCCCACGCGTTGCCGTCCGCGCCGAGGCCGGTCGTGACGCGTTCCACGTTCACCGCGGTCCAGACACCGTCCTCGGGACTGACCGAGTACCCGTATCGCCGGGAACTGTTCAGCGCCCAGCCGCCGCGGACGCCATTGCGGGAGCGGTCCGCGATTCCCAGCGCCTCCGGCAGGCGGCGCGTGTCAACGTCCAGGCCGGCCAGCCACGTCTGCGCCAGGCGCACGCGTCGCCAGGGAACCGTGACGCCCGCGAACGCACCCTGACTGCGCTCCTCCGAAAGGAGCGTCCGGGACGAGCCTGCTTCCGCCACGACGATCGTGTCGATGCCCGACCACGCCGAGAGGAGCAGCGAGGGCCTCCAGCGGTGGTACGCATAGGAGACGCTCCAACTGACCGGCGCGGCATCGAACGTCACGTCCGCGTCCCGTGCCGCTGCCTGCCACAGCGCCGACGCACTGTATGCGTGGTAGCCGAGGACGTCGGACGCGCCGAATGTCGCGCCAGCGTCCACGCCGTCGCCGTCGACGTTCAGCAGGGGTGACCAGTTCCGGGGAAGAAGCGTGCGCCACGGCCTGTACTCGCCTGGCGCCGGCGGAAGCTCTCCGGGAATCGGGGCGTTGTCGGTCGGCGCAGCCGCAGCGGATGCCGGCCGGGCTGCCGACGCCGCGGGCGCGGGTCCCCCTCGCGGCGACGCATCCTCGGCTGATGGCAGCCGCGCGCTGAAGACGTCGTAGCCGTCCGCGGTGAGGCTGGCGAAGACCACCGTGCCGCCGTCCGAGGCGATCGACGGCCACATCACGCCGCCCGGCGCATCGAGCACGAGCCGAGGCGCCGCACCCGGCAGGCTGGTCGCGGAACGGTCCACCGCGTAGAGCCTGAAGCGGCCGCCCTCGCGATCGGAGGCGAACAGCACGGTGCTGCCGTCCGCTGCCCACGCCGGCGTCACGTTGCGCCCGCCAGCCGCCAGCACACGCTCCGCGCCGCCGCCGGCGATCTCGACGATGAGCGGAAGCGAGCCCGGGCACTGGCGGACGGCCGCGATGAGCGCGCCGTCCGGAGACCAGCGCGGCGAGGCATACTGGCAGCCTGGAAGGCCGGCCACGCGATCTGGGTCCGCGGCCAGCGAAGGGCTGCCGTCGGCCGCCCGGCTGAGACGCCAGACCGCCAGTCCCTTCTCACCGCCGCGCGCCCGCACGGCAACCAGCCGCGTGCCGGCGGCATCGACATCCGGGTCGGTCAGCCGCTCGCCCCGTGACAGCCGTCGCACGCGGCCCGAGTGGAGGTCCCGCGCGTAGAGGTCCGAGACGACCGCCACCGCCCCGTCGAATTCCAGCTGGTCGTAGTAGAGCCAGCGGCCGTCGCTCGACAGCGCCTGCCCGTCGAACCTCGACTCGACGTGCACGGACGCGCCGCCGTCCATATCGACCATCCGGATGTCCGGGAATCGATGCGGACCCTGCGAACTGTAGAACACCGCTTCAGCGTCGGCCCCAGACGCCGCCCGCACGTGCAGGATGCGCGGGCCGCTGACGGCGAACCCGTCTCGCGTGAGGCGCCTGACTTCGCCGCCCGGCGCGGCGGCGGGCACGGCCGCGGCGGCAACGATCTCGTCCCACACCTCGCCCGCCGGGACGCCGAGCACCTTCCGGAACGCGGGCGCGCCGAGGAAGGGAATGCGGCGGGCTGTCTCCCGCGACAGGTCGCCCACGGCCTTCGGCGAGCGGCGGGCGGCGACGGCCTCGTCGAACACGCCGCCCATGAAGTACGGCGTGTTCCCGGACGGCCACGCCACCAGGCCTCCGCCCGCGCGATCGATCGAGGCGCGCCCGCCGGCGGAGGCGGCGGCGACGACGCCGGCGACATCGGACGCGTATACACGACCGTATCCGGTCAGCGCGCTCTCGGCCCACGTGGCGAACCCCTCGACCTGCCACAGGGGCACGAAGAGGTTGGGAAACGTCGCCGGGCTGCGGCCGAGGACCCATCGGAGCCCCTTCATCACGCCGCCGACGCGGTCGAGGTGGACCACGTGCGCGTACTCGTGCGCGAAGACGATGCGCAGCCAGTCGTCGTGATGGCCGAGGAACGACGACGGCGGCGGCGGGATCGCGGCGACCTCGATCAGGTTGTAGGGCACCGGCGTCGACCATCCATTCGCGATGTCCGACTGGTCCACGAGGACGACGTGCGTATGGCGGGGCGCATCCAGGCCGGTGCGCGCGGCGAGCTCGGTCCGCACGTGCTCGGCGATCGCGGCCAGTCTCCGCGCCAGCGTGTCTTCGCCCTGGTGGAAGTAGATCGTGAAGTGGGCGGTACGGAGCACCCGGAAGCGCAGCCTGGGGTCGTACCGGCCGGCCGCCGGGGCCTCGATCGCAGCCAGGACGAGCACGGCCGAGCAGATCGCGGTCAGGAGGAAGCGGAGTCGCGTCACGACGCGCGGCGCTAGCCGGCCGCCTCCCGCTGCAGGTCGGCCAGCAGCGCGAGGGCCTCGAGCGGCGTCAGGCGGTTGAGGTCCACCTCCCGCAGCCGGCGGGCGAGGCTGTCGGCAGGCGCGGCGGTTTCGAACAGGGCCAATTGCTGCCTCGCGTCGGGCCCCGTCTTCGCCACCGTCGGCCGGCCCCCGCGGGCCAGGGCGTCCTGCTCGAGGGCGTCGAGGATCGACCGGGCGCGGCCGATGACCACGGGCGGCAGGCCGGCCAGCCGCGCGACCTGGATCCCGTAGCTCCGGTCGGAGCGTCCCGCCACGACTTTGCGGAGGAACACGATGTCCTCGTGCCACTCGCGCGCGGCGACGTGCGCGTTGACGACGCCCGGCAGCGTGTCGGCCAGTTCGGTCAGCTCGTGGTAGTGCGTGGCGAAGAGCGCCTTCGGCCTGGCGCGCGGATTCGTGGCCAGGTGCTCGGCGACGGCCCAGGCGATGCTGAGGCCGTCGAACGTGGAGGTGCCGCGCCCGATCTCGTCGAGGATCACGAGGCTGCGCGACGTCGCCGAGTGCAGGATGTTCGCCGTCTCCTGCATCTCCACCATGAACGTGGACTGGCCGCGCGCGATGTTGTCGGACGCGCCCACACGAGCGAACACCCGGTCCAGGATCGGCAGTTTCGCGTCGCGCGCCGGCACGAAGGATCCCGCCTGGGCCATGATGCCGATGAGCGCCACCTGGCGGAGGTAGGTGGACTTCCCGCCCATGTTCGGGCCGGTCAGGATGATCAGCTGCCGGTCCTTCGCGTCCAGCTGCGTGTCGTTGGGCACGAACGGGTCCGGGCTGTAGCGCTCGACGACCGGGTGCCGGCCGTCGAGAATCGTCAGCTCGTCGCCCTCGTGGACGTGCGGCTTGACGTAGTTGTGCTGGGCCGCGGCTTCGGCGAGCGCGGCCAGGACGTCCAGCGTCGCCGCCGCCCGCGCGGTGTCCTGGAGGCGCAGCGCCTCGGCGGCGACCTGGGCGCGCAGGGCCTCGAACATCTCGATCTCGCGTTCGAGGATGCGCTCGTCCGCCCCGAGCACGCGTTCTTCGTGCGCCTTGAGCGCGGGCGTGACGAAGCGCTCGCCGCCCGCGATGGTCTGCTTGCGGTGATAGTCGGACGGCACGGCGTGCAGGTTCGACTTCGACACCTCGATGTAGTACCCGAACACGCGGTTGTACCGCACCTTCAGCGAGGCGATGCCGGTGCGGGCGCGCTCCTGCTCCTCCAGTTCGGCGATCACCTGCTTGCCGGACCTCGAGATCCGCCGCAGTTCGTCCAGTTCGGGGTCCACGCCGTCGCGGACGTAGCCGCCCTCGCGCGCCAGCGCCGGCGGTTCGTCGACGAGCGCCTGCCCGATCGCGTCCCGCACGTCCACCACGTCGTCCAGCTCGGCGGCGAGGCTCGACACGAACGGGGCCTGGAACCCCGAGAGCAGCTGGCGCAGGCGCGGGACCACGGCCAGCGAGGTCCGAAGCGCCACGAGATCGCGCGGCCCGGCGGTGCCCAGCGCCGTGCGGGCCACCAGGCGCTCGATGTCGTGCATCGCCTTCAACGCGTCGCGGAACTTGCCCCGTTCGGTCGTGCGGAAGGCGAAGTCCTCGACCGCGTCGAGCCGGTCGCGGATGCGCTCCAGCGAGAGGAGCGGCCGGATGAGCCACGTGCGCAGGAGGCGGGCGCCCATGGGCGTCATGGTGCGGTCGAGCTCGTGCAGCAGCGAGCCCGCGCGGCCGCCGTCCATCGCCTCGACGATCTCGAGATGCTTCAAGGTGAGCGGGTCGACAATCAGCCGGTCCGCGTGCGCCTTGAAGACCACGCCGCGCAGGTGCGTCAGGTCCGTCTTCTGGGTGTCCTTGAGGTAGTGGACCAGCGCGCCCGCCGCCCGCGTGGCGTCCGGGTGCCCCTCGAGGCCGAACCCCTCGAGCGAATGCGTGCGCAGCTGCGCCAGCAGCGTCCGGCGGGCGCTGTCGGCGTCGAACGTCCACGGGTCCACGGGCGTGACGCTGGCGTGGCCCCTCGACGCTGCGGGGAGCAGGCGCTCGACGGGCGTGTCGGCGGGCACGAGGATCTCGCGGGGACGGAGCACGGACAGTTCGTCGCGCAACGCCTGCAGGCCGTCCTTGCCTGCGTACTCGCCGGCCATGAACTCCCCGGTGGACAGATCCAGCAAGGCGACGCCGATTGCGGCCGTTTCCGGCGCCGCCGGCTGCGCGCGCGAGGGCCGGTCCCCGGAGGGCGGCTCCTCACCGCCGGCGGACCAGCCCGACGGCGCCACGGCCATCAGGAACGCGGGTTCGCGCGCGTCGAGATACCCGCCCTCGGTGAAGGTGCCGGGGCTGACCACGCGGACCACTTCGCGGCGGACCAAACCGGTGGCCTTGCGCGGGTCTTCGACCTGCTCGCAGATGGCGACGCGGAAGCCCTTCTTGACGAGGCGCGTCAGGTAGGCTTCCGCGGCATGGTAGGGCACGCCGCACATCGGGATGCTGCCTCCGTCGGCATCCTTGCTGCGCGAGGTCAGCGTCAGGTCGAGGGCGCGCGCGGCGACCAGCGCGTCCTCGTAGAACATCTCGTAGAAGTCGCCCATCCGGAAGAACACGATGGCATCGCGGTACTGGCGCTTCGCCTCGAGATACTGGCGCATCGCCGGCGTCGCGCTCGCGACGGCCTTCGGCGACCCGGATCGATCGGCGGGAGACACGACTCGGAATATAGCATCACCCTGCCGCTCTAGGGCACAATCTCCCCATGCTCGTGCTGGCACTCGACACGACGACCCGGGCGGGGAGTGTGGCGGTGGCGAAGGACGGACGCGTGCTGGACCTTCTGGCCGGAGACCCCGGCCGCCCGCACGCCGAGCGGGTGCCCGCCGACCTCGTGCGGTCGCTCGAACGGGCCGGCGCGGCGCTGTCGGACGTGGACGTGTTCGCCGTGGCCATCGGACCGGGCTCCTTCACCGGGCTCCGCATCGGCATCGCTGCCATCCAGGGGTGCGCCTTCGCGGCCGGGCGCCCGGTTGTGGGCGTGTCGGCGCTCGAAGCCCTGGCTCTGGCCGCGTCCGGGTCCCGGCCCCCGGAGAAGGGCCTGAGGCTCGGCGTCTGGATGGATGCCCAACGCCAGGAGGTGTTCTCCGCCCTCTACGACATCAGCGGTCCCGGGCCCGAAGCGAATCTCGACGCGATCGAAGGGCCGGCGGTCGGCAGTCCCGCGTCCACCGCGGCCCGCTGGCATCAGGTGCTCGGCGGGTCCTGGTGCGCGGTGGCCGGTGATGGCGCCATGAAGTACAGCCAACTGCTCTCGGAGACCGCCGGCGCGCCGGTCCACGTGATTGCCCCGCCTCCGCTGGCGGCCACGATTGCCCTCGTGGCGGAACGGCGAGCCCGCGCAGGGGAGGGCACGGTGCCGCACGCGATCCGTCCGCTCTACGTGCGCCGGTCCGACGCGGAGCTGGCCCGCGACCGGCGTCGGGGGAGCGCGTGAGCCAGCCGTACCGGCTGGAGCCGGTCACCGGGCCTGCCGACCTCGACGGGATCCAGGACGTCGACCGCCTCAGCTTCCCGGCACCCTGGACGCGGGCCATGTACGAAGAGGAGCTTCGACATCGCGGCGTCGCGTTCATCGTCGTCGCCCGCACCTGTGCGGCACCCGTGGCCGGCTATTGCTCGTACCGCCTCGTGGCGGACGAGCTTCAGATCAACAATGTCGCCGTCAGACCGGAGCTTCGAGGAAAGGGCTTGGGACGCGCGCTGGTGGAGTCCGCCCTGCATCACGGCCGGGCCGCTGGCGCCAGGATGGCTCTGCTCGAAGTGCGGCGCTCGAACCTCGCGGCTCAGCGCCTCTACCTCGGTCTCGGATTCAGGCAAGTCGGTGAACGGCTCGGCTACTACAGCCATCCCGAGGAGGACGCGCTGGTGCTCGCCCGGGACGTCCGGATTCTTGGACGCGATCCGATCGCTTGAATCGGCCTGACCCTTGTGGTACCGTTCGCCTAGGGAAAGTACAGATTGTGACCCCTTCGGCCGCCCTCGGGCCGTAAGGTTCTGGATGCTGCTTCACAGGCTCACGCGCGCGCTTCTCGCAAGCCCCGTAACAAGGAGGCGGAAAGCATGACCGTCAACGTGCAGGACCACCGCTCCATGCTTCTCCAGACCGACGACGAGTTCCGGCAGCTGGCGAGCCGGCACAAGGAACTCGAGCAGCGTCTCGCGGAACTTGCCGGCAAGCCCCACCTGACCGAACCGGAACATCTCGAACAGGCGACGATCAAGAAGCGGAAGCTCCAGCTCAAGGACCGCATGGAGGACATCATCCGGCGGTTCGTCGAGGCGAAGCGCCCGGCGTAGACGGCGCGGCGGCGCGGGCCGAGCCCGCGGAAGGGTTCCAGCAGCCAGCGGTCCGGCATCGGGCGCTGGCTGTTGGTGTTTTCAGGGCCGGCGGCGCCCGGCGCCGCCGGCGCAGTAGAATAGGCAGCCTATGCGGATCGATCGGGCCGGGTGGCCGTTCGTGATCGGGTTCCTGGCGCCGGCCCTTCTCCTGGCATGGGTGTGGCCGTGGCCGGCGGCCGTGTTCGGGGTGGTCGCGGCCTTCATGCTCTACTTCTTCCGGGATCCCGAGCGGACGGTCCCGGACCAGCCCGATGCCGTCGTCTCGCCGGCGGACGGCCGCGTGCTGATTGCGGGCGAGGCCGAGCCTGCCTCGGCGCCGCCCGGCTCCTGGCAGCAAGTCAGCATCTTCCTGTCGCCGCTGGACGTGCACATCAACCGCATTCCCATCGGGGGCCGCGTGACGCGCGTCGACTACACGCCGGGCCGGTTCCTGGCGGCCTACCGGCCGGAGTCGGCCCGCGTGAACGAGCGCAACGACGTCTGGATCGAGCGTGACGGCGGCGTGCTGGTCTGCCGCCAGGTGGTGGGGGTGCTCGCCAGGCGGCTGGTCTGCCGCGTGGGCCCGGGCGCCGCGGTGCGAACGGGGCAGCGGTACGGCCTCATGAAATTCGGGTCGCGGATCGACCTCTACCTGCCGCCGCGCGCGACGCTGCGCGTGGCCGCCGGGGACCGGGTCCGCAGTGGTGAAACGGTCGTGGCGACATGGTGAATCCGGAGCGCGAGGCGCGGCGGGGCGACGACGAGGAGGGCGAGTTCGATCTCCTTGGCTTCCGGCGCTGGCGGGCCGAGCGCCGGCCGAGGCTGCGGCGGGGCGTCTACCTGCTGCCCAGCCTCCTCACGATGGGCAACATGTTCTGCGGCTACCTGTGCGTGCTCTATGCGATCCGCGGCGAGTTCGACGTGGCGGCCCCCCTCATCGGCGTGGCCGTCGTGCTGGACATGCTCGACGGCCGCATCGCCAGGATGACCGGGACGGCCACGGCGTTCGGCGTGGAGTTCGACTCGCTCGCCGACGTCGTGTCGTTCGGGATCGCGCCGGCGGTGCTCACGTTCCTGTGGGGCCTCGCGCCGCTCCACCGCCTCGGCTGGGCGGCGGGGTTCATCTACCTCAGCGCGGCCGCCATCCGGCTCGCGCGGTTCAACATCCAGAGCCTCAAGGCGACCGACAAGCGCCACTTCGTCGGGATGCCAAGCCCCGCGGCGGCGGCCGTGCCGGCGTCGACGGTGTTCTTCTACCCCGAAGGCCTCCACGATCCGACGTGGGCGCTGATTGCCCTCGCGGTGATGATCGTGCCCGCGCTGCTGATGGTCAGCACGATCCGCTTCAACAGCTTCAAGACCGTCGACACGCAGCAGCGGCGCTCCTACAAGGTGCTCGCGCTGCTCGCGCTCGTCATCGCGGTCATCCAGCTCCACCCGCACATCGTCCTGCTCGGGCTCGCGTACCTCTACATGCTGATGGGGCTCGCCGGCGCCGTGTGGGCGCGGTTCCGGCGCCGGGGCGCGCCGCCGTCAGCCTGACGCCTCCGGGGCGCCGGCCGGGCCTGTTCGCGGGATCTCCACCTGCACCGTCGTGCCGCGCCCCGGGCTGCTGTCCACCGCGATCGTCCCGCCGTGAATCTCGATGTTCCGCTTGGCGATGGTGAGGCCGAGTCCCGTGCCGACGGCCTTCGTCGAGAAGTAGGGTTCGAAGATCCGATCGAGCGAGGCGCGGTCCATCCCGACCCCCGTGTCCCGGATCTCCAGCCGGATCGCGCGCCCGTCGTCCGAGAGCCGCCCGCCGATCTGCAGCGACCCGCCGCGCGGCATGGCGTGGAGCGCGTTCTCGATCATGTTCGTGAGCGCGCGGCCCACGAGGCTGCGGTCGACGTCGAAGGGCGGCAGGTCGCGGGGGACGTCGACCGCGAGGGACATGCCGGCGGGCATTCCCGCCCGGTAGGGCTCGACCACCTCCGCCACCAGCTCGGCCGGGCTGGTGGCCACGGGCCTCGGCGTCGGCGACGAGGCGAAGCTCGAGAACTCGGCGGCGATCTGACGAAGCAGGCGCACCTGGCCGAGGATGGAGTCCACGCATTCTTCGAGCACGGGCGACAGCGGCTTGCCGCGATCCGCGTGCACGCGGCGCAGGTGCTCGGCCGACAGCTGCACGGGCGTCAGCGGGTTCTTGATTTCGTGCGCGACCTGCCTCGCCATGTCGGCCCACGCCTCGAGGCGGTGCGTGCGTTCGAGGGCGCCCTGCTGGCGCTGCAGTTCGGCCGCCATGCTGTTGAAGGCCTCGACGAGCCGCCGCAGCTCGTCCGATGACGTCACCGCGACGCGGGCGTCGAGGTCGCCGCGCGCGAGCCGCGCGGTGGCGCGCTGCAGGCGATTCACCGGGTCCGCGATCCGCTCGGCCATCCAGTAGCCGAGCGCCGACCCGATCAGGATGAACGCCAGCACGCCCAGCAGGATCCGGCGGTTCAGATCGTCGAACTCCCGGTCGATGGCACGCTGCCGCAGCGTCATCGGGACCGTGATCAGGCCATTGAGGCCCGCGATTTTCAGCGGGGCGGCGGCCACCATGTACGGGTACCGGCCCGACCGTTCCTCACCCACGAACGTCGCGCGCCGATCCAGCACGATGGCCCGGTACACGTCGGCGCTGGTCCGCGTCGGCAACAGGCCGGACGCGAACAGGTCGCGCTCGCTGGTGGCCACCAGGCGCGCGCCGTCGTAGACGTTGACGTCCTGGTCGATGACCCGCGAGATCCCGACAATCGCGTCGTCGTTGAGCGTGATGGCCGCACCCTCGCCCCGCTCCTGGATGCGGCTGGAGTCCTCCACGAAACGCCGGGCCACCGTCGTCGTGCGGATCGCGGCCTCCTCGACGTCGGCCTGGAGGCGGTCCATCATGTAGGCCCGCGCGACGAACGCGAGGGTGATCACCGGGATGACCGCCACGGCGACGAACGCCAGGAAGAGCTTCCGGTAGAAACTCGCCCGGATCTCGTGCAGCAGGTCGCGGCCCCGTTCGCCACCGACGCCGGCGGCCGCCATGCCCGCCGATCGCAGGAGCATCAGCAGCACGAACACGGCACCGGCCAGCGTCACCAGCTCCGCGAGCGACACGAGGTGGCCGACCGGCGAGATCGCCGGGTAGCCGAGGGCGTAGATCCCGCCCCGGTCGTTGGCCAGGTACACGTGGTCGCGCCTGCCGCTGGCATCTTGCCGGGTCCAGAAGGGCGTGCGCGAGGCGTAGACGCGGCGGAAGGTGCCGGCATCGAGCGTCCAGGTCGTCAGGCCCGACGCATAGATGGGCCTCAGGCTCCAGCCGTACACGACGAACTCGACGTCGCGGCCGAGCCGCGTCTCTTCGTCGAAGGTCACCGGGGTCCGGAACAGCTCGACATACGGGTTCTGCGACGTGATGAAGGGCAGCGAGCCGTAGTCGAGCATCGCGTGGATCACGACGGT
>Ga0316605_10002023_pt1 | contig 11561 bp, 9 predicted proteins | sample OWC_soil_day20_n_FD_207666 | JGI IMG/M metagenome (GOLD analysis project Ga0316605, IMG submission 207666) | Wetland soil microbial communities from Old Woman Creek delta, Ohio, United States - OWC_soil_day20_noCT | ecosystem: Environmental > Terrestrial > Soil > Wetlands | place: USA: Ohio... | reverse complement strand
TGCCTGCGTATTTCAGTTCACTGAGGATCATCGTCAAAGGGGTTGATTTCTTGTGCCAGTTCAAAGGTGTTTATCCGGCACCGGTTTCGAATTGCAAACGGAATATCATTACAAAAAAGTTGATATTTAAGGACAGGGAAATTAAAAAAGGAAAAAGATTGTTTGCCTGGCTGTCTGTCGAATTTGAAGAAACATCAACATACAAAGGTGTGACTGAAACCGGCAGGCACAAAATAGAAGGATATATAAAACCTGTAGTAAAATAAAGGCAACAGGGATGACGGTATTGATTCCTGGTGCCGGAGTCAGGAATGGAATACCGTCGGCTTAAATTTCTTGTGGTAAAATAGAAATGACATCAAAAGTTTGGATCATCATCTTATGCTTCTTCCCGATTTGTGCTTTCGGGCAGCAGAGCAAATGGCCGCATCTGGATTATACCCATGCGAGGGCCTATCTGTATAATTTGGAAGGGAACCTGAAGGGTGGCTATGTGATCATTCAGGATGGAAAAATTAATCATACGGTTTCTTCCGGGGGCAGGCAACTCAGCGACGAGCAAACCCGTAAGGTCATTTCGTTGATCAACAGCGATATCAGAGGTCTGGAAGAAGGTTTGTCGAAAACATTTATTCCGCGACACGCCATAGTGTTCTTTGATGGAAATGATTTTCCCAAAGCGGCCATCATGTTTGATTTTGACGGGGAATCCATCAGGCTGCAGCCTGAAAAAAAAGAGAGCAGGCTGACAAGGGAACTTTCTAAAAAAGAGATTAACGATCAACTGCAGAAACTTGCCATATTCCGGACAATCATCAACGATTTGGGATATCCCGTTTTAATCCCGCTCACGCGGGACGAGCGCTAATTCTCCTTATCTCGCTTCGAGATGGCTGATCATCACCGCCTGAATATCAAAAATTAAAACCATGAAGTCAACGACCGCGCAATCGGGGAAGCCTGCTGGGGGGTATCAGAGACAGGTCCATCGATAGCGGACATGAGAACAGTATCTGTCGGATGGTTGAACTGTTATGGATGCGACGATTGTTTCTGTTTTTTGTTTGAATCGGTAATACAGGTGTTTTTACCATCCTTACCACAGCGGCACATGTCGATCTCCCGTGTTGGTACAAGGCCCAAATCAATAATCATTTCGTGATCCAGCTTGCTATCCCGGCCCGTTGTGGTCAGATAGTTTCCGGTCATCAGGGAATTGGCCCCCGCGATGATACCCAGCGGCAGAAGCTGCCGCAGATTTTTTTCCTTGCCGCCGCAAAGTTTGATGTCCTTATCCGGCAGCATGAAACGAAAAACGGCGATGGTCATGAGTATTTCCATGGGCGGCAGGGGTGAAAGATGATCCAGCGGCGTACCCTTGATCGGATTGAGAATATTGAGCGGAATCGAATCGACATCCAGTTTGCGCAAGGTTGCGGCAAGCTCAATGCGGTGCGTAACACCTTCGCCCATGCCGATCAGCGCACCTGCGCAAACACTCAGCCCCGCCGCTTTTGCGGCGCGGATGGTTTCAACGTTTTCTTCATAATCGTGTGTGGTGCAGATATTCTTGAAAAAACTGAGGGCTGTCTCCAGGTTGTGATGATAGCGATACAGCCCGGCGGCTTTGAGTTCGCGCGCTCTGTCTGCGTTGATAATACCCAGCGAGGCGCACGGGGAAATGCCTATTTTATTCATGCCCTCAATGGCCTTAAAAATTTCCATCCATTCTTTTTTGGTTTTGACAGACTTTCCGCTGGTGACGATCCCGAAGAATTCTGCCCCGTCTTTTTTTGCCTGGTCCGCTTCAGCGATCATTTGCCTGGCCGGTTTAAGCGGATAGGAAGGGACATCGGTTGAATAGTGAGAGGACTGCGCGCAGAATTTGCAGTCCTCGGAACAACGGCCTGACTTGGCGTTGGTGATGCCGCAAAGAATGATATTATTGCCTTTAAATTGCTCGCGGAGCTGAGATGCCGCCGCCAGAACCCGATAAGGGTTGCCGGCTCCCTCGATGAAAAGCTCCAGTGCTTCGGATGCGCTGATGCCGGTCCCTTTCAGGGCCTTATGTTTCAGTTTGTCTATCAAATCCATGATCTTTTTCCCTGTCTTTCGTGCCCGGGCGGTTCATAGATGAATGGGAACACCATGTTCTCTTAGGTGTTGCAAACAGTGAAATCGCTTTATCACAACTTTGGATTAAAAAGAACAGGGAGGAGAAAAATATTTGTGTATATTTTCTGCCCGGTGGCTAAACTTTCTTTCGTTGCCATGCGCAACGTCTTTTGATATGGCAGTGCAAAAAGATTGACGGATTGTGAATTTGACTAGAGGAATTTATATAATCGGTACGGATACGGGTGTGGGCAAAACCGCGGTTGCCGCGGGGCTGATGTGCCTGCTTCTGAAAAATCAATGCCATGCGGCATATTTCAAGCCGGTGGCCAGTGGTGTGATCGTTGTTGACGGTGTTGCGGTATCCGCGGACGCGGCTTTTGTCAAAGTTGTCTCGGGATTCGCTCAAAAGCCCGAGCAGGTGACGCCTTTTGTATATGCCGATGCTGTTGCACCGCATTTGGCCGCACGTATGACCGGACGCCCGATTGACAGGGATGTTATCAGAATAAGCCTTGATGAATTGAAGATCCGCTACGATTGGATTGTCGCGGAAGGCGCGGGAGGTCTGGCCATCCCCCTGAACGATGAGGGCGTCATGCAGAGTGATTTGATCCGTGAACTGAAGTTTCCTTGCCTGCTGGTTGCACGCGCCGGACTGGGTACGATCAATCACACGCTGCTGACGCTCGGTTTTGCCAAAAGCGCCGGCCTGATCGTCAAGGGCATCATCATGAACGGCATGGGGGATTCGCTAATCGAACGGGACAATGTTGAAACGATAAAAAAGATGTCGGGTGTCGAAGCCATATTTACGCTGCCGGTTGTTTCGTCTCTGAACACGGAAAACCTTCAGGTCGGGAATATCGGGGAAGTCTTCGAACGGGCTGTACGTTTTGATGACATCATCAGCTTAATGGATATCATTTAAAGATGACAGATAATTTGTTTGATAAAAAATTGCAGCACATCAAGGCAGACGGTCTTCACCGGCAGATGAAGTATCTGCTGTCGCCGCAGGGTTCGCATGTGCGTATTGCGGGTGAGGATATCCTGATGCTGTCCTCAAACAGCTACCTGGGGCTTTGTTTCGACGAGCGACTCAGAAACGCTGCGCTCGCTGCGCTCGAACAATACGGTACAGGTTCAGGCGGTTCGCGGCTGACCACGGGCAGTTATGACATTCATAAAAGACTGGAAGAGGAAATTGCCGCATTTAAAGGCACCGAAGCGGCACTGGTTTTCGGTACGGGATATATGGCCAACGTTGGTATCATCTCCGCAGTGGCCTCCAAAGACTGGGTGATCTTTTCCGATCGCCTCAATCATGCCAGCATCATCGATGGCTGCCGGCTTTCCGGTGCCGAAATTGCCGTTTATGCGCATTGCGATCCAGCGGATCTGGACCGGAAAATCAGTCAATACCCGGGAAGGCCGGGTTTGATTGTTACCGATGGACTGTTCAGCGTCGACGGCGACATTGCGCCCCTTCCCTCGCTTGTGGAAATTGCCCGGAAACATCAGCTTCTGCTGATGGTCGATGATGCCCATGCCACGGGTGTTCTGGGGAAGAATGGAAGAGGCACGGCGGAACATTTCGGCCTTGACGAAGGCATCGATATCGCGATGGGGACGCTAAGCAAGGCCTTGGCAGGCGAGGGCGGCTTCGTGGCGGGTTCGCACAGCCTGATCGATTACCTTGTCAATACAGCGCGCAGTTTTATTTTTTCAACCGCTCCGGCGCCGGCGACGATAGCGGTATCCCTTGCGGCACTGGATATTGTCCGCAAAGAACCTGCGGCGCGGGTAACGTTGTGCGAACATTCCCTCTGGTTCAGGGAAGAACTCCGCACCATGGGTTTTGATGTGGCTGACTATCCCACGCCGATCATTTCCATTGTCCTGGGACGTCCGGATGTGGCGGTTGATTTCAGCAAACGCCTGATGGGGAAAAAGATATTTGTTTCCGCCATCCGGCCGCCAACCGTGCCTGCGGGCACCAGCCGGCTAAGGATCAACATCATGGCCACCCATACGAAAGATGAGCTCACGCGGGCCCTTGAAGCCATTAGGAATGTTGGGCGTGCGTTGGGCGTGATTCCGTAGTGAAGTGTAAGGAGGATGGCTTGAATATTTTACAACAAAAAGATCTGAACTATATCTGGCATCCCTGTTCGCAGATGAAAGACTACGAAGACTTTCCGCCGATTATCATAGAGCGGGGCAAAGGCGCGTATCTGTATGATGCGGAAGGCAGAAGCTACCTTGATGCCGTGTCGTCCTGGTGGGTCAATCTTTTCGGCCACGCCAACGAACGAATCAACAAAGCGCTGTGCGATCAGGCGCAAAAACTGGAGCACGTTATCTTCGCGGATTTCTCCCATGAGCCAGCTATTGATCTGGCTCAGGAAATTGTCCGGATCACCCCTGGAAACCTCAATAAAGTGTTTTTTGCCGATAATGGATCATCAGCGGTGGAAGCGGCGCTGAAAATGAGTTTTCATTATCATCAGCAGGCCGGCCGCAAGGGAAAAACCAGGTTTGCCGCCGTCACGGACGCCTACCACGGAGAAACGCTGGGAGCGCTTGCCGTGGGGGGGCTGGACCTCTATAGTCAAATCTACAGGCCTCTGCTTATCAATACATTTAAAGCAGCCGGACCGGACTGCTACCGCTGCCCTTACGGAAAAAACCGCGAAACCTGTAATGCGCAATGTTTTGAATCCCTGGAGAGCCTGGTAACGGAACACGCGGATGAAATCTGCGGAGTGATCATCGAACCGCTGGTTCAGTGCGCGGCGGGCATGAAAATCTATCCGCCCGTATACCTGAAAAAAGTGCGGCAGCTTTGCACAAAACACAACATTCATTTTATTGCCGACGAAATAGCTGTCGGTTTCGGCCGCACGGGCAAAATGTTTGCCTGCGAACACGCTGCCGTCAGCCCCGACATGATGTGCCTGTCCAAAGGCATTACGGCTGGCTATATGCCGCTGTCTCTGGTTGTGACGACGGATGAGATTTATTCGGCTTTTTACGCGGATTACACAGAACTCAGGGCGTTTCTGCATTCGCACAGCTATACCGGCAATGCGCTGGCCTGCGCGGTTGCCCGTGAATCGCTACGCATTTTCCGCGAGGAGAATGTGCTGACCCGGAATGAACGGAAAAGCCGGATGATGAGCGAAACAGTGGAGGAGCTCTTCGACGGCCATCCCTTTGTAGGTGAATACCGGCAGCTGGGGATGATCGGCGCGTTGGAACTGGTGGCGGACAGGAAAACAAAGGAGGCGTTTGATTGGCAAAAAAGAGTCGGTTATGGCATTTACCGTATCGCGCTCACCAAAGGGGTCCTGCTTCGTCCGCTGGGCAATGTCATTTATTTTATGCCGCCTTACGTGGTCCAAAAGGAGGATATTGAAAAGATGGTAGGGACGGCCCTCGAGTCGATCAACCAATATTTCAATTTATAAAAATTTTAATTATGTAATGCATTGATATAATAAAATATTCAACAGGCTGTTTCCTGTTGAATAAGCACTTGACATTCTGGAACTTGACACTAATATATGACATAATTTTAAGGTTCTTAATTTAACTGCAAAATATCTGTCGCCATGATTTGAACAGGCGGAGGAGGGTATAAAAATGAAGAGAGTACTTCTTTTTCTTGCGACCAACATTGCTGTTATTCTCGTTTTGAGCATTGTTGTGAGGATTCTGGGGGTGGATCAGCATCTGACTGCCAACGGGATCAATTATATGAGCCTTCTGATTTTTGCGGCGGTGATCGGTTTTGGCGGATCGTTCATATCACTGGCCATGTCCAAGTGGATGGCCAAGCGGGCGACAGGCGCCCAGGTGATCGTACAGCCACGGTCTGACATGGAAATCTGGCTTGTGGATATGGTGAAAAAGCAGGCTTCCGGGGCGGGCATTGGAATGCCGGAAGTGGCCGTTTTTGAATCGGATTCGCCCAATGCGTTTGCAACCGGCATGAATAAAAACAGCGCGCTTGTAGCAGTCAGCACGGGTCTGTTGCGGACGATGAAGCGCAATGAAGTCGAAGCGGTTCTGGGGCACGAAATCAGTCATGTCGCCAACGGCGATATGGTTACGCTGAGCCTGATTCAGGGAGTCGTCAACACGTTTGTTATTTTCCTGTCCCGCATTGTCGGTTATTTTGTGGACCGTGTCGTTCTGAAAAATGAGGAAGGGCACGGGGTAGGTTTTTTCATTACCAATATTGTTGCCCAGATTGTCTTCGGCATTCTGGCAAGTATCATCGTGATGTGGTTCAGCCGGAAGCGTGAATACGCAGCGGACGCGGGCGGCGCGAGTTTGGCCGGAGCCGGCAGCATGATTGCCGCTTTGGAAAGCTTGCAGCGCACTGCCACTGAACCCCTGCCGGGTCAGATGAAGGCTTTCGGCATTGCGGGCAAGCCGTCAACCAGCGGTTTAAAGCTCCTGTTCATGACCCATCCCCCGCTGGAAGACCGGATTCATGCTTTAAAACGTTCCGCGGGAATGGCGGCGTAAAAAAACTGAAGAGAACGAAAAGGAAGCGGCTTGCGGCCGTTCCCTTTTTTTTGATCCCGCTCACGAGGGACAAGCGTTCATTCTCCGTAACTTGCTGCGAGGTGGTTGATTCGCATTTCGGACACAGGAGAAGAGGCCGGTTTTGGAAAGACAATCAAAATTCTGCAGGCGCTGACAGCCCTCAGGCATCCTCTTCTATTACACATGATTGCGCAGCTGCAGTTCCAGCGGATGCGGGTTTAAGTAGGCCTGCTGTTTCAGATAAGGTTGATTATATTTCCGGACATAATGGCCGATGAGGGTAACGGGAACGATCAGCGGCAATAAGCCCTTTTGATAATGATCGATAATTTCAAGCAGTTCTTTTTTTTCATCGGCGGATAATTGTTCCCTGAAGTATCCCATCATGTGCTGCAACACGTTTACGTTTTTTTTCGGTGTCGTTTTCAGTTTCAGCGCTTCCATCAGCCATGCTTCATATTGTGATCGGAGTTCCTGCACGGCCATGTTTTTTTGTCCGGCGACCAGCTTTCCCATTACCTGATAAAGCTTTGTGCTGTGTGATAAAAGCAGGTATTTATGACGGGTGTGAAAGTCCACCAGAGCGCCCCGTTCGAATTTCAGACTACGGATCTCTCGCCAGCGCCTGAGGGTGAATATTCTTTCGATAAAATTTTCACGGATGGCCGCGTCGTGGAGACGACCCTCTTCCTCCACAGGAAGCAGGGGAAACTTTTCCATAAAAACCCGTGCGAATATTCCAATGCCGGTTTTTGCGGGCATGCCCTTGTCATCATATACTTTGACCCTTTCCATCCCGCTCGATGGCGAATCACTTTTGAAAATGAAACCGCAGAGGTCTTCCGCTTCAAGTTGGGCCACCCGCTTTTTTGCCCAGTTCATCATCATGTCAGTTTTATCCTCCCGGGTGCGGCGCGTCATCAGGCGCGGGGCGTCCGGCTTTCCTTCGAGTCTCATGGCTTCCCTGGGAACGCTCATTCCGCATTCGACTTCCGGGCAGACCGGAACATAATCAACATATTGTCCCAGCGTGTCGCGAAGAAAATGATCAAGCTTATGCCCTCCGTCATAACGGACGGGATTGCCTAAAAGACAGGAACTGATGCCGATTTTTATTCTTTCCACGGTTTTTCCCCCTTGATCCGGAAGGTAACAGCGGATGAAATATATGTCAACTGGCCAAAGAGAAACTGCTTAACAAAAATAATCAATGAATTTGGGCAACGGGCCGTAAAGATTTAACCCCATATTCCTGCATTTCCTTTGACATGCGAGACGGCGTTTTGTATATTGCCATTTCAGAAAAGCTGTTCCTGATAAATAAAGAGCCTTGTCCCGGATTCATTCCTCAAGGGGGTGCCGCGCTGAGAACATCAACGAAAACCCTGATGGCCAAACACGGATGGCGGATCGACCGGGCCTTCCACAACTACATTTATTTTTCTTTTTATTATCCTTACGTGCGGTGCGTCTATCATCTTTTCCGCCTGCTGGCGCGTTATCTGAGCTGGTTTCAACCTCTGAAGTTTGTCATCAGCACTTCTTTCGACCGCTACCACGCGAAAGTCATTTCTTTTTCCGACATTCAGAAAATCCTGACGCTCAATGAAGATATCGACATTGCCTCCGTGAAAAACAAACAAATTATTCCTTTCGCTTACGCCTACCGCATTCTCTTTGAAGAGGCGGACTTCATCGCCGTCATGGACTGTCCCTGCAAGCTGACCTTGAAAGCCCCGGCCTGGACCATCAATTCCTGCCTCAGCGTTGGCCGAAAAACGTCCGCTTTCTGGCTGGACCATTGCGGTGAAAAATACCACGCGCGCAAAATTTCTCCGGAGGAAGCATTGGAGCTTATCCGGAAATTCCGGCAGAACGGTTATCTGACACAGGCCTTCTTTAAGGTAGCCACGGGAGGCTCCACGGGAATCATCTGCAACTGCCACCCGGACACTTGCGTGAGCCTTCAGGCCACGCGCTTCGCCCGCCGCTTTGACCCGGCCCTGTCCATGAATGCAGACTCGGGTTACTCCTCACGGCATCTTACCGATATATGCCGTCACTGCGGCACCTGCGCCCGCATCTGCCATTTCGGGGCGATTCAGGTAAAAGATTCATCATGGACGTACGACCGGAAAACCTGCATGGGATGCGGCCTGTGCACGGAGCACTGCCCGGAGCAGGCTCTTTCACTTTACCGGGACAAGGAAAAGACCCATCCGCTGGATCTGGATCTGATTAAAGCGGGAAGACTGACCATGGCAAAACAGGAATCGGCAAATGGAATATGATGCAGTCATCGTCGGAACAGGCATCGGCGGCACCACTGTAGCGAGAGAACTGACCCGCAGGGGCAAACGCGTCGTGATGCTGGAAGCGGGCGGCCGGACGGACATGATGGGCAATACACTGACGATCGCGATGATTCTGCGGAATTTCGGCCTCAACCGCAGCCGTGAGAAATCGTTCCTCACGTTTGCAAAAAATTACGGCGGTCTCTCTACTCTGACGGCGGGATGCGCCGCTGTGCCTCCGCAGGCGATTTTCGCCCCGCACGGCATTGACCTGACGGCGGAAGCCGAAGAAGCACGAAACGAAATGAAGATCCAGACTCTTCCCGATGAATTGATCGGCCCGGACAACCTGCGGCTGCTTGAAGCAGCAAACGACGCAGGCTTCCATTGGCGACGAATGGAAAATTTCATCGACGCTGATAAGTGCGTTGTCGGCTGCTCGAGCTGCATGCTGGGCTGCCCGACCGGCGCGAAATTCACCGCACGCCTGTACGGAGACGAAGCGATGGCCGGCGGCGCCAGACTCTGCCTGCACACGAAGGCTGCAAAGATTCTGGTTGAAAGAAGCAGTGTCATCGGGGTGGAAGCAAAACGATTCGGCCGCACCGTGCGGTATTATGGCAAAACCGTCGTTCTCTCGGCGGGTGTCTCAAATGTCGAACTTCTACGGCAGGCAGGCATTGCCGAAGCGGGACAGGGCTTTGCCTGCGACTGGCTGCAGTTTGTCGGTGGAATCATTCCGCAAGTCAGCACAGTTCGGGCCAACCCGATGACCGTAGGCACGCTGGAACATTATGAGTCCGACGGAATCGCCATCCTGCCGGTCTTTCCCAACTGGTCACAGTTTCTTCTGTTCCTCGCTTTCATGGGTCCCTTGAACCTGCCGAATTTTGCAAAATTCCGGCGTTATTCCGGGATCATGGTCAAGATCCGTGATGAAATCAGCGGGCAAGTCTGTCAGGGCAATACGTTTTCCAAACCCATTACCGCCACGGACCGCAAGCGTTTGGACAAGGGTGTCGGGATCATCAAAAAAGTCCTGAAAAAAGCGGGAGCAAAATCATCCGACATCATCGCTCTTGATCCCCTCGGCGCCCACCCTTCGGCAAGCTGCCGGATCGGCGAGGTCGTGGATTCCAACCTGGCCACAAGAATTCCCGGTCTTTACTGTTGCGACGCCAGTGTATTCCCCCAGGCACTGGGATTGCCCACCGTCTGGACAATCGTCGCTCTGGGCAAGCGTCTTGCCGGTTATCTTAATGCGGGGTAATGCGCGGTCAAATCTTTCAACGGTTATTCCCATTGCCCGGAAGGCAACAGCGGATGAAATTCATGTAAAATGGTAAAAGAGAAAACGCTTCACAAAAATAATCTGATAGTGTAGCATCACGCCTAATTTTAACAAATATTGCAGGCAGTTCGGACTTCCGTCTATTGTTCCCGGGTTGAGGGATGTTAAAGAAGGAAAATTGAATAATAATCAGTTTTGGTCTGTCTAAACACTGGAGAACCCTGGAGTTGGAAGGAAGCTGCGGGTATCAAAGTTGGTACCCTGCCGGTTCAACAGCCCGATCGGATGATCGGCTGGCGTTAAATGACAGTGAAACGATACAGGCTTGTGTGTAAAATATTATGCTGAATCAAAATCTGAGTTTCTTCTATTACATTATACTATTCGCGATATATTGCTTCATCGGGTGGGTGCTGGAGGTTTTTTACAGATCCTTCAAGCAGCGCAAGTTTGTTAACGCGGGATTTCTTTTCGGCCCCTTCGTTCCGATTTACGGCATGGGTGCCTTTGTGATCATTGTCATGCAATATTTAGTTCAAGGCTGGCATTTTGTTCCGCGGTTCATTATATTCGGCCTGTCTCTCACTTTTCTGGAATATATGATCGGTTTTCTCTCCGAAAAGATATTTAAACTGCCCCTCTGGAGCTATGAGGACCACAGGTTCAATCTTCATGGCCGCGTGTCCCTGTATTTTTCGTTCCTATGGACAGTTCTTTCACTGGTCTTTCTGGAATTTATTCATCCGGAAGTTTTTTACCGTGTGGCCTTACTGCATGAAGGGCTTGTCAAGCCTGCAGCCATTGCGTTCATGATTTATTTCTGGGTGGATTATACCTTTTCCGTGATGTCCCTGGCTTCTTTCCGCGGTGCCGTCGCTTATCTTTATGAAGAATATTTCAATCTGAGCAATACTGAAATTGAAGAGAGATTAAATTCATTTCAACGCTTGCGTGATGCATTCCCTGATCTGAATCAATACATCAATCAAAACATCAACAAGAAAATCAGAAAAAGGCTCAATTCTTTTCTGAAAACCATTCAGGAAAAAATTATTCTGGAAATGGAGGGGCGGAAACCATTTGAAAAAGAATACTATGAAACCGTGGAAGACATCCTTAGTCATGAAGAGTTTTTAAAACTTAAGGATTACTTTCATCATAATTCAAGCATCTATTCCCATGTTCACGATGTGGCTTATTTTTCCTATCGGATATGCAAATATTTCAAGCTGGATTACCGTTCGGCGGCTCGCGGCGCCCTTTTGCATGATTTTTTCCTGTATGACTGGCGCAATCATGAT
>Ga0316605_10002018_pt1 | contig 11578 bp, 10 predicted proteins | sample OWC_soil_day20_n_FD_207666 | JGI IMG/M metagenome (GOLD analysis project Ga0316605, IMG submission 207666) | Wetland soil microbial communities from Old Woman Creek delta, Ohio, United States - OWC_soil_day20_noCT | ecosystem: Environmental > Terrestrial > Soil > Wetlands | place: USA: Ohio... | reverse complement strand
GCCCTGGGCCCGGAAGCCCGCGACCATGCCGGCCAGCAGGTCGCCGCTGCCGCCCGTGGCCAGGCCGGGATGGCCGGTGGGGTTGATCCAGAGGTCATCCAGGGCCCCGCCGGCGATGACGCTCTGGGCGCCCTTCAGGATGAGCACGCCCGGCTTGCCCGTCGCCACCTGCCGGGCCTGGGCCAACCGCTCGTCCATCAAGAGGGGACGGGACAGCCGGAAGAGCCGGGCGAACTCGCCGGGATGCGGGGTGATGGCCGTGCCGGGCCGCTCCATCCAGCGCTTCCCTTCGCCCTCCTTCAGGGCGGAGGCATCCACCACCAGCGGACCCTCCCACTCCGGCACCTGGGCGATGCCCCCGGGCCCCACGAGCAACACGTCGGCCTCGGCAGGCACAACGCCCCGCCAGGGCTGCACCATGGCCTCGGGCACCTGGGCGGCGATCTCGGCGCGGACATCTGGCTCCGCAAGCACGGTCACCAGGCCCGCCCCCACCCGCAGGGCACCCAGGGCCGCGAGCACCGCGGCGCCGCTCATGCCCAGGCTGCCCGCCCGGATGGCCACGTGGCCGAAGCTGCCCTTGTGGGCGTTCCAGGCGCGGGGCGGGAGGGTGGGCCGTTCGAGCAGGTGCATCCGGGCGCCGGGCGCCCGGTCGAGGGGAATGGGCACCACGGTGACCTCGCCGCAGCATTCCCGGGCGGGCAGCAGGCCATGGCAGACCTTGCGCGCGCCGAAACAGGCGGTGCGCGTGGCGCGCACGGCCTCGCCCGGCACTTCCGCCAGGCTCGGGTCCAGCCCCGAGGGCAGGTCCAGGGCCAGCACTGGCAGGCCGCTGGCATTGAGGGCGCGCACCCATTCGGCCGCCGGGCCGTCCAGGGCGCGGGTGGTGCCCAGACCGAACAACCCGTCGACCACCCAGCCCCGCCAGGTCCGCATGAGCTCCATCGGATCGGGCCCCGTGTGGATCTCCCCGCCGAGGCCCTTCCAGAGCCGGGCCTGGAAGGCGGCGTCCCCCCGCCACTCGAGCTGGGCGAAGGGGGTCCACACCGCGACCTCCCGGCCTTGCAGCCGGGCGAGCCGGGCCAGGGCCAGGGCGTCGCCGCCGTTGTTGCCGGGGCCCGCCAGCACGCAGAGCGGCTCGCCTGGGGGAAGCAGGCCCAGGGCCCCCAGGGCCGCGTGCTCCTGGAGGATGAGCGAGGGAACACCCCAGCCTTCGATGGCCTGGTGCTCCGCGGCCCGCATCTCGTCGGCGGTGAGGAGGGGGATCATGGCACCAGTCTAGGCCGGTTCGGCGAGGTATGCCGCCAGGACCCTCGGGTAGACCTCCATCTCCGCGGCATAGACCCGCTGCTGCAGCGCTTCCGGCGTGTCGCCGGCCAGCACGGGGACGCGGGTCTGGCCCAGGATGCGCCCGTGGTCGTACTCGGCGTCCACCAGGTGCACGGTGGCCCCGGACTGCGTCTCGCCGGCGGCCAGCACCGCCCGGTGCACATGCATGCCGTACATGCCGGGCCCGCCGTACTGCGGCAGCAGGCCCGGATGGATGTTGAGGATGCGTCCCTCCCAGCGGATCGGCACCGTGAGCCGCTTCAGCCAGCCGCAGAGGCAGATGACCTCGGCTCCGGCTTTCTCCGCGGCCCGGTAGCAGGCCTCGGAGAAGGCCTCGTCGGATTCAAAGTCCTTCCGAGCCACCACGACCGTGGACAGCCCTTCGGCTTCCAGCCGAGGGATGCCCCCGGCCTTGGCTGAGGAAGCGATCCCCAGCACCGGCAGGCCCGGAACCCGGCCCTCGCGGCAGGCGCGGAGCAGGTTCAGGGCGTTGCCGCCGGTGCCGGAGATGAAGAAGGCCAGCCGTTTCACTGGAGGGCCGTGAGCACCGCCACATCCGCGATGTCCTGGGCGCTGCAGCCGCGGCTCAGGTCATTGGCCGGCCGGGCCAGGCCCTGGAGCAGCGGGCCCAGCGCCACGGCGCCGCCCAGGCGTTCCGTGATCTTGTACGAGATGTTGCCGGCATCCAGGTTGGGGAAGACCAGCACGTTGGCCTTTCCCGCCACCGCGGAACCCGGCGCTTTGCGCTGGCCCACGGAGGCCACCAGGGCGGCATCCGCCTGCAGCTCACCGTCCACGGCGAGATCCGGCGCCTTCTCCTTCAGGATGGCCAGGGCGGCGCGGACCTTGTCCACGCAGGGGTGTTCGGCGGAGCCGCGGGTGGAGAAGCTGAGCAGCGCCACGCGGGGCTCCACGCCCATCACCCGGCGGGCGTTCTCGGCCGAAGCGATGGCGATGTCGGCCAGCTGCTCAGGCGTGGGATCGGGCACCACGGCACAGTCGGCGAAGATCATGGCGCCCTGCTCGCCGAAGGCCGCGTCGGGGTGGATCATCATGAAGAAGCTGGAGACGGTCTTGATGCCCTTCGCGGCGCCGATGGCCTGAAGGCAGGCCCGCACGGTCTCGGCGGTGGTGTTCAGGGCGCCGGCCACCATGCCGTCGCAGTGGCCCGCCTGCACCAGCATGGAACCGAACCAGAGCGGGTTGTGCACGGCTTCGAGAGCCTGGGCCTCTGTGATGCCCTTGGCCTTGCGGCGCTCGTAGTAGGCGCCGGCCAGTTCAGACAGCAGGTCGCTGGTGGCGGGATCCACCATCGCCGCGCCCTTCAGGGACAGGCCCAGCGCCGCACCGCGCGACTGCATGTCGGCCGGATCCCCCAGCAGGGTCAGGCGGCAGAGGCCCTGGTCCAACAGCAGCTGGGCGGCCTGCAGGGTGCGGTCATCCCGGCCCTCCGGCAGCACGATGTGGCGCTGCAGCTCCTTGGCGCGGGCGCGGAAGCGCTCCATCCAGCGGGTGTGGTTGGCATGGGTCATGGGTTCCTCCGGAATCGGGCGGCGAGGTTGGGCGGGAGCGGGTCGGCAAGGAAGGCGTGCGGATCCTGGCCCGTGCGCTCCAGGAAGGCCTCGGCGAGGCTCGGCGTGCCGGAACTCGGCTCGTCGAGGTACATGGCCTCCACCCGGTGCATGGGCAGGAAGCGGGTACTCAGGGCCACCTGGTCGACCTGATCGGTGCGGACCAGGGTGAGGATCTCCTCCCAGGGCCGGAGGTCCACGCCGCGCAGGGCGATGCCCGCCGCGTCCAGCCCGAGGATGCGGCCCCAGATGCGCTCCCGGGGCGTCTGGAGCACGAGCACCACCAGGTCGCCGGCTTTGAAGGGCATGGTCAGGGGCATGGTCGCGTCTCCTCCTCGGATCTTACAGGGCTGGGCCTTCGACGATGAGGCGGCCTTCGGTGAAGCCCTCCATCGCCCATCGGGGTCCCTCGAACCCGTTGCCGCTGGCCCGCACGCCGCCGAAGGGCGCCGCGTCCAGGCGGAAGGTGGGCGGCAGGTTCAGCAACACGCCGCCCGCGCGCAAGGTGGATTCGGCGAGCCGCAGGTGCCGCTGGTCCCGGCTGTAGGCGCTGGCCCGGAGTCCGAAGCGCGTGGCCGCGGCGAGCTCGAGGCCCGCTTCGAAGGAATCGACCACGCTCAGGATGGTGACGGGCGCGAAGGCCTCTTCGCACTGGAGCGGATCCGTCTCGGGCACCCCCGCGAGAATGGCCGGAGGCAGCAGCGCGCCCTGGCGGCGGCCGCGGAGCAGCACCTCGGCGCCGGCCGCGACGGCCTGATCCAGGGCCTCGTCCACCCGGATGGCGGCGGCCTCGTCGATGACGGGTCCCACCACCGTGGCGGGATCCATGGGATCGCCCACCGGCAGCGCGGTGACCGCCTGGACGAAGGCGGCGCGGAAAGCCTCCCATAGTTGCCGGTGTACGTAGATGCGCTGGGCCTTGGAGCAGCTCTGCCCCGCCCCGGCCACCGCCGCCGGGGCGATCTGGCGGGCGACGGCGACGGGGTCCACACCCGCATCGATCACCACTGCGCCATTGCCGCCCAGTTCCAGCAGCAGGCGCTTGCCCGCGAGCACCTGCTCAAGGTGCCGCCCCACCCGCTCCGAGCCTGTGAAGCTCACGGCGGCGACGCGGGAATCCCGGGCCAGGCGCTCAGCGTCGGCGGGTTCGGCTGGCGTCAGCTGCAGCAGACGGTCCGGCGCGCCGGCGGCGGTGCGCGCCGCCTCGAAGCTCTCCCAGAGCAGCCAGGAGGTTCCGGGCGCCTGGGGGCAGGGCTTCCAGAGCACGCTGCAACCCGCGCCGAGGGCCGGGGCCAGCTTGTGCACCGCGAGGTTCACGGGGAAATTGAAGGGCGTGATGGCCAGGACCGGCCCCAGGGGGAACTGGCGCAGCACCGCCCGACAGCCCTCGGCGCCGGCCATCAGGTCGTAGGGAATGGCCTCTTCGCCGAAGGTGGCCAGGGCCTCCATCGTGGCGCGAAGGGTGGCCTCGGCCCGGCTCACTTCTCCGCGGGCCAGGGTGATGGGTTTGCCCGTCTCCCGGGTGACCGCCAGGGCCAGGTTCTCGCGAACCAGGACCAGCTGCTCCAACCACAGGTCCAGGAGCCGCCGCCGCGCCAGCCTTGAGGCGCCCTTCCAACCCTCGAACGCCCGCTGGGCGTCCTCGATGGTTCGATTCCAGCTCATTGCGCCCATGACCCCACCATCCCCCGGAAGGCGTGGTGCACGCCGGTCCCCGTCCAGCTTAGCCGCGCCCGGTCTTGGCTCCCATGAACGCTGTCACATCGCGGCGGCGGATGTGTCCTGCCCCGCGGCCGGCATTGACCTGCGCGCCCCGCTCACCCTGCGAGTAGACTGGTGACCAGGAGTTCCCCATGACCAAACCGCTCGTCCCCGCCGACCTCCTGAAGTCCGTCCAGGCCGCGGACAAGCCCGCCTCCTCCGCCACTGCCGCCAAGCCCAGGGCGAACGCGGGTCCCAAACCCGCGGTCCGCGCCTCGACCAAGCCGCAGGGCAAGAGCGGGGTCGCCCACACGCGCATGAGCAACCGGGGCAAGTAGCCCCTCAGCGCTGGATCCAAGCCGTCAGCAGCGCCGCGACCAGGGAGGCCCCGAGCAGCCCGGTCAGGCGGCGGCCGAAGGCGCGGCCGCCGGAAAACCAGGCGAATGCGGACTTCGCGAGGGTGTTCGCGCCGATGGCGATGATCATCGCCAGCACCGCGGTCGCGGCGGGCAGGTTCACGCTGTTCACCTGGCTGCTCACCGCCAGGGTGATGGCATGCACGTCCGCGAGGCCGGACAGCCCCGCCGTCCACAGGAGGCCCTGGTCGCCGAACCAGGCCCGGGCCGCCGCGGAGGCCAGCAGCACCAGGGCCAGGGCCAGACCCCAGGCCGCCGCCCGCTTCAGGTGGAAGGGGTTGCGCACGGCCAATTCCGTCTCGCCCAGGCCCATGGCACCCGATCGATAGATCCAGGCGCTGCCGGCCAGGAGCACCAGCACCATGGCGGCCATGGGGAGCAGCAGCGGCTGGGCCACGGTCGGTCCGCCCACCACGCCGGCCAGGAAGGCCACGCGGCAGGCCATCATCGCGCAGGCCAGCAGCACCGCCACCTGCGCGGGTCCCTGGTGCGAGGGATCCTGCCGGGCCTGCCGCGACATGGTGACGGTCACCATCGTGGAGCTGACGAGCCCGCCCACCAGCCCGGTCATGAGCGCCCCCCGGCGGTGCCCCAGGATCCGATTCAAGGCGTAGCCGAGGAAATCCACCGCCGCGATGAGGGCCACCATCCAGCCCACCTTGCGGGGCGAGAGCACCTGCCAGGGGTCCAGCGTCCGGTCGGGGAGCAGCGGGAGGAGGATGGCGAAGACCAGGAGCAGCTGCATGGTCGACGTCAGGTCCTCCCGGTGCAGCTTGGGGATCCAGGCGCGGATCCATGGTTTCGACAGCAGCAGCAGGGTGACGATCACCGCCAGCGCCACGGCCAGGAGGGCGTCCCGCGTGAGCAGCATGCCCAGCAGCGGCGCGGCCAGGGCGGCGATCTCGGTGGTGAGGCCGCGCTGGGTGGAGCTGGTCTCGAAGTAGAACAGGCCGATCAGCAGGGCGGCGAAGGCCATGACGGCGATGGGGAGGGCCAGGCCCTCGCCGCCGACCTTGACCGAGATCCAGCCGAGCAGCGTCAGCAGGGCGAAGGTGCGGGCGCCCAGGCTGCCCTGCTGGCCCTCGCTTCGATCCGACTCCCGCCGCTGGTGGAGTTCCTCCCGGCCTTCCAGGCTGCGCTCGAAGCCGCTGCGTTCCCGCTCGAGGCCCATCATCAGGCCCAGCGCCACGGCCATGCCGGCTTCCTTGAGGGTGGACAGGTCCAGCATGGTCAGCCTCCGCAATGCCTAATCGGCCAGATTCCAGATCTGGATGTGACTGGTGCGTTTCAGCACCTCCGCCACCAGCTCCGGGGCGGTCGTGCCGAAGGTGCGGACCCGGAAGGATTCCCCACCGGGCAGGTGCACCACATGGATGGAGGCGCCGCCGGAAAAGGCCGGGTGCCGGGCCAGGGGCCGGGCCAGGGCCGCCAGATCGAGCGATTCGAGCCAGCCCTCCGGCAGGCGCTCGATCCGCGCGCCGGGTACGAGGGCGCCCACTTCGCGGGCCTGCAGAAGCACCAGGTGCCAGGCCCCGGCCTGCATGCCTCGCCAGCAGAGGAAGGGCGGGAGCGTTGCGAACCCGATGCCCCCCTTGCGCACCTCGGGCCACGCACGCAGGGAGGCGATGCCCGCTTCATCCGCGGCCGCCATGGCGAGGGCGGCGAGGTCCGGCGTGGTCGGGGGGACCCAGGGTTCGACGGTGATCATCCCGACGAGCATCGCATATCGGGTAGGCTTGGGCCCATGTGTACGACGCACCCAAGCGGGACCCGGGCATCCAGCCAAGCCTTCCGGAGCCGGTCGTGAGCCCCAGCCCTGTCATCGCAACCGGCCAGCAGATCGGCGCGGGCTGGAGCCCGGCCCTCTCCGTGGCCAAGGCCCTGGCGGCCCTGGCCGAGGCGCGACGGACCGGCGCCGAGGCGGTCTACTGGCTGGCCGACGAGGATCACGACCGCGCCGAGGTGGCCGCCGTCATCGGCGACGGGGACCACCGCCAGGAACGCCACCGCTTCCGGTTCGACGCGCGCCTCGGCACCGCCACCGGCTGGCTGCCCTGGACCGAGGATCACCAGCGGGAGGGCGAGCGGCTGTGGGGGCCCCTGCCATCCCCCCGGGAACCCAGCCTCCGCGGGCATGCTCTCGCCCTGGGCGAGCCGCTGTGGGCCCGCGGCATCCGCCCCTTCTCGGCCACCGATCCCGCCGTCCGGTGGCCCATCCAGGGCGAGCTGGAACGCTGGCGGGGCCTGGATCTGGAAGGGCTCCTGATCCAGCAGGCCGGCGCGCTCGAAGCCCAGGGGGCGCCCCTGCCCCTCGATCCGCGGGTGCAGTCGGCCTGGTTCTCTCTGGATCCCCGGACGGGGCGGCGCCAGCGGCTCGAGCGCGGCGCGCCGCTTCCCGGTGGCCACTGGCTCAGCCCGGGCGCGGCGGTCCGTCCGCTCATGCAATCCCTCCTGCTGCCCGTGGAGGCCGTCGTGCTCGGCCCCTCCGAGCGGGCCTACTGGCGGCTCTGCGAACCCCTCTGGGAGCGCGTGGGCCTGGTGGCGCCGAGGATCCTGCCGCGGCCCAGCGTCTACGTGGTCCCGCCGGGCTTCCAGGTGTCTCCTGCCCAGCTCGACGCCCTGCGGCTGGGCGCCTGGGATCGGCTCTCGGCCTGGCCCGGGGCCCTGCCCACCCGGCGCTTCGAGCCCGCCGAGCCGGACGGGGCCTGGCCCGTTGCGATCCAGACCCGTTTCCGGAAGGAACAGGCCCGCATGCTCGACCGCCTGGCAAAGCTGGATCTCCGCCTGCATCGCGAAGCCGCGGCCCTGCGCCTGGGCGGTGACCCCGAACAGCTGCGCCAGGCCCTGTTCCCCTTCGGCGTGCCGCAGGAGCGGAAGGTCCCCGGTGTCCCCTGGCTGAGGAACGGCCCGCTGCTCGATGCCATCCTGGCGCGCATGGACGGCGCCACGCCCGTGATCCTGGTGGAGGAACCGTGACCCCCGATCCCGCCCTTTCCGGCCTCGACCTCCTGGCCATCGGCGCCCATCCCGACGACGTGGAAGTCCATGTGGGCGGCATCCTCGCCCTCGCGGCCGACCGGGGCCTGCCGGCCGCCATCCTCGACCTCACCAGTGGCGACCTCGGCACCCGCGGCACCGCCGAGACCCGCCGCGTCGAGGCCGCCGAGGCCGCCCGGATCCTCGGCGTGCCGCGCCTCGTCCTGGATTTCCCGGATGGCCGCTTCACGGCCGAGGAAGCCTATCGCACGCGGCTGATGGCGGAGTTCCGGCGGCTCCGGCCCAGGATCCTGATCTTGCCCTCGCCCGAGGACCGGCACCCCGACCACCGACGGGCGCATCACCTGGCCCGGGAAGCGGCCTACTACGCCGGCCTCCGCAACTACCCCTGCGACGGCGCGCCCTGGCGGCCGGAGGCGGTGGCCTGGGTGGGCGGCGAAAATCCCGCCCAGCCCGACCTCCTGGTGGATGTCAGCGCCACCTGGGAGCGCCGCATGGCCGCCCTGGACGCCTTCGGCAGCCAGTTCGCCCCGGACGCCACCCAGCCCGCCACCCGCATCGCCCATCCCGCCTTCCGCCGCGGCGTGGTGGGGCGGGCCATGCACTGGGGCTCGCTCCGCATGTGCGACTGGGCCGAGGCGCTGTGGTGCGACCGCCCGGTATCGCCGGCGCTGCTGCGGCTCCTTGCCCGGCTGGAAACCCCTGCGTGAACCGCTTCGAATCCGACCTCCTCGCCCAGATCCAGCGCCGGGGCGATGGCGTGGCCGGCCGCGTGCTGGTCGCCTGCTCCGGCGGCGGCGATTCCGTGGCCCTGCTGGTGCTCCTCTGGGCCCTGCGCAAGAGCCTCGGCCTCGAGCTGAGCGTGGCGCACGTGGACCACGGCCTGCGGCCCGAATCCCCCGAGGACGCCGATTTCGTCCGGCAGCTCTGCCGCGCCCTGGATCTGGATCTGGTCGAGGCCACCCTCGGCGTGAAGGCCCATGCCGAAGACCAGAAACTTGGCCTGGAGATGGCCGCGCGGGAGCTGCGCTGGAACTGGCTGCGTTCGGAGGCCGAGCAGGCCGACGCCGCGGCGGTGGCCACGGGCCACACCCTGGACGACCACACCGAGACCGTGTTCCTGCGCCTGGCCCGCGGCGGCGGCCTGGGCTGCCTCCATCCCCTCGCCCCTCGCCAGGGCCTGCGCTGGTCCCCCCTGGCCGAGCTGCGGCGTGCGGACCTGCGGACCTACCTGCAGGCGCGGCGCATCCCCTGGCGCGAGGACGCCAGCAACGCGGAGCCCTTCACGGCCCGCAACCGCTGGCGGCCGCTCCTCGAGGGCCTTCGCGGGGAGGCGCCCGAACTCGACCGCCACCTCTTCGAGACCCACCGCCAGGCCGAGGAGGCCGAGGCGCTCGCCCGGGCGCTGATCATCAGCTGGGAGGGCACGCGGTGGACCATCGCCGATGGGCACGTCATCTTCCAGCGCGGCGCCTGGACCGAGCCGGAGCTGCGCTGGACGCTGGAAGTGGCCTTCCATCGGCTGGGCTGGCCCCGGGAAGCGACCCTGTTGCGAGGGCTATCGCCCTGGCTCGTCGAGCGCCTCGTGCGGGGCCGCAAACCCTCGGGCTGGGGGAATTTCCACCTAAACCCTGAACCAGACGGCGGGTATCTGCATCTAACTCAAGTCCCGTTGCCTTCCCGGGCCTAGTACACTGGAGGGCCACCTGGGCCAACGCCCAAAAGGAGCGACCCTTTGAATTCCATGATGAAAAGCGTTCTGGTCTGGCTGGGCATCATCGCCCTGCTGGTGCTGGCCTTCCGCCAGATCCCCCAGAACAGCCGCCAGATCGAAGTGCCCTTCTCCACCTTCTACACCGAGGGCGTGGCCGGCAAGTACAAGTCCGTCACGCTGTCGGGCCTGGATGTCGAGGGCACTTACAAACAGCCCGAGAAGAATCCCAAGACGGGCGAGGCCATCGAGCGGTTCCGCACGGTGGCGCCCCCCATGCAGGACCTGGGCAAGGTCATCCTCAGCTGGAAGACCGAGGGCCAGATCGAAGAGTTCAAGGCCGCCAAGCCCAGTGAGAACAACTTCGCCTATGTGCTGATGTTCTGGGCGCCGCTGCTGGTCTTCGTGGTGCTCTGGTTCGTCTTCATGCGCCAGGCCCAGATGGGCGGCAACAAGGCCCTGAGCTTCGGCAAGGCCCGCGCCAAGGGTTTGAGCAGCAGCGCCAAGCGCATCACCTTCGCCGACGTGGCCGGCTGCGACGAGGCCAAGGAAGAGCTCAAGGAGATCGTCGAGTTCCTGAAGGATCCCGCCAAGTTCCTGAAGCTGGGCGGCAAGATCCCCAAGGGCGTGCTCCTCATGGGCCCTCCGGGCACCGGCAAGACCCTGCTGGCCCGCGCCATCGCCGGCGAGGCCAAGGTGCAGTTCTTCTCCATCTCCGGCTCCGACTTCGTGGAGATGTTCGTGGGCGTGGGCGCCAGCCGCGTGCGCGACCTCTTCGAGCAGGCCAAGAAGAGCGCCCCCTGCATCGTGTTCATCGATGAAATCGACGCCGTGGGCCGCCATCGCGGTGCCGGTCTGGGCGGCGGTCACGACGAGCGCGAGCAGACCCTGAATCAGCTGCTTGTTGAAATGGACGGCTTCGAAGGCAACGAGGGCGTCATTCTCATCGCTGCCACCAACCGCCCCGATGTGCTGGACCCCGCCCTGCTCCGCCCCGGCCGTTTCGACCGCCGCGTGGTGGTGGACCGCCCCGACGTGAACGGGCGCCACCAGATTCTGAAGGTGCACACCACGGACAAGATTCCCCTCAGCCCCGATGTGGACCTGGAAGTCATCGCCCGCGGCACGCCCGGTTTCGCTGGCGCGGACCTGGCCAACCTCTGCAACGAAGCCGCCCTCCACGCCGCCCGCGGCAACAAGAAGTGGGTCGAAATGGTGGACTTCGAGGATGCCAAGGACAAGGTCTACATGGGCAGCGAACGCCGCAGCATGGTCATGACCGATGAGGACAAGCGCATCACCGCCTACCACGAAGCCGGCCATACGGTCGTGGCCGCCGTGGTGCCCCAGAGCGATCCCCTGCACAAGGTGACCATCATTCCCCGCGGTCGCGCGTTGGGCGTCACCTGGCAGCTTCCGATCACGGATCGCTACAACACCACCCGCGAGTACATGGAAAGCCGCATCGCCATCGCCATGGGCGGCCGCATCGCCGAAGAGATCTTCTTCAACCAGCTCAGCACCGGCGCCTCCAACGACATCAAGCAGGCCACCGACATGGCCAAATCCATGGTTATGGAATATGGCATGAGCGAGAAGATGGGCCCGCTGAATTTCGGGGGTGGCCAACACGAGATCTTCCTGGGACGCGATTTCTCCCAGCATCAGGAAATGTCCGAAGACACGGCTCGCATGATCGATTCGGAAGTCCATGAGTTCGTCATGCGGAACTACCGCAAGGCCAAGGCCGCCATCGAGGCCCATCGGGAGCAGCTCATCGCCATTGCCGAGGCCCTGCTCATCCGCGAAACCCTGGACGGCAACGATGTGGAGATTCTCATGAAGGGCGGCAC
>Ga0316605_10002016_pt1 | contig 11582 bp, 9 predicted proteins | sample OWC_soil_day20_n_FD_207666 | JGI IMG/M metagenome (GOLD analysis project Ga0316605, IMG submission 207666) | Wetland soil microbial communities from Old Woman Creek delta, Ohio, United States - OWC_soil_day20_noCT | ecosystem: Environmental > Terrestrial > Soil > Wetlands | place: USA: Ohio... | reverse complement strand
CGCCATCGGTACAAACCGCGAGCAGGGGCCGGTGCGGCGCGGCTGTTCTCTTGTACAGCAGTTCGAGGAAATCCGTACAGGAAAAATGGGCCGGTGTGCGAGAAAATCAGCGCCGGAGGTCGTATGGAGCCGGACGCCGTCGTGATCGTCCTCGTCACCTGGCCTGGGGGCAGCGATCCCGCCCCGTTCGCCGCCGCCCTCGTGGAAGCGGGCGTGGCCGCGTGCGTCAACGTGCTGCCCGAGATGGAATCGATCTACCGCTGGGAGGGCCGCATCGAACGCGCGCGCGAGCGGCAGATCCTCGTCAAGACGACCGCCGGCTGCCTCGAGCCGCTGCGGCAGCAGATCGCCGGGCGCCACCCTTACCAGGTGCCCGAGATGCTGGTCGTCGAGACCGCCGCCGGTGGCGAGGGCTACCTTCGGTGGGTGCGCGAATCCACCGGCCAGCCCGGATGACCTCGTGGACTTCGAGGACGTCGCGGACTTCGCGGACTGATATGATTTCCCCGTTCACATGACGTCCGTCGCCGAAGCACCGCCCGCCGGCCCGCCGCTGCTGCCGGGCCGCGTCGCCGGCCGCGCCGGGATCCTCTGGCACCTGGCCTCGGGGACCTGGGCCGGCCGGCTGATCCTCGGCGGCGCCGCCGCCAAGCTCCTGGCCGCCCTCGTCCGCTGGATCATGGGGCGCGAGGCCACGCTCGTGGCCGCCATGGACACGCTCGGCAGCGTTGCGCTGGTGGCGGCGGCCTTCCTCATCCTGTATCGCCTCGTGCACCGCGCCAGGCGCCGGCTGCTCTGGCGCGTCCGCCGCAAGCTGATCATCTCCTACGTCTTCATGGGGGTCGTCCCGGCGCTGCTCATCGTGTCGTTCTTCCTGGTGGCCGGGCTGATGCTCTTCCTCAACGTCGCCGCCTACCTGGTGAGGAACGGCATCGCCAACGTGGCGAGCGACGCCGTGAACGCGGCGCGGGTGACGGCGCTCGAGGTGCAGCGGACGCCGGGCGGCGAGATCGAGTCGGCCCTGCGGCAGCGCCAGCAGAACGTGGGGACGCGATACCCGGGCGCGTCGATCGCGCTCGTCCCGGCCGGCGGCCGCAACTGCGCGGCCGTCGAGGTCCAGAGCGCCATGCTGGCGCCGCCGGGCGGCGGGGGGCCGGCGGCTGCCGGAAGCACGGGGGCATCGGGGGGCAGCGCTCCGGCGGCCGCGCGAGCCGCGCCCGGGGCGAAGGACGCGCGCGGCGCGCGGCCGGGCAAGCCGGTGCAGCCCCTCCGCGCCGGGCCGTGGGAGCACGACGCCGCCCCGGCGGACGTGCCCGGCTGGGTCGGCTGCGGCGGGTTCGGCGGGCTGCTGGTGCTGCCCGCGCGCCCCGGCGAGCGCGCCGTCCGCGGCGTGGTGCGGGGCGTCGGGTTCGCCCCCGTGCGCAACCCGGCCTACGCGGTCGTCGTGGACATCCCGAAGAACGACGAGCTCGGGCAGCGCCTCCGCGAGAGCACCAGCATCAAGATCGGCGACCTGACGCCGGTGTCGGCCGCCCCGTCGGTCGTGGGCGCGAGCCGGGCGCAGGCGGCGGAGCCGGCGGCGCAGCCGGCGACCGCCGACGCCGCGGCGGGGGGCACCGGGAAGCGGCGCTTCCCCTGGGTGGCGTTCCTCGAGTACACCGACTGGGCGACCGGCCGGACCGGCACGGCCTCGATGGCCATCGAGGTCAACATCCCGGACATCTACGACCAGCTGTCGGCCGCGCAGGCGCGCATCCAGAGCATCAACGTCGGCAGCTTCCTCCTCCTCCTCCTGCTCGTCGTCGGCCTGCTGTTCCTGCTGATCGAGGCCGGCGCCCTCGCGATGGGCCTGGCCCTGGCGCGGTCGATCACCGGGTCGGTGCACCAGCTGTTCGCCGGCACCGAGCGCGTGCGGCGCGGGGATTTCAGCCACCGGATCGAGATCACGGCGCGCGACCAGCTGGGCGAGCTGGCCGAGTCGTTCAACCAGATGACCGCCAGCATCGAGGACCTGCTGCGCCAGGCCGAGGAGAAGAAGCGCCTCGAGGAGGAGCTGCGCATCGCGCGCGAGATCCAGATGTCGCTGCTGCCGCGGGGGAAGGCGGCCATCCCGGGCGTCAGCATCACCACGCTCTGCGTGCCGGCGCGCGAGGTGGGCGGCGACTACTTCGACCTGCTGCCGATCGACGAGGACCGCCTGGCCGTGCTGATTGCCGACGTGGCGGGGAAGGGGACCTCGGCGGCGCTGTACATGGCCGAGCTCAAGGGGGTGGTGCTCTCCCTCGTCCGCTCGACCCCTTCGCCGCGGCAGCTCCTGATCGCGGCCAACCGCATCATCTCCGAGCACCTCGACAGCCGCGCCTTCATCACCATGACCTACGCGGTCGTGGACCTGAGGGCCCGGACGATGACGTACGCCCGCGCGGGGCACACGCCGCTGATCTACCGGGCCGCGAACGCGGCGGCGGGCGCCGGCGTCCGCATCCTGGCGCCCGACGGCCTGGTGCTCGGCCTGCGGATCGACGGCGGCGAGCTGTTCGAGCGGCTGCTGCAGGAGGAGTCGATCCCGCTGAGCGTGGGCGACCTGCTGCTGTTCTTCACCGACGGGATCAGCGAGGCGATGAACGGCGAGTCGCAGATGTTCGGAGAGTCGCGCCTGGGCGAGCTGGTGGCCGAGCACGGCGACCTGCCGACGGGAGAGCTGCGCGAGCGCCTGCTGCGCGAGATCGACGCGTTCGTCGCGGGGGCCCCGCAGCACGACGACATGACGATGATCCTGATGAAGTTCGAGGACTTCGTGCCCGGCGGGGTGCGCAAGGGGTTGGAGTATGCCGCCTGAGGATCGGCGCGACCAGGGGCTCGCGGTCGTGTTCCGGACGCAGTCGGACATCGAGGCGAGCATCGTGCGCGGGCTGCTCGAGGCGCACGGCATCTACGCGGGGCTCTCGTCCGACATCCCGCACTCGATCTTCCCGCTGACGATCGACGGCCTGGGCGAGGTGCGGATCTCGGTGCCGGCCGAGGCCGCGGACGAGGCCCGCGAGATCATCCGCCAGCAGGCCAGGGTGGGCCTTTCCGCCGTCGAGCCGATCGAGCCGGCCGAGCCGCGCGACCTCTCGGCGCTCGAGGAGCGGCTCGGGCACCGGTTCGCCGACCCCCGCCTGCTCGACCGGGCGCTGACGCACCGCTCGCTGGCGAACGAGGACGCGAGCGGGGTGACCAGCGACAACGAGTCGCTCGAGTTCCTCGGCGACGCGGTGCTCGGCTTCGTGATCGCCGACCAGCTGTTCCACGACTTCCCCCAGTTCGACGAGGGCCGGAAGTCGAAGATCAAGTCGTCGCTCGTCTCGACGACCTCGCTGGCGCAGCAGGCGCGCAAGATCGGCCTGGGCGAGTTCCTGGCGCTCGGGCGCGGCGAGGAGAAGACGGGCGGGCGCCAGAAGCACGCGCTGCTGGCCGACGGGTACGAGGCGGTCCTGGCCGCCATCTACCTGGACGGCGGCCTCGAGGCGGCGCAGGCCTTCGTGGTGCGCGAGTTCGCCGACGCCTTCGAGGACGTGCGCAGCCCCGAGTTCTGGGGCCGCGACTACAAGTCGGCGCTGCAGGAGATGGTGCAGTCCCGCAACCTGCCGCTGCCGGACTACCAGGTCGCCTCCGAGAGCGGCCCCGATCACCGCAAGACGTTTGTCGTGGAGGTGCGCGTGGGGGGCGAGCTGCTCGGGGAGGCGCGCGGGGCCAGCAAGAAGGTCGCCGAGCAGGAGGCCGCGCGCCTGGCGATCGAGCGGCTGGGGGGGTAGGGATCAGGGCGAGACGACCGGTCCCCGTTCCCTACGCCACCGCACCCTCCGCATACGCCCGCACCGCCGCGGCGATCTCCTCTTCGCTCGGCGGGCACGGGCGGCAGTGCAGCCCGACCCACAGCCGCAGCACGGGATCCCTGAAGCGGTAGCGCTTCCGCGCGTCCGCCGCCACCAGGTCCACGTCCTCCAGCCACGAGAGGTAATCCTTCGTCGATCCGGGCGTCCGCCCCAGGCGCCGCGAGACGTGCGTCAGGGTGAGCGGCTCCTCGTCCGCGAGGATGTCGAGGATCGCCTTGAGCGCGCCGTAGCCCCTGGCGCGGCTCAACCGCATCTCGTAGCAGAAGCGGCAGTGCGCGGCCACGCGGCCGTCGCGGCCGAGGGCCGAGGCGAGCGCCTCCAGCGGGTCGCGCGGGGCGCCCGGGGCGCCCGGGGCGCGGGCCATCGTGTCGAGCAGGGCGCGGACCAGCGCGGGCCGGCCCTGGCACACCCGGCCCAGCAGGGGAGCCGCCCCCGGCGGCTGGGCCTCGCCGATCATCCTCGTCACCTCGCCCTCGCTGACGCCGTCCATCTCGGTGAGGGTGAAGGGGACGCCGGCCGCCCGGAGCGCGCGCGCCGCCCGGCTGGGGAACCGCGAGGCCAGGACGAACCGGTTGGGCGATGCGGCGATGGCGGCCAGCAGCTCCGGCAGCGCACGGCGAAGCCCCGGGAAGCTCTCGAAGGTGCGGATCTCGAGGACCTCGTCGAGCAGGAAGGTGGCCGGCCGCCCGCCCGGGGCGCGCGCCGCCCCGAGGAACCCGCGGACCTCGTCGAAGGCGCCGCGGGAGGTCGGCTTGCGCTCGGCGCCCGGCCACGAGAAGGGCGAGTGGCCCCGGAGCGCCTGCGCGAAGCGCTCGGGCGTGGTCGCGCTGCGCTCCACGTCCACGTACTGGCAGCGGTCGGGCCCCAGCCGCTGCTGGAGGCGGCGCAGGACGGTGGTGCGGCCGGTGCCGCACAGGCCGACCAGGACCGGGATCTGCGGCGGGTCGCCGGCCAGGCCCGCGCGCAGCCGCTCGTCGATCTCCGCGGGATCCGCCTGGCTCACCGCGCACCGCCCGGCGCCGCGCCGAATTCCCGCATCGGGATCCGCACGCCCCGCGACTCGGCGGCGGCGATCGCCTCGGGGTACCCCGCGTCCGCGTGCCGGGCGACGCCGATGCCCGGGTCGCACGTCAGCACGCGCTCCAGCTTCTCGTCGGCCTCCCGCGAGCCGTCCGCGACGATCACCATGCCCGCGTGCAGGGAGTAGCCGATCCCCACGCCCCCGCCGTGGTGCACCGACACCCAGGTGGCCCCGGACGAGGCGTTCAGCAGCGCGTTCAGGATCGGCCAGTCGGCGATCGCGTCGCTGCCGTCGCGCATCCCCTCGGTCTCGCGGTTGGGCGAGGCCACCGAGCCGGTGTCGAGGTGGTCGCGGCCGATGACGATCGGCGCCGAGACCTCGCCGCTGCGCACCATCTCGTTGATGCGCAGGCCGAAGCGCGCGCGCTCGCCGTACCCGAGCCAGAAGATGCGGGCGGGCAGGCCCTGGAACGCCACGCGCTCGGAGGCCAGGTGGATCCAGCGGCAGAGCGCCGCGTTGTCCTCGAACATCTCGAGGGCGGCGCGGTCGGTGGCGTGGATGTCGGCCGGGTCGCCGGAGAGCGCGGCCCAGCGGAACGGCCCCTTGCCCTCGCAGAAGAGCGGCCGGATGTACTCCGGGACGAAGCCGGGGATGTCGAAGGCGTTGGCGACGCCGGCCTTCACCGCCTGCGCGCGGATGTTGTTGCCGTAGTCGAACGTCACGCTGCCGCGCCGCTGGAGCTCCAGCATCGCGGCGACGTGCCGGCCCATCGCGGCGACCGCCCGGCGCACGTACTCCTCGGGCTGCGCGGCGCGCAGGCGCTGCGCCTCGTCCAGCGTCAGGCCGTTCGGCACGTACCCGTTGAGCGGGTCGTGCGCCGAGGTCTGGTCGGTCAGGACGTCGGGGACGACGCCGCGCGCGGCCAGCTCGGGGATCACGTCGGCGGCGTTGCCGAGGAGGGCGACCGAGCGGGCGCGCCTCTCGCGCTGCCACGCCTGCACCTTCCGCAGCGCCTCGTCCAGCGAGGTGCACGCCTCGTCCACGTAGCGGGTCGTCAGCCGCCGATCGATCCGGTGGGGGTCCACCTCGACAACGAGCGCGGCGGCGCCGTTCATCGTGGCCGCCAGCGGCTGGGCCCCGCCCATCCCGCCGAGCCCCGCCGAGACGAACAGCCGGCCCTCGAGGCCGCCGCCGAAGCGGCGCGCCCCCAGCGACGCCAGCGTCTCGAAGGTGCCCTGGAGGATCCCCTGCGTGCCGATGTAGATCCAGCTCCCGGCCGTCATCTGGCCGTACATCGTCAGGCCCTTGTGCTCGAGGTCGCGGAAGTTCTCCCAGGTGGCCCACGCGGGGACGAGCAGGGCGTTGGCGATGAGGACGCGCGGGGCGCCCGGGTGCGTCTTGAACAGCCCGACGGGCTTCCCCGACTGGACGAGCAGCGTCTCGTCGTGCCCGAGCGCGCGCAGCGCCCGGGTGATCGCCTCGAAGCACTCCCAGTTGCGCGCGGCCTTGCCCGACCCGCCGTACACGATCAGGTCGTCGGGGCGCTCGGCGACCTCGGGGTCCAGGTTGTTCATCAGCATGCGCAGCGCGGCTTCCTGCGGCCAGCCCTTGCAGGAGAGGGCGCTGCCGCGCGGCGCGCGGACGTGGTGTGTCAGGGTGGTCATGGCGAGCTCTACCTCACGGAACGAGACCTTAAAGAGCCTGGCCGGCCTTGTCAACCGCCGAGATCGTGCGACGAATGACATCTTTCGCGCGTCCGCGGTCGAACGACGACGGACACGAAGGACGCGAGGCCGCCGAAGGAGGTCGGCGGCCTCAGGCCGCATCCTCCAGCGCGCCCGCCGCGATCAGGTTCGCCACCGCGGCGATGTCAGGCGAGGGCGGGCGGTCCTCGCCCAGCGCGGGCACCGCGTCCCGCACGCGCGCCAGGGCGCGCTGGAGCGGCGCGGACGTGCGGAGCGGCGCGCGCATCTCGATCGCCTGGCAGGCGCACAGCAGCTCGACCGCGAGCACGTGGCGCGCCAGGTCCAGCGCGCGCTCGGCCTTCAGCGCGGCCCCCATGCTCATGCTCACGTGGTCTTCCTTGTTCGCCGAGGTCGGGATCGTGTCCACGCTCGCGGGGTGCGCCAACCCCTTCAGCTCCGAGGTCAGCGCCGCGGCGGTCACCTGCGCGAGCATGAAGCCCGACTGCACGCCGCCCTCGCGCGTGAGGAAGGCGGGCAGCTCGCTGAGCGCGGGGTTGACCAGGCGCTCGGTGCGGCGCTCGCTGATCGTGGCGAGCTGCGTGATGCCGATCGCGAGCAGGTCCGCGGCCATCGCCACCGGCGCGCCGTGGAAGTTGCCGCCCGAGACGATCTCGCCGTCGCCCGCGAACACCATCGGGTTGTCGGTGGCGGCGTTGGCCTCGATCGCGACGATCTCGCGCACGAAGCGCATCGCCTCGCGGGCCGAGCCGTGCACCTGCGCCGCGCAGCGCTCGGAGTACGCGTCCTGCACGCGGGGGCAGCCGGCGTGCGACGCGTTGATCGCGCTCCCCTCGAGCAGGCGCGCGATGGCGGCCGCCGACGCGCGCTGGCCGGCGAACGGCCGCTCGGCGTGGATGCGCGGGTCGAAGGGCCTGGCCGACCCGAGCAGGGCGTCGGTGGTCATCGCGGCGGCGACGTCGGCCGCGCGCGCGAGGCGCTCGGCGCCGAGCAGGGCGAGGCCCAGCACGGCCGTCGACGCCTGCGTGCCGTTGATCAGCGCCAGCCCCTCCTTTGCCGCGAGCACGACGGGCTCCAGGCCCGCCGCGCGCAGCGCCTCGGCGCCAGGCACCTGCCGGCCGTGCTGCCAGGCGCGCCCCTCGCCGACCAGCACCAGCGCCAGGTGGGCGAGCGGGGCCAGGTCGCCGCTGGCGCCCACCGATCCCCGGCTGGGGACGACCGGGTGGACGCCGCGATTGATGGCGGCGACGAGCGCCTCGAGCGTCTCGAGGCGGATCCCCGAGAACCCGCGGGCGAGGACGTTGGCGCGCAGCGTCATCACCGCGCGGACCGTCCGGACCGGGAGCGGTTCGCCCACGCCGGCCGCGTGGCTGCGGAGCAGGTTCAGCTGCAGGCGCTCGAGCGAGGCCGGCGGGATCGCGACCTCGGCGAACGACCCGAAGCCGGTGTTGATGCCATAGACCGGGGCGTCGCCCCGGGCGAGGGCGTCCACCACGGCGCGCGCCCCGCGCACGCGGCCGGCGGCCTCGGGCGCCAGGCCGACCGGCTCGTCCCGGTCCGCCACGGCGATCAGGCCTTCGAGGGAGAGCGAGCGGCCGTCCAGCAGGATCATCGAAACTCCTCGGGGCGAACGCCCATTGTAGCGGGATCGCGGTGTGCTAGGATTGTCCGGTTTGCGGCTTTCTGGAAGGAGCGGCGGCGCATGAACGTGGCCGTGATCGGCGCGCAGTGGGGTGACGAGGGCAAGGGGAAGATCGTCGATCTCCTGACCCCGCACTTCTCGATCGTGGCGCGGTACCAGGGCGGGCACAACGCGGGGCACACCGTCCTGGTCAGCGGGACGCGCTTCGTCCTGCACCTGATCCCCTCCGGCATCCTGCACCCCGGGATCCGCTGCGTCATCGGCAACGGCGTCGTGGTGGACCCCGACGCGTTGTTCCAGGAGATCGAGACGCTCGGGGAGTACGGCATCGTGGTGGGCGATCGCCTGGTGATCAGCGAGAAGGCCCACGTCATCCTGCCGTACCACCGCGACCTCGACCTGTTGAACGAGGCCCGCCGCGGCGACCGCAAGATCGGCACCACGTCGCGCGGCATCGGCCCGGCCTACGAGGACAAGGTGGGCCGGCGCGGGATCCGCGTGGGCGACCTCTTCGAGCCGACGTCGCTGGCCGAGCAGGTGCGAGAGAACGTGCACGCCCGGAACCGGCTGGTGGGCGACTCGGCCCTCGAGTGGCGGCCGCTGGTGGAGCGCCTGCTGGCGCACGGCGAGCGGATGCGCCCGTGGGTGACCGACGTGTCCCTCTACCTGGCCAAGGCGATGGCCGCCGGGGAGCGCGTGATGTTCGAGGGCGCCCAGGGCACGCTGCTCGACATCGACCACGGCACCTATCCCTACGTCACCTCGTCGAACTCCACCGCCGGCGGCGCGTGCACCGGCCTCGGCGTCTCGCCCCGCTCCATCAGCGGCGTCCTCGGCGTGGCCAAGGCCTACACGACCCGCGTCGGCGGCGGCCCGCTCCCGACCGAGCTGACGGGGCCGATGGCCGAGCGCCTGCGCGAGACCGGCCAGGAGTACGGCGCGTCCACCGGCCGGCCCCGGCGCTGCGGCTGGTACGACGCGGTCACCGTCCGCTACTCGGTCCGGGTGAACGGCCTCGACTCGCTCGCCCTGACGAAGCTCGACGTGCTCGACGGCCTCCCGCAGATCCACGTCTGCACGTCGTACCGCTGCGGCAGCGAGGTGCTGACCGAGTTCCCCGGCGACATCCGCGTGCTCGCCACGTGCCGCCCCGTCTACGAGACCCTGCCGGGCTGGAGCAGCCCCACCAAGGGCGTGCGGCGCTTCGACGAGCTGCCCCCCGAGGCGCGCGCCTACATCCGCCGCCTCGAGGAGTTGAGCGGCGTGCCGGTCGGCATCGTCTCGACGGGGTCCGAGCGCGAGGACACGATCCTCCGCGAGGGATCGGTCGCGGTCGGCTGGCTGAAGGAGTGAAGGGTCGGCCGGCGGCCGACGGCCTACACCTTGTGCGCGGCCGCGAACGCGGTCAGCGCCTCGGCGTTCGGGCGGCGGAACTCCACCCCCGCGCGGTAGCGCGTGCGCCGCCCGGACGGCTCCACGGCCACCCACACCACCTGCGCCGTCACCGCCAGCCCCGTTCTGCCGGGCTCGAAGCGGATCTCGACGCGCTGCCCCGGCTTGAGCGCCTGGCCGGCGAGGACCTGCGCCCCGAGCACCGACAGGTCCACCAGCGCCGCCACCTCTTCGTCGACGGCGACGGCAATCCCCGGGCGGATCTTCCAGCGCGGGGCCCGGCGCGTGCCGGTGTCGAGCCGCGGCCGGTGCGCCCGCACGGCGCCCGACGCCCCGCGCTTCCGGCGCGGCGACTCCCGCCGGTAGTCGGTGTCGTGCGCCATCACGACGATCCGGCACTGGTCGAGCGCCGCGTCGTCCTTGATCCTCGTGATCAGGGCCGCGCCCCGCGGGCTGGCCGCGAACAGCCGCTCCAGCACGACCGTCGGCGGGCGGTGGCGCGTGATGGCCTGGAGGGCGCGCATCGGCTCCGCGTCGGAGAAGGTGAGGACCTCTTCGTCGCCCCCGATGCGCTCCCGCAGCGCCGGGATCAGATCGGGGGCGGCCACCAGGATCGTGCGCGCGCTCGCCATCGGCTCATCAGTGTACACCCTGTGTCACAATCACGGTGTGGCTTCCCCCGAAGGCACGGAGGCCGGCGCGCCGGCCGTCCGGTGCCGCGGCCTGCGAAAACGCTATGGCGACGTGATCGCGGTGGACGGCCTCGATCTCGAGGTCCAGCGCGGCGAGTGCTTCGGCCTGCTCGGCCCGAACGGGGCGGGCAAGACGACGACCATCGAGATCCTCGAGGGGCTGATGGCCCCCGACGCGGGCGAGGTGGAGGTGCTGGGCCTGCGCTGGGGCCGCCACGACGGCGCGCTCCGCCAGCGCCTGGGCATCCAGCTCCAGGAGACGCAGCTGAGCGAGAAGATCACGGTGGAGGAGACCATCCGCCTCTTCCGGTCCTTCTACCACCGGGGCCCCTCGGTGGACGCGGTCGTCGCCATGGTGGAGCTCGACTCGAAGCGGGGGAGCCGCGTGGGCAAGTTGTCGGGCGGGCAGCGCCAGCGCCTCTCGGTCGCGTGCGCCCTCGTCAACGACCCCGAGGTCCTGTTCCTGGACGAGCCGACGACCGGCCTCGACCCGCAGTCGCGCCGCCACCTCTGGGACGTGCTGCGCGAGTTCCGGGCCCGCGGCGGCACCGTGCTGCTCACCACCCACTACATGGACGAGGCCCAGGCGGTCTGCGACCGCGTCGGCATCGCGGACCAGGGGCGCCTGATCGCGCTCGGCACGCCCGGCGACCTGGTGCAGCGGTTCGGGGGCGAGGGGGGCACGCTCGAGGACGTCTTCGTCTCGTTGACCGGAAGGCGCCTCCGCGATGATTGACCGCGGCGGTGCGTCCCACCCGATCGTCGAGCTGACCCTCACGCGGCTGCGCGAGTTCCTGCGCGAGCCCGAGGCCGTCTTCTGGCTCGTGTTCTTCCCCGTGCTGCTGGCCTCCGCCCTGGGGCTCGCGTTCACCGGCTCCGCCACACCGGCGATCCACGTGGGGCTGGTCGGCGAGGACCCCGGCGGGCTGGCGCGGGCGGCGCTTCCGCCGTCGGCGGGCTTCGTGGTCCACCACCTGACCCCCGATCAGGCGGACCGCGCGCTGCGCGACGGCGACGTGGCGATCCTCGTCAGGCCCGGCACGCCGCCCACCTTCCGCTTCGATCCCTCGCGCGACGAAGGCCGCCTGGCCCGGCTGGCCGTGGACGACGCGCTGCAGCGGGCGGGCGGCAGGGAAGACCGCTTCCAGGCGCGGCTGGAGCGCGTCGAGATCCCCGGGTCGCGCTACGTGGACTGGGTCATCCCCGGCCTGCTCGGGATGAACATCATGGGCATCGGGATGTGGGCGCTCGGGT
>Ga0316605_10002014_pt1 | contig 11590 bp, 10 predicted proteins | sample OWC_soil_day20_n_FD_207666 | JGI IMG/M metagenome (GOLD analysis project Ga0316605, IMG submission 207666) | Wetland soil microbial communities from Old Woman Creek delta, Ohio, United States - OWC_soil_day20_noCT | ecosystem: Environmental > Terrestrial > Soil > Wetlands | place: USA: Ohio... | reverse complement strand
TGTTGATGCTTGTGGCCATTATCTGGCTCGGCTACTATGCCTCCACGCTCCCCGGGGGACACTTCACGACCAACCTCCTGACGCTGTATTCGGTGGCGCCGGGCATACCGTTCGCCATCCAGTCATGGATGTTCCTGGCCTTCACGCTCAGCTTCGCAATCAAGATCCCGCTCTTTCCCCTGCACACATGGCTTCCGGATGCGCACGTGCAGGCCCCAACGGCAGGCAGCGTTATCCTGGCCGGTGTGTTGCTGAAGATGGGAACGTATGGCCTGCTCCGATTCTCTATCCCGCTCTTCCCGGATGCGACATTCACGTATCTTCCATATCTCGCGATCCTTGCCGTGATCGGCATCGTCTATGGCGCGCTGGTGTCCTGGGTGCAGCCCGATCTGAAAAAACTCGTTGCCTACTCCTCGGTGAGCCACCTCGGCTTCGTTGTCCTGGGTCTTCTGGCACTGAATGAGGAAGGCGTGCAGGGCGGCGTCCTGCAGATGGTCAATCATGGCCTTTCCACAGGAGCGCTCTTCCTTCTGGTCGGGATGATCTATGACCGCCGCCACACGCGGATGATCAAGGACTACGGCGGCCTTGCACGCATCATGCCCGTGTATGCGACGATGTTCATGATTGTGATGCTGTCCTCAGTGGGATTGCCCGGTCTCAACGGCTTCGTGGGGGAGTTTCTTATCCTGGTCGGTGCGTTCACGTCGCAGGTCCTGGGTTCCCCCTGGTACGCAGTCGCAGGTGCCACCGGCGTTATCCTTGCCGCCGTCTACCTGTTGTGGAGCTACCAGCGAGTGTTCTTCGGGCGAGTGGAGAATCCCGACAACAAGGGTCTGCGCGACCTCTCGCTGCGTGAGTGGTGTGTCCTCGTACCGGTGATCATTGTGATCGGGTGGATCGGAGTCTATCCGAAGACGTTTCTTGACAAATCTGCAGTGGCCACGCGCTCCGTTGTGCAGCGGTACGAAGAAGGCCGCCGCGGGGACGTGCGTGCGGTGAGTGGAATGCAGGGGACAGGGGCAGTTCAGAGCGGACAATCAGGAAACATATTGGCGGGGACGGGCGCGGTCCGGAGCGGACAATCAGGAAGCATATTGGCGGGGACGGGCGCGGTCCGGAGCGGACAATCAGGAAGCATATTGGCCGGGACGGGCGCGGTCCAGAGTGGACAAGCAGGAAGCACATTGGCGGGGACGGGCGCGGTCCAGAGCGGACAATCAGGAAGCACGTTGGCGGGGACGGGCGCGGTCCAGGGCGGTCAACCAGGGAGCAGCATGAAGGGCACTGGGAGAACGCAGACGAGGCAATGAGAAGAGTTGCCTCCATACGGACACTCGCCGCGGCGGCAGCCGCATTGCTCCTGGTGCCTGCGCATGCCTTTGCCAATGAAGGCGGACATCCGGTTCCGGTGTCGCCGTGGATGATTCTTCCGTTCATCGCGTTGCTGCTCTCCATCGCTGTCATGCCGTTTATCAACAGGCACTGGTGGGAACGGCACTACCCCGCGGTCTCGGTGCTCCTCGGCGCAATCACCGTTGCGTATTACCTGGCTATTCTTGGCAATCCGACGCGGCTGCTGCACACGCTGGTCGAGTATATCAGCTTCATCGCGCTGATCGGATCGCTGTTCGTTGTCGCAGGCGGCATTCTGATCCGGATACGCGGGAAAGCGGAACCGCAGTCCAATGTCTACCTTCTTGGCATAGGGGCGGTGCTGTCCAACATCGTCGGCACAACCGGTGCGTCGATGATCCTGATCCGGCCGTATCTGCGTGTGAACAAGTACCGGATCAAACCCTATCACGTGGTGTTTTTCATATTTGCGGTGAGCAACATGGGTGGGGCGCTCACGCCGATCGGCGATCCGCCGCTGTTCCTGGGGTACTTGAGAGGGGTTCCGTTCTTCTGGGTGCTGGAAAAACTCTGGCTGCCATGGCTGGTTGCCATGGGACTCCTGCTCCTCGTCTTCTTTGTGATCGACACGCGGTCGTTCCGGGCCCTGCCCGCCGCAATCCGGCGTGAGGCGGATGAGACACGTGAGGAGGGCGCAGCTGCCGGTGTCCACAACATTGTCTTTCTGGTCGTCATCCTGATTGCGGTGTTCATCACCGATCCGCCGTTCGTGCGCGAAATTCTGATGGTTCTGGCCGCCGTGGGGTCATACTATTCGACGAAGAAAGAGATCCATCAGAAGAACGATTTCAACTTTGTGCCCATCAAGGAAGTGGCAATCCTCTTCCTGGGGATCTTCGCGACCATGATCCCGGCGCTCGACTGGCTCGAGGCGAATGCCACGGTACTCGGGATCAGAAGTGCCGGACAGTTTTACTGGGCAACCGGGACCCTGTCGTCATTTCTGGACAATGCCCCCACGTACCTGAATTTCCTGAGCGCGCAGATCGGTCTGTTCGTCACTGCCGACACCGTGCAGGCAATCGAACAACTCGTGCAGGCCAAAGCGGGTGTGCTGACCGCCATACCGCCGACTGTTCCGCCTGATGTCCTCAACACGTATCAGGAGCTCCTCCACTATCATTATCATCTTGTGGCTGCCGGCTCCGTTCCGTTCAGCGACATTGCCGTTTGCTACATCATCGCGAATCATCCGTTGCACCTCGAAGCCATATCGCTTGGTGCGGTGTTCTTCGGGGCGTGCACGTACATTGGCAACGGTCCAAACTTTATGGTAAAATCCATAGCCGATCAGGCTGGCGTCCATTGCCCGAGCTTCTTCGGCTACATTGTGCGGTACACCGTTCCGGTGTTGTTGCCGATCTTCGCCCTGATCTGGTTTTTCTTCTTTCATGGATAAGGGTGGAAACACGAGGTTAGAGACAGGACACCTATGACCCTGCCGATTACATGGAATGACGTACTGGCCCTCGGGCCGATCGCCGTCATATTTGCCGGCATCCTGCTGGTCACTCTCGTCGAAAGCTTCGTCCGATCCGGTGAGCGATGGACATTCTGGCTGACGCTCGTTGTTCTCGTGCTTGCGGGCGCACGTGCCCTGGCCCTCATCGGCTCGCAGGGGTTGGCATTTGCCGGTACCGTGCAGGCCGGCGGCTACGCTGCGTACTTTGCCTCGGTGTTCTCCCTGGGCGCGACGCTTATCGTCCTGCTGTCGCACTCCTATCTGGAGAAACAAAAGACAGCGATGGGGGAATACTACATCCTCCTGCTTTCAGCTGTGCTTGGCATGATGGTGATGGCTGCGGCCAACGACTTCGTGGTGCTCTTCATCGGGCTTGAGACCATGTCCATCCCGTTCTACGTGCTCGCAGGTTTTACCCGTGCGGTTCCCGCGAGCAACGAATCGTCCCTGAAGTACTTTCTGCTTGGTGCCTTTGCCACCGGGTTTCTGCTGTATGGCATCGCGCTGGTATACGGCACAACAGGTTCAACGAGCATCGCGCATATGCGGGCATCGCTGTCCGAAGTCGCAGCAGATCCAATCTTCGTCATAGGGCTTGGACTGATGATTACGGGTTTTGTGTTCAAGGTCGCGGCGGTGCCGTTCCACATGTGGGTGCCGGATGTGTATGAGGGCGCGCCGACAACCGTCAGCGGATTGATGTCGACAGGAGGCAAAGCTGCTGCTCTGGCTGCACTGCTTGTGGTCTTTGCACCGGTCGTTCTCATGGCAGTCCCGGCGATTGGACAGGTTATTGCGTTGCTCGCTGCGCTCTCGATGGTGCTGGGGAACATCGTCGCGATCGCACAGTCCAGCATCAAACGTATGCTGGCCTATTCCAGCATCGCCCATGCCGGCTATCTCCTTACAGGTGTGGTCGCGGGGAACGATGCCGGCAGCAACGGAGTCCTCTTCTATCTGCTCGCCTACACCCTGATGAACATCGGAGCCTTCGGTGTCATCGCGCTCCTCGAGTCCGCACCGGGCGAACGGCTGGGGATCGACGAGTGTGCGGGACTTTCGCGAACGCATCCGTTGCTTGCGGCGCTGATGGCGGTGTTTATGTTCTCGCTCACCGGCATCCCGCCCTTTGCCGGGTTTTTCGGCAAGTACTACGTGTTTGCCGGCGCCATCGAGGGAGGGTACACCTGGCTCGCAATTCTGGGTGTCGTGATGAGCGTCGTCTCCGCCTACTACTATCTCAGACTCGTGGTCGTGATGTACTTCCAGGATGGGGCCCACGCTCCGGTACCGGCGGTTCCGCGGCTGGGTCTCGTGGCACTTATTGTCTCCGCCATTGCGCTCCTCGGCCTTGGCGTGTTTCCGTCGACGGTTGTTGACGTGACGTCCCGGTTCTTCTGATGCTGCCGGAACCTCGGATCTGCCCGCACAGGGAAGGATACTCTCGATGCAGATTCTGACATCCCCATCGCAGATGCAGCGGTTCGACAGGATGGCTGAACGGAGGTTCCGCATCCCCGGCGCAATTCTGATGGAGAACGCAGGGAGGGGATTTGTGGATCACCTGGAGCGTGCTGTCGGGAGGGTGGAGGGGAAACAGATTGTCGTTGTGTGCGGCAAGGGGAACAATGGCGGGGACGGCTTTGTCATCGCACGCCATCTGGTCAACCGCTGTGCTACGGTCACGGTCCTGCTCCTGGCCCGCGCGAGCGCTGTCCGCAATGATGCAGCAGCCAATCTCAAAATCCTCCAGACTCTCCGCAGCACCGCATCCGGCAGTCTGACCATCCGGGAATACACCAGTTCATTCCGGGTGCCGTCCTCCGTGAGGCCCGACATTATCATTGATGCAATCTTCGGGACAGGCTTTGAAGGCGCTCCCGCCGGCATCTACAAAAGCGCCATTTCGTGGATCAACACACAGCGGGCTTTTGTTGCCGCCGTCGATATCCCTTCAGGTGTGCATGGAGGGACCGGCGAGGTGCGGGGAGTCGCGGTGCGGGCAGACCTGACGGTGACAATGGGTGCGGCGAAGATCGGTCACTTCCTCGGCAAGGGGAGGGATCAGAGCGGCCATGTTGCGGTGGTGGATATCGGCGTCGCGTATATCCGCGTGCCCGGCGACGCACGCCCGGTCACGCTCGTCGAGGAAAAAGACATAGCCCGCATTCTTCCGCGCCGGCCGCGGGATGCCCACAAGTACTCGGTGGGGAAGGTCTTCATACTCGGCGGATCGCGTCAGTTCACCGGTGCCCCCGCACTCGCCGCGCTCGCCGCACTGCGGTCAGGGGCGGGCGCGGTCGTTCTCGGCGTTCCATCATCCATCCATGGCGTGCTGGCAAAGAAGCTCAGCGAAGTCATTCTTCAGCCGCTCGACGAAACAGAGAACGGGACTGTGTCCGCAACGGCGAGCGAGGTCATCGCCTCCCGGCTCTCCTGGGCCGATGTCGTCGTGCTGGGTCCAGGCCTGGGCCGCAATCCGGAGACAGACCGCCTGATCCTGGACGTCTACCGGTCGTGTGAGAGACCAATGCTCGTGGATGCGGATGGCCTGAATGCGCTCGCGGCATTTCCAAAGTCCAGACGCCGGCGTGTTGCACCGACGATCCTCACTCCGCACTCGGGTGAGATGGCCCGGCTTCTCGGCAGATCGTCTGAGGATGTGGAACGCGATCGTCTGGAGGTCGCCCATGAAGCCGCGCGCAAGTTCTCAAGCGTGGTCGTCCTGAAGGGGGCACCGACCATAACAGCCTCTCCCGCCGATTCGGGAATCCGCGTGGTGAACTCCACGGGGAACCCCGGCATGGCAACGATCGGGATGGGGGATGTGCTTGCGGGACTCATCGCCGGCCTGGTTGCGCAGGGACTTTCCCCGTTTGAAGGAGCGTATGCCGGGGTGTTCGTGCATGGCCGGGCGGGGGACCTTGCCGCGCAGCGCCTCGGAGAGCGCTCCCTCCTCGCGTCAGATGTTCTCAATACTCTTCCCACAGCACTCAAATCAATAGAGGGGTCATGAACGCAACACGGGGGAACCGTTCTTTTTTCTGGAACACCTTGCCGGCAATTCTCTGGCCAATCCTCATCTTTGGCGCCTCCTCCATCCCGGCCGAGGAAATACCGCACTCGCAGATCTTCTATTATGACAAGGCCCTGCATGCAGGGGTGTTCGGAGTCTTTTGCTTTCTGATGTACAGGGCTCTCACGCTGAGGACCCCTCCGGTGAAAGAAGGGAAGGCGATGCTCTACAGCGTGCTCGCTTCGATCCTCTACGGCGCCACGGATGAGCTGCACCAGTTCTTCGTCCCTGGCCGGACTCCCGAAATCTACGATCTTGTCGCTGATGGTGTGGGAGCGCTCATTTGTATCACGATTCTGTTCATCGTGCATCGCATCCGCCGCACCCCGTCGCCGCAATGACGATTCATTGATTCTCCTGCCGGAATTCAGTATTTTACTTCACTTGGAATTCACGCTTGAACATACCGATGGTCATGCGCGCGCCGGCAGGATTCGGCTGGCGCACGGAGAGGTTTGTACCCCGGTATTCATGCCTGTCGGGACCCAGGGCACGGTGAAAGCCGTTGAACCCCGGGAGCTGAAAGAGGTTCAGGCCCAGATCATACTCGGCAACACCTACCACCTGTACCTTCGCCCGGGTTGCGACATCCTGAAGGCCGCCGGAGGGCTCCATCGCTTCATGCAGTGGGACCTCCCGATACTGACCGACAGCGGGGGATTCCAGGTGTACAGTCTGGCTGATCTCCGGGGAATCGACGAGTCGGGCATCACGTTCAAGTCGCACCTTGACGGATCCGTTCATCATTTCACGCCGGAAAGCGTTGTGGACACGCAACGGATCCTGGGATCGGACGTGATGATGGTGCTGGACGAGTGCACGCCGTACCCCTGTGAAGAAGAGTATGCCCGCGGGTCCAATGCGATGACGGTCCGCTGGGCTGCGCGTTGCAAGCAGCGGATGGAGGAGACGGAGCCGCTCTACGGATTCGGGCAGACCCTCTTCGCAATTGTCCAGGGAAGTGTCTACCCGGAAATCCGCGCAGCGTCCGCCGGCGCTCTTGCAGCACTCGACTTTCAGGGATATGCCATCGGCGGATTATCGGTCGGAGAACCGGCCGATGTGATGTACGGGATGACGGAGATCTGCACCGGGATTCTCCCCGCGGCAAAACCGCGATACCTGATGGGTGTCGGGACGCCGGAAAACATCCTGGAAAGCATTGCCCGGGGGATCGACCTGTTTGATTGTGTCATGCCCACACGGAACGGACGGAATGCTGTGCTGTTTACGAGGCGGGGGAAGCTGAATCTCCGGAACGCCCGCCATGCAGAAGACTTTGCTCCCGTGGATCCGGACTGTTCATGCTACACATGCCGGACCTTCTCACGGGCGTATCTGCGCCACCTCTTCCGCGCGAGGGAGATCCTGGCGCTCCAGCTTGCTTCGCTGCATAACCTCGCGTTCTACCTCTGGCTCACGGCGACTGCGCGTGAAGCGATCATTGCAGGGCGGTTCGCCGCGTGGAAGGCGGAGGCACTGGCTCACATGGCTCCGGAGGAGCGCGAAGACTAACTCATATCCATGACTCTACTACGGAGGTTGACTTGACACACGCAGCACTGTTCCTCATGGGGCAACCATCTGGCGGGAACCCCACCGACAGCCTGATCAGCACGCTGATCATGTTCGCCCTTATCATCGGTATCTTCTATTTCATGATCCTGCGCCCCCAGCAGAAACGCCAGAAAGAGCGCCAGAAAATGCTGGACTCGGTGAAGAAAGGGGACAAGGTCGTGACCGCGGGAGGCTTGCATGGCACGGTGGCAGGAATCGATGAGAAGACCCTGTTGATCCAGGTCTCGGAGAACGTGAAGCTGAAGTTCGATCGCTCTGCGGTCAATACGATCATTCGTGAAGGCGAGAGCGTAGAGAAGTCCTGACCCGCTGATCGCATCCAGCGGTTGCAGCGAGTGAGCCGGAGGTATGCCGTGAAACCGACACCAGCCGTGGTGGAGCGTGCCCGAATCTATACGTGAGTTTGACACCATCGACAATGCCCTTCACGATCTGCGTCAGGGGAAGATATTGATTGTGGTGGACGATGAAGACCGCGAGAACGAGGGAGACTTCGTCTGCGCGGCCGAATTCGTCACACCTGCGGTCATCAATTTCCTGGCAGTGAACGGGAGGGGGATCATCTGCGCACCTCTGGAGAGTGCCCGTGCGGAGGCGCTGGGACTGATGCCAATGGTGGATGTGAACACCTCGCTCCACGAGACACCCTTCACGGTGTCCGTGGATGTGCTTCACGGAACGAGCACCGGCATCTCTGCCGCCGACAGGGCGGCGACGGTGCGGGCACTTGCGGATCCTTCCACCGAGCCTTCGGACCTGGGCCGGCCCGGGCACATCTTCCCGCTCAGAGCCGTGAATGGCGGAGTCCTCCGGCGCGCCGGACATACAGAAGCCGTCGTCGATTTGTGCCGGCTCGCCGGGCTTACCCCGGTGGGAGTCCTCTGCGAGATCATGAATCCTGATGGGACCATGGCCCGCGTCCCGGATCTCTTCCGGATCGCCGACCACCACGGCGTGCGGATTGTCACCGTTAAAGACCTCATCGCCCACAGGATGCGAGGCGAGAAGCTGATCGAGCGGATCGTGACGACGACACTTCCCACCCGGCATGGAGAGTTTCAGCTGACACTTTTCAGAAGCATCCTGGACCAGGCAGAGCACATCGCGCTGGTGAAGGGGACCATCCGCGCCGACGTGCCCGTCCTTGTCCGTGTGCACTCCGAATGCCTCACAGGCGATGTCTTCGGGTCCCTGCGCTGCGATTGCGGCGAGCAGCTCCACGCGGCTCTCGCCATGGTGGAAAAAGCGGGCACCGGTGTCGTGCTCTATATGAGGCAGGAAGGGAGAGGGATCGGGCTGGTGAAGAAGCTGGAAGCCTACAAGCTGCAGGACGGCGGGCTGGACACCGTGGAGGCCAACGAGCGGCTCGGGTTCCGGCCCGATCTCCGGGATTATGGTATCGGAGCACAAATCCTGAAAGACCTCGGTCTGGGCAAAATGCGCCTGCTGACAAACAACCCCCAGAAAAGGGTCGGCCTGCAGGGGTACGGTCTGGACATTGTTGAACGCGTCCCGCTCGAAATCCCCCCGAATGCATCGAATGAGCGCTATCTGCAAACGAAACGGGACAAGCTCGGGCACCTCATACTCCTGGACCGGGGCAAATAGCACTTTGTACTTGCTTTTGTGGTCGGGGATATAGTACATTCTGTTAGAGAGTGTTGACAGTACACCTCTTGAAGCCACCATTCGCATCCCGGATGATGGCTATTCTTTTTCTCGTTTTCTTATGAAGTGAGGTCAGCGTATGCAGGGTGATGAGATCGCGACGACCGTCTATCTGACTCGGGAGCGTCTTGTCGAAATGGAGCAGGAACTCCGCGAACTCAAGACGACAGGACGGAAGTCGATTGCGCAGAAGATTGCGGACGCGAGGGGCCATGGTGATCTCTCGGAAAATGCGGAGTACGACGCAGCCAAGGAGGAGCAGCAGCACCACGAGGCCAAGATCGCACGGCTTGAGCTGACACTGTCCAGGGCGAAAATCATCGAAGCACGCGACCTCCCCAACGACAAGATCTACATCCTCAGCAGGGTGAAATTGAAGGATCTGAAGACAGGGGAACTCTGCGAATACCTGCTCGTCTCACCGGAAGAATCCAACTTCGAAGAGAACAAGATCTCTGTCAGCTCCCCTATCGGCAAAGGCCTGCTTGGGAAGAAGCCGGGTGATACAATTGAAGTAAAGGTTCCTGTAGGACTGTTCAAATACGAGATTCTTGAAGTCACGCGATGACGTGATGCGGTGGCCACAAACCTCGAGTTGAAATGCCGCACGAAGTCCCTGGAGAGCGCGCACGCCGCTGCCCGCTCTCTGGGAGTCCAGCCGACAGAAATCCTGCTCCAGACCGATGTCTACTTTGCTGTACCCAGGGGCCGTCTCAAGCTCCGCCGGATTGAAGGAAAACCCGCGGAGCTGATTCAGTACGACCGGGAGGATGCTCCCGCCGCGCGCTGGAGCAGGTACACCAGACTTGAAGTCGGAGACCCGGACGTTTTGGAGGAGATGCTCAGGAAAGCCCTGGGAATCCGGGGCATCATAAAGAAGACGCGGACGCTGTACCTGTACGGAGCTGCCAGGATTCATCTGGATAGTGTCGAAGGGCTCGGGGCTTTCCTGGAGTTTGAGATTGTGGAAACAGAGAGGGAGGAGGCTGGCCGGCTGATGGACAGGCTCAGATCCGTCTTCTCTGTTTCACAGACGGACATACTTGGTGGCTCGTACATTGATGTGGTCCCGGCGGCCCCGGGGCCTGCTTGACTTTTGACACGGGCGGGAGTATATTCACAGTGCTTTCGGGGAGCGGCCGCACCGGACAGAAAGTCCTTGCAAAGCACTCTTTGAATGAGTATATTTCCTCGTGTAGCGCGGGAATAGCTCAGTTGGTAGAGCGCAACCTTGCCAAGGTTGATGTCGCGGGTTCGAATCCCGTTTCCCGCTCTGTCCCGCGTCAACGGGACAGGGGGCCCGGCAATCGCGCCGAGCCACCGCTGTACTCTCCATCATTATAGACGGCCCCGCCGCCCCCAATCCCACCAGGCGGCGGGGTTTTGTTCTTGTGGTAGAGAACGGAATGGCGACGTACCCAAGTGGCTAAGGGGGAGGTCTGCAAAACCTCTATGCATCGGTTCGAATCCGATCGTCGCCTCTGATCGACAGCTCGCAACGCCCGGTACCCGGTATCGGGCGTTGTGGTTTCCGCCATTTTGCTTGCTTTTTCGGCGTGAATCCCTTACCTTTACTCGACAAAACCTCGTTCTGAATCGATGTTTCGTCCAACCGGATGCACAACGAGGACATCGCGGCTCCCGGATGAGGGAGAGAACACACCCGGGAGAAGGCATGCGGGCCGGGGTGGCGGAATTGGTAGACGCAAAGGACTTAAAATCCTTTGGGCTGCAAGGCCCGTGCCGGTTCAAGTCCGGCCCTCGGTACGAGCAGCATCATGAGGATGTGTAGAGAGACGGGCGGTTAGCTCAGTTGGTTAGAGCGCTACCTTGACATGGTAGAGGTCACAGGTTCGACTCCTGTATCGCCCACAGCGCGTCACACCGTCTGTCCCGCGCGTCCTTGACGTCAGGGACTTTTTTTTTATTCCGAACGCTGAACTGAACATGGACCAGATCACCATCACCCTTCCCGACGGATCCAAACGATCATACGATCGCGGGGTCACCGGGGCGCAAATCGCCGAGAGCATCAGCAAAGGCCTCGCGCGCGAAGCGCTTGCCGTTGCGGTGAACGGCGATACGCGGGATCTGGCCCGTCCGATTCAAAACGACGCTGCAGTCCGTATCCTGACCTGGAAGGACGACGAAGGCCGCCGGGCCTACTGGCACAGCTCCGCACACCTGATGGCGGAAGCGATTGAATCCCTCTTCCCCGGTGCGAAGTTCGGCATCGGTCCGGCAATCGATATCGGGTTCTATTATGATCTGGACCTCGGGGACCATTCGATCACACAGGATGATCTCGCCCGCATCGAAGCGCGGATGGTCGAGCTTGCCCAGCGTGATTCCCCTTACCGCAGGGATGAGCAGGAGTGGGATAAGGC
>Ga0316605_10002013_pt1 | contig 11590 bp, 11 predicted proteins | sample OWC_soil_day20_n_FD_207666 | JGI IMG/M metagenome (GOLD analysis project Ga0316605, IMG submission 207666) | Wetland soil microbial communities from Old Woman Creek delta, Ohio, United States - OWC_soil_day20_noCT | ecosystem: Environmental > Terrestrial > Soil > Wetlands | place: USA: Ohio... | reverse complement strand
GTTTACGCATTTGTTTTACGTATTCGGAAAGAGATAGATATTCCATATTATACCCGTTTGGGTACAAATATAGAAGTTTTAATGCGGATTGTACCCTTTTGGGTATAATTTTATGATTTTATGGGTTATTTGTACCCGATTGGGTATAAAATGAGGCGTTTAAATGTTGGTTGAATGCAGTTTAAACGCTATTCTTCTGAAAGCGTTTTTTGTTCAAGCGCTCCCTTTCTTATAATGCAGACTGCATTTTCATAAGGCGCACTTGTTTTTTGCCAGTAATTCAAGAGAGATTGTCGGGCAATTTTTAATTCTTCCTTACTGTAAGTATTATATAAAGCACTCGGAGAGCTGAAATAACGATGTTCTCCCGTCTGTTTTAATTCTAAATGAATAACCCTTTTTCCTTCCATGTTGCAAATATAGCAGAAGTATTTCTGTAGATAAAAAAATGATTCTTTTTTATTGAGATTTAAGTTTAAAATATTATTATATAATATAAAAAATACTATATTTGTATTATTAAATTAATAACCGATAGTTATGGTATACACAATGAATGGCAAGTTACAATCTGAGAATTCTTCTATACGAACAATCTCAATTTCTAATCAGAACAGGACAAAATGGTTAACTAGTATGCCAGTGCTTATCTGGACAAATAATCCTCATCTTGCACTTGTATTTGAAAGTGAGGATGATGCCATATGCTTTGAAGAGTCTGAAGAAGTTAAGGAATTCTTGGAGGATGAACTCGAAGTATTGGTATGGAGTAATACATTTGAGACTATTTATCAGTAATACATTAATTTCAAAAATAATAATTTCAAGTTTCGCAAGTTTAACTTGCAAGTTTTAAGTATTCTCAGCACTTCGGCAGTCTGTTTAAGAAACGTGTTGGTGTTTCACTAAATGAAATATAGGGTGCAGAATTAAATTTGTTTTTTACAAAAGTATCTTGCAGTCTAGCAGTGTGCTTCTAATTGGTTGATATTTAGTGTTATATAGCCGCTAGACTTGTCTGATAAAGTCTAGCGGTAGTCTTGCAGTCTAGCGCTTTTGATCAATATGAATACATCTTTTTTCTTTGCTTAGTTGTATATATTGCTTAAAATTAGTGATTTAAGTTTTGGTTGTTATTAATATTAGCACTTTCGGTTACAGCTGTGCTAGATTGCTAGATCAACGCTAGATCAAATTAATTTGATCTAGCACCTATACAACACTTATATACAATAACTTAAGGTCTACTGCTAGATCGCTAGATCAATTTCTGAAAATTAAAATTTAGGTAGTGTTTTTGCAGGTAATCAAATGTCACTTCGGCTCTTCGGAAAGATGCGGCGTGAGGTTGCTCAATCTCCCGAGTGACTTTTTATATATCAGGCGAGAAGTTGATGTAATCTTGTACAAAACAAATCTTTCTTCTGTACAAAAGAATTAATTGTTTTGTACAGAAGAATGCATTTTTTTGTACAAGGATGTACAAACTAGTCTAGTAGTTTTATAAAAAGCAGACCGGAGTTTTGCATAACTCTGGAGTGGTTTATTAGAAGTCTCAGTTTTAATGATAAAGAACCAACTCTGAATGAGGGTAAGCAATACTTCTATGTTGCTTTCGGAAGCTATTTTGATAGCAGATGATTTGATTTGGTGGATAAAGCTGTTTTGTAGCAGATGAGCACGATTTTGTAGCAAATAAACGGTTAAACTTTTTTTCTGCCACTAGCTAAAAGTACTTACTGAAAGGCTTTTTGTGCATTTTTTTTTGGAAGATGTGGCATTAGATAAAAAGTAAAATATATGCATAAAAAAAGGCATAGGTGTTTCTGCATGTCGCAGAAAATTAGTAATTTAGAGTAGTAAATCAAAAAAATACTCATCCCTATGCCAATACACAAAGTTACAACATTCCTGTCAAAAATCAGTTCATTCTTTAAAAAAGATAATGATAATACAGCAATGTTTACCATTATGAATGTAATGAAAGGTATTAAAATGTCTGAAATGATTCTTTTTGGAACCAAGAGCAAATGCAACAATGTGTATCCACTGCTGCAAGTGTTCCAGATATTTTGAACAAAAGGACTATACCGCTCCAGCATTGATTAAGCTGCTTTCCGCACGAAAACAGAGAAATTACAGTCGGAAACTCCATTGTTTCTACATTACCGCCGAAGTAAGATTTGCCAATACCAACGTAAAGCTGTTCTCAGGAAATAGTCATAGCGATTGCAAAGCTCTTCGATTTGACCGATGAGGATATTATGGATGTGAATATCAGCAAGTCTGAAGATATGTCTCATATCTGTGACATTTACAAATTAAAACTTGCAAGTTAAACTTGCGAAACTTGAATAATAATACTATGACAGACTACAGTAGCTCTAAAGAAAGAGATGCTTTTGATCAGAATATCTACGATCTTGTAAATGAATATTTGCAAGACTCTTCTTCCTATCCTGATAATGCATATTTTGCAATAAATACAGCTTCAAAAGAAATAGAAATTGGTATATTACAAGATTTTGATGCAGATTGGATAAATTACCCCATTGAAGAGTTACTTCGTGTAAATGAAAATAATGCAATGAAAGAAGTTGATATTGATGTGACCTTTGATATTGCCTACGAATATTTCTTTGTTAGATAGAACGTATATTTTTACAAAAAAAACTCAGAATAAAAAGCATTTTTTTTGTTATCATGCGCATTCTATTTTGTACTTTTGCAGAATTCTGTTAATAGTATAAGATGGATAAGCTTTCTCCTGTGCAACGACGAAAGAATATGCAAGCAGTCAAGAGTGAAGGTACAAAAATTGAGAAAATCCTTGCACGATTGCTTTGGAATTATGGTTTTAGATATCGAAAGAATGATAAAACTATTTTTGGAAAACCTGATTTCGTATTTCGAAAAGAGAAGGTTGCTATATTTTGCGATGGGGAGTTTTGGCATGGCAAAGATTGGTCTGCGAGACGATATGATCATAAATCTAATCAGAGTTTCTGGATCTCTAAAATAGAAAGAAATATAGAACGCGATAAAGAAGTTAATGAGATATTACAAAAACAGGGGTGGACAGTACTTCGCTTTTGGGAAAGTGAAATTGAAAAATGTCCGGATAATTGCATAAGAATAATAAAAGAAATTATGACTGATAAAAGATCGAAGAGCATAGAAAATGAAATAAAAATAAGTGAAATCTGTAACGGAAAAAAATATAAACTTCAAATATACGGTCCTCATTCACTGAATGAAGATGGATCAGTCTTGTCTTTTAATGATCAAATGGCAATAGTAACTCATTATCTTCATAACATGCAAACAGAAAAAGCAAAGACATTTGAAGGTAGAGCGAAAGGCTTGATTGAAGATATATATAAAATGAAATTCGAGGATGGAGAGGAAGCTTCTAATGTTGCTGAAAATCCATTTCAATATAATTTTTTTAAAGATGTTTTTTCTATTCCTTTTCCTGTGCCGCAACACCCTAAATTTACTTTTATTGATTTATTTGCAGGAATTGGTGGATTCAGAATTGCTATGCAGAATCTTGGAGGGAAATGTGTTTTTTCGTCAGAGTGGGATGAACAAGCACAAAAAACATATCTTGCTAATTATGGAGAAGTTCCTTTTGGGGATATAACTAAAGAAACGACTAAACAGTATATACCTGACGGTTTCGATATTCTTTGTGCTGGTTTCCCTTGCCAAGCTTTTTCTTTAGCCGGCAAAAGGTTGGGGTTTGAAGAAACCCGAGGTACTTTATTCTTTGATGTGGCTGAGATAATAAGAAGAAAACGCCCAAAAGCCTTTTTTCTTGAGAATGTTAAAGGATTAAAGATTCATGATAAAGGAAGAACACTGCAGACTATATTAAAAGTATTAAGAGAGGATTTAGGCTATTTTGTACCCGATCCTGAAATAGTAAATGCCATGAATTTTGGAGTCCCACAGCATCGTGAGCGAATTTATATTGTTGGATTCCGCAAAGATTTAGGTATTGAGGAATTTACTTATCCGAAACCTACTGATAAGTCAAAAACATTTGCTGATATAATGGAAGAAAAGGTTGTCTCTGCAAAATATTATCTTTCAACTCAATATCAGAAAACTCTGATTGAACACAAAAAACGTCATGAGAAAAAGGGAAATGGGTTTGGATATGAAATAATTCCGGAAGATGGTATTGCTAACGCCATTGTTGTAGGAGGTATGGGACGTGAGAGAAATCTTGTTATTGATCATCGTCTTACAGATTTTACACCTGTAACTAAGATTAAAGGGGAAGTTAATCGTGATGGTTTGCGAAAAATGACACCTCGTGAATGGGCTCGCTTACAGGGCTTTCCTGATACTTTTGATATCGCTGTTGCGGATGCGTCTGCATATAAACAGTTTGGTAACTCAGTTGCTGTTCCTGCTATTCAAGCAACTGCAAATGAGATAATTAAAAGAATTGATTTTAATAAAGTTGAAAAGTATGGCGTTAAAAGGGAATAAAGGTGATTGGAGTGAAATATATACTCTATTTAAGCTTTTAGCAGATGGTAAAGTTTATAGTGGGGATGGTAATTTAAATAAATATGAAGATTTATTTTTTCCGATATTGAAGATTTTGCGTTTAGAAAATGAAATCAAATATCAATATAAAATAAATTCGATAAAAGGAAATATTGCAATATTAGGAGGTAAACAAGAATTGGTCATTTCTCAGAATCAGTTTAGAGGAATGGCTCAAACTCTTTATCATTACATAAAAGAATCTAAATCTAATGGAAGTAAGAAAGCTCTGTCTTTTCCTGATATAGAATCTTTTATGCATGATATTTATTGTGATACGGTAAAGGCTAAATCTGTTAATAAAACAGATATTAGGATGGTTATCCACGATATGAGAACAGGAATGCAACCTGAGCTAGGATTTAGTATTAAGTCAAAGTTGGGTGGTAAATCTACATTAGTTAATACAAGTCAAGATGTGACGAATTTTCTTTATTTAATTGAAGGTATAGATGATCAGCAGGCTGCTAAATTCAATTCAATGAAATATTTTAAAGATAAATTTGGATTTTTGGATGAATTAAAATGTAATGTTAAATTCTGTGGGCTTTTGACGCAGGTTTTTGAAAATAATTTAGTTTATATAGATACTAGCTTGCCAGTTATTATTTCAGAGTCTCTTTTGAGATATTATAGTTCATCAGATAGAAAAGTATCTGATATCATTGATTTCTTGACACACAAAAATCCTTTAAACTTTAATTATAGTACAGGTAAGAATGCTCCCAATATTATGGATTTTTATGCTCGTAAATTTAAACAGTTTTTATTAGCATATGCTTTAGGTATGACTTCGGCTAAAGCTTGGAATGGAATATATGAAGCTAATGGTGGTTATCTTGTGGTTAAAGAAGATGGAGATGTTCTTTGTTTTCATTTCTATGATAGAAATGAACTTGAAGATTATTTATTTTACAATACTGCATTTGAAACGCCAGATACAGATCGTCATAAATATGGTAAAATATATAAAGAAGGTGGAGCCTTTTATCTTAAATTAAATATTCAAGTTCGATTTATTTAAAATAAAAAACGCCTTCCAAGTATGCTGCCGTAATGGCAAGCCTGGAAGGCTTATTATCTTTAAGTAAAAAACTTCAAGTCTAATCTTGTGATGCAAATATAACGTAAATATATTATTGGTGCAATAATTTGCATAAAATATTATTCTTTATCCCTCACTAAATGCGATATAAATACTTGAATATCAATAAAATCCTCATAGTGATGGATGCAAAATCATCCCTCACAAACCCTGTCATTTCTCACAATTTCCGTAAGCATCTCCGTAATGCCCTATAAAATGCTTTCTAAACTTATGGTTGGTTTATTCTTTTGTCCAAGAATTCGGAAGTAGTTTCTGATATACTTTATCTTCTGCATTGGGAGTGATATAAGCCGTCTGGTTTAATATATCTGTAAAGTATTCGAAGGTGTTTATTCCATTTAGCCTGCATGAGCAAGCTTGTGAGTATAGCAGCACTATTTTTATCTTCTTGAAAAAATAGTTTAAACAGCTTAAATAATGCTATGATTTGAATAAATAATTATATATTTGTTTATCTTTTCACATTCTGTTAAATTAATTAAGATACTAAAATGATACTAAATCATGAAGAAATAAAAGCAAAAAGGTTACTGAGTAATTTTGATAGCAATAATTTTAAAAATGCATCTTATGATTTAAGAGTTGATAAAATTATTTCTGTGGATGGAAAAATCCTTGAATCTTTTCAAATCCAGCCCAATACCATGGTTGTGATTATATCTAAAGAGAAAATAGAATTACCTTATAATATAATTGGGCATGCATATGTAAAGACAAGACTGTCTCAAAAAGGGATTATGGCAAATAATATAGGGATTGTTGATCCTGGATATGTAGGACCATTATCAACTGTTCTAATTAATTTTGGAAAAGAGCCTTTTCAAATAGATCAAAATGTTGCTTTTTTAAGAATTACATTCACGACCTTTAATACTCCTACCGCAAATTGTCAATTAGAATATGGTACATTTGAGAGACAGGCTTATGAAAAAGATCGAAGAATTGAAGCAATGTCTTATTTAGGTAATTCCTTTATAAATATAGATCGTATTTTTAGTAAACTAAAAACTGATTTAATAAAACTTGGGGGCAAGATAGTATTAGTGCTTTCGTTGGTTTTTGCGGGGATTTCAACAGCCCTTTCTGCATATCAATCTTATAAAAGTGAAAATGATATTCTTAAAGAAAATGTTGAGAATTTGCAAAAGCAAGTAAATGTTTTTAATTCAAATCAAAATTCACTGCTCGAGCTTCAAGAGAAATATGAAAAAGCATTGCATAGCTTCGTAACTGAAATTGATTCAATTCAAAAAGAAAAAAAACATGTATCAAATACAAGGAAATAATATTAATGAGATTCAAACTGAAATCTATAGAATATTATCAAAGAAGGGTTCATTAATTACTGTAAGGAACCAAAAAACCTTAGAACTTTATCCTTTGATGATTAGATTGACCAATATAAACAACAGGTGTACTACTATAAAGAATCGAAATTGGAACCTTGTTTTTGCTATTGGAGAGTTTGCTTGGCATATGGCCGGATCAGAATGTTTAGATTTTATTAATTATTATTCGTCGAATTGGAGAAAAATTTCTGATGACGGTTTACTTATATCTGAAAGTTGTTATGGCTCTAAATTATTTCATCAATCATCTAATTGGACTAGTTTGATAAATGAACTTCGTTTAGATAGATATTCTCGGAGAGCTGTTATTAATCTTTATGACTCAGAATCTCTTGGACTGAAAAAATTAGATGTAGCATGTACTGTTAGTTTACAATTCTTAATAAGAAATAATAAGCTAGATCTTATTACCACAATGAGAAGTAATGATCTCGTTTGGGGATTACCCAATGATATTTTCTTTTTTACAATGCTGCAAGAAATATTAGCATTAGAGTTGGGAATAGATAAAGGAGATTACTATCACCAAGTGGCTTCGTTACATATTTATGAAAAGCACTTTAACTTAATGGAAGCGATTAATTCAGATCCTGTTTTTTTTGAATTTGAAATGCCTGAAATGTCTGATATAGTTACTTTGAAAGAGTTTGTTGAAAAAGAGTCTATAATCCGTAATACATCGAATATTGATATCTCACTTGATTCTATTTATTGGAATAATTTACTTTCGATATTAAAATTGAAAGCAATAGAATATAGTGATTTAATTTTTAACCAAATATTATTATCTTCTCCATATAAAGATGTATTGAAACTTTGTCCTCAAAAATATTTTGAATAAGAATTAGTTAATATTTCTTTTAGAAGAAATTGTTGAAATGTATCTATGAAAATCATCCATCACTCCCTCACCAATCACCCAACAACCTCCTGAAAACCAATAAAATCCCCATAGTGAGAGATACAAAATCATCCCTCACAAACCCTGTCATCCCTCACTATTTCCCAAGCAAAATTCATAATTCAGCTATCTATTTCCTGATATATAAAAAATAGTTATATATAAATGCAGTAATATTTGTATATATACATAGCATGTTATATTTTTGATAATAAATGCAAAGTGCAACTTGCGTTACAAATAACCTAATAATAAATTGATATGGAAAATGTTGCTTTAATGAGAATGGCTAAAGAATCTCTGAGAGATAAATGGGGATTGGCTGTTGGAACTTTTTTTGTGTATTCTTTGATAGTTGGTGGTGGTTCTTTTACCGGACTTGCAACTCTGATTTTGGGTGGTCCAATGGCTCTTGGATTGGTAATTTTTGCATTAGCAATATCAAGAAATCAGGAAGCACGCTTTGAACAACTGTTTAAGGGCTTTAATAATTTTGGAACAGCATTAGGAGCTTATCTTTTTATGATATTATTTGTTATTCTATGGTCGATTCTGTTTATAATACCGGGTATCATTGCAGCCTTATCTTATGCAATGACTTTTTATATTATGGCAGATGATCCTTCTATCGATGCAATGGCGGCTATTGATAAGAGTAAAAAGATGATGTATGGATATAAATGGAAATTCTTATGCCTAAATTTACGCTTCTTAGGATGGGCGATACTTTGTCTTTTTACATTTGGAATTGGTTTTCTTTTCCTAATACCTTACATGCATATTTCTTTTGCAAAATTCTACGATGATATAAAGGGAAGTCAAACAGCTGAGGAAACTGTAGAGACTAATATGTAATTTCTCTGTTTTGGGCTCAGTAAGTAACTTGCTGAGCCCAAAATGTATAATCTGATATAGCTAAAAAAAACAGATTTATTCAACTATTTTTACAAAAAAGTGATGGTAGCCCCGAAAAGTGATAGTAAAGTGATGGATGAAAAGCCATCCATCACTCTGTAATTGCTTTATATTCAGTGCTGTTTGTCTGAAAAGTTAGAGAGTGAGGGTAGACATTCAAAAAACATTTTATTAATGAGAATGTTATTTACTAAGGTACTTATAAGGAAGCTTTTTGGAGCAAAAATGGAATAGAAATCTTTTTGTTTAAAAAATATTAAATGGAAGATAGTGTAACCAAAGTTACAATTTAAATCCAATAAGATTCTTACTTTTGCTATACACTAAAGATGAGTAGATCATCTGATGAATTTCTAATATAAACCAATAAAAAATACAATTATGGATGAAGATATTGAAATTTGCTATTGCAATGGCATTATGAAAAGTGATATAGTGAAAGCTATCAAAGAAAAAGGGCTAACTACGGTAGATGAAGTGGGCGAAGAAACTACTGCCGGAACTGTTTGTGGAAGTTGCGTTCCTGATATTGAAGATATTTTGAAAGAAGTAAATGGTTAGCAACATCATGCTCATTAATGTATATGATTAGAAATAGTCATAATATAAATAGATAGAAAACGGAAAGGAGCAGCAAATAAAATTGCTGCTCTTTTTCTGTTTTTATAGTTCCTGTGATTCTTAACAAAGTCCAAAGGATTTCATATCTTCTTCCACGGTTGTAATGGTTTGAACACCAAAATTATCCTGAACAATCTTTAGTAGGTTAGGAGTTAGGAAGCCTGGTAAAGTAGGACCAATATGTGTATTCTTTATTCCCAGATACAGCAAGGCAAGATGAACGATGATTGCTTTTTGCTCGTACCAGGCGATACTAAAGATGATTGGTAATTTATTAATATCATCCAGATTCAGCACTTCTTTTAATTTAAGCGCAACTACTGCCCATGAGTATGAATCATTGCACTGACCGGCATCTAGAACTCTTGGTATACCGTTAATATCGCCCAAGTTCAGCTTGTTATAACGATACTTGGCGCATCCTGAAGTAAGTATAACGGTATCTTTAGGTAATTGTTTTGCAAATTCAGTATAATACTCACGAGTTTTCTGGCGTGCATCACAGCCCGACATAACAACTAGTTTTTTTATTGCTCCGGAATTTACAGCTTCCAAAACTTTATCGGCCAAAGCCAATACCTGGCTGTGTGCAAAGCCAATGGTTATTTCACCGTTCTCAATTGCTGTAGGAGGTGGACATTTCTTTGCCAGTTCTATGATTTCAGAAAAGTCTTTATGACCATTAGCCAGTTTCTTATCAATCACTTTCCACTCAGGCATTCCTGCTGCTCCTGTTGTAAATATCCTGTCGTTATAGGTTGTTGTTTTACGTGGAGGTACAAGACAATTGGTTGTGAAAAGAACCGGGCCATTAAATGTTTCAAACTCATCGAGCTGACGGTGCCATGCATTTCCGTAGTTTCCCACCAGATGTTTGTATTTCTTGAAATGAGGATAACCATGGGCCGGTAGCATCTCGGAGTGAGTATAAACATCAACGCCTGTACCTTCGGTTTGAATAAGAAGTTGCTCCAAATCATTCAGATCGTGCCCGCTGATAAGAATCCCCGGATTCTTGCCAACTCCGATGTTTACTTTCGAAATTTCCGGATTGCCAAAAGTGGAAGTGTTTGCCTTGTCGAGCAATGCCATAACCTTTACTCCATGTTCACCGGTTTTTACAAGCCAGTCCAGCATATCTTTCAGGCTCATAGGTCTGGCAATCATAACAAGTGTTTCTTCCATGAAGTTGTAGATATCCTGTTCTTCGAATCCCAGATTAAAGGCATGTTCTGCATAGGCTGCAATGCCTTTTATGCCAAACAATGTATACTGTTTCAAGGCACGGATATCTTCGTCTTTGTCAAAGAACAAAGTGCTCACCTGCTTTGCTTTTTCATTAAAGTCTGCTTCGCTGGTTCCTTTCCAGTCAAGTGCATCATTCTTTTCATTAATATTTGCTTTTGTTTTCAGGTTATCCCGAAGGGTGATGCAATCATTGATAGCCTTCATTATTGCAGCGTTATCAAAATTAGCATTTGTAATGGTAATAAACAAGCCATTGGTAATGTGCTTACTCTCTACGCTAGTATCTATTCCTTTTTTACGGGCTTCGATAGTTGCAAATGCAAGTCCCTGACATGCAAATATTAGTAAATCCTGAATATTGGCGGTATCTTCTTTTTTACCGCAAACTCCGTTAATGGTGCAGCCTGTGTTCTTGGCTGTCTCCTGACATTGATTACAAAACATACCCATAGTACTTCATTTTTTAAAGTTAGTAAACAAAAGAATGCCGATTCAAAGAATCGGCATTCAATAAACAATCAGAAAGGATATTTGTTTATAACTATTGGGCTTTTACAAATATAATAAATTATCCGAAAGATGTATCATTGAGTAAGATTAACTTTTTAGAAATCAGTTTATAAACATAAAAAATGACAGGAAATATGCTGAAGCGAAATGTAGAAACTGATGGCTAATTATTCTTATTTAGCAGATCGAGTGTATGGGTAATCAGTTCAGTTCCGCCCCATGCTCCATGTCCGGGTATAACGATGCGTGCATCTTTGAATTTGGTATAAACCTTACTTACAGTTTTGGGCCACTCTTTCACGTTGGCATCTGATAAATTACCTAGTCCTTGAGATTTCATATCCTTAATCATACATCCTGCAAATAGAATTTTTT
>Ga0316605_10002010_pt1 | contig 11600 bp, 10 predicted proteins | sample OWC_soil_day20_n_FD_207666 | JGI IMG/M metagenome (GOLD analysis project Ga0316605, IMG submission 207666) | Wetland soil microbial communities from Old Woman Creek delta, Ohio, United States - OWC_soil_day20_noCT | ecosystem: Environmental > Terrestrial > Soil > Wetlands | place: USA: Ohio... | reverse complement strand
ATTCATCAATCACCTGTCGAGCTGCCGCTCGCCTCAGCAGATGTTCGGGGCGCTGGCAAAAGAGATGCTGGCAAGCGAGCTCAAGGTCGATCGTAAAGACATTATCGTTGTATCGATCATGCCGTGTACCGCAAAAAAATTCGAGGCCAAAAGGCCCGAGTTCGAAAGTGACGGTGTCCGCGACGTCGACAACGTCCTTACCACGCAGGAACTGGGGCGTATGATCGAAGAGGCAGGCCTGCATTTTAAAGATCTTGGGCCGGAATCATTCCATATGCCTTTCGGCTTTAAGACGGGCGCCGGGGTCATCTTCGGCAATTCGGGCGGCGTGAGCGAAGCGGTCTTGAGGTACGTCAGCGAGAAATTGACGGGGCAGAAACATGATGCGTATGAATTTACGTCAGTCCGCGGCGAAAAAGGCATCCGCGAGGCGAAACTTTCCGTTGCAGGCAAGGAATTTACACTCGCCGTTGTCAGCGGCCTCGGCAATGCACGAACGGTCCTTGAAAATATACAATCAGGGAAGGTCCATTACGATCTCGTCGAGGTCATGGCCTGCCCGGGCGGCTGCATCGGCGGGGCCGGTCAGCCTGTATTCAGCGATCCGCTTGTAAAACGCCAGCGCACAAAGGGGCTTTACGAAAGCGATCGCATGCTTGAACTCCACAAGTCCCAGGACAACCCGTACATTACTGAACTTTACGACACCTTCCTCGGTGATGTGGGCGGCCACAAGGCCCATGAGCTCCTCCACACAAGCTATTCGTCACGCAAACGCATCCTTGACGAGGGCCTGGACATAAGTTCCGGCGCGGAAAAAAGCATCGATATCAGCGTCTGCTTCGGCACAAGCTGCTTTTTGAAAGGATCACAGAAACTCCTGCGTGATATACTTGAACACATCAACGCAAAAGGCCTTGACGACAGGATCAATGTTAAGGCATCTTTCTGCTTTGAGAAATGTGATAAAGGGCCGACTATTAAGGTAGGCAGCAGGATCATCGAAGGATGCACCACAGAAATGGCCATTGACGCCATAAAGCGAGAGGGCACGAGCCTCCCGTAAGAGGTATCACAGAATGTTTGATATATCAAAACCGCAGATCGTCTTTACGCTGACAGCCCGGTGCCGGGATTGCTACAGGTGCCTGAGGGCATGTCCCGTAAAGGCGATCCGTATGCAGAAGGGCCAGGCATACGTCGATGAAAAACGCTGCATTTCCTGCGGGACCTGTATCCGCGAATGCCCCCAGCAGGCAAAGACGTTTCGCAATGATATTGATATTGCAAAGCGCCTCATCGACGAAGGGCATTTCGTTGCAGCGAGCATCGCTCCTTCCTTTGCCGCCGTTTTCAATAAGTGGCAGCTCTCGAGGCTGCCATCGGCCCTGCGTGCCCTCGGCATCCGCTATGTGGGGCAGACATCCCACGGCGCCTATCAGATATCGCTTCAGTCGAGGCGTATCGCCGAGGAAAAGACCGAAGGCGGCCCGCATATCGCGACCGCCTGCCCGGCCTTGATAAATTATATCGAGAAATATCAGCCTCAACTCATCAAACATCTCCTGCCGCTCGTGTCCCCGATGGCAGCCCATGCCCGACTTCTTAAGGAAAACCTCGGACAGGATATCAAAGTCATATTTATCGGGCCCTGTGTGGCAAAAAAATCAGAGCTCGTCCGGCCCGAGGTCGCCGGTGTGGTCGATTGCGTTCTTACATTCAAAGAGCTCAATCAATGGTTTGTCCAGAAAGGCATTGACCTGTCGATGTGCGAAGAGAGCAACTTCGACGAGAAACCGGTCCATGAGGCACAGCTGTACCCCTTGCCGGGCGGCCTCATCAAGACTGCGGGGCTCGACGATGACGGGCTTAATCTCAAGCTTCTCAAAGTAGACAGTATTCAGGGTGTCCGTGAGCTTCTCGATGGTATCGAGGATACTTCCGAGCACGCGATCATCGAACCTCTTTTTTGCAGCCAGGGGTGCATCAACGGGCCCGGCATAGAACCCGGAAAGAACCTGTTTGAACGCAGGCGCGATATTATTGAATACAACAACGGGATAGGCTCAACCGCGCTTACACCCGAACCGGCAGACGATGCTCTTTTCACGGCCGCATTCGGTGGGTCGGACAGCGGCGCATCTCCCCGTGACGTTACCGAGGAAGAGATACAAAAGATCCTCGCCCAGACAGGCAAACAAGATCCCGAGCAACAGCTCAACTGCGGGGCATGCGGATATGACAGCTGCCGCGAAAAAGCGATAGCCGTTGCGCTCGGAATGGCGGAACCGGAAATGTGCATACCGTACATGCGCCGGCTCGCGGAGAGGCGCACCGACCAGATATTCGGAACAACTCCGAACGGCGTCGTCATGCTCGACGACGAGTTGAATATCCTCGGTATGAATCCGGCATTCAAAAAATTCTTTTCATGCAGCGATGTCATACTGGGCCGGCACATCTCGTATCTTATGGACCCTGCCCCTTTTGAGAAATTGATATCCGGCCAGGAGCAGAACCTGGACATAACCGTGTTTCACCGTCCCTACAATCTCCTGTGCAGGGAACTCCTCTATATGCTCACCGAAGAAAGGCAGATCGTCGGGATCTTTATCAATATAACTATCCAGCAGGAACACGAAACCAAACTGAAAGAGATACGCTCCCAGACGGTCGAACAGGCGCACGAACTCCTCGAACACCAGATAAAGATGGCGCAGAAGATCGCACAATTCCTCGGGGAAAGCACTGCCCGCGGCGAGGAACTCGTCAGAAAACTTATGAGCCTGAGCGAGGGTGATGAAAACAATCCCCGATGAACCGAGAAAATATGTAGAAACCGTAAATTCCCAGGCGGCGAAAAAGCCGGGCGGGATTTGCGGAGACTATATCATTACCGAACGGACGGTCGAGGCGACGACAACCATTGTCGCGGACGGGATAGGCACCGGCATAAAGGCGCATATAGCGGCCGTCATGTGCGCCTCCCGGCTTATGGAGCTTTTGCGCGTTGGTTTTACCCTCCGTGAGGCGTGCCATAAGCTCGTGGACACGATGCATGCGGCCCGGACCACCAATATACCTTTTTCGGCCTTTTCCGTCTGCCGTGTCCTTGTAAGCGGGCACGCCACCGTAATGTCATACGAGATCCCCTCGCCTGTCCTTATCAACAACCGGCTGGCGGCATACCTTCCGAAACAAAGGATCTTCCCGATGGGCCTCGAAATGGTCGGAGAAGTCAACTGCATGCTCGAATACGGCGACGGCATCATAATGGTCAGCGATGGCGTGAGCCAGGCGGGCTTAGGTCAGCAATACCGTATGGGATGGGGCATCCAGGGCGCCTGCGATTTCATCAACGGCCTTCTGGCCCAGGGAACACGGATACGGGACATACCGAAGAAGATCGTCGGCAATGTGCGGGAGATCTCGGGGACCACGTATGGCGACGATACGACATGCAGCCTTCTTTTGTGCCGTGAGGCCCAGGTCCTCAATGTCCTTACCGGGCCTCCGGCGAGGAAAACGAGCGATGAGAAAGTGGTAAAGGATTTCGTTGAAATGCGGGGCATGAGGATAGTCTGCGGGTCTTCCACGTCAGAGATCGTTGCCCGCAATCTTGGGCGGCCCATAGAGGTCAAGACCATATCCAACGCCTACCACAAGCCGCCGTCTTATTACATAAAAGGGATCGATTATGCGACAGAGGGTGCAATAACGCTTAACCAGGTCTATAACATCCTGGGCGAGCCGCCCGAAAAGCTGGAACCTGATTCGTCGGTGTCTGATCTGTACAGGTTTTTTCACGCTGCGGACACTATCAACTTTCTCGTTGGAACGGCAGCAAATCAAGGACATGAACACATCGTATTCAGACAGATGGGGGTATTCCCCCGGGAAGTGATCGTCAAGCTCCTCGCGGAGAAACTGAAATCCATGGGAAAGCTTGTAAATATTTTATATCTATAGGGGTTGTAAAAAACGGTCCGGTGCCGTTTCCCCTCACAATCCAAAGGAGGCTTATCATGACAACAGTAGCACCCGTTGATTTTTTCAATGCAGCCGATTATTTCGTAGACCGCAATATCCGCCAGGGGCGGGGGCACAAGACAGCGGTATATACGGAATATCGGAATTACACCTATAATGACATTCAAAAGATGGCCAATAAGACCGCCAATGCCTTCCGCGAGGTCGGTATGACCGTGGATGACCGCATCATGATGATCATGCTTGATGTGCCGCAGTTCTATGCCGTCTTCTGGGGAGCCATCCAGATCGGGGCCGTCCCTATCCCTGTCAACACAATGCTCACCCCCGAAGACTATGAATATTATCTGAATGATTCCCGCGCAAAGGTCCTGGTTATATCCGAACAGCTGCTGCCAGTGCTCGCGAAGATCAAGGGCGACCTTCTCTATCTTCGCGACCTCATTGTAATATCCGAGGTGCAGGGCGCTCACATCCCTTTCAAACAGAAATACCGCCATGCGTCCAATGTCGTTAAAACCGAATATACTACGAAAGACGATGTCGGCTTCTGGCTTTACAGCTCCGGTTCGACCGGTTCCCCGAAAGGGGCCATCCATTCCCAGTACGATATGGTCGTGACCTCCGAATCCTTCGCAAGGGGTATCCTTGGGATAAACGAAGACGATATAGTCTTTTCCGCAGCCCGCCTTTTCTTCTCCTACGGCCTTGGCAACGGGATGTATTTCCCGATGTCTGTCGGGGCTTCCGCCGTGCTTAATGTTGATGCCCCGTCACCCGAGGCCGTTTTCAGGCACCTCGAAAAATTCCGCCCGACCATATTTTTCGGCGTCCCGACATTATATGGCCAGATGCTCGAATACAAGGCGAAAAAGGACAAGGCAGAAGGCCGCGAGGGTAATCCCAACGATCAGCACGAGCTCTCTTCGGTCAGGATATGCGTTTCGGCCGGTGAGGCATTGCCGACCGATATCTTCGACCGCTGGAAAAAGCGTTTCGGTATCGAGATCATCGATGGTATAGGGTCTACCGAAATGCTCCATATCTTTTTGAGCAACCGCCCGGGCGATATCAAACCCGGTTCCACGGGGAAACCCGTCCCGGGATACGAATTAAAACTCGTTGACGAGAACGGACAGGAAGTGCCCCGCGGAGAGATCGGCACGCTTCATGTCAAGGGAGACAGCGCCGCACAGCAATACTGGCGCAAGAGAGAAAAGACCAAGATCACAATGCAAGGTGAATGGGTAAATACCGGTGATAAATATTATGTCGACGAAGAGGGCTATTACTGGTGCGCCGGACGCGCCGACGATATGCTGAAGGTTGGCGGCATCTGGGTTTCCCCTCTTGAAGTTGAGAATACTTTAGGCCAGCATCCTGCCGTTTTCGAATGCGCCGTCGTCGGCGCACCCGATCAAAAGGGCCTCACCAAGCCCAAGGCCTTCGTGCTGCTTCGGGATGGTTATGAGAAATCCGATGCATTAAAAGAGGAACTCAAACAATGGGTCCTCGAGAGACAGGCCAAATTTAAGTATCCCCGCTGGATCGAATTTGTTGATGAGCTGCCCAAAAGCTCAACCGGTAAAATACAGCGGTTCAGGTTGAGATAGAGAAGCGTTCCGAGAAAAATTAAGGATAAAGAGTAGGGAGTAAAAACCTTACTCTTTTCTTTTTATATATTCCCGGTAATGAAGCATGACAAATAAAGGCGTAAGGGCAATGGCTGCCGCGACATGTTTTAAGGTATGCCCGCTGACAGCGCGAAGATGAGAATATATCTGAGCATCGTAAACTTCGAGAAGCTTCGCACATCCGTAAAGCCCGATGATAAGCAGGAGACAGCCTGCTTGAGTATACCTTCCGGGCAAGAGCATCATTGCCAATGGTATTCCGATGATGGGATAGAACTGCATGAAAACATAAGGCCTCAGGTCTCCATGCCCGTTGGCTTCTGCTGCATACCAGTAAAGGACCGTTGCCATACCAATCAGCACACAGGGAAAGACAGAGATAAGCCCTGCATTGACGCTGATCCTTTCCATAATTGTGGCGGAAAGGAACGCAGCAAAAATGATCGTCATGGGGAGCCGGTCCCATAATAAAGTACCATTTGCCGGCGCCCAGTGATACCACGATGATCCGAAAGCCGTAAGCAATATACCGGTGAAAAGCACGATATAGGGCCAACGCTCCCGGGACTTTTCGAAAACAAAAACCTTCGGGCGAAAGATGAGCAGGATGAGCCCGACGATCCCCACAATGCAAAATCCCCCACTTGATATCACATTGAGAAAATTGGGAACACCATACAGCATTCTGGTATCTGCAAATATATGATAGTCCGGGGACTGCCCAAAACGGGGGACGAGGCACACAATGACGATCATCACGGCAGTGAAGCAGCAGAGGAACGCAGTACGGGCTTTTTGGGGCCGGGTCATCATTGAGCGATCTTATTGGAGATTAACAAATGGGTAATGCAGGGTCAATGAATAAAGAAATAAAAGTCAATTGGTATAATTCATCTAGTTCAGTGCCTTTATCTGGAAATCCAGCTTTTGAAACCTCTGGTCGAAATATTTCTTAGCCGTTTCCCGGTCTTTTTCACGGCGCTCAGGTTTATAACCGGGAAAGCCGTAAAAATTGTCGATAGTTTTCAGGACCTCGGGAATTGCCCGCCGGGCCTTTTCGTCCTTCACTTCAGCCAGCGAGAGTTTTCCTTGCAGCATTACCCGGGCCGAGCCCGTGAATACCACAGAGAGATGTCTTTGTTTCTTATTGGACCTGCTGCCTGGCCAGGGCTTCGGCATATGCGAATATGGCCCTTACGTAATTGTCGCAGTGATTATATGCGTAGACAGCCCGCCATTTTCCGTCCGAATCGTCTTTTGCCCATCCGTGCGATTTCAGATAATTGGCTACGCTCGCCACCGCATCTGACATTGTCAGGAGATCGACCGCGCCGTCCCCGTTCCCGTCGACTGCATAGTTTACATATGATGAGGGGATAAACTGCGAGATCCCGAACGCACCTGCCCATGAACCCTGTATCGTAAAAGGGTCCCTCTGCTGGGCCTTGCACATCTTCAATAATTCAGCCACCTCTTTGCGCGCCCATTCAGACCGTCTGTTCTCGATTATCGCCATGGTCGCCAGGCTGTTCAATATCGGATATGTTCCCATGGCCGATCCGAAATTTGTTTCGACCCTCAGTATGGCAACAATGATCTCTTTCTCAACCCCATAGATCTGCTCGGCATCTTTCAATGAGGCGGCGTATCGTGCCAGTATGCCTCTGCCGCGATTGATGGAATCCTTCGACAGCAGGCCGAACCTTTTGCTTAAGTAATTCATGCCCTTCCCGGTCTTTCCCACTATGTGGGGATATACCTGAAAACGGCTGTCCGAAAAGACATTCGTCAGCTCTTCGGATGTAAATCCCTGTTTTTGGAGATCTAACTGAAGCAGGTTGAGGCCGTCCTGATAAACCGGGTCGACATATGCATGGTTAAGGTCGGCAAGAACAAAGATCAGAACCAGTGATACGGCAAAAATAAATGGAATGTGACGTGATCTCATACCGGCAATCCCCCTTTTTACTGTGATCTTATCGCCACAAAACCGAAAAATCTTTCGTGCTTTCCTCCGGCTAATTTTGCTGCTTCGATAAAGCCCTCCGGCCATTGTTTTCATACATGGTAAAGAAATACTTTTTCCTTGTCAATGCCTGCGAAGCGTTTTATTATAACCTTATACACCGGGTTCCCTTAAAGGGAATGAGCCAATATCTGCTTCCTGGTTTTTTTCTCTTTTTCCTCCCATGTTTCACGGGAAATACCCTTCTCGTTTGAAATATGAAAAACGCCCCAGGGTAAGGGAGGCATTATCATGAACGGCGGTAAGCTTTATGTCGGTAACCTCACCTATGCAGTCACAGGTGAGCAATTGCGCAATTTATTTGCGGAATTTGGCGAAGTAAAAGACGCACGGGTCATCGAGGGAAAAGGATTCGGGTTTGTGGAAATGGCGGCAAAAGAAGGTGCAGACAAGGCAAAACAGGAGCTAAACGGGAAAGAATTCGAGGGAAGGGCGCTGCGCATTGATGACGCCCGGCCCCAGAAGGACAGGCCGCACGGCCGGGGACACCGCAGATAGCAATGTCAGATGAATAAGACGTCACAGATCAATAGATATGGAGGCTATAATAATGACAGCAGCTAAAAAGGGCGACACCGTAAACGTGCATTACACGGGGACTCTTTCTGATAATACAGAGTTCGATTCCTCGCGTGGTGGCGAACCCCTTGAATTTACGATCGGGGAAAACATGGTGATAGCGGGGTTTGAAAACGGTGTCGTCGGCATGGAAGTAGGGGAATCCAGGAAAGTGTCGATTTCGGCTGAAGATGCATACGGTCCTTACAATAAGGATCTTGTGGCCGTTGTGCCGCGCGCGCAGGTACCACCGGATCTCGAGTTATCGCTCGGGATGGTCCTTCAGGTCCGTTCCCCAGAGGGAGGGATTGCCCGAGCGATCGTACGGGATATTACGGAAACAGACGTTACCCTTGACCTTAACCATCCTCTGGCCGGTCAGGACCTTATCTTTGAGATTGAACTTGTAAAGATCGTCTAAAGAAACTTTTTCCTTTCATTGACTTCAATAATCCAGTTGGGTTAGAAGAATATTATTGCGAACATCGCGGAGCGCAGCTCTTATCCGGGCTGTTTTTCTCATCCTCAACGGAGGCATCAATGCGGGCTAAGACCAATGACAGGGTGAAGGTCCACTACAAGGGATCTCTCAGGGATGGGACCGTTTTTGATTCGTCCCTGGGCAAGGAACCCTTCATTTTCATTATTGGCAAAGGCGCGGTCATTTCGGGTTTCGAGAAAAGCATCATCGGTATGCAGGCAGGTGACAAGAAAACAGTTACGATTGAACCGGAAGAAGCATACGGCCCGCACAGGGAAGACCTTTGCACCATTATCGCGAGGTCGCGAATTCCTGAGTCCATAAAGCTTCGCCCGGGAATGCAGTTCGACGTCCAGTCCTCCCGGGGAGCTTCAATGAGGGCTCTTATTCTTGAAGTGACAGAAGCAGCTGTCACGCTTGACCTCAACCATCCCCTTGCAGGAAAAGAATTGGTTTTCGATTTTGAACTGATCGAGATCCTATCGTAAAGACCAGCAAAAAGCCCGGGAAGACCATCTCCCCGGGCTCATATCATTCATTTTCGTGTCAGGCTACGATTTTCTCCACCTTACAGGCACACACCTTATATTCCGGTATCTTGCATACGGGATCGAGGCAATCCACCGTGAGCCTGTTCGCGCAGGATTCATAGAAATGGAAGGGAATAAAAACAACATTGGGCTTGGAGCGATTGGCGACCTTTGCCTTTATCCGGATGCTTCCACGCCGCGTTGAAACGGAGACCAGTTCACCGTCATCAATGTTGAGATTGCTTGCATCATTGGGATTGACCTCAACAAAACCCTCAGGGGCCGTCTCCTCGAGCACTTTTGAATTCCGTGACATTGTACCTGTATGAAATTGCTGAAGGATACGGCCGGTCGTCAAGACGAGCGGATATTCCCGGTCGGTCTCTTCAAACGGGGCAGTATATTCGATAGCAGTAAACAGGCCTTTACCTCGCGAGAAATTATCCCTGTGGAGAAGCTGGGTGCCCGGGTGTTCCGTTGTCGGGCATGGCCACTGGATCAATTCCTTCTCGATCCTTTTGTAGGTGATCCCTGCATAGGACGGCGTGACCTTACGGATCTCCGCAAATATGTCCTTTGCTTCTTCATATTCCCACCTGGCTCCCATTCGGTTTGCGATCTGCATCGTTATCCACCAGTCGTCCCGTACGAGCGGGGCGGGCTCGATCACTTTATGCATGGGCTGCACCCGGCGTTCGGTATTTGTCGCGGTCCCCTCTTTTTCGAGGAACGCGCACGCAGGAAAAACGACATGGGCGTATTGTGCGGTTTCCGTGAGAAAAATATCCTGGACAACGAGCAGTTCCAGGTTTTCCAGGGCTTCAATGACATGCTTCTGGTTGGGATCGGACATCACGGGGTTCTCGCCCATGATGTACATTGCCTTCATATCTCCGGAATGTGCGGCATTCATCATTTCGACAAGGGTCAGCCCGGGTTTTGTTGACAGGTCTGTCACCGACCATAATTCCTCGAACTTTTTCTTATTGTCTTCATTTGCCACCGGCTGGTAGGCAGGATACGAGGCAGGCAGAGCACCCATATCGCATGCGCCCTGAACATTGTTCTGACCGCGAAGCGGGTTGACCCCGCCTCCGGCAACTCCCATATTTCCGAGGAGCATCTGGAAATTGGCGGTTGATTTAACGCCGTTCACGCCCGAAACGAACTGGGTTATACCCATGGAATAATAAAGGGCGAGCGGCTTGATCGAGGCCATCAGGCGTGCCGCGGCAACGATATCATCAGGCTTGTCGAGCCCGCAGATCTCGGCCACATACTGAGGCGTGTATTTCTCAAGTGATTTTTTGAGCTCTTCAAAACCCTCGGTCCGTGTCTCAACAAAGGTCTTGTCATAAAGGCCTTCCTTAACTATGACATGCATGAACCCGTTAAGGATCGCGATGTTCGTCCCCGGCCTGATGGGGAAATAATAATCGGCAAATTTAGCAAGCTCAATGCGGCGCGGGTCGACAACGACCAGTTTCTTCTTGTTATTCTGGACCTCACTTTTGATCATCGACCCGATAACGGGATGGTTCTCGGTCGTGTTCGAACCGATAACCAGGAAGCCTTCCGACTGCGGTACTTCCCGGATGGAATTTGTCATTGCGCCTGAACCGAAAACAGTCGCCAGACCGGCGACGGTCGAGCTGTGTCAGAGACGCGCGCAATGGTCTACGTTATTAGTACCGATGACCCCGCGCATGAATTTCTGCATCAGATAGTTTTCTTCGTTTGTGCATTTTGCCGACGAAAGAGCCGCTATAGCGTCGGGGCCATTCTGTTTCTTGACCGCTTTTAATTTATCGGCGACGAAATCGAGGGCTTCATCCCAGCTGACTTCGACAAATTGCCCGTCTTTTTTCATGAGGGGAGCTTTAAGCCTGTTTGGTTTCTGGAGAAAATCGAATCCGAATCTGCCTTTTATGCACAGATGCCCTTTGTTCGGGCCGTCGTCATTTCCCATGGTCTTAACAAGGAGGCCTTCTTTGTTCGTGTAGAAGTCTATCTTGCACCCGACTCCGCAGTATATGCAAATGCTTGATTCTTTCTTCAGTTCCCAGTTAAGGCCCGTGCCGAGGACCGGCTGAAATGTCAGGGCACCGGTTGGACACAACTGGACACACGCCCCGCATTTAACACAGCTTGACTCACCGATCCTTTTGTCGTCATCAGCAATAAGGTGGGTCTGGCTGCCGCGCTCTGTGAAACCCCAGACATTCTGGACCTGCACTTCCTTGCAGGCCCTGATGCACCTGCCGCACAGAATGCAGCGATTTTCGTTCCTTTTTATGGCGTTGCTCGTAACATAATCCACTTCCCGCGGGACCCGGGGGAAATCTTCGTCAGACCTTTCGACATTGTATAATTTCACATAT
>Ga0316605_10002009_pt1 | contig 11613 bp, 11 predicted proteins | sample OWC_soil_day20_n_FD_207666 | JGI IMG/M metagenome (GOLD analysis project Ga0316605, IMG submission 207666) | Wetland soil microbial communities from Old Woman Creek delta, Ohio, United States - OWC_soil_day20_noCT | ecosystem: Environmental > Terrestrial > Soil > Wetlands | place: USA: Ohio... | reverse complement strand
CGAAGGGCATGGGCAAGGGCTAAGGGGATAGGGGATAGGGGATAGGGGATAGGGGATAGGGGATAGGGGATAGGGGATAGTGTAAGAGGTGCGGCGACGGGCTGCTCGGGCGGGGCCAATTTGCGGCCACGGGGCGGCCGGCGCTCCGCGGTGAGGCGTCGGGCGCCCGCCACCGCGCCAACTTGGTGCACCGCAACGGTGCGACGGCCGCCAACCTGCGGCACTGCAAGCCTCCCTACGCGTGGCACGGTTCCTGCATTGGGGGTTCGCGACCGCCCGCAGGACCCACAGGGAGACCGCCCGATGAAGCTGATCACCGCCATCATCAAGCCGTTCAAGGTGGATGACGTGCGGCAGGCGATCGCCGACATCGGCGTGCAGGGCGTCACGGTCACCGAAGTGCAGGGCTTCGGCCGCCAGCGCGGTCACACCGAGATCTATCGCGGCGCCGAGTACCGCGTCGACTTCCTGCCGAAGACCAAGGTCGAGATCGCCGTGGACGACATCCTCGTCGAGCCGGTGATCGAGGCGATCACCAACGTCGCCCGCACCGGGAAGATTGGCGACGGGAAGATCTTCGTCACCCAGTTGTGCCAAGCCGTGCGCATCCGTACGAGCGAGACCGGTGCTGAAGCCCTGTAGGCGCGGCCACCCCCCTTTCAGTTTTTCCGTGAGCACCAGGAGACCTATCGTGATTCGTTCGAGACTCCCCGGCATCCTGCGCTACGCGCCGGCACTGCTTCCCCTCTTGGCCCCGGCCGCAGGGTTCGCCCAGGACACCCCGGTACCGGACAAGGGCGACACCGCCTGGATGATGACCTCCACGGTCCTCGTCATCCTGATGACCATCCCGGGCCTCGCGCTGTTCTACGGCGGCATGGCGCGTTCGAAGAACGTGCTCTCGCTGCTCATGCAGGTGTTCATGATCTTCTGTCTGGTCGCGCTGCTGTGGGCGATCTACGGCTACAGCCTCGCGTTCACACCGGGCAACGCCTTCATCGGCGGCTTCGACCGGCTGTTCATGCAGGGGCTCGCCACGGACTCGCTGGCGGCCACGTTCAGCAAGGGCGTGTACATCCCGGAGTACGTGTACTTCGTGTTCCAGCTCACCTTCGCCTGCATCACGCCCGCGCTGATCGTCGGCGCGTTTGCCGAGCGCGTGAAGTTCGGCGCGGTACTGCTCTTCACGGTGCTCTGGTTCACCTTCTCTTACCTGCCGATCGCGCACATGGTGTGGTTCTGGGCCGGCCCGGATGCCTACACGGACGCCGAGGCGGGCGCTGCCGCCACCGCGGCCGCGGGCTTCCTGTTCCAGAAGGGCGCACTCGACTTCGCCGGGGGCACCGTCGTCCACATCAACGCCGGCATCGCGGGCCTGGTGGGCGCGCTGATGCTCGGCAAACGCATCGGCTACCGCACGGCGGCCATGCCGCCGCACAACCTGGCGATGGTGATGATCGGCGCCTCGCTGCTGTGGGTGGGCTGGTTCGGCTTCAACGTCGGCTCCGGCCTCGAGGCCAACGGCTTCACGGGCATGGTGTTCGCCAACACCATCCTGGCCACGGCTGCCGCCGCGCTGACCTGGTCGTTCGCCGAATGGATCCACCGTGGCACACCCACCATGCTGGGCGCAGCCTCGGGTGCCGTAGCGGGCCTCGTCGCCATCACACCGGCCTGCGGCTGGGTGGGCCCGATGGGCGCGATCGCGATCGGCCTGATCGCCGGCCTCGTCTGCCTGTGGGCCGTCGCCGGCCTCAAGAACAAGCTTGGCTACGACGATTCGCTCGACGTGTTCGGCGTGCACTGCGTCGGCGGCATCATCGGCGCGCTGCTGACCGCCGTCTTCTGCTCGCCCGCACTGGGCGGCACCGGCGTCTACGACTACGTCGCCAATGCCGTGGCCGAGTACTCGATGGGCGCGCAGTTCAAGGCGCAACTGATCGGCGTGGTCGTGAGCCTGGTGTGGTCGGGCGTGGTCGCCGCGGCCGCCTTCAAGATCGTCGACCTGGTCGTCGGCCTGCGGGTCGCGGAGGATCAGGAACGCGAGGGCCTCGACACCGTGTCGCACGGCGAGCGCGCCTACAACTGACCGAGTCTGTGGAAGGCGGCCGGTTCCTGGTCCGGCCGCTTTCTCCCCCGCTTGCGGACGCTACGGCGTCCGCTTTTTTGTGTCGGACCAATGCGTTGCGGAACATGTCGCAGTTCTCGGGCCGGCGCCTGGCATGGGGCGGACTCCGCCCCTGCTCCTGCTAGACTCGGCGGCAGGCCCACGGAGACCGCGCGCATGAAAGCCTTTGTAACCGTCGCGACGCTGCTGCTCGCCACCGCTGGCGCTCAGGCGAACGAGGTGTACAAGACCACCGACTCGCAGGGACGCCCCGTCTATACCGACAAGCCACCCACCCTGCCGGCGCAGAGGCTCGACGTGAAGACCGCGGCCACCGATACGGTCGAGGCGCAGCAGCGCTACGCGGAGCAGATGCAGCGTTACTCCGAGACGGACAAGGCGCGTGCCGAAGCGGCCAACAAGACCGCGGAGGCGCAGAAGGCCAGTGAGCTCACGGCCGAGGACCTCGCCAAACGCTGCCAGGAGGCGCGTCAGCGCTACGATTCCTACATGATCGCGCGACGCCTCTACGAGCCCGGCGCATCCGAGGGCGAGCGGCGTTATCTCACCTCCGAGGAAATCGACGCGGCGCGCGCCAACGCCAAACAGTCGATGGACGAGTTCTGCCGCGGGCTGTGACGTGAGCCTCGCCGTCGGCTTCATCGGGCTCGGCGCCATGGGGCGCGGCATGGCCCGCAACCTGCACCGCGCAGGCCTGCTGCGCGGCGTCTGGAACCGCGCGCACGAGCGCGCCGTGGACCTTGCGGCGGAACTCGGCTGCACGGCCCCGGCGCGTCCCGCAGAACTTGCCGCACAGTGCGACGTGGTCGTGCTCTGTGTCTCGGCGGACACCGATGTCCTGCAGGTCGTGGATGACATGGCCCCCGCGCTGCGCCCGGGCTCGATCGTGATCGACTGCTCCACCACCGCAGCCGGCACCGCACGCGAAGCAGCGCATCGCCTCGCTGGTCGGGCGGTCGAATTCCTGGACGCGCCCGTCAGCGGCGGCGTCGAAGGAGCGCGCGAAGGCACCCTCGCCATCATGGTTGGCGGCGCAGACGCGGCGTTCGCGCGCGCGAAGCCCGTGCTCTCAGCGGTGGGACGCACGGTGACGCACTTCGGTCCGACCGGTGCGGGCCAGGCCGCGAAGGCCACGAACCAGATCATGTGCGCGGGCATCATCCAGGCGGTGGCCGAAGCCATGGCCTTCGCCAAGGCCGAGGGCCTGCCGCTCGAGGCGCTGATCGACACGCTCGGCAAGGGCGCCGGCTCGAGCTGGTACTTCGTGCACCGTGCACCCAATATGATGCGCAACGCCTACCCGCCCGGTTTCCGCGTGCGCCTGCACGAGAAGGACCTGCGCATCTGCCACGACATGGCCGCGCGCCACGGCGTGCAGCTGCCCGTGGTCGAGACGACGCTGCTGCATTACAGGACGCTCATCGAGCAGGGCCATGGCGACGACGACATCTCGACGATCTTCCGCCTGAAGGACGCGCTGTTCGCGACCGCCGCGCCGGGCGAGCGCGGCCAACACGGCCGATGAGCGAACCCCGGGCCGCACCGGCGCTCGCCGCAGACGGCCGGGGGTTCTTCCTGCCCGACTTCTGCGAGGCGCGCGCGGTGCTCGCGATCGTGCTCATTGCAGCACTGCTGGCCATCGTCCTGGCGCTCGCGCGCCAGACCGTGCACGGCGCGTTCTGGATCGACCTTGCGCGCACCTCCGCCTACCTGCTGTGGACCGGCTTGTCGTGTGCCGCCGTGCTCTGCAAGGCGCGCCCATGGCTCGCCGGGAAGCCGCTGCGGACGGCCGTACTGGGCGCGCTCGGGCTGATGGCCGGCACCGTGACCGTCGTGTCCGAACTCGTGTACTGGGCGGGCCAGGCATGGGCGGCCCGGACCGGGGCGCCCTCGCCGCTCTTCCCGCAGCAGCATTGGTCGTTCCTGCTGCCGAACGTGCTCATCACCGCCATCGTCGGGGCGCTGGCGCTCCGCTACTTCTACGTCGCGAACGAGTGGCGTCGCAGCGTCGAACTCGAGGCCCGCTCGCGCATCCGCGCCCTGCAGGCGCGCATCCGCCCGCATTTCCTGTTCAACAGCATGAACACCATCGCGTCGCTCACGCGCTCGGACCCGGCGCGCGCGGAGGAAGCGATCGAGGACCTCGCCGACCTGTTCCGAGTCACCCTGAGCGACGCCCGCGCCCAGATTTCGCTGCGCGAGGAACTCGAGGTGGCGCGCATCTACCAACGCATGGAGCAGCTGCGCCTGGGCGAGCGGCTGCAGGTGCGCTGGAAGGTGGCCGAGCTGCCGCCCGACGCCATCGTGCCGAGCCTGCTGCTGCAGCCGCTGCTGGAAAACGCCATCGGGCACGGCATCGAGCCGCTGCCCGAGGGCGGCACCGTCACGGTGGAGGGCCGTCGCGACGGCGACGCGGTGGTGATCGCCATTTCGAACCCGGTGTCGGCCACGGCAAAGGCCGTGCGCAACGGCAACCGCATGGCGCTCGACAACATCCGGCAGCGCCTCGAGCTCGCCTTCCCAGGCCGCGCGTCGGTCGCCGTGGACGACGGCGGCGAGCTGTACCGGGTCACCCTGCGCTTCCCGCTCGTGCTGGATCCGGCCCGCGCCGAACGCGGGCCGTGGTGACAGCAGGCGGCGGGCCGGCGGAGAATGCCGCCCCGCCATGAACGACCTGCCTCCAGCACCCGACGGGATTCGCGTCCTGATCGTCGACGACGAGCCGCCAGCGCGCGAGCGGCTCGGGCGCATGCTCGCCGCACTGCCTGAGGTTGCCGTCGTCGGCGAGGCCGGCACCGGCGCCGAGGCGGTCGAGGCGTCCGCCCGGCTCTCGCCAGACGTCGTGCTGCTCGACATCCGCATGCCGGGCATGGACGGGATCGAGGCCGCGCGTCACCTGAATGCGCTCGAGGACCCGCCGGCGGTCATCTTCGTGACGGCACACGATGAACACGCGCTGGCCGCCTTCGAGGCACAGGCACTCGGCTACCTGCTGAAGCCCGTGCGCCAGGAAAAGCTCGCCCGTGCCATCCAGCGCGCAGCCCGCGTGGCAGGACCGCAACTGCTCAGGGTCGCGGAACAGTCGCAGCTCGGGCGACGGCGCCAGCAGATCTGCGCGCGGCTCGGCGAACAGCTGCGCCTGATCCCGCTCGAAGACATCTATTATTTTGCGGCGGGGCAGAAGTACGTCACGGTACGGCACCGCGGCGGCAGCGACCTGATCGACGAGCCGCTGCGCGCGCTCGCCGCGGAGTTCGCGCCCGACTTCGTGCGCATCCACCGCAATTCCCTGGTGGCCGCGCGGCACGTGGGCGCCGTCGAACGCACCACCGAGGGCCAGTACCTCGTGCGGATGAAGGAATGCAATGAGGCGTTGCCGGTCAGCCGGCGCCACGCCGCGGAAGCACTGCGGCACATACGAGGCGGACACTGAGTGACCAGTCAGACGGACGACATCGGCGAAGCGACGGTCACGCTGGCCACCGACGAAAGTCGTGGCGAGCGGCCCTTCTACATGCGGCTGGGTGCGGTGCTGTTGCTCGCTGCGCTCGGCTACCTCGTGTGGCGGATCGTCATGCCGCTGTGGCAGCCGCTCGCCTGGGCGCTGCTGCTGGGCTCGCTGCTCGCGCCACTGAACGTGCGTCTCGCGGCCCGCCTCGGCGGGCGCATGCGCCTCGCCAGTTCGGTGATGCTGCTCGCCACCGTGCTGCTGTTCATCCTGCCGGTGGCCGCCGTCGCCGGAGCAGTGGCGGCACAGGCGACCCAGCTGCTCAACCGGCTGGAGCTGCACATGCCGGACGTCAGCCAGGGCCTGGCCGTGGACCTCGCGAACGTACCCTGGCTCGAGCGCCCGTTGGCGTGGATCGACGCCAACACCAGCATCTCGCTGGCGCAGCTGCAGGGCTGGATGGTGGAGGGCACGCGCCGACTGCTCGAAGCGCTGGTCTCGTCCGGCGGCTCGTTCGTGATGGGGGCGCTCGGCACGGCGGCGAGTTTCATGCTGATGCTGTTCGTGCTGTTCTTCGTGCTGCGGGACGGTGCCGCGGTGGCCCGGAAAGTCGTGCGGATGCTGCCGATCGGGGACCGCCGCCGCGCCCGCCTCTGGCAGCACCTCACCGACGTCACACGCGCCGTGTTCCTCGGCATCGGAGTCACCGCGCTCGTGCAGGGCGTGCTGGTCGGCGTCGGCTTCTGGATCGCCGGGCTGCCCTCGCCGCTGGTGTTCGGCGTCATCGCCGTGCTCGTGGCCCTGATCCCGATGGTCGGCTCGGCGCTGGTCTGGGCGCCCGGCGCACTGTTCCTGGCCGCGCGCGGGGAGTACGGCTACGCGATCTTCCTCGCCGCGTGGGGTGCGATCATCGTCGGCATGGTGGACAATTTCCTCCGTCCGATGCTGATCTCGGGGCGTGCCGAGGTGCCGACACTCGCGGTCTTCGTGGGTGTCATGGGCGGCCTCGCCGCGTTCGGCTTCATCGGCCTGTTCGTTGGCCCGATCGTGCTCGGACTGCTGGTCGCGCTGTTTCGCTACGAGAGCGAGAAGCTCGAGGCGGCGCAGGGCAGCCGCTGACTCAATACTGCCGGAGACCGCCTTGTCGAAACCGCTACGCATCGCCACCCGCCGCAGCCAGCTCGCACTCTGGCAGGCGGAGCACGTCGCCGCGCTGCTGCGCGCGGCCCATCCGCAGCTGCCGGTCGAGCTCGTACCGATGAGCACGCAGGGCGACCGCGTGCAGGACCGCGCGCTCGCCGAGGTCGGCGGCAAGGGACTGTTCGTCAAGGAACTCGAAGTCGCGCTGCAGGAAGGGCGCGCCGACATCGCCGTGCACTCCATGAAGGACGTGCCGAGCGAGCTGCCGCCGGGCTTGTGCATCACGGCCGTGCTGCAGCGCGCCAATCCGCACGACGCCTTCCTGTCGCTGCGCTACACGCGCTTCGAGGACCTGCCGGCCGGCGCGCGCGTCGGCACGTCGAGTCCGCGACGCCAGGCACAGCTGCGTCATGCACGGCCCGACCTCAAGCTCGAGCTGCTGCGCGGCAACGTGGACACGCGCCTGCGCCGTCTCGAGGAAGGCGGCCTCGATGCAATCCTGCTCGCCTGCGCGGGTCTCGAGCGCCTGGGGCTCGGCGCGCGCATCACCCAGGTGCTGGGACTCGAACTCACCTTGCCGGCCGTGGGCCAGGGCGTGATCGGCATCGAGTGCCGCGAGGACGATGCGACGAGCCGCAAGGCGCTCGCGGCACTTAACCACGAGGAATCGTTCGTGCGCCTGCGCGCCGAGCGCGCCTTCGCCCAGACGCTGGAAGGCAGCTGTCACTCGCCAATCGCAGCGCACGCCGTGCTCAACGGCGGTGCCCTCACGGTGCACGGCTTCGTCGGCTCGCCTGACGGCACCGAGGTGTATCGAGACGCCGAGCGCGGTGCTCCGGACCAGACTGAAACGCTGGGGCACCTGCTGGCCGAGCGCATGAAGGCGGCAGGCGCGGGCGCGCTGCTCGAGCGGCTGCGGCAAGAGGCGGCTGCCACGTCGTGACGCTGCCACTCACCGGCATCGTCGTCGTCGTGACGCGGCCGGCAGCCCAGGCGGCGCGATTCGCGGCGCTGGCGACCGCGGCCGGTGCGACACCCATGCTGCTGCCCACGCTCGAAATCGAGCCGATCGAGCTCGATGCAGCCGCGCGCGCACGGCTCGCCCCGGACAACTTCGACTGGACGATCTACACCAGCGCCAACGCGGTCGAATCGTCGCTGCGGCAGCTGCCGCGCGCGCGACGGACGCAGGTGGCGGCCGTAGGGCGTGCCACTGCCCGCGCACTGGAGGGTCACGGCATCGAAGTGCACGCGATCCCGCGCACGACGGCCGATTCCGAGGGCCTGCTCGAACTCGACTGTTTCGCCGACCTGCACGGTCAGCGCGTGCTGATCCTGAAGGGCCGCGGCGGCCGCACGCTGTTGCGCGAGGAACTCGCGCGGCGCGGCGCAGAGGTCGTCATTGGCGACGTGTACCTGCGCCGGCCCGCGCCCGCCCCCCCGGAGGCGCTGGACGAACTGCAGCGCGCCTGCGCGGCGGGCAGGGCCGTGGTCGCCGCGACCAGTGCCGAGGTCCTCGCCGCGCTGCTCGAACTGGCCCCCGACGCCCGCTGTCCGCAGCTGCGGGATGCGGCGCTGCTGGTGCCGGGAGAACGGGTCGCAGCAGCCGCACGCCACCTGGGCTGGCGCGGCCGGCTCGTGGTTGCACCCGGCGCCGAGGACTCCCTGATGCTGGACGCACTCAGTCATGCGATCCGCGGCGGGAGCGCCCAGGGTACAGCGTGATAGGATCGAGTGGCGCGGCCTCCGCCCGTCCACCCAAGCCGATGTCCGCCGAGATCGAATCCCTGTCCACCGACCTGAATTCACGCCGCGCGGGCCATGGCGTGAGCCCGATGCTCGTGGCACTGGTCGTGCTCGGGCTGCTGCTCGCGATCTACGCGCACTGGCGTTTCGGCCAGGTCGAGAATCGCATCGACCGGCTGCGCGCCCAAATGACGGAACTGCGCGCGGCCCAGGGCAAGCTCGACGCACGGGCGCAGACACTCGCCGCTGACCTCGAGTCCAGCCGCGCCATCTGGCGGAACGAGTTGCGCGGGCTGAGCGAGGTACCGGCCCAGATTGCGGAACTCAGCCAGAGCGTCGAGGAACTGCGCGCCCGGACCGAGTCTCCGCAGCGTGCCTGGGTGCGCGCCGAGGCGCTCTACCTGCTCGAGCTCGGTGAGCGGCGGCTGAAGCTCGAACGCGACGTGCAGACTGCGATCGCGGCCCTGGAATCCGCCGACGCACGTCTTGCCACGCTCAACGATCCCGCGGTGCGCGAGGTGCGCGCCAGGCTGGCGCTGGAAATCACGGCGCTGCGGGCCGTTCCGGTGCCCGACATCGCGGACGTGCTCGCCCGGATCGGCCGCCTCGAGGACCAGGTGCCCACACTGCCGGTCATCGGCATGCCGGTGTCGCAGGTGCAGCGGGACAAGCCTGAGCCGGAATCGCCCGGCGTGTTCGAGCGTGCCTGGCAGCGCATCAAGCAGGCCCTGGGCGACCTCGTGTCCCTGCGCCGCATCGAGCCTGCCACGGCGCGGCTCCTCACGCAGGAAGAGGAGTCGTTGCGCCGGCAGCACCTGGAACTGCTCCTGTTCGGCGCGCGGGTTGCCGCCATGCGGCCGGATGGGGCCGCGTATGCCGAGTCACTGCGCGCCGCCGGCGTCTGGCTGCGGCAGTATTTCGATCCTGCGACTCCGGCAGTGGAAGCAGCGCTCGGCGAACTGGCGACCCTGGAAGGCACCATCATCGAGCCGCCGCTGCCCGAGGTCGGCGATGCCAGGCGCCTCCTGCAGGGCGTGATCCGCGGCAGCACCCCCGCATCATGAAAGGCGCGGCGATCGTTGCGCTGGTCCTGGTCGTCGGTGGCCTGCTGGCACACCTGCTGCTCGCCGATCCGGGCTACGTGGCCATCCGCCTCGGCCGCTGGCTGTTCGAGACCACCCTGCCCGTGCTGGCGCTGATGCTGGCTGCGGGTCACCTCGCCGTCGTCGCGTTGAGCCGTACGTTCGCTTCGCGACGGCGCATCGCACAGCTGCGGGCGGAGCGGCGCCGTCGCAAGGCCCGCGACGACACGCAGCGCGGCCTGGTCGAACTCGCCGCAGGCCAGTGGAAGAACGCCGAGGAACTCCTGAGCCGCGCGGCCACGGAAGCCGACTCGCCGGCGGCCAACTACCTCGTCGCCGCGCGAGCGGCGGACCTGCTCGACGCGATCGAACGGCGTGACGAATGGCTCGCACGCGCGCAGGATGAAGCTCCTGAGGCACGCGTTGCCGCGCTGATCACCCTCGCGGAGATGCAGATGCGCCGGGGGCACGACGAGGCGGCGCTGCAGACGCTGGAACAGCTCGATGCGTCGGGCGACCTCAATTCCCGCGGCCTGGAACTGATGGCGCGCCTGTGCCAGAAGCTCGGCCGCAACGAGCGGCTGCGCGAACTCGGGCCCCGCCTGCTGAGTGCCAAGGAATTGCCCGCCGATCAGGTCAATGAACTGCTCGCCCAGGTACGGCTCGCCGAAATCCGCGCAGCCGGCGACAGCGCGAACCAGTCGGCTCTGGAGAAGGCCTGGTCGGACCTGCCGCGGGCCGTGCGCAAGCTGCCGCAGTCGATCGTGACCTACGCCCGCGCAGCGATGGCCTGCCAGGACCACCCGAGCGCGGAACGCGTGCTGCGCGAACTCATCGACGCGACCGGCGACGTGGCCGCGGCCCGGCTCTATGGCGATCTCGTGCTGCCGGACCCGCTGGTGCCGCTCGACCGCGCCGAGGGCTGGCTGCGCCAGCGCCCCGACGATGCCGAGCTGCTCGCCACCTGTGCGCGGCTCTGCCTGCGCGCCGAACTCTTCGGCAAGGCGCGCAGCTATCTCGAGGCGAGCCTCGCGCGCCGGCCCAGCGCCGAGAACAGCCTGATCCTCGCCGAATTGCTCGAACAGATGGGTGACCACCAGGCCGCGACCTCCTGGCTGCGCAAGGCCGCAGCCCTCGCCGTCGGCAGACGTCCGAACCTGCCGCGCGTGCGGCTGCGCCGTTACTGAGCCGGCGTCGACGCCGCACGCCGCAGCTTGGCGAGCGTGTCGGGCGCGTAATCAAACGAGTCGAAGAAGAGCTGTGCGCGCGGCAGGCCATGGGTGAGAAAGTCACGCCGGATCGCTTCGATCATCGCGGGCGGGCCACTCGCGTACACGTCGAAGGCCGCGAGATCCGGATGATCGGCGAGCACGGCCTCGTGCACCAGGCCACGTCGGCCCGGCCACGGTTCCGCGTCCCTGTCCAGCGATCCTGACAGCACCGGGCGGTATGCAAATGCCGGACGCTCCCGCTCCACGCCCTGCAGCCAGGCATGCTCATACAGGTCGGCGACACCTCGCGCGCCCCAGTAGAGCGTGACGGGACGACGATCACCCGCCGCTATGAGTTGTCGCAGCATGGCCCGAAGCGGCGCGTAGCCCGTACCACCGCCCACCATCAGCGGCGGTCGCGGCGATTCCGTGCGCAACCAGAACTGGCCGAGCGGACCCTCGATGCGCAGCAGCGTGCCCGCGCGCATGCTGTCGAACAGCTGGCCCGTGAAGCCGCTGCTGGAGGCGCGGCGCACGTGCAGTTCGATGAGCCGCCCGTCGCCCGGGGCGCTCGCTATCGAAAAACTGCGCCGGCGCCCCTCGGAGAGCACGACATCCAGGTACTGTCCCGGCCGGTAGTTGAATTCCTCGACCGCCGGCAGACGCAGGAAGACCGCCATCACGTCGCCGGCGACGCGGTCGAGCCGCTCGATGCGGCACGGCAGGCTCTTCACCTCGACGTCGGGCGCCGGCCGCACCTCGCGCGTTTCGATCCGCAGGTCGGTGAGCGCGCGCGCCTGGCAGAGCAGCGCGAGACCTGCCCGCACCTCCTCCTCGGTGAGCCCCGGCGGGCGTTCA
>Ga0316605_10002007_pt1 | contig 11614 bp, 12 predicted proteins | sample OWC_soil_day20_n_FD_207666 | JGI IMG/M metagenome (GOLD analysis project Ga0316605, IMG submission 207666) | Wetland soil microbial communities from Old Woman Creek delta, Ohio, United States - OWC_soil_day20_noCT | ecosystem: Environmental > Terrestrial > Soil > Wetlands | place: USA: Ohio... | reverse complement strand
TTTGTCCATAGCTTCGATCAGGGTCAGCCACTCATTGAGTGTTACCGAAAGCCCTTTTGCCCGAAGCAGATAAAAAAATTGTAGAAACAATATTTCTCCTTATGTGGCTGCTACCAGCGTTTCAGCGAGTAGCCTTTTTCTTTGATTTCTGCCATCACTTCAATATCCTGATTCTTCTTTAGGAGCACGCCGATGTACGGCATCTCTGCGCGTATTTTTTCTATGGAAACGCCACTGATCATCAAGGCTTGCAACCAGTCTAAAAGCTCTGAGGTGCTTGGCTTCTTCTGAAGGTCTCTCATTTCACGAAGCTCATAAAAAGCCTCCATAGCAGCAAATAGGAGCTTCTCATCCATATCTCCGTAATGGACTTTGATAATTTCCTGCATTTTTTCCATGTCCGGGAATTCGATGTAATGAAAAATGCATCTGCGCAGGAATGCATCAGGCAATTCCTTTTCGGCATTGGATGTAATAATGACGATTGGCCGCTGTTTGGCCGTGATTGTCTCCTTGGTTTCGTTGACGTAAAACTCCATTTTGTCGAGCTCCCAGAGCAAGTCATTGGGGAATTCCAGATCTGCCTTGTCGATTTCGTCGATAAGCAACACTACCTGACGTTCAGCGGTAAACGCTTCTCCCAGTTTGCCCAGCTTGACGTAATGCTTGATGTCCGCCACATTCCCTTCGCCAAATTGGCTGTCGTAAAGTCGCTGCACCGTATCATAAAGATAAAGTCCATCCTGTGCTTTGGTGGTGGATTTCACGCTCCAAATCAGAAGTGGTTTGCCCAGGGCTTCTGCGATAGACTCCGCCAGCATGGTTTTGCCTGTGCCCGGTTCTCCTTTAATTAATAATGGTTTTTGCAGCGCAATGGATACATTCACCGCATTTTTCAGTTCTTCGGTCACCACATAGGTTTCACTGCCCCGAAAAAAATCCAACTTGTTCATCTTGATCTCCGATCTATTTTTACTTTAATATTTCACTTATATTGTCTCTCATATGGTTATAAATTTATGAAAAACGGCACCAACACCGGCACCACCGCAGATAACACCACACCGGCAACGAAAGAATATACCGCTGCGTTGGGTCCTGCCACACGGTCCACCACCGCAACGCCCACATCCATGGCAGCTCCACCCGGTAGTCCGACCGCTTCCACATAACCGATATACTTGGCTACAATTGGAATAAGGAGCAGACCGAACAATTCCCGCATCACATTGTGCAGAAACGAAATCGCGCTGATTTCTTGAGAATATTCACTGAGCAGCACTGGGGCAAAAGTATACCAGCCAAGCCCGGATCCAATGGCCATGGCTTCCTTCCCGCTGATGGGAAGAAACAACGAAGCAAGATACGTCCCTGCCAGTGTGCCCAAAATGACCGCAACCGGAATCACCGCAACCCGCCATCCAACTCGTTTGAAATTGGGAACCACAGTGCCTTCCATGCCAAGGTCAATCCCGACAAAGAACATCAATATCGTAAGTCCGCCCACAAGGAAATTGCCTGAGACAGCTATGAACGCTTCCGGAATAAATGCATACCCGGCAAACATCCCGCAAATCGCAGCAACTATAATCATCTTAGTCAACCTTGCGCACCCCCTTGCTGTCAAGTCCCATCAGGTGCCGTGCGATATATACAAAGACCAGACTGCCCGCCAAGGCAAACACCACCGTCACAAAGGCCATAAATCCAATGGATCCCATACTGCGAAGCACTTCCTCATTGGCTCCAATCCGGCTGGCCATGACAAAGATAAGCACCGTCACAGCGGCCCCCTGAAACCTGCCAACCCATTTGGACTTCTTTTTGCCTTGCTTTCGGAAAGTGGATCCTATGAAGTATCCAATCAACGTAATTCCGAAATAATATGCTACATATTCCATACATCCTCCGTCAACATTGCGCCACCCAAAGGCCTGCGCACGAAAGACAGTATATCAATTTTGCCCCAATTTTTCAAGGAAAAGCAAACACTTCCTCCCATTCCGCTTAAAACTTTTCTTTTGATTTCCTCCATCTTGATGTTGCATTTCGTCCCATCTTGTTGTAAAATAAGTTCCGTTGACAGTGACGAGATTGACACCTACGGGCGTCTACTATATGTCGGTGCTGTCAATCACTGAGGGGCGCTAGCTCAATGGATAGAGTCGCAGACTTCGAATCTGTCGGTTGGGAGTTCGAGTCTCTCGCGCCTCACCAAAAGGACCTTTAACGTATAACACGGTAAAGGTCTTTTTTATGCATGCACGACGAGAACTCGAACTGAAGAATAGCCGAATCAACTGCCTCGAGATACGTCCTGCCCGTCATAATCGAAGGAGCAGATGCAAAGTCTCGCGCGTTGGACACATTAAATTAAACCTCATAAAAGGCCTCTCGATTTATCTCGAGAGGCCTTTTATTTAGAACTATTCTATTCCCATTAGTACCGCATTGGAATCAAATCAATATACTCCTGAAGCGGCGCATCCCTAAGACAGGCCTCAATAATCTTCTGACCCAAGGGATTCAGCTCCGGTGTATTGAACTTCTCAAGCTCCTGCTTAAAGAAATCCACCAGCATCTTCGCTCCGGCATCATACCCTTCCAGACCCAACTCCGACTGGGTCTCAGGCTGCAAAAACGCCTTCCGGATATACTGTCCATCCACCTTCATACTTTCCAAACCGTATCCAAGCAGAGGACATCTGGAAGCCACCAAATGCTCCGGCTTGAACTTCGCACTTCCGCGTCTGGCAATATATTCCCTGGAAATCCATTGCGGCATAAACGATACCTGATACGCCCCAATATGCTGATTGGGAATCAATACATATCGGGTGCTTGGGGATGCTAGAATCTGATCCAGCAGCAAGTTGGCTTGATTCACCATTTTGCCTGTGGCAAAAGGCCAATAAGAACCTACCCCTTCGCTGACCATCGAGCCGGTATCAATGATACTTGGGTTCTTGTCCCCTCTTGGGGCCACCAGTCTCCATAGCCATGCCAACGCAGGCGGTATGATCTGAAGCATGCCTAAGACCCCATAGTTTGGAATCTCAGCAGTACTAAGCGGTGCTCTAATGCCGAAGCTTCGGACATCCACTTCCACCGGCTCATTGACCACATTTGGAATCATTTTGCGGGGCAAAATCACCCGTGGATTGGGGCAAGGAGTTCCGTCCGAATCCAACGTATGCTCCCAGATTAAGCAAGTCGCTTTGGGAACCGCCTGGATGTTCATAAACAGAAGTGGCTGAGCAGGCTGCGTGCATATTTTTTCGTAAGTTGGCTCAATCCCGTATTCATTGATGGTATCCAATCGGATGAACCAGCCTTCTTCCGCATCCTGAACCACCAATTTTTTGCTGTCGTTTTGGATGTCGGGATGGCACAAAGCCATATCGTCCGTCACCGGTTGAAGGTCGCAGGTTTCATTGAGAATCAAATAGAATTTTTCTTTGGTCTCCGTATTTCTACCGATTACGATTCTTCCATCCGCTTCCCGGTGGATCTGTTCAATCATCTCACTTTTGCCGGCGCCGGATGCGCCTTCATGCATAATAACAATTTCATTTTCGTACGGCGTGATGACCTTTACCGTAGAGGCATGGGCAGTCACCCAGCCTTCTTCTTCACCGATGGTCAATAGCACCCCGTAAATTCCTTTTTTAGCGCTGGGGCCAGGATAAAGGTTGAAGGAAAACAGCTCATGGAGTCCCTCCAAACGGTTATGCACCACAATTTGCTTTTCTCCAAAATGAGTATGGCGGAAAGGCGGTGCCAAGTAGATGACAGCCCGAGGAGTGAAATCCCCTTTCCAATCATCAATATCCACAAAATATTGCAAATCAGCCAATGCAGTAGCAAAAAACGCCGCATTGCGAGGCGCGATAAGGATTGATGGGTATCCGTGCTCCTTGCCGCCTGACATAAAGGGCATTAAAATCAAATCCTGTTTTTTGAGCCAATCAAAAGTGTCCTCACGTATGGATTCGAACTCTCCTTCGAACATGTCGGCAAATCGTGGCTTGTCTGTTTCTTTCTGGTCGCCGATGATCATGCATTCCGGATCCCGGCGGCGCATATAGTCATCAACATAGTTGACAGCAACCCCGTTTTTGCATCGCACCACGGTAGCCTCTATCCTCATTTTGCCGTTGACTTCATAGCCTACTTCATAGGCATCATTACCGTGGCCGCCCAAAGACATGGTCACCAACTCTTCTCTTGATTTTGGGATAATGACACTGCGTGCGTTTTCAACGATATCCAAAGCGGTCGCATCTAAGTTAAATTTTTTCATGATTGGCCTCCTTGATAAGTAGGTCTAATAGAAGATTATTTTGAACCTAATTATAACAAAAATTGTAGGCTGATGTCCATCACCAACAGGTCACAAAAAGACTATGCCCTCTTCTCAATGTTAAAGGGCATAGTCTTTTGTTAATGTCTTAATTATTTGCGTCCACCTTTCGCCGGATAAATTGTAATGTCAATGTAGCTGACAGCGGCACTATTTGGGTAGTTGTTTTGCAATTCCTCACCAGTAATAATCCAGGCATTTGTATCCATCGAGCTTAGGAATGCAATATTGCCCTGTGCAGCATTTCCGTTCAAGTCCAATCCCAGCTTGTCGATGCTGAAGGTGATTCGATACTCTCCGGCTACCATGCCATAATCCCTGCAGCGAAGCACGTGCCCATATATCAGTTTCCCTCCGACATTGATTTCTCCGGAATACTTGTTCGTGTCGCTATCCGGCAGCGCATATCCTTCATAAATCGCTTTGTCAAAAATGACGGGGCCTGTCGGTACGCCATTTTCCAACTTCTGGATGGTAAGTCGTGCATTCTGCGAAAAAACGGTTGCCTGCATAGAGGGGATTATAGTACCCGTCGTGCCCCAGACTTCGTCCACACCTTGTCCTTCAACCCAACCCATCTCATAGCCAGACAAACCGGGTGACCCATTCTGGAGCATGACGTTTTCCAAGCGAATGATTGAGTTGGTATAATATTTAACGCTGGTTAGATTGTCTCCCCAGTCGAGATCTACCGGGACCGCATTCCCCTGTGTGCCTAGTGCAAATTCCGCCTGCCACAATGTAGTAGTCTTTTGCATCCATACCTTTGTATCAACCAAATCGTAAATTTTGTCTCCGGTTAGGTCAATACTGCATATCGATGCAAATTCATCTGTCATGTTTACTGTCTCAGGAAAAGCGAAACTCCTTGGAAGACCAGCGTTTGTGGAATCCATCGTGTCAGCAATCAATCCTCCCTTCAATCCGATACTTTCAGCAAATATGACTGGTACAGAGAGGTTGTTGACCCCTGTTGGTTCTTCAGGTGGCGACGGAGGTCCATTTTTGGCAAGCACACTTGATGTAGTGGCCAACAATGTGGCGAGTGATAAAACAATAGTTTTAAACAATATTTTATTCATCTTCTTTTCCTCCTTTGTGAATTTTGTGTTCCCACTTGCTGTCAAATCATAGTGAAATTCAATTTTCAAATTAGCCATTATCTTGTTGCAGTGTAATATTACTCTTTTCGTGTACCTTGGTCAAGATTAATTAACTGAATATTCTGTTTATTTATGTACAGACGTGTAGGCTCAAATAATAAAAATAGAAACCTTTGAAAAACAAGGTTTCTATTTATTGATACAAGCATCTTGCAACAAGTATTTCTGCCAAAGCACTCTTCTTCTTACAGCAGAATCTGCAAGCTGATCCCCATCACCAGCATCCCTGAAAGCAATCCGTAGATTGTCAGATGATGTTCCCCGTACTGCCTGGCCGTAGGCAGCAGTTCATCAAAAGAAATATAGATCATAATTCCTGCAATTCCTGCAAACATCAATCCCAATAAAGTATCGGTAAGATATGGTGCCAAAAACAGAAAGGCGAAAACCGCACCAAGAGGCTCTGCCGCCCCGGACAACAGCGAATATAAAAACGCCTTACGTCTGCTTCCAGTCGCACAGTATGCGGGAATCGCCACAGCAATTCCTTCCGGAATATTGTGGATCGCAACGGCAATCGCCACCGCCACCCCTAGTTGTATTTCACTGACCGCCGAAACAAAGGTTGCCATCCCTTCCGGGAAATTGTGTATGGTAATTGCGATGGCTGTCAGCACGCTGGTTTTCATCAGTTTGTGGGCACTGTGTTTGATATCGCACTTCTCAAGCTCCTCAATATTGTGGATTTCATGTGGGTTTTCGCCTTCCGGCACAAGTTTGTCAATTGCCGCAATGACAAGGATTCCAACAAAGAATGCAAAGATGGCAAGAAATCCACCCCGATCCTCTCCCATTGTCATCGCCAGATGGATTTTTGCATCTGGAAGAAGTTCCATGAAAGAAATGTATATCATGATGCCTGCCGAAAAGCCAAGGGCTATGGACAAGAATTTTTTATTTGTTGTCCGAAACAGTAGCACAAACAAACCGCCGATTCCGGTTGATAACCCAGCCAGCAAAGCTAATATTAAAGCTGGTATCCAGTTGTCAATACCCAATGAAACACCTCCAAATTGATATGAAATAAAAGTATTTGAGTTATATGGGGATTCCTATTTAATATTATTTATAGTTTACCATAAAACAAAAGAAATCTTTCACCTTTTAAACACATTTAAGGCATAATATATATAACAACTATGAAAATCAGCAATGAGGTATACACATGAGTCTTACAAGAATTTTGATCGCCGATGATGAACCGGAAATAAGAAACATACTCCGCGAGTATTTGTCTTCTTTTGGTTATGAAATCGAAGAAGCCGAAAACGGTAAAGTCGCTCTGGAAAAACTGGGTGAATCCAGCTTCGATATTTTGATTGTTGACATTATGATGCCTGTGGTTGATGGTTGGGAAGTCTGCGCCAAAGCCAAAGAAATGACCGATACCTCTATTATTGTCCTATCCGCCAAGGGTCAGGAGTATGACAAGTTAAGAGGCTTCGAACTGGGTGTGGAAGATTATATGGTGAAACCTTTCAGCCTGAAAGAGCTTCAGGCACGGATGAATGTCATCCTCCGCCGCCGGGAATCTACCAAAGAGACCGTCCAGTCCAGCACCTACGAATTATCCCATTTGGTTGTGGACTTTTCCGGACGAAACGTCTCCATCGATGGAGAAAAAATAAAACTAACGCCCAAAGAATTCGATTTGCTTGAATTCTTGATCCATAACAAGGGCATCGCCCTCTCCCGGGATAAAATTTTGGACCGGGTTTGGGGTATTGACTATTTTGGTGAGGACCGAACCGTTGACACCCATGTCAAAATGCTAAGAGAAAGCCTGGGTCCATACCGGGACTTGATTGCAACGGTATGGGGAATCGGATACAAATTTGAGGAGTGTGACGACCATGTTGAAGATTAGTCACAAAATATGGATTGGCATGATGCTGATAGTACTGCTCCTGTCGGGCACATTATTGGTCTTTCAACATTTCTATTTGGAAAAATACTATTTGGACTCCAAAGTGGAACGGGTGAAGTCTGAGATTATTGATATTGTAAGTGAACAGAATATGGATTCCACTTCAGAAGCCTTCCCTAAGTTGGATTCCCTCGCCTACCAAATGAACATAAGCATCGAAATCGTCGACAGCAATCGGGATTCCATCTATGTGAACGAACAATCCGATGCAGCAACCGGGACTGTGCTTCAGGCTGGTTGGACACCGGATTTCTCTGTTCTAACAGCGTCTTTGACCGCGGCTCAGGGAATCGGAGCCCCAACTTCTGCCGGCAGCGGCAACGGCCAATATAGTAGTCAAGGCGGATCCGGCGGTACAGGTGATGGTTCAGGCGACGGCACCGGATCCGGCGGATCGGGTGATGGCACAGGCAGCGGAAACGAAGACGGAACCGGAACTGGCGAAGGGAATCAAAATGGCAAAGGCATTATAGAAGATGGCGACCAGCGAACAACATTGCTCGATCAGACTTTTGATGGAGACGATCAGGTAGAGACCACTTCTCACCCCAGCTATGGTTTTGAAGTCTTGGTATTGTCCATACTATTCAACTCCGATACAGGCGCGAAATATGTCGCATTGGCCACCATTCCTTTGGCTCCAATCAACGATATGATTGCCATTACAAGCCAATTCCTTACCTATGCTTCCCTCTTGCTGCTGCTGATTGCCGGAATTCTGGCTTACTTGATTTCAAGACAATTGACAAGACCCATCAGAAAACTGACCAAGGCCGCCGAAGAAATAGAAAAAGGAGAACTGGGAGCAAGGGTGTCGACTCATTCAAAAGATGAAATTGGCGCGCTATGCCTTTCTTTCAACAACATGGCTGACACCTTAGAGAAAACCGGAAATCTTCGTACAGAAATCGTTGAAAACGTGTCCCATGAAATGCGGACGCCGCTCTCCATCATTAAGGGTTATGCCGACCTGATCGGCGAAATGGAAACCCAAGACCCGGAGACAACCAAATCCCAGTTGGCTATCATTTCAAAAGAAGCCGACAGGATGGATTTTCTTTTGGGTGATATTCTGGATTTTGCGCAAATGCAATCCGGCATGCTGGAAATTAAAAGTGAATCCTTCGATATCGTTAGATGCGTGTCCAATGTCATCAACAGCTACCAGTCCATCCTGAAAGAAAGCAACTTGGAAATCATTTTCCAAAAGAATGCCGATGGCAGCGTCCTTGGAGATCAGAGGCGTATCGAGCAAGTACTTCATAATTTAATCAAAAACGCCATCAACTACTCCCCTGACGGCGGAAGTGTGATGGTTACCCTTGACGATGCCGACGATGCTGTGAAAATTGGTGTGCAAAACGGTGGGCCGACAATCCCCAAAGAGGAAATCGAGTTGATCTGGGATCGGTACTATCGGACCAAAGGCATTAAAAAAAGAAATATAATGGGTTCCGGATTAGGCTTATCCATTGTAAAGTCTATTCTTGAAGCGCATCAAGCTGGATTCGGTGTGGATAGTCAGGAATCAACCGGAACCACCTTTTGGTTTAATCTAAAAAAGATTTAAAAAAAAATAATTCTCACATACTTTTAACACATCTATCCATTATCCTAAAGATGACCAAAACTTAAGAAAGGAGGATAAACTAATGAAAAACAAAAAATTAATCATAACCACAATGATTATGTTGATCTTAGCCTCAACCGGAACCGCTATGGCGGCCACAGCTTCTGATGATTTGACATTGCCAACAACGGTACCTGTGGTTGAACCCGAAAGCCAGGATACGGATCAGGTTCAAACTCAAACACAGGATAGAATTCAGGATGGCACTTGCGACGGAACTTGCGATGGCACCTGTGACGGTACTTGCGATGGAGACCAGGATCAAGTTCGTGAACGGGCTTGTGACGGAACCGGCGATGGAGATCAAGTTCGTGAAAGAACTTGTGAAAGCACATGTGCTACAGTTGGTGACGGTGTTGCAGAACAGACCCAGGTTCAAACAAGAACCCAGGCCAATGGAGATGCAACCGGTGATCAAACCAGAGAATGTGCAGGCGACGGAACCGGCGAATGCAATGGTGCAGGAAACGGTAACTAATCAAATAAACAATCTTCCATCACAAATAAAGAACCCGGCAATCAGCAATATCTGATAGCCGGGATTTTTTATTCTAATTCTACAATTACTCTAATACGTTGACTCCTAAAATGGTGTACAGATGTACCAATTTGTTTGCCTGGCCACTTTGATGATCTCCACCTTCATAAAGTCGCGCTGCATTTCAGCCTCAACGTTCTTAATGAAGTTAAAGTAGTCGCCCCCTTCAAGTCTTTCAACCAGCGTTGTCAATATTGAGTGCTTTTGGTTATAGTCGTAGATGATTATTTTGTGCTTGGCTACTCTACTCATTTCGGCATACATGGCTTTGCGCTCTTTGCCTCCCATCCCATGGGCTACATAGGATGCAATGGCTAAGTCAAATGCTTTGTCCTCAAAAGGCAGTTTTTCCAGTACGTTTCCGGTCATAAAGCGAATCGGTTTATTCCCTGCTTTACGCCTGGCGATACCGAGCATCTTTTCCGCTGGATCGATGCCTGTTACATTAAGTCCGCTATCGGACATAACTGCGCAAAGCGCCCCAGTGCCACACCCAACATCAATAATTGTATCATAGCAAGACAAATCCAAAATTCCCCTTGCTGTCTCAATAACCTCAACAGAACGTTTCTTTTGCCAGTTATAAAATAATCCGTATATCGGTGCAATCATGTCAAATATGAATTCACTTTTCGTTTTTGTCATCGGGTTATCTCCCTTCAGGAAACTTAGTTTGATGCTGCAAACGAAATAATCGGTTTTTTTGTCAACGTCGCAAATGCTGCATGCCCCATCGCCACAGGAATAAGCAAGGTTCCAAATGTCATCATTGTGACCTCATAGAAGATGTTGCTCCGCTTGTCCGCTTTCCCCTTGAACCGTTTGAAGAAGGAACTCCAGGCAATTCCATATACATTCCCAATCATGATGCCGCGGATGGCGCCGAGGATTCCCTTCGCAACAGAAGGTTCATATTCCAATTGTACCCGTTCCCAGCTTTCCCGTGAAGGCATCCCCCTGCTGTCCGCATAATGCTGAGCAAAAAGCACACCGGTTAATTCATCCTTTGGAACATTATCAAACTCGCCTGAAAGCAAATTAAGAATTTCTTCGTTGCTCAAACCCGCCTCTAGTGAGACTTTTGTATGCGCATAAGAACACACACCACATCCGTTGACTTCTGTAACGGCCAACATGATTCGTTCAATATTCGGTAGATTGAGTTTATTGCCTCTCTTCGCTTGAACCATATATTTTATTGTGCGGATCCCATGGTAAAAAATCCAATAGGTTTCCCTCAATGAGTATAGTTTTTTCATCGGTTTTGTTGTCACAGTATTCCTCTTAATCAAATTGATGTTTATTCAAACTTGTTGAATTATTTGATTTATATACCCATGTCTGAATAAACAACTCATACCTATTATACATATTATGGGTAGCTGAAGCATAGCCAGGATTTTCATCATCTCTTTTATTTACTAATCAAAACCAACCCAACACAGCAAAGGCCAATACCTACAAACTGCTGCAGATTAATGGTTTCTTTATAAAACAACAACCCCACGACAATCAACGCCAGTGCCAACGCGATATTTGAAACCAGCGACCCCACACTAATGTTCCACCCTGCTTTATACATATAAATACTGCCAAACTCCAACCCCACAATGGCCAGTCCCATCATCACCGCTGTCCAGTTGAGATGGCCATACTCCGTTGCAAGATTCTTGACTGGGCTTGTGATGAAATATAACGCCAGGACCAGAGCGGCACTGCACAAGTATGTGACACCAAGGGATGCCAGTGGGTTGATGGTTTCAGGTATAGATTTCGCCGTTATGTGATACATCACATTGGATGCCACAATCAGCATAATTGGCCAATAATAACTCACTTTTCATTTCCTCCTGCACTTGACTAAATAAAAGTTGCCACCAATGAATTAGTGGCAACTTCAAACTTTCGTTCTAGCTTCTCACAGATAGATTCTATCTTATAACCCAACTTGTTTCAAGCAAATATTCATTTATCCGATTCGTCGAAATCCGGG
>Ga0316605_10002006_pt1 | contig 11618 bp, 12 predicted proteins | sample OWC_soil_day20_n_FD_207666 | JGI IMG/M metagenome (GOLD analysis project Ga0316605, IMG submission 207666) | Wetland soil microbial communities from Old Woman Creek delta, Ohio, United States - OWC_soil_day20_noCT | ecosystem: Environmental > Terrestrial > Soil > Wetlands | place: USA: Ohio... | reverse complement strand
ATCGGGAAAACGGTGTCCGGCAGGTTCAGGGAGTCTTTGTAATCAGCCATTTTGCGTGCTCACAGCTTGAAGAAGGCCCGGGCCGCCGCGGCATCTGCCGCGATCTGCGCCTTGAGGGCATCCAAATTGGAAAAACGTTGCTCGTTGCGTAACTTGTGCACAAAACGAACGGAAAGGTGGGCGCCATAAATGTCGCGGTTGAAATCGAACAGGTGCACTTCGAGCAGCGGCCGCGTACCGCCCAGGGTCGGACGAATACCGAGATTGGCCACGCCAGGCAGGGGCTTATCGCCCAGACCGCCGACCTCAACGGCAAACACGCCCGTCATGGGCAGCGGATTGTGCCTGATACGAATATTGGCCGTCGAAAAGCCCAGTTGCCGCCCCAGCTTGTCGCCGTGCGCCACCTTACCATCGATGACGTAAGGGCGCCCCAGAAGACGGGCCGCCTGCTCCATGTCGCCATCGGCCAGGGCCTGGCGAACGCCCGAGCTGGATACCCGCAAACCATCGACCGCAACACTGTCCATTGCTTCGACGGAAAACCCAAAACGCTGCCCAGCTGCCTGCAACTGCGCGAAATCACCGGTTCGGCCACAACCGAAGCGAAAGTCATCACCGATGCACAAATGGCGAACCTGCAACCCCCTGACCAGCACCGCTTCGATGAACTCATCGGCCGTCAGTGCGGCAAATTTTCGGTCGAAGCGGCAAACCATGGTTTGAAGCACACCGCAGCCAGCCAGCAATTCCAGTTTTTCGCGCAAGGTTGTCAGGCGCGCCGGGGCCGACTGCGGGGCAAAAAATTCGCGCGGATGCGGTTCGAAGGTCAGCACAGTCGGCGCCAACTGCAAGCCAAGCGCCCTTGCGCACAGGCGCTCGACCAAGGCGGCATGCCCCAGGTGAACGCCATCAAAATTGCCGATGGCCAACACGACAGGCTCGGGAACGGGACGCGAAAAACCGCGGAAAACGCGCATGGGCTTCTGGCAGTGGAAAACCAGTAATTATAACGGCGCACACCTAGATTCGCGATCAGGCATACCTCGCCATTTCCCTACAATATTTAACAGATGGCCAATTCGCCCTTGGTATAATCCGCGACCATCCCCAACCGGCCTCCCGCATGCTCGGACTGATCAGCCATGTTGTAAAAATTTCGGCACGGCGCGACCGCACCGAAATCAACACGGCCATGGTTGAAGCGCTGGACGACCTGTTTCACCCACACCAGCTGACTATCTACCGCTGCTATACCGGCTATCGCAAAGTCATGGTCTGCGCCTGCGCCGGAATCAGCCCGGAAGGTCACTTTTCCCGCAATGCCTATTTGCCGGAACCGGAATATTGCCACCCGATCGAGCAGGCACCACTACTCAAGCGCTGCCTCAAGGAACTCTCGATCGTTCTCGAAAACCTTGGCAACGGCTGGCAGCACCTGGTTTTTCCCATCCTCCGCCAGGACGAGCCAATTTACCTGGTGGACATTACCTTGCCGGAATACTTCCCGGCTGACCAGCGCGTCGCCCTGCTCGGGCTGATCGAATATTTCGGCAATCACATCGCCCTGCTCGACTATGGCGAGGCCGACACCCTGACCGGCATTGCCAGCCGCAAGACCTTCGACAAGCACCTATTCGAACTGCTCGGCAAGGCGGCCAGCGACGAGATTTCCCGCAGCGCCGGCGAGCATCAACGGCGGCGCGGCGGCCCCAGCCATGAAAAGCACCACTGGCTGGCCGTTTGCGACCTGGATCACTTCAAATCGATCAACGACAATTTCGGCCACATGATCGGCGACGAAGTGCTGATCATGTTGGCCCAGGTCATGCGCCAGTCCTTCCGCTTCAACGACCAGTTGTTCCGCTTCGGCGGCGAGGAGTTCGTCGCCCTGCTGCAACCGGCCACCCAGGAATCGGCACTGGCTACGCTCAACCGTTTCCGGAGCGACGTCGAACAGCAGGTATTCAGCCGCGTCGGCCATGTCACCGTCAGCATCGGTTTCAGCCGCCTGCTGCCCAACGACACGCCGACCGACGTCATCGACCGGGCCGACCTCGCCCTTTATTACGCCAAGCAGCATGGGCGCAACCGGGTGGATAACTACGAAACGCTGGTCGCCGCCGGCGAACTGGCCGACCAGTCGGTGGCCAAGGGCGAAGTCGAGCTGTTCTAGCCGAGCGCCGCCAGCTTGGCCTTCGGGCCGGGCGGATGTTTGATGAAGTACTGGCGGATACCGCGCACGATGGCTTCGGCCAGTTTCTCCTGATAGGCATCGTCATTGAGCCGACGCTCTTCTTCCGGATTGGAGATGAAGGCGGTCTCGATCAGCGCCGACGGAATGTCCGGCGCCTTCAATACGGCAAAGCTGGCCTGCTCGACATTGTTCTTGTGCAGGGTGTTGACCGAACCCAGCTCCCCCAACAGATACTTACCCAGCTTCAGGCTGTCGTTGATGGTTGCCGTCTGCGACAGGTCGAGCAGGGTACGGGCCAGGAACAAATCCTTGGCGCCAAGATTGACCCCGCCGACGAGATCGGCCTCGTTCTCGCGCTGGGCCAGCAGGCGTGCCTGGGTACTCGACGCACCACGTTCGGACAACACGAAGACCGATGAACCGCGGGCGTCGGGCTTGATCCAGGCATCGGCATGAATGGACAGGAAGAGGTCGGACTGCACCCGACGCGCCTTCTGCACACGCATGCCGAGCGGCACGAAGAAATCGGAATCGCGGGTCAGCACCGCCCGCATGTTCGGTTCGGCATCGATGCGCGCCTTAAGCCGCCTGGCCACTTCGAGCGTCACGTTTTTTTCGTAGGAGCCGCCCTTGCCGATGGCGCCGGGATCCTCGCCACCATGACCGGGATCGAGGGTAATGGTTACCAGGCGGTCGACAATCGGCTTGCCCGACTTTTTACTGGTATGCACCTCGGGCGCCTCGACTGCCTTGTCCGGCGTCTTGCGTCCCGCCGGCTCGTCCGTCTTCTTGTCGGCAATCTGGAAATCCTGATCCATCTTCAACGGCTCGACCGCGTCCTTGCGCCCTTCAAGCAAGGCCATCAACGGATCGGGCGGGTTGACCGGATAGACATCGAGCACCAGCCGATGACCATATTCGCCGACCGGCTTCAATTCGAACACCTGCGGATTGACCTTGGTCTTCAACTCCATGACCAGGCGGACAACGCCGGGCTTGAAGCGACCGGCCCGCAGCAACTTGATGTACGGGTCGTCGGTCGCCACCTTGCGGGCCAGGCTATCCAGCACGCTGTTGAACTCGACGCCCTCGATATCGACGACCAGACGATCCGGGTTTTCAACGGTGAAATGGCTGTATTTGAGCGGCGCGTCGTGTTCGAGCGTCACCCGCGTGTAGTCGGCGGCCGGCCAGATGCGCACGGCCAGCACCGACGGCAGCTTGGCTACGGCGCCGACCAGCGGCGACACCGACAGGATCAGCGAAGCGCCGGCGTAACGGAGGAGTTGTCGTCGCCCCAGGCTGAGGCGAGCGCCCTTATGCATGCCGCCCCTTCCGGTGTATCTGCCAGGGCTTCGACGACACGCCCGACACCTGCATGATGAAGGCGCAGCCGCAGGTCTGGCGCCGGAAGGCAGCCAGCAGCGCGCTCCGGCCATTCGACCAGGCAGACCGCATGCTCATTAAAGTATTCAGAAAAGCCCGCATCGAGAAACTCCTCGGGTGACTCGAAACGATAAAAATCAAAGTGATATAAGTATAAGCTCGAAATTACGTAAACTTCAACCAGAGAATAGGTCGGGCTTTTGACCGGACCGGCATAGCCAAGCGCCCGGATCAGCGCCCGCACCAGCGTCGTCTTGCCGGCACCGAGGTCGCCTTCGAGAAAAATCACCAACCCCGGTCGCAGCAGCGGGGCCAGCACACCACCCAGACGCTGGCTGGCCGTCTCGTCGGGCAATTGAAAGGTAACATCGGGGTTATGCACGATCAGGACTCCACTGTGGACTACGCGGCGCTCAAGGAAAAAATCCGCGCCGCCGGACTGGACTTGGGCTTCGCCGCCATCGGCGTGGCCCGGGCCGAACCGGGCGCCGCCGCCCAGCACCTGCGCGACTGGCTGGCTGCCGGCCGCCACGGCGACATGGATTATATGGCCCGCCATGCCGAATTGCGCGCCGAGCCGGCGCAGCTCCACCCCGGCACGCTGACGGTGGTATCGGCGGCGGTCGACTACCTGCCGCACCGGAAAATCGCCGACCAGCCGCACCAGGCGGCAATTTCCCGCTACGCCCAGGGCCGCGACTATCACAAGGTGGTACGCCAGCGGCTGCAGAAGCTGGCCGACACCATCGCCACCCTCATCGGACCGTTCGGCTATCGGGTCTTTTCCGATTCGGCGCCGGTCATGGAAGTCGAATACGCCCGCCAGGCCGGCCTCGGCTGGCGCGGCAAGCACACGCTGTTATTGTCGCAACAGGGCTCCTGGCGCTTTCTCGGGGAAATCTATACCGACCTGCCGCTGCCGCCCGACACCCCGCTCAAGGACCACTGCGGCACCTGCACAGCTTGCCTGACCGCCTGCCCGACGCAAGCCATCGTCGCCCCCTATCAGGTCGACGCCCGCCGCTGCATCTCCTACCTGACCATCGAATTGGCCGGGCCGATTCCCGAGGAATTCCGGCCATTGCTCGGCAATCGCATTTACGGCTGCGACGACTGTCAGTCGTGCTGTCCGTGGAACCGCTTCGCCCGCCTGGGCGACCCGGAATTCGCGCCGCGCCACGGACTGGACGAAACCAGCCTGTGCGAACTGTTCGCCTGGAGTGAACAACAGTTCAACGACCGGCTGGCCGGCAACCCGATCCGCCGCATCGGGCATGAACGCTGGCTGAGAAATATCGCGGTGGCACTGGGCAACGGGCCGCCTGCGGTCGACGCCAAAAATGCGCTAAAAAGCCGTGCCGACCATCCCTCGGCCCTGGTCCGCGAACACGTCGCCTGGGCCCTGGCCCGCCAGGAGGCTCAGCCGGCGCCCTGAACCACCGGCCGCGCCGGGTCGGCACACCATTCGCTCCACGACCCGGCATAGAGCTTCGAACCGGACAAGCCGGCGATTTCCATGGCCAGGATATTGTGGCAGGCGGAAACACCCGACCCGCACTGGTGCACGACCTGCTCCGGCGACGAGCCGGCCAGCACGGCCAGCCATTCGCTTCGCAACTGGGCGGCCGGCTTGAAGCGCCCGTCGGCCTGCAGGTTGTCACGGAAGAAGCGATTGACCGCGCCGGGAATATGGCCGCCGACCGGATCGATGGTTTCGTTTTCGCCGCGGAAACGATCGGCGCTGCGCGCATCGATCAGGTGCAGGCGCGAGGTTTGCAGAAAGGCCCGGACGTAATCGACATCGACCAGGATGTCCCGCAGGCGCGGCACGAAGCTAGCCGGCTGACGTGTCACCACCGCTTGGCTGAGCGCCCCCCCGACGGCCTGCCAGGCCTGCAAGCCACCATCGAGCAGGGCCACCCGCTCATGGCCGAGCCAGCGCAACAGCCACCACAGGCGGCCGGCGATCATGCCCTGAGCGTCGTCGTACACCACGACCTGGGTCTGCGGCCCGATGCCGGCCGCGCCCAAGCGGGCCGCCAGTTGCTCGGGTACTGGTAAGGGATGGCGCCCGTTGGTTCCGCTCGTCGCGCCCGACAAATCGCGATCGCAGTGCAGGAAGACGGCGCCAGGCAGGTGGCCGTCGGCATAAGCCCGTTCGCCGTAGCCGGTATCAGCCAACTGATGGCGCACATCGACAATCAGCCAAGCGGGGTCGTTGACATGGGCCTGTACGGTCGCCGCATCGACCAGCGTCGCGTAGGCCACCTTACTCCTCCAGCCAGGCCTTGGCTTCGTCGGCATTGGCGAAAACTTCGACATCGGCATTGACGAAGGTCTGCGACAGCCAGGCGCTCCAGGTCACCCACTGGCTGTCGGTAACCACGGCCACGCGTTTGAAGTCGTTGGCGTGGGCGCGCGAGAACTTGACCTCTTCCCAGGCCACGTCCAGCGTCAGGCCAGCCATCTGGCTGAGGTCGAAATAGAGATCGACCGGCCCCTCGAACTTGACCTTGAAATTGACGACCTCCTCGAATTCCTTGTAATCGGCCAGGGTGAATTCGCCGAACACGGCAACGCCGACCCGGTTGGCTTGATGGTCGATGACGATCATGATTGCTCTCCGCTGTTGTTTCAGGAGAGTTTAACGCCGTTTAGTCCTGCTCGACCGGGCTGGCGCGGGAAAAGTGCGTAGCGGCGATGCCGGACAGGATGATCAGGCCAATGGCCAGCCAGGCCGCGCCATCAAGCACCTCTCCCCAGAACAGCATGCCAAACAGGCTGGAGAAGATCACCGTACTGTAGGCCAGCGCCGCCGACATCAGCGTCTTGCCGCGGGTGTAGGCGCGAGTCATGGCCAACTGGGCAACGGTGGCGAAACAGGCGACGCCGAGCAAAAGGAGGCCGCTGCGCAGGTCGACCGCATGAATGTCGCTGAACGCCAGCCAGATCCCGGCACACACCGAGGAGACCAGCGAGAAATAGAACACCGTGCGCGTTTCCGGCTCGCCGCGGGCGCCCAACTCGCGGACACTGAAATAGGCCATGCCGGCCAGCACGCCAGAACCCAGGCCAATCAGGCCGCCGACCAGTTGCTCGGCATGCAGGGTCGGCCGCAACAGCATGACCACACCAAACAGGCCGACAGCCAGGGCGCCGAGGATGCCGGCCCGCAAGCGCATGCCGGCCAGCGCCAGGTAAATGGCCAGGAAGATGGCCGAGGTGTAGTTCAGCGTCACCGCGGTGGCCAGCGGCAACAGGGTGATGGCATAGAAATAGGCGAACAGCGCGCTGAAACCGACCAGACCGCGGCTCACCTGCCAGCGCCAGTGCGCCGTCGCCAGCGCCACGCCGCGCAGGCGAACCAGGCCGAACATCAGGAGCAGCGAGATGAAGCTGCGGTAAAAGGTAATTTCGACCGCCGAGTGCGTCTGCGCGGCAAACTTGACGCAAACCCCCATGCAGGCGAACAACAGGCTGGCGACGACCATCCACAGGGATTGCATGAGCTGACTCGAAAAACAAAGGCGCCGGATTTTAGCCCGGCGCCGAGGTGGACCGCAGCGCTTCAGCGCGCCTCGATATGCGACTGCATGATGCGCCGGTAGAACTCGTGGAAGTGCTGCATGCCGTCCTCGGTCGGACTCTGGTAGGGACCGACCTCGTTGCGTCCTTCCTTCAGCAAGGCCATCCGGCCACGATCCATGCGCTCCCCGATGTCGTCATCCTCGATGGCGGTTTCCATGTAGGCGGCGCGTTCGGCCTCGATGAATTCGCGCTCGAAATCGACGATCTCCTCGGGATAGTAGAACTCGACGACATTCATCGTCTTGTGCGGTCCCTGCGGAATCAGCGTGGACACGACCAGCACGTGCGGATACCACTCGACCATGATGTTCGGAAAATAGGTCAGCCACACCGCCCCTTGGCGCGGCGTCTCGCCCTTGCTCGCGTAGAAGTCGCGGACCGCCTTCTGCCAGCGACCATAGACCGGCGAACCTTCCTTCAGCAGCGAGGTGATGCCGACTTTCTGCACCGAATACCAGTCGCCGAACTGCCAGGTCAGGTCGTCGCAGGTGACGAAATTGCCCAGGCCGGGGTGGAAGGGCACGACGTGGTAATCCTCCAGATAGACCTCGATGAAGGTCTTCCAGTTGTAATTGCACTCGTGCATCTCGACGTGGTCAAGCTTGTAGCCGGAAAAATCGAACTCGCCAGCGACGTTCATGCCGGCAAGGTCGGCCTGCGCCGAGCGCGGCCCCTTGAACAGCAGACCGTTCCAGTTCTCCAGCTTGACCTTGTTGAGATTCAGACAGGGATTCTGCGGAAAATGCGGCGCGCCGATCAGTTGGCCACCGGCGTCGTAGGTCCAGCGGTGGATCGGGCAGACCACCGGCCCGTCGAGCTTGCCGCTGCCCTGCAGCATGATCGCCTGGCGGTGCCGGCAAATGTTCGACATTTCCCAGATACCGGCGTTGGCGCCAACCGCACCGCCGTTGAGCAGCATCTGGCCGTGGTCCTTCCACTCCAGCGAACGGTAGTTACCCGCTTCCGGCACCATCAGCTGGTGTCCGACATAGCCCGGGCCGGCATCGAAGATGAGCTTTTTCTCCAGCTCGAAAATCTGTTCATCGAAATACCAGTCCACCGGCAGTTGCGAAACTGCGGGGGCCAAACGGGACAGGGTTGCCACGTCAGACATTCCACGCTCCAGCGGGTTAAAAAGAGGCATTTTACCCTTCCCGCAATTTGACCAGAAGCCCCCGGATAGAGTATTTTCGCGTGTTTCCCGGAACCCCGTTGACATGGATCAATCCCCCATCGCCGACATGAAATTCGAGACGGCCCTCGGCGAACTCGAAGCCATCGTCGCCAGCATGGAAGGCGGCAAGCTCGAGCTCGAGGCCTCGATCGCCGCCTACCGGCGCGGCATGGAACTCATGCAGCACTGCCAGGCCCAACTGGCCGGCGCCGAAGAACAGATTCGCATCCTGGAAAACGGCGAGTTCAAGCAGGTCGACCGCAACACTCTGGAGACGCCGTGAGCGCCACCCCATTTGCCGACTGGATGGCCACCACCCAGGCCCGCGCCGAAGCCGCCCTCGCTGCCCATCTGCCGGGCAGCGACAGCATCCCGGCCCGTCTGCACGAGGCGATGCGCTACGCCACGCTGGGCGGCGGCAAACGCGTCCGGCCGCTGCTCGCCTTCGCCGCCGGCGAACTGACCGGCGCCGCGCCGGAAAAGCTCGACATCGTCGCCTGCGCCGTCGAACTGATCCACGCCTATTCGCTGGTCCATGACGACCTGCCGTGCATGGACGACGACGTCCTGCGCCGCGGCCGGCCGACCTGCCACGTCGAATACGACGAACCGACCGCCCTGCTGGTCGGTGACAGCCTGCAAACCCTGGCCTTCGAACTGCTCGCCAGCCAGCCCATCGGCGAACCGAAACAGCAACTCGAGATGATTGCCCTGCTCGCCCATGCCAGCGGTTCGCGCGGCATGGCCGGCGGCCAGGCCATCGACCTCGCCTCGGTCGGCCAGCCGCTCAACCAGCCCGAACTGGAACTGATGCACGCCCTGAAGACCGGCGCCCTGATTCGCGCCGCCGTGCTGCTCGGCGCCCTGGCCGGCAATCCGCTATCCGGTGACGAGCGAGCCAACCTCGACCGCTTCGCCAAGCGCGCCGGCCTGCTCTTTCAGGTCGTCGACGACATTCTCGACTGCACGGCCAGCACCGCCACGCTTGGCAAGACGGCCGGCAAGGACGAAGCCGCCGCCAAGCCGACCTATGTCAGCCTGCTCGGCCTCGACGCCGCCCGCACTTACGCCGACGCGTTGCGCACCGACGCACTGGCCGCCCTCGCCTGCTTTGGCGAGCGCGCCGGGCGCCTGACCCAGCTGGCCGACTTCATCTGCCACCGCCAATTCTGATGACCACCTCCCCCCTGCTCGACAGCATCGCCAGCCCGGCCGACCTGCGCCGGCTGGAACGCAAGCAACTGCCGCAACTGGCCATCGAACTGCGCGCCTTCCTGATCGACTCGGTATCGCAGACCGGCGGCCACCTGTCGTCCAATCTCGGCACGGTCGAACTGACCATCGCCCTGCACGCCGTATTCAATACCCCGGAAGATCGCCTGGTCTGGGACGTCGGCCACCAGTGCTATGCCCACAAGGTGCTGACCGGCCGCCGCCAGGGCATGAGCCGCCTGCGCATGCACGGTGGCGTTTCCGGCTTCCCGAAGCGCTGCGAAAGCGAATACGACACCTTCGGCGTCGGCCATTCGTCGACCTCAATCTCGGCCGCGCTCGGCATGGCGCTGGCCGCCAAGCACAAGGGCGAAGACCGCAAGGCCATCGCCATCATCGGTGACGGCGCCATGTCGGCCGGCATGGCCTTCGAAGCGCTGAACAACGCCGGCGTCGCCGATGCCGACATGCTGGTCATCCTGAACGACAACGAGATGTCGATCTCGCCGCCGGTCGGTGCGCTGAACAACATCCTGACCCGGCTGACCTCGAGCAAAACCTACAATGCCGCCCGCTCGGCTGGCCGCCACATGCTCGGCTTCGCCCCGCCGCTGCTCGAACTGGCCCGCCGCGCCGAGGAACACGTCAAGGGCATGATCGCGCCGGGCACGCTGTTCGAGGAATTCGGCTTCCATTATTACGGCCCGATCGACGGCCACGATCTCGATGCGCTGATTCCGACCCTGGAAAACCTGCGCGCCCTGAAGGGGCCGAAGTTCCTGCACGTCATCACCAAGAAGGGCCAAGGCTACAAACTGGCCGAGAACGACCCCATCCTCTACCACGGCGTCGGCAAGTTCGCCGCCAAGGACGGCATCCAGTCCGGCAAGGGCGGCGGCAAGCTGACCTATACCCAGGTCTTCGGCGACTGGTTGTGCGACCAGGCCAAGGCCGATTCCCGACTGGTCGCCATCACCCCGGCCATGCGCGAAGGTTCGGGCATGGTGCGCTACGCCGAGGAATACCCGGACCGCTACTTCGACGTGGGCATCGCCGAACAGCACGCCGTGACCTTCGCCGCCGGCCTGGCCTGCGAAGGCCTGAAGCCGGTGGTCGCCATCTACTCGACCTTCCTGCAAAGGGCTTACGACCAGCTAGTGCACGATGTCGCGCTACAGAATTTACCGGTCGTTTTCGCGGTTGACCGTGGCGGTCTGGTCGGCGCCGACGGCCCGACCCACCACGGCACCTTCGACCTCTCCTTCGTCACCTGCATCCCCAATATGGTGGTGATGACCCCGGCCGACGAAGCCGAATGCCGCCGCATGCTATCCACCGCCTACGGGCTGAACGGTCCGAGTCTGGTCCGCTACCCCCGCGGTGCCGGTATGGGCACCCTCCCATCGACGCAACTCGACACCTTGGCGCTCGGCAAGGGCGAAGTCCGCCGCCAGGGCAAACAGATCGCCCTGCTCGCCTTCGGCAGCCTGCTTTCGGCAGCGCTTGGCGCCGGCGACGAACTCGACGCCACGGTAGCCAACATGCGCTTCGTCAAGCCGCTCGATGTCGAACTGATAATCGAACTGGCCGGGAACCATTCACTGCTGGTCAGCATCGAAGAAAACGCCATCATCGGTGGCGCCGGTTCGGAAATCGAACGGGTTCTGGCGGAACACGGCCTGCAGGTGCCGCTGATGCGCCTCGGCCTGCCCGACCGCTTCATCGACCATGGCGAACAAGGCCAGCTGCTTGCCGAACTGGGCCTCGACCAGACCGGTATCGTGCGTGCAGTCAGGCAAAAACTCGGCGCCTCAAGCAGCGCTCAATAAACGGAAAATCATGAACAGCCCCACCCCCATCCCCGACGTCCAGAACTCCGCCGACACCCGCCACCTAGCCATCAACAAGGTCGGCATTAAGTCGATCCGCCACCCGATCATGGTCAAGGACAAGTCGGCCGGCATCCAGCACACCATCGCCGTCTTCAACATGTACGTCGGCCTGCCGCACAATTTCAAGGGCACCCACATGTCGCGCTTCGTGGAAATCCTGAACAGCCAC
>Ga0316605_10002005_pt1 | contig 11627 bp, 8 predicted proteins | sample OWC_soil_day20_n_FD_207666 | JGI IMG/M metagenome (GOLD analysis project Ga0316605, IMG submission 207666) | Wetland soil microbial communities from Old Woman Creek delta, Ohio, United States - OWC_soil_day20_noCT | ecosystem: Environmental > Terrestrial > Soil > Wetlands | place: USA: Ohio... | reverse complement strand
ATTCCATAAACTGCACCTGACACCCACCGCAGGTTCCGAATACAGGACAGGGTGGTTGTCTCCGGTAAGGTGACGGCTCGATAATACGTCTCGCAGTGGCGAGAGAGTAATCCCTCTTTTTCTCGTCCACGGAGATCTCCACAAGTTCTCCGGGGATGGCACCCCTGATGAATACAATCTTTGGATCCCTACAGATTACGTATCCCCCGTACACAGGCATTTCCGCCCTTACGATGCGTGGTGAAATCCCGTCCTGCGAAGCCACTGCTGTTTTTTCAACTTCCTGGGGGAGCGTCATTTTTTGCCAAGAAGTTTTCTTATAGTCTCTTTCAGGTCGCTCAGTTCTGCGGATTTCACGATATACGCCTCCGAGGCCCACACGGCGAAATCATCCCTATAGTCATAGGCGGTTGACATGATGATGGGCACCCGGGGTCTTTTTTCCTTCATCTGCCGCAAGAGCTTGATCCCGTCAATATCGGGCATGAGAATATCAAGGGTAACGAGATCGGGATTCTCTTTCTCGAACAGTTCCAGAGCCTCCGAACCGGTCGACGCTACCACAACCTCGTATCCTTCCTCTTCAAGCTCTTCTTTATAGAGACGTCTGATATGCTGGTCATCATCCACAATCAAAAGCTTCATCCCTCCTCCTTTCCACTTGAGAGAAAGACCTTAATGGTAGTGCCTTCCTCGATCTTGGTTTTCACTTCTATTCTCCCTTTGTGCTCTTCTATAATCCTGCGGGTAATGGCAAGACCAAGGCCCGTACCTGTAGGTTTCGTGGTGTAGAAAGGATCGAAAATAAAGGGGAGATCTTTTTCTGAGATCCCCTTTCCTGTATCCTGTATTTCCACAACCATATATCCGTTCCAGGGATAGGTGAGTATCTTGATCCTCCCGCGATTCCCTACCGCCTGTATCGCATTGTTCACTATATTCAAGAACGCCTCTCTCATCCTGTCCATATCCAGAAGAATTTCCGGGACCTCGGCAAATGCGGTCTCAAGGGTTATCCCTCTCTCTATGATTTCCGTCTCTACCAGGGAGAGAACGTCCCTGAGAAGGGTATTGATATTCACGACGGTCATAGAGAGCCGGACCTCCTTCACAAACCCGAGGATGTCCCTCAGGATGTCCTCAAGTCTCTTCACTTCCCGTGCGATGATGGTCGCATACTCTTTGAGATTCCCGTCGAGTTTATGCTCCAATCGCTGTGCGAATCCGCCGATGGATACAAGGGGATTCCTTATCTCATGGGCAACCTTTGCCGCAACCTCTCCCAGGGCAGCCATCCTCTCCGAAGTTGCCAAGCGTTCCCTGATCTGCTTGAGTTCCGAGATGTTTCTCACAATATGGACAGTCCCCAAAAACTTCCCTGAGAGGTCGAACAATGGGGAGGTTGAGGAAAGAAAGGTCTCTCCGGTGCGGGGATCTGCCACCTCCTCGATATATGCCTTTTTGTGCTCGACCGTTTTATGGTGGGGACACTCCTGCCATGGCTCGTGCATACCATGGAACACCTCATAACATTTCTTTCCTATAATCTTATCCTCACTCGTTCCTATCCTGTCGGCAACCGCTTTGTTCACGTTCCTGATAGTGTAATCCATGTCCGTAAAATATACCATGTCCGATATGGACCTGAAGATATTCTCCAGTTCAGCCTCTGCCAGGGAAACCTGTGCGAACAGCTTTGCGCCCTCAATGGCCGCCGCCATCTGATTGGAAAAGGCGGTGAGGAACCTCATGTCCTCTTCCGTAATAGTCTTCTTGTTAAAAAAGTTATCCACAAAGAGTACCCCAATTACCTTATCCCGGGAGATGAGGGGAACAACCGCATACGCCTCTGTGCCCAGTTGCTGGATGAGCACCGCATCCGAAAGGTGCTCATGTCTCGCGTCAGGGACGTTAAACAATTGCTTTTCCTTTACGGAAAGGGCAAGGACCGAATCCGCGTCCAAGGGGATCTCGATGCCCGTGCTCAGGCGGTCAAGAAACGTATCATCCTCCTGAATTCCTGCCTCGATGTCCTGCATCACCTCAGCAAGGGTCTTCTTTTCCTTGGAGAGCCTTTCCCACACTTTTCCCGCCTCTTCATAGCTGGAGGGCCCGACGCCCATGGCCCCTTTCAATACCTTCCTTTCCTCATCCACCAGAAAGAGCACTGCGCGGTTGAAGCCCAGACCATCCCCCATGGTCACTGCAGTCAAGATCATCCTCAGGAGCCTATTGAGATCCAGCGTGCTCCTCATGGCAGAGCTTATGAAAAAGAGCCTCGAGAGTTCCTGGTTACGTTTAATTAACTCCTTCTCCACCGCCTTTCTTCCGGAAATGTCCCTCGATATCCCGCTCACCCCGATAATGCTTCCTGACGCGTCCTTAATGGGAGAAAGGGTGAGACTCACTTCAATGAGTGTGCCATCCTTTTTTTGGCGGAAGGTCTCTATGTCCTTCATCACCTCCCCGTTCCTGACCCTTTCGGTGTATTTCTTCTCGGCCTCTTTCAGAAATTCAGGGATAAAAGGCATATATTCTCCCATCGCTTCTTCTTCCGTATATCCGTAAGTCCTCCCGGCACCCTGGTTCCAGGAGGTAACCACCCCGTGAAGGTCGGAAGTCACGATGGCATCCGCGGAATTTTCGATAAGACTCTCAAGGTATTCCTTTGTCTGTGTTACCTCCCGGTAAAGTGCGATCATTTCCTCCTGGTACAGAACCCTGTCCGTAATATCGAGGATAAACACCGCGCATTCCCCGACACCGCCGCGTTCATCCTTGATGGGATACGAGGTGAGTTCTGCATAGTTCAGGCCACTCATCTGGGTGATCGTGTTAATCTCTCCTGTCTCAAAGGTTACCTGTGCAACGCAATGGGGACATACGCCTTTGTTTTCATGAATCAATTCAACACAGTTTTTCCCCACAATCTCATCCACAGGTTTTCCAATCCATGTCTCCATATACCGGTTCGCGGAAAGGATCGTGTAATCTTTTCCCAAGGTTATTATCCCTCCCTGGACGCTTTCAAAAAGGACATCCAATCTCTTTTTTGCCACCAGGGCCTCTCTCTCTCTCTTCAGCTCCTGTTCGAACATCTTTGCCTTTTCGATGGCTATGGCGGAAAGCGAGGCAAACCCTTCTGCCATGGTGAGGTCATCCCCTGAAAAGGAAAGTGCTTCTCCCCTGGGCCCGATCTTATCGTAGAGGGCCCAGGTGCCGATAACCCTCTCACCCACCTTCAGCGGCACATTGAGCACGGACCGTGCAGCGAGATACGGTATCTTCCACTCAGAAGGCATCTTTGACAAATCCTCCACAAGGATAGGCCTTCCCTCGGCAGCAACCTTTCCGGGAAGTCCCTCGCCAACAGAAAGGGTCATCATGCCTTCCACCTCCTTCGACACACCAAAGGACGCCCTTACCGTCAATTTATCATCCTCAAGGAGCCGAATTACACAGCCGCTTGCGTGAAAACTCTTTGTGGCATCTTCTGCGATGTTTCTCAAAAGTGCATCGAGATCAAGGGTAGAGGTAATGGCCCTCGCAAGTTCATGCATTGCCCTCAGCTTCTGCAATTGATCCTTCGTAGAAAGATAGAGTTCAGCGTTCTCTTCACTCGTTTTCTGGAGTTCATCCACCATCTGGTCAAAGCGTTGAGCGATGATGCCGAATTCATCCTTCCTCTTCGACGCGATCCTATACCCAACTGCTCCTGAGGTGATCTTGCTTGTTGCGGTCAGGATATCATTAAAGGGAACCGCGATCATCTTCCTCATGAAAAGGACAAGCACCAGGAAGGTAAGGGAACTTGCGATAAAGAGGGCAGTAAAATAGAATTCCATCTCTCTTTCGACACGTTCGGCCTGACCAATGCGGGAGGATAACTCTTTTAATGAATTGAGATATAAGGCATCCAGTTCCGCGATGAGTGTCTCACTCCCGTTATGCAGCATGAGCACTTCACGGGAGACCACAGTGTTTCCCACAGGGTTTTCAAAGGACATGATGGCATCTGCATGACGCTTCATCTCCTCAAAGTCCCTCCCTATGCTGCTGATCACCTCCCTTTCTTTGACAAACTTATCGAGATTTCCAAAGGATTTATACACTTCGGCGAGTCGCTCATGATATTTCGCCTTTAACCTCCTGTCTCCGGTCATAACCCACCCATCGGGGATATTCAGATACATGATGATGGATGATCTCAGTCCTCTATGAAGATTGTACTCCTCGACAGATTGCCTCATCATCTCAAAGTTGCTGCTTAACCGCTCAAAGATAAGAAAGTTCACAGAAACAGAGGCTGCGACCACAAAGAGAAAGCCGATGGCAAAGACACTGAGTTTTGAGCGGAGACTCATGACATCCCTACCCTCTCTTCCTTTGTAGTGCATCGGCATAAAGAGTAATATACTCTTTCGCTGAGCGCTCCCATGAGAAATCCTGTGCCATTGCGCGGGAAATCATCTTTCTCCATCGCTGGGCATCCATGTACGCGCAGAGGGCACGTCCAAGGCAGTCCTTAAGGGACGAAGCCCTGTACTCGTCAAACAGAAATCCGGTGCCGGATCCCCTCAAGGGCTCGTAATCTGCTATGGTATCCTTAAGTCCACCCGTTCTCCTTGCCACAGGGATCGTCCCGTATCTCATGGCAATGAGCTGGCCCAGTCCACATGGCTCATATCGTGAAGGCATGAGGAAAAGGTCACTTCCCGCATACACCCGATGGGCAAATGAATCGTCATACTCTATCTTCACGAATATTCTTCCCCTATACTTCCGGGCAAGCCTCAAGATGTTGTGCTGAATTTCCTCATCGCCCTTGCCAAGGATAATCACATCTACGCCCGCAGCCATAATATCATCAGCAGCCTCAATGAAAATATCCAGTCCCTTTTGGGCCGAGAGCCTTCCTATGAACGACAGGAGCGGAACATCCCTGTCGTAAGGGGAAAAAGAACACTCCTTCATAAGCTCATTCTTGCACACCTTCTTTCCCGAAAGGTCAGTAACGCTATACGTTGCGGGGATAAAGGTGTCCTTAAAAGGGTCCCACTCATCAGTGTCTATCCCGTTAATGATTCCGTGGATTACCGATGCGCGTTTTCCCAGGAAGCCGTCCAGGCCATACCCGTATTCTGGGGTGAGGATCTCTTTTGCATAGGTGTTGCTTACCGTGGTGATAACGTCCGAAGCAAGGAGCCCTGCCTTCAAAAAGTTGACCTTTCCGTAGAACTCGATGCCCTCAGGATTAAACCATTCCGCAGGGAGGCCGGTGAGAGGAAGGTGGGACACATCGAACAACCCTTGATACCCGAGATTGTGAATGGTTATAAGGGTCGCTGTCCTGCTGAAATGCTTATTAGTAGAGTAAAGTGTTCTCAGATAGAGAGGAATGAGGCCTGTCTGCCAGTCATTGCAGTGTATCACTTCAGGATCCACGCTCAAGGCAATGCACGCCTCCAGTGCAGCCCTGGCAAAGAACGTAAATCTTGCAGCATTGTCGGGGTAGTCTCCCCCCGGTGTCCCGTAGAGATCACTCCTGTCAAAGAATTCATCGCACTCCAGGAAGTATGCGGACAGACCATGGGAAAATATCCTGCCGCTTACCCTTCGGTTCCCCATGGAGACATTCACACGGCGCCCGGTATCGGTAAGCTTATAATGCTCCCGTATCTGCCGGTAGAGGGGGAGTACAAGGGAGGGCTGAAGATTCATCCTTGTGTATTCCTTAAAGAGCGCACCAGTGACATCTGCAAGCCCTCCTGTCTTTACATAGGGACTTGCCTCTGGGGTTGCAATGAGTATCTTCATGGGAAACTTCTTGTCCTTACGCTCCTAAAGTTCAAGCCTGATACCCCATCCTGAATGCTATACCTTTGCCTCCCTCATAAAACGTGCCGCCTCCTCAGGAAGCGTGGGGTTTATATAAAAGCCCGACCCCCACTCAAATCCCGCGATGTTGGTAAGCTTCGGCATTAACTCGATATGCCAGTGATAATATTCATTTATCTCTTCAGTGAAGGGCGAGGTATGAATGATAAAATTGTAGGGTGGGGTGTCCAGTATCCTGTCCATCTGTTTGAGGACCCTCTGCAGGGCATCCGCAAGGCCTGAAAAACTCTTATTGGGCGGGGTAAACACCGACTCGTGTTTTTTGGGAAGTATCCATGTCTCGAAAGGTGCCCGGGGGGCAAAGGGTGCAATGGCGATATACCCAGAATTCTCGTAGATCACCCGTTTCCCATCCTCCATCTCCTGATTGATCACGTCGCAGAATATGCATCGTTCCTTAAATTCAAAATAGTGTCTGGAGGAGTCCACCTCTTCCTTTACGAGTTTTGGCACGATGGGGAGGGCGATGAGCTGGGAGTGCGAGTGTTCAAGTGACGCACCTGCCGCATCACCCTCATTCTTGAATATGAGCACATACTTAAAGCGTGAATCCTTCTTCAGGTCACTCAGTCTCAGATAATATGCCCAGAGCACATCCTCCACCGCCTTAAGGGACATGGATGCAAGAGAGAGTTGGTGGTCGGGTGTCTCTATAATGACTTCATGGGCACCCACTCCGTTCATCTTATCGAACATTCCCTCCCCGCTCCTGCCCAGGTCACCATAGATCTGGAGTGCGGGAAACTTGTTCGGCATCACCCGTAATGTCCAGCCGGCAGTGTTCGGCTGGGTGGAAGAGGGCCTGAAGGCCATGATCTCGGAGGGGGTCGTGTACTCGTTGCCCGGACAGAAAGGGCAGAAGCCCCCCTTTCTCCTCTGCACGGGAGGAGAAGCAAAATCGGTCGGTCTCTTTCCCCTTTCCACAGCAATGATGACCCAGCCCCCGGAAACAGGATCCTTCCTCAATTCAGGCATACACCCTCCCGTACCATACAAAAAATCTCACACGAAAACTTCACTACGTGCGTTGAATAAATGATTTCCCTTTTTGATCCTTTACTCTTGAAATTTTATTATTATATCACAATAGCTTTCAGGTGAAATAACTTTTCTCATATTATTTAAATACTTAACCTATCATGACACCCCATAATTACACCTAAATTCTGATTGCGTCCATACTTGGAATCTGCTACCATAATTTTTAGATTGAAAGTTATAGTGCCATTAATATATGAACATTCTTAAAGAACAATTGGAGAGAAGTAACAAGGATTTAGGAGTTAAACAAACCAAAATTACACCCGTACCGTGGTTAATACTTATAGGTTTACAATCAACCTTTCCCTGTTAACGTTACCTATCTAAACTCTGTTTGCACGCATCCTTTACTAGGTGAAGAAAAGAGAAGAGATATAGAAGTAGGCAAGCAGAATATTTATTATAAATAAAGAAAAAGGAGATCAGGTAAAATGAAGAAACTACAAATCAGTGAGAAGTACAAAAAGGAATTAGATGGATTGGGTACTCAGATTACATTGCTAATGGCAAAAGGTGATGGTAGAGCCTTTGAAGAAATCCTTAATGCCAAAATGGACAAACACAATAAGGCTGAACTTTTGAGGATAGAAAAGGCGGGTATGATACAACCAAGAAAGGATAGTACAGACCCGTATGAAAGATACTTGGCAAGGCGTTTAGAAGCCTACACCACTAAATAAAAAAGGGGAAAGATAAATGAAACAATAGTATATAATCTCTTAGTCATCCGGTATGAAACCCACTTTTCATCACAGACTGGTGAACAATAAGTATGAGGACCCCTGTCTCTTTGTGCGGCTGCTCCGAGAGCGGCGCGCATTCCTCTTTGACGCCGGGCACATTGACCGTTTAAGCTCCGGTGACCTGCTGAAGGTCAGCGACGTATTCGTGACCCATATGCACATTGATCATTTCGTGGGTTTTGATACCATCCTCAGGGCACTGCTTCGAAGAGAAGCCCCCTTAAAGGTATATGGGCCGAAAGACATTATAGAGTGCGTTGAAGGGAAACTCAGAGGGTATACGTGGAATCTCATAGAAGAGTACCCCTTGAAACTGGAGGTATTCAGCATTACCGACAGGGAGATTAGCCATTGCAGTTTTTATGCCGAGAATAGGTTTAAGAGAATTGACCGGGATGTCAGGGCCTTCCGAGGCATCGTCTTCCGGGAGCCTCCGTTCACTGTAAGGGCAGCTGTCCTCTCCCATGGCATTTCCTGTCTTGGATTCGCATTGGAAGAAGACTTTCATATCAACATTAATAAGGCCGCACTGCACTCAATAGGCCTCCCTGTGGGCGCATGGCTGACTGAATTAAAAAGGAAGATCCGTGATCAGGCAGGTCCCGAAACCCCTTTGACCGTACATGGAAGGGAATTCTCCTTGTCTGACCTCCTCCCTGTTGCCATGATCACCTCAGGGCAGAAGGTCTCCTATATAACCGATGTTTCTCCGGAAGAGAATAACCTCAGCAGGGCGGTTGAACTCGTGAGGGATTCGGATACCCTTTACTGTGAGGCATATTTTCTCCATGAAGATATCAAACGGGCCTTTGAGAGGCACCATCTCACTGCAAAGATCGCGGGTGGGATTGCCCGCGCGGCAAAGGTGAAAAACCTAGTACTTATGCATTTCTCTCCAAAATATATTGATCATCCTGATGCCCTTGAGACAGAGGCCATGGGGGAATACAAAACTCCTTAAGAATAAGGGCACGTGAAGCGCATCTTGGACTTCTGGTAGTAACGTGTTCCCAGGGGAGCGAATTAACACGTGGGAAGTGTGCTATTCCCTTACGATCTTCATACTGATGTCAGCTGCGGGAGCGGAATGGGTAAGAGCGCCTATGGATATGAGATCAACCCCGGTTTCTGCCACTGCCCTCACCCTGTCCATTGTGATATTTCCCGACGCCTCGGTAATCGCTTTACCCTGCGCACGCTTCACCGCCTCTTTCATATCCTCAAGAGACATGTTGTCCAGCATCACCACATCAGCACCGGCAGCCAGGGCCTCCATGAGGTCATTAAGGTTCTCCACCTCCACCTCTATCTTCAGAAGATGGTGCGCCTTGCGGGCATTGCGTACGGCGCTGGTGATGCTGCCTGCAGCTTCTATGTGATTATCTTTTATCAGTATCCCGTCGTAAAGACCGAAACGGTGATTGCTGCCCCCCCCTCCCCTCACCGCGTATTTTTCCATGAACCTCAGCCCGGGTGTCGTCTTTCTCGTATCCAAAATTGCCGCACCGGTTCCTTTCACCTCATTGACAAACGCATTGGTGAAGGTCGCGATTCCTGACAGGCGCTGGAGTACATTGAGGGCCACCCTCTCGCACGAGAGAAGTGTCCTTGTGTTCCCGTGAAGCTCGGCAATCATTTCACCCTTCTTTACCTTTCCCCCTTCATCGCAGAAAATTGTGAACTCCGTCGTCGGGCCGGCAAGAGCAAACACCTCTCTCACGAACGGCATTCCGGCAACAATAAAGCTACCCTTTGCGATCAGCAGTGCCCGAGATTCCTGCTCCTCAGGGATAAGGAGTGTCGTAGTGAGGTCGCCGTTTCCCAGGTCCTCTTCCAGGGCAAGGCGGAGTATATTGGTCACACTAAAAGGAACGTGCATCAGCGCCCGTTACCTTCTTCTGAAAAGGGAGAGAAAACCCAGCGCTCCCCCCACCACCGCGCCCAGGGCAAGGGCCGACCGCCAGTCAAGGATAGTGGTAACCTCCCCTTCCACCTTATTGGCAATGAGCATAATTGCCGAGGTGTTCTCCGCATGCACCTCAAGGGCGCCGATAACGCCCACTGCGCTCCGGTTCACCGTAGCGGAATCCCTCGCCAGCGAAAGCGCAGAGAAAGAATAGTTGAGGCCGATGGTGTTTCCCGCAGCGATAAAGCTCACGCTCTGGTTAATATCCACATTACCCCCATGGATTACGGCAGACGCACTCTGTGTCACTTCAACGCGCTCGCCATCAATGCTCAGTGCGCCCACCTGTTGCAGCTCCACGTGGCCACCTTCAACCGCCCTTATACTGCTCTGTTTGATGTTGACAAATTCCGCCTCTATAAACTCCAGGTCCTCACCCTCAATCTCTTTTGCCTTGGACTCAATCATGGTTCCCCCCCATTTCCTTTAAGCGTTGAATAGTTCCGTCGAGTCTCTCGTCCTTAAGGACGAGCTCCTGATACCTTGCCCTCTCCTTTTCCACTACCTCCTTCGGAGCCCGTTTTAAAAAGTCTTCACTCGTCAGTTTCTTGTTCAGGAAACTCAGTGACTCCACGACCTTTGTTTTCTCTTTCATCATCCTCGCGACCTCTTCCTCTATGTTCAATACTCCTTCCAGAGGAACATAGACCTCAAAGTTGGCCCTCACTCCGGTTGCGCTTCCCTTTGGTTTGTCTATATCCTTTCCTATGGTTATCTCTTTCGCCTTTGTGAGCTTCTGGATAAGGTGCAGGTTTTTCTCGAGTATTCCCCCCACTCCATCCCTGAAGGTCTTAAACAGGGCCTTCACTTCCGTACCAGGGGAGATATTCAATTCCCCTCTGATGTTCCTGATGCCCGTGATTGCTTCCATAATGTGAGACATCTCCTCTTCAGCCCGGAGGTCTCGAGGCAGGGATTCGGGATAGGGAGAGATCACGATACTTTCAGCGCTTTCAGGAAGGTATGTCCTTATGGTCTGCCATATCTCCTCGGTCACAAAGGGCATAAAGGGGTGGAGGAGTCGCAACGCATGGTCAAGAACAGAGACAAGACAGGCGAGGGTAGCAGGTTTTTCTCTTTCCCCTTCATAGAGGGCATGCTTTGACATTTCTATATACCAGTCACAGAATTCATGCCATATGAACTGATAAATGGCGCCTGATGCGTCATTAAACCGGTATTCCTTGAGCGACTCGTTGATCTCCTGAACAGCCACGGAAAGCCTGCTCAGGATCCATCTGCTGGGAAGATCCAGCGAGACACTCTCCGAGGAGAGCAAAGGCCCTCCCTCTCCCTTGATACTCTCCAGGTTCCGGGCATCCAGGTCTTTGAGGTTCATGGTGATAAACCGTGCCGCATTCCAGAGCTTGTTCACAAAATGGCGGTATCCCTCGACCCGTTCCTCGGAGAACCTGATGTCCCTTCCCTGGGCCGCGAAGGCTGCCAGGGTAAACCGGAACGCATCTGTGCCGAATTTATCCACCATAATGAGGGGATCAATGACATTCCCCTTTGATTTAGACATTTTTTCTCCTTTAGGATCCCTCACAATGGCGTGGATGTATACTTCCCTGAATGGCTCCTCACCCATGAATTTCAGCCCCATCATGATCATCCGCGCAACCCAGAAGAAGAGGATATCAAAGGCGGTGACGAGCACACTTGTGGGGTAAAAGGTAATGAGGTCACCGGTCTTGTCAGGCCAGCCCAGGGTAGAGAAGGGCCAGAGCGCGGAAGAGAACCAGGTGTCCAGCACATCCTCATCCTGCCTGAGGGCGGCATTGTTGCATCTTCTGCATGCCTTAGGGGTTTCCCTGGAAACAATCAACTCACCGCACTCATCGCAATACCATACAGGGATCCTGTGTCCCCACCATATCTGCCTGGATATACACCAGTCCTTGATATTCTCCATCCAGGCAAAATAGGTATTTTCCCAGGATGAGGGAATTATCCGTATCGTTCCTCTTCTCACCGCA
>Ga0316605_10002004_pt1 | contig 11627 bp, 11 predicted proteins | sample OWC_soil_day20_n_FD_207666 | JGI IMG/M metagenome (GOLD analysis project Ga0316605, IMG submission 207666) | Wetland soil microbial communities from Old Woman Creek delta, Ohio, United States - OWC_soil_day20_noCT | ecosystem: Environmental > Terrestrial > Soil > Wetlands | place: USA: Ohio... | reverse complement strand
CAGGTTGCCCAGGAAATACAGTGCCCCGGCCAGGCCGGCACCGAAGGCCGCGACGACGTATACCGCCAGCTTCATGCTCCGCACGTCGATGCCCTGGCTTTCGGCGGCGGTCTCGTTGTCGCGGATCGCCAGCAGCGCCAGCCCGCGCTTGCTGCGCAGGAACAGGTAGACCAGCGCGATCGCCGCCACCACGCAGGCCAGTGCCAACCAGTAGGTGGTGTTCTCGCGCGTCGCCTTGTCGATGCCGCGCAACGCGGTCAGGCTGGTGCCCGAGCCGCCGCCCACCGCCGAGAGGTTGGCAAAGCTCAGCCGGAACACCTCGGCGATGACCCAGGTGCCGATGGCGAAGTAGCCACCCTGCAATCTGAACGCGATGTAAGACACCGGCACCGCGATGGCCGCGGCGGCGATCGCGCCCAGCGGCACCGCCAGAAAGGGGTTGACGCCGCCGAAGTTGGCCAACACCAGCATCAGGTAGCCGCCGAATCCGAAGAAGGCCTGCTGGCCGATGCTGACCATGCCGCCGTAGCCGGCGAGCAGGTTCCACATCATCGCGAAGATGAAGTAGCAGGCGATCTCGACGAAGTCGCGCATCCACGACGAGCCGCTGCCTTCGGGCGCCCAGAAGGGCAGCGTCGCGGCGATCAACACCAGCAGCGCGGCGGCGGCCAGCGCCGGGCGGCTGGCGGGGTTGCTGCGAATGACCTGAACGTTGCCCATGCTCAGCCTCTGGTCTTGGGAAACAGCCCCTGCGGCCGCAGCACCAGCACCAGCAGGAAGACGATGTGGCCGACCCAGATGCCCCAGCCCGGGTCGATGCGAAAGCCGATCTGCTGCGTCACGCCGAGCAGCATCGCGCCCAGCAGCGTTCCCCAGAACGAGCCCATGCCGCCGATGATCACCGCCTCGAAGGCGAAGAGCAGCAGCAGCGGCCCGTCGGACGGCGACACCGTCGTGCGCATGCCCTGCAGCACGCCGGCCAGCGCGATCAGCACGAAGGCGATGGCCGTGGCCAGCGCGTAGACCCGGTTCGAGTTCAGCCCCATCAGCTCTGCGATCTCCTTGTCGTCGGACACGGCGCGAAAGGCGCGGCCGAGCTGCGTGCGGTTGAACAACCATTGCAGCGCCGCGGTGGCGGCCACCGCCAACCCCAGGATAAGCAGCGGCAGCACGCCGACGGCGAAGCCGCTGGGCAGCGCCAGACTGCGTGTGTTCAGGCCCGCCGTCTCGATCGAGCGCGGGTCGGCGGAGAACAACTCGAGCAGCAGGTTCTGGATGACGATGGCCAGCCCGAAGGTGACCACCAGGGAGGGCAGCGGGTCCTTGCCGAGCGTGCCGTTGAGCACCCAGCGCTGCAGTGCATAGCCGAAGCCGAAGGCCAGTGGCAACAGCAGCAGGCCGGCCAGCCAGGGCAGCAAGGCATCGGGCAGTCCCAGGGCGCCCAGCGCCGACAGGCCGGCGATGGCCGCAAAGGCGCCGAGCACGATGAAGTCGCCCTGCGCGGTGTTGGTCAGTCGCATCACGCCAAACATCAGCGACTGCCCCAGCGCGAACAGGCAGTACAGGCCGCCGAGCAGCAGCCCTTGCAGCAGTACCTGGAGCGCGGTCTCGAACATCGCCGTCAGACCCCGAAGTACGCCGCCGAGATCTCATCGCGCGTCAACTGGTCCGACGCGCCCTGCAGCGACACGCGCCCTTCCTGGAAGCAATAGATGCGCTGCGCCACGCGCATCGCCGTGGACACGTCCTGCTCGACGATGACCACCGTCATGCCCTCGGCGCAGATGGCCGGCATGGCGTCGTAGATCTCCTTGATGACGATCGGCGCCAGCCCCAGGCTCAGCTCGTCGCAAAGCAGCAGCGTCGGGTTGCTCATCAGCGCGCGGCCGATGGCTACCATCTGCTGCTGCCCGCCGGACAGCGAGGTGCCGGGCAGCGCGCGCTTTTGCTCCAGGATCGGGAACAGCTTGAACAGTCGCTGCAGGTTCCAGGGGCCGGGGCGACCGGCAAAGCCGCCCATCAACAGGTTCTCCTCGACGCTCAGGCTCGGGAACAGGCGCCGCCCCTCGGGCACCAGCGCGATGCCGCGCTTGACAATCTCGCCGGGCGGCAGGCCGCCGATGGGCTGGCCGTCGAAGCGCACCTGCTCGCGCGCGGCGCGCACCAGCCCGGTCACACTCTTCATGAAGGTGCTCTTGCCGGCGCCGTTGGCGCCGATGATGGCCACCAGCTCGCCGGCACCGAGCTCGAAGTCGATGCCGAACAGGGCCTGCGCGTCGCCGTAGAAGGCCGTCAGGCCGTGGGTGGACAAGAGGCTCACGCTTCCAACCCCATGTACACGCGCCGCACCTCGCCGTCGTTCATCACCGCCTGCGGCTCGCCCTCGGCCAGCTTCTGGCCGAAGTTGATGACGAACAGGCGGTCGGCGATCGACAGCAGCGCATGCACCACATGCTCGATCCAGATCATCGTCACGCCGCTGGCCTTGATGCGCTGCAGCTCTTCCACCAGTTGCTTGGCTTCATGCTCGGTCAGGCCGCCGGCGATCTCGTCCAGCAGCAGCAGCTTGGGGCCCGTGGCCAGCGCCCGCGCCAGCTCCAGGCGCTTGCGGTTGAGCAGCGTCAGGCCGCCCGCCGGCTTGTTGGCATGGGCCAGCAGCCCCGTCTGATCGAGCACCTCGCGCGCGCTGTCCCAGGCCTCGTGCTCGCTGAGCTGGCCACCGAAGCAGGCGGCGGTGACCAGGTTCTCGAACACCGTCATGTTCCCGAACGGCTGCGGTACCTGGTAGCTGCGGCCGATGCCGGCGCGGCAGCGCTGGTGGGGTTTCAGTGCCGTGATGTCGCGGCCTTCGTACTCCACGCGGCCGGCATCGCAGCGCACGTCGCCGCTGATCAGGTTGAACAGCGTCGTCTTGCCGGCGCCGTTGGGGCCCAGGATGCCCAGCGTCGTGCCCTCGTCCACCGCCAGCGAGATGTCGTCGGTGACCTTGAGCGCGCCGTAGGACTTGGCGACGGAATGAAGTTCGAGCAGCGGCATGGCGGCGGGGTGCAGTCTCGGCAGCGACGGGCCGTGGTCCTCAGCCCACCAGCCAGGGATAGCGCGCGCGGTCTTGACCCGCGTAGTCCGGATCGAGGTAGATGAAGCAGCGCTGAATCAGCCAGTCGCGGATCTCGAACACGTCGCACCAGCGGCCCGCGCCCCACTCGGGCAGGCCGGCGCGCCAGGCTCCGTCGCGGTGCTCACCGTGGCTGGTGCCCTCGCAGACGATCACATCGCTGCCCGAGAACACCCAGTTGAAGTGCGAGTAGTGGTGCTGAATCGATTTCAGCGTGCCGCCGACGTCGCCGAAGAGCTTGCCGATCTGGTCCTTGCCGGAGGCCAGGCCCCATTTGGGGAAGTAGACCTGCGCGTCGCCGGCGAACAAGTCGAGGATCGACCCGCCGCTGGAGGTGACGCCGCCGTTGTCGAAGGCCTTCAGATATTCGATCGCCACCGACTTGCGCTGCTCATCGGTCATGGTTTGGGTGCTCAATGCCATCCTTGTCTCCTGTGGCTACCCCGCCAGACCGCCCCGCCGGGGGTGTCGCCGCCGCGGGGCGTGGCGGCGACCGGTCATGCGGCAGCCGGAGCCTGCCTCCAGGCCCCGAACGACTCGCGCAAGCAATCAGATCAGCTTGAGCGTGCCGCCGGTGGGAATGTTCTTCGCGCCGGCGTTGTCGACGATGGTCAGCTCGACCTTGTACTTCGTGCCCTTGCCCCATTGGCCCAGCACCAGCGGCGTCTTGCTGACGTTCCTGAACGGGCCCTGGCCGCCCCACTTGACCGGACCGACGACGGTGGCCATGTTCGTGGCGGCCACGGCATCGCGCAGGTCCTTCGCGCCGATGCTCTTGCTGCGCTTCAGTGCATCAGCGGCCACCTCGAACAGCGCATGGGCAAAGCCGATCGGCTGTGTCCATTGCTTCTTGGTGCCGGTCTCGTAGGCCTCGGCCAGCGCCTTGGCGCTTTGTTTGGTGAGCGACGAGGTGAAGGGGTGCGACGGGCTCCACCAGACTTCGGTGGACAGGCCGTAGCCTAGCTCGCCCAGCGCTTCGATTGCGCCCGGGAAGAGCAGCGCCTTGCCCAGCGTGATCACCTTCGGCTGGAAGCCCTGCTGCCTGGCCTGCGTCAGGAAGGTCTTGGCATCGGGCGGGATGACGACGCCGGTGACGATCTCGACGCCATCCTTCTTGAACGCGGCGATCTGCGCGCTGAAGTCCTGCGTGCCGTTCTGGAAGCGGCCCGGGTCCACCAGCGTGAAGCCCTGCGCGGCCAGCGGCTTGGGAAAACCCAGCTCCTTGTCGCCCCAGGCGTTCCCGTCGCCGTCGTTCGGGAACAGTCCGCCCACCTTCTTGTTGGTCTTGACGCTGTTCCAGCCCGAGGTGAAGGTGGCGATCACGTCCTCCAGGCCCCAGAACAGGTGGTAGGTGTAGTTGAAGCCCTTCTCCGGGTTGCCCTTGCGGCCGAAGAACCAGGGCTGCCACGGCACCACGCTGCTGATGCAGGGCAGCTCGTTCAGCTCGCAGGCGTCGCACACCGGGTTGGCGGTCTCGGGCGTTCCCGCTGTGAGCATCAGCGCCACCTTGTCCTTCAGGATCAAGTCGTTGGCCACCTCGCCGGCGCGGTTGGGGTTGCTTTGGCTGTCCTTCAGGATGATCTGTACGTCATACTTCTTGCCGCCGATCGTCAGGCCGTCCTTGAAGGCCGTCTTCATCTGCTCGATGACCCACTTGTCGGCCTCGCCGAAGGGCGCCAGCGGGCCGGTCTGCGGCGAGACGTAGCCGATCTTCAGCGTGTCGGCGGCGAGCGCGAATCTCGACGCGCTTAGCGCGGCGGCGGCGCTGACGCCTTGCACGAAGGTTCTGCGGTTCAGGGTCATGCTCGTCTCCTTTTGGTTCGGGGAAAACTCAGCCTTGCGGTGCGGCGCCGTCGAAGGCGCGCTGCAGCAGCGCGCGCAGCGCGGCGCGTTCGAGCGGCCGGGGGTTCGGGTAGGGTGTGGTCACCGCCAGGTCGGCCGCGCGGTCCAGACCTTCGGCCGGCATGCCGATGGCCTTCAGCGAGGTGGGGGCGCCATGCCGCGCCGCGAGTTCGAACACGCCTCGGGCCGCGTCGTCGCGGCCCAAAGCACGCGCGATGCGCGCCATCGCTTCGGGCGCCTGTGCCGCGTTGTAGGCCAGCGCGTGCGGCAGGATCACGGTGTGCACGTCCGCATGCGGCAGGTTGAAACTGCCGCCGAGCGTGTGGCATAGCTTGTGGTGCAGTCCCATCGCGACCGCGCCGAGCACGGTGCCGCACAGCCAGGCGCCGTAGAGCGCATCGCCGCGTGCGTCCAGGCCGCGCGGGTCGCGCATCAGTCGCGGCAAGGCGGCGGCGCTGGCACGGATGCCTTCCTCGGCCATCAGCGCGACGATCGGGTTGCCGTCGTGGGCATACAGGCCTTCGGCAGCATGGGCGATGGCGTTCATCGCGCTGGTCACGGTCATTGCCAGCGGCAACCCGAGCGTCAGCTCGGGGTCGTAGATCACCGTGCGCGGCAGCACGCGCGCATCGCGGCCGGTCTTCTTCACACCGCCTTCGGTCATGCCCCAGATCGAGGTCATCTCGCTGCCGGCGTAGGTGGTGGGGATGGCCAGGATCGGCAGCCCCGATTCCAAGGCGATGGCCTTGCCCAGCCCCGTGGTCGAGCCGCCGCCGATGGCCACCGCGCAGTCGGCACCGAGCTGCTGCGCCACGCCGCGGGCTTCGCGCGCGGTCTCGATCGGCACGTGCATCACAGCCTTGGCGAACACTCCCGCGGAACGCGGGCCCAGCATCTCGGCGACGCGCCGCGCGCTGTCGGCCTGCTCAGGGGTGGACAGCACCAGCGCGCGGGTCGCACCGAGGCGTTCGATCTCAGGCCCGAGTTGCGCCAATGTGCCGGCGCCGAAGATCACGCGCGTCGGATGGGCGACATACACGAAGGGTGTCATCTCGGGTACCAGGGAGGGATCTGCGCGTCGATGTTGACCCACACGCTCTTCACCTGCGTGTACTCGCGCATCGCATCGAAGCCCATCTCGCGACCATAGCCACTCTGGCCGACGCCGCCGAAGGGCGAGCCCGGGTTGACGCGCTTGTAACTGTTGATCCACACCATTCCGGCGTGCAGGTCGCGCGCAAACTTGTGCGCGCGCTGCAGGTTCGAAGTCCACAGGCCGCTGCCCAGGCCGTAGTCGGTGCCGTTGGCGATGGCCAGTGCCTCGGCATCGTCCTTGAAGGTGAGCACGGTGACGAAGGGGCCGAACACTTCTTCCTGTGCCACGCGGTCGGTGTAGGCCCGGGCGCGCACGATCGTCGGCTCGACATAACAGCCGCGCGACAGCTCGGCCGCGCCGGGCGGCTTGCCGCCGGCCAGCACCTCGCCGCCTTGCTCGCGCGCCACGTCCACGTAGGCGAGCACGCGGTCGCGGTGCAGCGCACTGGTGAGCGGGCCCATCTCGGTGGACGCATCGAGCGGGTTGCCCAGACGGATCGACCTGGCCAGAGGCAGGAACTTCTCCAGAAAGGCGTCGGCGATCTTCTCGTGCAGCATCAGCCGGCTGCCGGCGATGCAGGCCTGGCCCTGGTTGTGGAAGATGGCCCAGGCGCTGCCGTTCACCGCGGCGACGAGATTGGCGTCGTCGAAGACGATGTTCGGACCCTTGCCGCCGAGCTCGAGCTGCACCTTTTTCAGGTTGCCCGCCGACGCCTGCACGATGCGTTTACCCGTGGCGGTGCTGCCGGTGAAGGCCACCTTGGCGATGCCCGCGTGCTCGGCGATGTACTGGCCAGCGACGCTGCCGAGCCCCGGCAAGATGTTCACCACGCCATTCGGCATGCCGGCCTCGGCCATCAGCTCCGCGATCTTCAGGCTGGACAGCGGCGTCACTTCGGCCGGCTTCATGACGATGGTGTTGCCGGCGGCCAGCGCCGGCGCCATCTTCCAGCTGGTGAACATCAGCGGAAAGTTCCACGGCACCACCTGGCCGACCACGCCCACCGGCTCGCGCAGCGTGTAGTTCAGGAAGCCCGCTTCGACTGGAATGGTCTCGCCCTGGAACTTGTCGGCCATGCCGCCGAAGTAGCGGTAGCAGGCGGCCGTGCGCGGCACGTCGAGCGCGCGGCTGTCCTTGATCGGATGGCCGGTGTCCAGGCTCTCCAGCCGTGCCAGCTCTTCGGCGTTGGCCTCGATCAGGTCGGCCAGCTTCAGCAGGATGCGGCCGCGGTCTGCCGCCGCCAGGCGGCTCCATGAAGGAAAGGCGCGCTGCGCCGCAGCCACCGCCAGGTCGACATCGGCCCTGCCGGCCAGCGCCACGTCGGCGATCGGCGAGTTGTCGTGCGGGTTCAGCGTGGCCAGCGTCTCGCCGCTTTGCGCGGGCACGAACTGGCCATCGATGAACAGCTGGTGGCGTATCGGCGTGCGCAGGCCCGCCGCGGCCTGTATGTCCGCGAGGTTCATGGATGACTCCTTCGCCTCAGAACTTGACCGGCACTTCGGGCGCGTCGCCCTTCTGGATCTCGTAGACCAGGTTCGGGCTGCCGTTCTCCCACACCAGCAGCATGCTGCGCTTCGGGCTGTAGCCCTGGTGGCGGCAGTACGCCGGCATAGCGGCCATGTCGCCGGCCTTCATGATGACGCGCGCCAGCGGCTTGCCGGTGGTCTTGTCGGCGCAGTCCCAGTGGATTTCGTCGGTCATCTGGAAGAACCATTCCACGCGGTCGTTGGCATGGATGATCGGCAGGATGTGCTCCTCGGTGGTCGGGCACATGAAGCTGTACTTGACGACGCTGGTGAAGCTCGGGTTCCAGGTCACCTGGCTGCGACTCAGGAAGGCGAACAGGTTGAAGGCATGCACCTCGTTCTCGAAGCCGGGTTCGGGATGCAACTCGGGCTGGTCCTGCGGCACGTCGGCGAAGGCGCGGTTGACCGGTGCACCGCGTTCGTCCGTGCGCAGGTTCAGGTCGCCCTTCAGGCCGACGCAGCGCGTGGCCAGTTCGCGGGCGCGGGTGATCCTGGCGCGGTTGTGGCCATTTTTGCGGCCATAGGGGCTGCCCGTTTCCTGCGGCGAGCTGAAGGGGTCGAAGCTCTCGTTCGTCCAGTCGTCCAGCATCTCGGCGAAGGTCGCGGCGATCTGCGCAGTCGGGAAGTTCTCCAGCCGATCGACGCCGGCGGCCTTCATCGTCGCGTTGTAGGTGCCGGCATACAGGTCCACTGTGCTGTAGTGGTTGGTGGTGCCGAGCACATGGTCAAAGTTGACACCGCCGTAGAAGAAGCCCCAGGCCACGTCGCGCATCAGTGCGCGCAGGAAGTTGCCGATGTCCAGGGTGTGGCTCAAGGGCCGGCCGTCGTGCGTCGTCCAGGTGATGTGCGCGAAATACTCGTCGCGCCTGAACTTGAAGCTGCCGAGGGCGAAATCGCGGTAGCCCAGCGTGGCGTCGGGCTGGCTGGCGATGACCTTGGCAATGTCTGCGGGTGCGTTCATGTCTTTGTCTCCAATGTCTTGATCAGGCCGTCTGGCAGATCTGGTCCCAGCGCTCGACGCTGAGGTCGCCCTTGCAGGTCTGCAGCACCAGCACCGCTGGCTTGGCGGCGCGGAACTGGTAGGCGCTGTTCTTCGGCAGCAGCGCCTGATGGCCGCGCTTGATCTTCAGCCAGCCCATCTTCTGGCCCTGGGGCTCGCCCTTCACCAGCACCGCGCCGTTGTGCTCGGCATCGGGCACGGTCTGTTCTGCACCGAGCTTGACCAGGTGGATCTCGACCTCGCCGTCCATGCACAGCGCGAACTCGTCGTGTGCGCAGGTGAACCACGGTGAATTGCCTTCGGCGAGCAGCGTCTCCAGCACGTAGATCTGGTTCTGGCCGAAGACCACCTTCTCGTAGGGCGCGGCCTGGGACGCGATCTCGAAGCAGTTGGAAAAGGCGTAGTGCTTGACGTTGTCCTCGATGATCTGCACGCCGCCTTTTTCGAAGGCGTCGAGCGAGCCGAATCGGGTCTGGTAGATCGGGGTGGCCATTTGTGTCTCCATCGGTGGCTGTGGTTTCAACCTGAGCGCAGTGTAGGAAGCCGCGTGCAATTTCTCTAGCCCTCGACATGCCACCGCATTGTTCGAGATCGGCGAACAATCATCCGGGATAACCCGCAGCGGATTGGCTGCACCTATTCGGTCAGCGCATCGCTCAGCAATCCGCGTTCGATTAGCGCGCGGTCCCAGGGCGGCGTGTCGGAGAAGCTGCCGTACAGCAACTCCAGAAACAACTTGAGCTTCAGCGCACGACGCACGCTGGTCGGGTAGAACACCGACAACCAGAAGCCGCCCAGCGGGTGCTCGGGCAGCACCAGCGTCAGCTCGCCGGCCACCACTGCATCGCTGGCCACCAGCGTGGGCAGGCAGACGATGCCGGCATGCTCTAGCGCGTACTCGCGCAGCAGGTGCACGCTGTTCGTTAGCAGCACCGGCTTGAGTTCCAGCGCCACCGGCTCTGGCGCGCCGTGGAACACCAGGCGCTCGCGCGTCGGATAGCCCGAATACCAGCCGATACGGTGGCCCAGCAGATCCTGCGGCTGGCGCGGCGTGCCGCAGCATTCCAGGTACGCCGGCGAGGCGCAAAACACGCGCCGCACCGGGAACAACTTGCGCGAGATCAGCTCCTCCGAATGCGGCGGGAAGATCTGCAGCGCACAGTCGAAACCTTCGCGCACTGGGTCGATGACGGCGTCGCTGACGATCAGGTCGAGCACGATCTGCGGGTAGCGCGCCTGGAACTCCTGCAGCAGCCGCGCCAGGTGGCCGAGCACGAAGCCGGGCAGCGCATGCACGCGCAGCCGCCCGGCCGGCGAAGCCGAGACCTCGCGCATCTGGTCCACCACCTCGTTGGTGCGGCCCACAAGATCGCTGCAGTCGCGCAGGAAGGCCTGGCCCAGCTCGCTCAGACGTACGCTGCGAGTGTTGCGGTGGAACAGCGGTGCGCCGACGAATTCCTCCAGTTGCTGGATGCGCGCGGTAACCACCGAACGCGACACGCGCAGCTGCCGCGCCGCTTGCGCGAAGCTCTTTGATTCGGCCACGCGCACGAAGGCATCAATGGCGAGGAAGCGGTCCATGGCCGGCGAGTGTAGAGCCGGGTCATCCAGTTCCCATCAGTCGATGCTGGGCGTAGTGGACGCAGTTGGCACGCCCACCGCCATGGCCCCTAGGGTAGAGGCACTGGGCGGCCGGCCGGTGCTGCGGATCCTGTAGACCGACACGAGCGCGCAGCACGCCGAATCCTAGTTTTGCCCTGACCGCATCGGAATCGCATTCGCAGATGGTCTTCCGCGCCGCGCATGGATGTTCTGGCAAACAGCGCGACTGTGGAATGCTGGCAGACGGCTTTCGGGCCGTGAAACTTGCAAAGCGACCGACCAGTTTGGGTCGCTGGCGTGCCTTCGCAAATCTGATCACACCACCCTGAACCTGCCTGTCACGGCGCAGGGCAGATCGGTGAGCTAGTTCGGCCTGAAGCACAGGCGGAACAAATTCCGCGAGACGCGTTAACTTAATGCACCTGAGGCGTGTTGACCCACAACACACGCGCTTCCTGCACGCCAGGATTGCGGTAGCTGTTGGTGAGGTGGTTCTTGAAGAAGAACGAATCGCCCGCATTCAGCACGTAGGTCGTGCCCTCGATGCTCAACTCGAGCTGGCCCTGGATCAGGTAGCCCATGGTCTCGCCCTGGTGCGTGATCGGGTCCTGCTTGGCGCCGTCCGGAGCGACGACGTGGATGTTGCCCTCGAGCAAGTTGCCGGCGCCGAAAGGGATCAGCCGCTCGTAGTGCACGCCCTGGCCCTTACGGATCGGGTCGGTAGTGGCGATCGGTCGCTGGCCGGCACGCAGCACCAGGCCCGGCGCATCGGGATTGGAGCCGAAGAACGACGGCAGGTCACGGCCCAGCGCCTCGACCAGGCGCTGCAGCATCGGCAGCGAGGGCATGACGCGCGCATTTTCGATCTTCGAGATCATGCCCTCCGTGCAACCGACCTTGGCCGCCAGCTCGCGCATCCGGATGCCCGCAAGCTGCCGCGCATGCTTCAGCCGCACGCCGACCTGCAGATCCACCGGTGCGGCGTCGCTGCGCGGCGTGGCATTGCGGGCGCTGGTCCGCGCCTTGGGACTGGCCGGCCCGCGGGCGCTGCGCACTGGCTTTGTCGGACCTTTAGGCGAGGACCGGGCAGCGGTCCTGTCGTTTGGGCTCTTCGGCATGGCAGCGATTATTGGCCGGCCGTAGCGGGTGGCGCGGTTCAGAGCGCCGGCCCGGGCCAGTTCGTGCGCGGGCACAGCCGTTCCAGCACCGACGCCAGAGCCAGCACGCCGCGGTCGTCGAGGTGGCGGCCCAGGATCTGCAGACCGATGGGCCGGCCGTCGGCCGTGAAGCCGATCGGCACAGACGCCGCCGGCAGCCCGGTCAGGTTGGCCAGGGCCGAGAAGGCAATCCAGGCGGTGGGCGCCACCGGCCGGCCGTCGATGTGCGTCGGGCCCGGCAGGTCGATGCCGAAGGCCGGCGCCGCAGTGGTAGGCGTGAGCAGGAAGT
>Ga0316605_10002003_pt1 | contig 11642 bp, 8 predicted proteins | sample OWC_soil_day20_n_FD_207666 | JGI IMG/M metagenome (GOLD analysis project Ga0316605, IMG submission 207666) | Wetland soil microbial communities from Old Woman Creek delta, Ohio, United States - OWC_soil_day20_noCT | ecosystem: Environmental > Terrestrial > Soil > Wetlands | place: USA: Ohio... | reverse complement strand
GCATGCAGATCCCTGTGCAGCACCTTGAGCTCGGCGCTCAAGCCGCCCTTGGCCGCGATGCCATCGAGCTCCTCGCGCAGATGAGCCAGTTCGTGTTCCAACAACTCGCCCGCATGCGCCTTCTCGACCATGTGGTGGTAGTAGTCCTCGTGCTTCTCGGTGCCGTAGGCCATCCGATAGGCCGTCGGCTTGGTATAGGCCCACAGCCAGGCGATCGGCCACAGCAGGCCACCGAAGACCAGCGACAGCAGGCACAGCACCTGGATCGCGTCGCGCTGCGGGTGGTGGCGCTTGTGCGCGATCTTCTCCGGCAGCACATGCACCATCCAGAACAGCACGATGCCGCCGATCGGTACGGCGACGATGATGAACCAGGCCAGCCCCATGGCCGCCGAGTCCATCATCTCGGGCGGCAGGAAGGAGGCGTGCGCACTGAAGGGCAGCACCGCGGCCGCCGACGCGGCCATGAGCCTACGCAAACTGTTCATCCGATCGATCCATTGCCGCATGTCGATGATCCTGTTGCCCATTTCGGATTGTCCACTGGAGGCGCCGCAACGTTGAACATTTTCGGACGTCGGACAATCATCTGCAGACAGTGAACCGGCGTCGGCGGCGTTGGCGGGTTACCTGGATCAAGGCAGCTGACTGCAGCGTTGCAGGCTACTCCGAACGCAGCGAGTCCACCGGGTCCAGCCGCGCCGCACGCCGTGCCGGCAGCACCCCCGCCAGCAGGCCGATGACGGCGCTGCTGGCCACCGCGAGCAGCACGTAGAGCAAGGGCGTGGACACCGGCAGGGCCGGCACGAACAGCCGGATCAGCATCGCCAGGCCGAAGCCGACGGCCACGCCGAGCAGGCTGCCCAGCACCGCCAGCACCACCGCCTCGCCCAGGAACAGCCGCAGGATGGTCTCGCGCCGGCTGCCCAGCGCCAGCAGCAGGCCGATCTCGTGCGTACGCTCGGCCACGGCGATGGTCATGATGGTGACGATGCCCACCGCCCCGACGAGCAGCGAGATGCTGCCCAGCGCAGCCACCGCCATGGTCAGGACATCGAGGATGTTGGACAGCGTGCTGAGCATCTCTTCCTGCGTGGTGACGGTGAAGTCGGCGCGGCCGTGGCGTGCCTTCAGCACGCTTTCCGCCGCGGCCGCCACCGCCTTGGACGAGGCATCCGCGCCGTAGGTCAGGTGGATCTCGGTGAGGCCGTCGCGGTTGAACAGCTCCATCGCGCGCGCCGCCGGCACGAAGGCGGTGTCGTCCAGGTCCAGCCCGAGGAACTGGCCCTTCGGCGCCAGCACGCCGATGACGCGGAAGCTCTGCCCGCCGATACGCAGCCGCTCGCCGAGCGGATTGTCCGCGCCGAAAAGCTCCTGCTTCAGCTTGGCGCCGAGCACGACGAAGCTGCGCGCTTCATCCGCGCCCTCGCCCGGCAGGAACTGCCCCACCGCCACCTGCATGTTGAACACCGGCAGTGCATCGGCCGACACGCCGTAGACGACGGTGCGGCGCAGCCGGCCGCGGGCCTGTGCCTCGGCATTGCCCCAGGACGTGGGCACCACGCCGACCACGCCCGGCACATGCTGCAGCGCCTGGGCATCCTCCAGCGTCAACGGCCGCACCGAGGTGGGTAAGCCGGTGGGTGCACCGCCGCGTGCCGCCGAGCGCCCGGGCGAGATGCCGACGACGTTGGTGCCGAATTGCGAGAACTCGCTGAGCACGAAGCGGTGGATGCCCTCGCCGATCGAGGTGAGCAGGATCACCGCGGCAATGCCCACGGCAATGCCGGCCAGCGTGAGGAAGCTGCGCGTGCGCTGCGCGCTGATCGAGCGCCAGGCGTAGGCGACGGCGTCGCTGGCGATCATCGGCGTGCCAGGGCCGTCACCGGGTCCAGCCGGGCGGCATTGCGCGCGGGCAGCACGCCGAACAGTACGCCGGTGAACAGCGCGGTGCCCAGTCCGGCCAGCACCGCCCAGTCGGGCGGATAGGCCGGGAAGGTGGGGTACAGCGCGCGGATCACGGCCGCACCGGCCAGCCCCAGCGCATAGCCGAACAGCGCGCCGGCCGCCGACAGCAGCGCCGCTTCCACCAGGAAGGCCGCCCGGATGGTGCTGCCGCTGGCGCCCAGCGCCTTCAGCAGCCCGATCTCGCTGCGCCGCTGCGCCACCGACACCAGCATCACGTTCATCACCAGGATGCCGGCCACGGCCAGGCTGATGGCGGCGATGCCGGCCACGCCCATCGTCAGCGTGCCCAGCAGCTTGTCGAAGGTGGCGAGCATCGCGTCCTGCGTGATCACGGTGACGTCCTGCTCGCCGTCGTGGCGCTGCTGGATGATCTGCGTCACCTGCTGCTTGGCGGGCTCGATGGCCTCGCGGTTGCGGGCCTCGACCAGGATGCGGAACAAGGTGTTCGTATTGAACATCGCCTGCGCCAGCGACACCGGCACGATGGCCAGTTCGTCGGTGTTCATGCCCAGCCCGCTGCCTGTCGAGGCCAGCACGCCGATGACGCGGAAGCGCCGGTCGCCCACACGCACGAACTGGCCCAGCGCCGGCTCGTTGGGGAACAACTCGGCGCGCAGCTTGGCGCCGATGACCATCACTTGCGAGCCGCGGTTCCAGTCCTCGCGCGGCAGGAACTGGCCCTGCGCCATCTTGAACTGCCGCACCTCGATGAACTCGGCAGTGGAACCGACGACCATGCCCTCGCGCAGCCGCCCGCCCACCGACAGCTCGGAAGTGCCCACCGCCAGCGGCGCCACGCGCTGAACGGCTGGCGCACGCAGCAGCGCCAGCGCGTCGTCCACCGTCAGGTCGCGCGGCGTACTGCTGACGAAACTGCCGGGATTGATGCCACCGGTCTCGGTGCGCCCGGGCAGCACGATCACCAGGTTGCTGCCGATGGCGCTGAATTCGCGCACCACGTAGCGGCGTGCACCGTCGCCCAGCGCGGTGAGCGTCACCACCGCGGCCACGCCGATGGCCATGGCCAGCATCAGCAGTGCGGTGCGCACGCGATTGCCGCGCGCCGCGCCGACGGCAAAGCCCAGCAGGTCAGCCGTGCGCATGGCCGGTCGCACCCTGGCGCTCGTCGTGGCGGATGGCGCCGTCTTCCATCAGCAACCGGCGCCGCGCACGCGCGCCGAGCGCGGCATCGTGTGTCACCACCAGCAGCGTCACGCCGCCGGCGTTGAGCTGCTCCAGCAGGCGCACCACCTCGTCGCCGGTGGCGCGGTCGAGGTTGCCGGTGGGCTCGTCGGCCAGCAGCATGGCCGGTTGCATGATGGTGGCGCGGGCGATGGCCACACGCTGGCGCTGGCCGCCGGACAGCTGGTCGGGCCGGTGTTCGGCGCGGTCGGTCAGGCCGAAGCCGTCCAGCGCCTGGCGCACGCGTTCGTCGCGTTCGCGTGAAGGCAGGCCCGCCAGCACCATCGGCAGCGCGATGTTCTCGGCCGCGGTCAGCCGCGGCACCAGGTGGAAGCTCTGGAAGACGAAGCCGATGCGCTGGCTGCGCACGCGCGCCTGCTCGTCGGGCGACAGCGTGGTGACGTCGCGGCCTTCCAGAAGGTAGTGGCCGGCGTCGGGCCTGTCCAGCAGCCCCAGCACGTTGAGCAGCGTGGACTTGCCGGAGCCCGAAGGCCCCATCACCGCGATGTACTCGCCGGCGTCGATGCGCAGGTCGATGCCGGCCAGCGCATGCACCACGCTGTCGCCGAGGTGGAACACGCGTTCGATGCCCTGCAGCTCGATCTGCGCTTCGCTCGCGCTGGCGCCCGGCGTGCCCATCGGTTCAGCGGGCGGGCGCCTCTTCGATGGCGGCGGCGCCGGCCTTGACCCCGGCCCGGTCGAGCGAGGTGACGATGCGCTCGCCGCCCTGCAGGCCCTGGGTGATCTCGGTGTGTTCCCAGTTCGCCAGGCCGGTCTTCACCGGCCGCTCGACCAGCTTGCCGTCCCCCAGCAGCAGCACCCGGCCGCCCTGCAGCAGCGCCGAGCTGGGCACGCGCAGCACGTCCTTGCGCACATCCAGGATCACCTCGATATCGGCGCTGTAGCCCACCAGCAGCCGGCCCGCCGACTTGGGGTCGTCGAAGTTGACCTCCACCTCCACCGTGCGCGCCTGCTTCTCGACCGCCGTCACGTAGGGCGCGATGCGTCGCACCTTGCCGGCGAAGGACTTGCCGGGCAGCGCGTCCAGCGTGATACGCACCGGCTGGCCGATGGCGACCTTGGGCGCGTCGACCTCGTCCATCGGCGCGGCCACGTACAGGCAGGTCTCGTCGATCAGGTCGATGGCCGGCGGCATGGCCACGCCGGGCGGCGACGGCGTCGAGTACTCGCCGACCTCGCCGACGATCTTGGCCACCGTACCGTCGAAGGGCGCGACCAGCACCGTGCGCTGGCTGGCCGTGCCGACCACGTTGATGCGCGCCTGCGCCTGCGCCACGTCGGAGCGGGCGGTGGCACAGGCGGCCACGCGCGCGTCGGCCTGCGAACGCAGCGTGTCCAGCGCGGCGTCGGAGATGAAGCCCTGCTGGAACAGCTGCTCCTGGCGCTTGAACTCGCGCTGGGCCAGGTCGGCCAGCGTGCAGGCCTCGGCCACGCGCTTGCGCGAGGTGTCCAGCTGCGCACGGGCGAAGGCCTGCTCGGCCTGCTGGTCCTCGTTCCACAGGCGCATCAGCAGCTGGCCCTTCTTGACCTTATCGCCCTCTTTCACCGCCAGCAGCTCGATGCGGCCGCCGGAGATGGTCGACAGCTTGGTGCGCTGGCAGGCTTCGACCGTGCCGGCGCGGGTGTTGGCGACCGTGGCCTCGACGGTGCCGCGACCGACCGCAGCGGTCAGCACGGTCACCGGTTTGGGCCGGCCCAGCCACCACAGCAGCGCCGCGCCCAGCACCAGCAGCAGCAGCGCCACCGCGGCGCGGCGCAGCCATTTGCGGGAGGTGGATTCGCTCATGCGCTTGCGACGTGAGACTTGGCGGCCGGTGGCCGCGGCGCCTCAAGTGGCGGCCGGCGTGCCCTGCCCGTCACCGAGGCGCTTGCGCAGACGTTCGGTGATGTCGGCGATGATGGCCAGCGTTTCCTGCTCGCCCAGCGCCACCAGCGCCTTGTCGCGCACCGAGTAATGCATCATCAGCAGTTGCCGCAGCTTGTCGAATGCGCGCTCGTTGTGGTGGCCGCACACCAGCGTGTCGTTGCGCAGTACACGCTCGATCACCCCCGGATCCAGCAGCGGCACCTGGCAGAGCTTGGCGAGCTGTCCGATCTCGAAGTCGATCGCCTCGAAGTGCTTGGTCCAGCGTTGGGTGTGGTACGCCGGTTCGTCGGACATGGCCGCATCTCCTCCGGTTGCAAGAAATCCATTCTCCACCGGCCGGCGACGCTCGCCCGCGCGCGACCCCGCCGCGCCTTGAGCAGCGTCAACCAGCGGTTCAGAGCAGCCCGTCGATCGGCAGACCGGACAGCAACGTCGCACCGAAGCGCCGGCCCCAGTCGGCCTCGGATCGCCGGTGTGGTGCACCTCGCGGCCGTCGGCGTCGCGGTCGAGCAGCGTGGCGAGCGCAGTTCGAAATTGAAGGAGCCTTGAAGGCGCCGACGAAGATGCGCACGCGGTCCACCGCGCGGCTCTTGGCATGCAGCCCGACCGCCTTGCCGGCGCCGCAGCCGGCCGGGTTCGCGGCGAGCTCGCCGGCCACGATGCGCCCGACGCGCATTGCTTCGGTCGGGCTGATGGCCGTGTTGGCCGAGCGCCCTTGCGGCGGCGGCAGGCTGGCGCAGCCGGCCGGGCACGAGAGTGAAGTGATGCATGGCTGCGGCAAGGAGGCCATCGCCGGCAACAGCGCCCCTCGCCCGCGGTCCGGGTTGCCGCGACGCGAAGGCGCGTCAGCCGATGCAGGTGCGGTTCTTGCCGGTGCGCTTGGCCTCGTACAGCGCCTCGTCGGCGCGCTCCAGCGCCGGTTCGAGTGCTTCGTCGTCGCGCAGCGCGGTGACGCCGGCCGAAAAGGTGACGAAGACTTCCTTGTTGTCGTGCATGAACAGGCTGGCGGTCAGCGAGCGCTGCAGCCGCGTCAGCACGGTCTGCGCCTCGGTGGTGTCGGTGTCGGGCAGCAGCACGACGAATTCCTCGCCGCCGAAGCGCGCCACCGTGTCCAGTGGCCGCAGCTGGTCGCGCACCTGGGCCGCCAGCCTCTGCAGCGCCACGTCGCCGGCCGCATGGCCGAGGGTGTCGTTGAGCTTCTTGAAGTTGTCGATGTCGATCAGCCCCACCGCCAGGCCGCCAGGCTTGGCATCCCCGCGGGCGCGCCGCAGCCGTGCGCGCTCGGCCTCGAAGGCCTGGGCCAGGCCGCGCCGGTTGGCGACCTGCGTCAGCGCGTCGGTGGAGACCTCGTCGGACAGGCGGCGCAGTTCGCCTTCGAGCTCGCGCACGCGCAACTGCATCGCGCCGGCCTTGGCCTGTTCGGCCTGCAAGCGGCTCTGCGTCTGGCTGACCAGCGCCTGCACTTCGGTGCTGTCGTGCAGCATCTCGCGCACCACATCGGCCAGGCTGCCCAGCGAGTCGGCCTTGGCAATGGCCTCGGCATGGCGGCCGACATTGGCCTGGAAGCGGCCGGTGTGCTCGCTGAACTCACCCAGCTCGGTGAGCATGCCCTGGATCAGTTCCTTCAGTGCATCGCGAGCCTGGTTGCGCTCGCCGCGCAGCAGCGCCTGGCGCTTGCGGGCATTGGCCAGCAGATCGCTGGCGGCGCGCACGCTGCGCACGTTCAGACCCTCGGTCAGACGCAGCTGCAGCGCCTCGCACTGGCCGCGCGCCCAGCTGTCGTCCTCGGCCAGTTCGGTCAGGCCCTGGGTCAGTTCGACGCACAACTTGCCCAGTTCGTCGAGCAGGTGCTGGCGGTGCGCCAGCATGCGGCGGGCGCGATGGCAAAGTTCGTCGGCGTGGCGCACCAGCTCGGGCGTGGCGCCGGCATCGGCCACGTGCCGCGACAGCTGAATCAGATCCTGGGCCAGTTCGGCAGCGCGCGCTTCGCCGTCCGGCAGCGCGGCACGCAGCGTACCTTCCAGGCTCTGCACCAGCGTGTTCCATTCGCGCACCGGCGGCTCGCCCGGCGCGGCAGGGGCCTGCGTGGGCGCGGACGGCGGCGCCGGCGCGACGGCCTGGACGTCCAGGCCACCGGCGCGCGTATCGACCCCCGGCTCGTCGGTCTCGGCCTCCCACGCGGCCAGCAGGTGGTGCACGCGCTCGCGCAGGCGGCGCGGGTCGTTGCGGCTGCCGCCGAGCACGCGGCCCAGGCTGTCCTTCTTGCGCGCCGCGGTCCACAGGCGGCTGCCGCGTTCCAGGCCCTGCGCCAGCCGCTGCAGCAGGTCGGACCATTCATGCGCCTGGCCGACGGTCCGGGCCGCCGACTGTTCGAGCAGCGCATCGGCGTCGTGCCAATGTCCGGCCATCAGCGCGCTCACCAGCGCCTCGCCGCCGCGGGCATCATCGCCGTGCGCGACGGCCAGCCGCTGCAGCAGCGGCCGCGCCGCCTCGGGCAGGCTTTCGTTGGCATGCCCGCCTTCGGCCAAGTAGGCGCGCGCGTAGTTCTCCGGCGTCGGTTCGATCTTCGCGAGGGCCAGCCGGCGCAGTGCGGCCTTGGCCAACTGCACCGGTGACAGCGCCGTGGCCGCCAGCTGCGATGCCCCGTGAGACATGTCCATGGTCGTCGGTCCTCGGTCAGTACGGCCGGCCGCCGGCCATGCGCGGCGTCGGGTCGCCCAGGTCAAGCTCGTCGGCCTGGCCGATCCATGGCGCACGGCGCGGCAGCACCGTCTGCTTCAGCCACAGCTCCAGATCGTCGGGCGGGATCGGTCGGCTGAACAGGAAGCCCTGCATCAGGCTGCAGCCCAGACGGTGAAGCACTTCCATCTGGCGCAGCGTCTCCACTCCTTCGCCGATGACGCGCAGGTTCAGCGACCGCGCGACGGCAATGATGGCGGTGACGATGCCCGAGCTCTGCGGCGTGACGCCCAGGTCGCGCACGAAGCTGCGGTCGATTTTGAGCTCGGCGATCGGCAGTGTCGTCAGGTAGGCCAGCGACGAGTAGCCGGTGCCGAAGTCGTCGATCGCGACCTCGACATTGATGTCCTTCAGCTGCAGCAGCGCCGGTATGACGCTCTGCAGCTCCTTCATCAGCCCGGTCTCGGTGATCTCCAACTGCACCATGCGGTGCGGGATGCCGAAGGCCATCGCGTTCTGGTGCAGCTGCTCGACCAGCTGCGTGCGCTCGAACACACGGCTGGGCAGGTTCACGGCAATCGCGTCGGTGAAGCCGAAGCTGTTCTTCCACAGCCGCGCCTGGCGCGCCGCCTCGCGCAACGCCCATTCGGACAGCGGCAGGATCAGGCCCGATTCCTCGGCCAGCGGGATGAAGTCTCCCGGCGGCACCAGCGTGCCGCCGCGCTGCCAGCGCATCAGCGCCTCGGCGCCGACCATGCGCGCCGAGCGCACGTCGACCTTGGGCTGGTAGTGCAGCACCAGCTCGTCGCGCTCGATCGCCTTGTGCAGCGCGCTTTCGAGCTCGAGCTTCTCGCGCCCGCGGCCGACGAGCAGCGGGCTGTAGATCGCCGACGCGTCCTTGCCCTGCGACTTGACCGAGAACATGGCCACGTCGCTGTTGCGCATCAGGTCGGCCACCGACGCGCCGTCGCGCGGGAAGATGGCGATGCCCACGCTGGCGGTGACGAAACATTCCTGCCCGCCCACCAGCACCGGATCGCGCATCACCTCGAGGATGCGGTCGGCCACGCGCTGGGCGTCGCGTTCGTCGTTGATCTCGGGCAGCAGCGCAATGAACTCGTCGCCGCCCAGGCGACCCACCGCCTCAAGCGAACGGTGCGCGCGCGAGCCCACCGCCTCGAGCGCACCTTCCATCACCTGCTCGCTGTGGCGCACGCAGGCGCGCAGCCGCTGCGCCACTTCCATCAGCAACTCGTCGCCGGCCGCATGGCCGAGCGTGTCGTTGACGATCTTGAAGCGGTCCAGGTCGATCATCAGGAACGCGCAGGGGTGGCCCAGCCGCCGGGCATGCTCGATCGCGCGCTCCATGCGCCACACCAGCTGGCGGCGGTTTGGCAGCCCGGTCAGCGAATCGAAGTTCGCGAGGTGGCGGATGCGGTCTTCGGCCACGCGCCGGTCGGTCACGTCCTGGACGATGCCGGTGTAGCCGACGCCGTGCCCATGCTCGTTGAATTCGGGCTCGGCCTCGACGTGGATGATGCGCTGGCGGCCGTCGGGCAGGGACACCGGCACGTCGGTGGCCAGCACCGAGCTGTGTTGCGCCACGCCCTGTAGCAGGCGCAGCACCGAGCGGCGCTCGCCGCGTTGCACCAGGCGCAGGATGGCGCGCAGGCTGACCGGGTCGCCGGGCCCGTGGCCGAGCACGCGCAGGCCCTGCGCCGACAGCATCAGCGAGCCGCCGCTGCCCGCGGCGCCGACGCGGCGCCAGTCGAAACTGCCCATGCGCGCCAGATCCTGCGCGCGGGCCAGCTTGGCCTGGCTGCGCTCGAGCTCCATGCGCGTGCGCGAAGCGCGCAGCAGGTACTGCAGCCGGCCGGCGAGCAGGCTCCACTGATTGGCCTTGACGAAGAAGTCGGTGGCGCCGGCCTGGTAGGCGCGCGTGATCGACGCATCGTCGTCCAGACCGGTGAGCATCAGTACCGGCACGTTTTCGTAGCCGGGCATGGCGCGCAGGCGGCGGCAGGTGGCAAAGCCGTCCAGCCCCGGCATCATCGCGTCGAGCACGATGATGTCCGGCGCCCAGTCGGCCAGCAATTGCAGCGCGTGTTCGCCGCCGCCGGATTCGGTGATGTGGAAGCCGCGCTCGCGCAGCGCCACCGCCGTCAGCAGCAGATTGACCTCGTCGTCGTCGACCAGCAGCACCTCGGGCGGCTTGGCCGCCAGCTCGTCGGCAAGAGGCAACGCAGGCGTCATCGGCGCTCGTTCAATCGGGCAACAGCGCGCGCACGGCCGCCAGCACGCGGCCGCCTTCGAGCGCCAGGCACTTCAACCGGCCGGCCAGGTCGTCGGTCTGGGCCAGGCGCAGGCGGTTCTCGATCTCGCTGCAGCAGCGCGACAGCTCCAGCGCGCCGACGCTGGCCGACGAGGACTTCAGCGTGTGCACCACGTGGCGCAGCGCCTCGTGGTCGCCGTCGGCCTGCGCCTGGGCCGCCTGCGGCAGCAGCCGCGTCAGCGACGTCTCGAAGGCGCGCAAGACGCGCTCGACGACGCGGTTCACGCCCTGCGGGTCGAGCTCGTGCAGCCGCTGCAGCGACGCCTCGTCCAGCACGGACGCAAGCGCCGGCGGCGATGGCATTGGGGCGTGGGGCATGGCAAGCATGAGGCTGGCGCGATGATAAGGAAGCGGGGACACCGGCATCGGCGTAAATGTCACGCAATTCCCGGCGTCCTCCTGCCTTAGGCCCGCTTTCGGTGCGCGGCGGCCGGACTTGAGGGCAGGACGCGGCACGAATGGCGGATGCGGCCGCTACTTACAATCCCGCGCATGCCAGTGCCCAGCGAAGCGCCCAGTGCAGCCTTGTGGCTCTTTGCCAGTCTGGCCTTGCTGCTGGTGGCGCTGGCCGGCTTTGGAGCCGGCCGCTGGCTCGAACGGGCACGCCAGCGCCAGGCGCTGCGCGAGGCCCGCGCCCGGGGCCAGTTGCTGGCCCAGTTGCTCGATGTCTGGCAGTGGCAGACCGACCGCCACCACCGCCTGGAGCGGCTGCAGCCGCCGGCCGGTGCGCGCGCCGAGGCCTGGGCGCAGGGCGACTGGGGCGGCCAGCCGCTGTGGGAACGTTTCGTGGCCGATGCCGGCAGCCTGCGCGCGCAGCTGGAGTCGATGGTGGCGCTATCGGACCTGGCGGTGCGGCCGGTGGGGGCAGCGCAGGACGGCGACTGGCTGCTGCGTGGCGTGCCGCGCTTCGACGCCGACGGCCAGTTCGAAGGCTACGTCGGCACGGCCCGCGCCGGCACGGCGGCCGCCGCCGCCGGCACCACGCCGAGCCTGGCGCTCGAAGGCGAACCCTCCGAGTTGCTCAGCGAGCAGGCCGCCTTCAGCTACACCGTCACGCACGACCTGCGCGCGCCGATCCGCGTGGTCGAGGGTTTTGCCCGTATCCTGAAGGAAGACTACGGCCGCGTGCTCGACCGCATCGGCAACGACCACCTCGACCGCGTGCTGGCCGCCGCGGCGCGCATGAACAGCATGATCGACGCGCTGCTGACGCTGGCCAACCTGTCGGCGCAGCCGTTGGCGCGCCAGCCGGTGAACCTGTCGCAGCTGGCCGGCTTCGTCGTCGATGACCTGCGGCGCGGCGCGCCCGAGCGGCAGGTGGAGGTGGAGATCGCGCCCGGCATGGTGGCCGACGGCGACCCGACGCTGCTGCGCCTGGTGCTGGAGAACCTGCTGGGCAACGCCTGGAAGTACAGCGCGCGTTGCCCGCAGGCGCGACTGCAGTTCAACTGCGAAAGCACCGGCGGGCGCCAGGTGTTCAACGTCATCGACAACGGCGCCGGCTTCGACATGCGCAACGCCGACCGGCTGTTCGGCGTGTTCCAGCGGCTGCACAGCGCCAACGATTTCCCCGGCACCGGCGTCGGCCTGGCC
>Ga0316605_10002002_pt1 | contig 11643 bp, 8 predicted proteins | sample OWC_soil_day20_n_FD_207666 | JGI IMG/M metagenome (GOLD analysis project Ga0316605, IMG submission 207666) | Wetland soil microbial communities from Old Woman Creek delta, Ohio, United States - OWC_soil_day20_noCT | ecosystem: Environmental > Terrestrial > Soil > Wetlands | place: USA: Ohio... | reverse complement strand
CGACGCCTGCCGAAGCATTTCGCGTGCGATGCGCGGCGAATGTCGAGACAGGTGTGATCCTTGGAGCGGCAGGATTGGTGCTGTATGAATTGTTCGAGCCGATGCAACGAACGTCCGTGCGGGCTGCTCAAACAGAGAATGCCACCAGGCCTTCCCAGGTCGTGCTGAACTGACGGGCGGCAGGCAGGTCTTCCGCTTTCGGCAGGGAGTAACTTCCTTCGCGGGCTTCCGGTTTTGCTCAGCGTCCCTCTATTAGAAGGTGCCTCAGGAACCTCATCCCGTTCACCCCCTCAAACAACCAGACATCGATCCATTTCACCGGGTTCCAAATATGGCGATACCATTGACGCCAGATACGCCGGGCATATCCCCTCGTGTATGCCCCTGCAAGGGGATTGTGCTTCATGATCCAGACCGCCATATGTGATGGAACCTGGATTTCCGGCATGTCGTCGTGGAGCTTCGTGTACAGGGCGACAAGCTCTTTGGTTTTGATCTCGCGCCAGTCATGGATGTCATGCCTGGTTTTCATGATCTGTTCCTCGAGCGCTTCCTCAATTCTGCTCTTCGGTCGGCTGCGGAGCCAAACCTCTTCGAGCTGGAAAAAGAGCTTCACCAGGCCCGCCAGCCTGAGAGTCAGGGTCCTGATCCGCCGTAACCAGAACGGAACAAATGCTTCCTGCGGCATGCCTGATCGCCGATCATCCCGCCTTCGCAAAGTCCAGAACCCGCAGTTCATCGGGTGCAGGCGCTCGACTCTCGAGGCATAGAGATAGGCCGCAAAGAAAAAGAGCCTGTTCCAATAATCGTGCCAGTCGTGCCGCCAGCCCCTCAGTATGCTCACCATATGATCTGTGGAATAGAACTGGTCCCAGGCGTGATGGTAGGCCTGCATTAACTCGTCCTTCGTCATCCGTTCCGGGGCCACGGCGACATGAGCAGAATCATACGTGTTGAAGTCGCTGTCCATCCACCGACGTTCCCTCCACCACCGTTGGTGGTCTTTGGAACCCGGCAACGGGGAGAGGATGTAGAACGAAGCCGAGTCGAATCCAATGCCCTGCAGCTTTGCGACATCGTCCTGCAGGCTCGCAGGTGTGTCGAAGGGAAGCCCGAGGATGTAGCCTGCATGTGTGGTGATGCCCAGGGAATGGCAGTGTGTGATCAGGTCTTTGTATTCCGAGACCTGGTTCTGGAATTTTCCCTGCGAGCGGAGGTTGTCACGGTTGACGCTTTCCACACCGAAGAACACCTGGTTGCACCCCGCACGCGCGGCAAGCACGAAGAAATCCCCCGGTGGGATCTTGCGCGCGGCAAGGTCACTCTGCATCATGAATGTGAACGGGATCTGTTCTTTCTCTTTCAAGGCAATGAGGCCATCGAAGAGTTCGCGCCAGCGCGGATTGCGCGCAATATTGTCATCCGTGAAGAAGCTGTGGGCAATGCCTAGATCACGGTAATTCCTTCGCACGAATTCCACAACCTGTTCCGGCTCGCGGCATCGCATCACCCGCCCCTGCACATTAATGATCGTGCAAAAGTCGCATGTAAAGACGCATCCCCGCCCGGTGTCGATCGTGCTATACGGCGATGCAAAGCCTTTCAAGTCATCCTTCATCAACCGGGGGGTCGGGATCGTGGCAAGGTCGGGGGTGGGATTCAGAAAATTGTAGAGCGGTTCAGCCCGACCGCGAACGACGTCCTCGACGACGCCTGGAAGGCGATCACCTTCAACTTCACCCGCAACCAGGGTCAGACCTTTGTACAGAGCCTCTCGCAGATCGGACGTCAGCCCGATCATCGCCATCGTTCCGCTGACGTGGAAGCCGCCAAGCAGAACAGGGATGCCATGCGGAAGAAACCGGGCGGCGATATCCTGCGCCCGCGGGAATTGACTCGTCTGCACTCCGACGACCATGACAATCGTTTTCACGCCAGGCTGTCGGGACTTCCTGAGAATATCCTGGACCGGCACCCTCTGAATGGCTTCGTCGATGAGCCGGACATGGAGGTCAACTCCCTTGAAGAAGGGATACTGGACGAGGTCACGTACCAGAGTCCCCATCTGGGTGAGGGTGTTGCTGCGAATGACCCCTACCCGCATGGTGATGGGATAGCCGTCATCCGTATAGTTTGTTGCCCGGATGAGTGTGATATCCAGTGCGCGGACGCCGCACCCTAGGGCTGTCTCGTAACGTTCATGATTGACTTTGTGGACCGGCAGAATCTCGTGCATGAAACCGCTCTCCATGATAAGTGAGGACGTTTGGCTCAAAGAGCTTCAACTACTATCGCAAAAACAGGTTGATCTCCTCTTTCTCGTTGGCTAACGCCTCCGCCTGGGTGGAAAACCATTTCGCAGGCAGCCTCGGCCGGCCTGAGTTGTTCGTGCATGAGTAGGTTGTACCATGACCGTCATTGCTTGATATCACTATGATATCAATTCCCCGGTACGTAGCTTTTGTTGTCGTTGCTTTGATCATGGACAGATCCTTTGACATCTTCATTTACCTTCCCTGGTAGTGGAGGTCGGTATGCGGCCGACTTCAGTTCCCGGCACCTCCCCATCCCTGTCAATCCTGGTTCAGTTCCTGGATCAGCCTGGCAGCATCCGATTGCGCTCGCTCATCATTCGCGAGACGCACCGGCAATGACATCACTTGCCGGAATTCTATCAAAGCCTCCCGATTGCGGTTCTGCCGCATGTAGAGGTCGCCCAGTTCGGCGTGGTGGCGGATGATCTGTGGAGAGAGATCGACAGCCTTCAAGAGGGCGAGCTCGGCATCTTCGTACCCGCCATCAGGGAGACTGCCGAGGAAGATCGCGGCCAACCGGCGCTCCAACCAGCTCACGCTCCCAAGTGCCATGTAAAAAGAGCCGAGAATAGACCACGCGATATCGTCATCCGGATTGAGCCGGATACTCTCGTCAAGCTCCTTCTTGATTGCATGACAGAGCTTGACTTTCATCTTGCTTCCTTCGAACATGGCGATGTTCCCCAGGGCCGCGGCACGCCAGGTGTGCCCTTCGGAGCTCATGGAATCGGCCATGAGGCAGCGATCAGCAAACGATTCCGCCTGCCGGTACAAGCCTAGCTTACGGTCCCCCGTCGAGACGTCAGCCATGCACACATACAGGCGGGCAAGTCTCCACAGGGCTTCCGAGGAATCGCTTCCAGAGGCGAGGGCAGCATGGTAGAACGTTTCGGCCGCTGCATATCGAATGCCGGAGAACTCCCGATCTCCGTTCTCGACCGCCGGGGCAAGCGAGACAGGAAGTATCAGAAGTTGAAGCACCAGCAATGCCATTGTCATACTCACACGCTCCACGCAGGGGTGTTGCTACACGGCCAGACGCTCTTCCACAGTGTCTGATCTCTCACCAATCGTAGACTCCAGGTACGCGTTCGGATTGTGCTGCAGGCCTCCTGCCGGGAGCCAGTCCCAGAAAAGCCCCAGGTCCTTCCGTACACGGTCCACGTAGAATTGCGGGATCATGCTGGTCTGCCGCTCAAAGAACGGGCGGAATTGCGGATCGTCATCGAGGCGACGCCGGATCTCCGTATAGTAGTCGAGCCTGCCATGTCCTTCGGAAGAGAGCGCGCGTATGACGTTCAGCCATTTCGGAATGGTCGTCCGCGTAGCGCGTGCCCTTCTGTACATCGCCCGTGGGGAGAAGGAATACCGCGTGAGGCTGATGATATGATCATAGAACCCCGGCCACGAATAGTTCTTCGGCTCGATATTGATCGCGCCATGGTTGTTCAGGAAATGGAACGGGAACGCGATGACCCGTCCAGCCTCCTGATACTCCAAGTTCAACGGGGCGGCCTGGCCAAATGCCGAGAGCAAGGAGTATCCGGGGAAAGCTCCCGGCGACAGGTCGATGAAGCGTTTCGTCAGCTCAAACGGCTCCTCGCCTTCATCGGTATCCAGCCCCAGGACAAAATTCGTCTGCACGTACGGGATGTATCGCAACAGCATGTTGATGTGGTCCGAGACTTCGCGGACTTTGTCTATGCCCTGTAGTCTTCCGGTATGCGACTTCTCTCCCATAGCGAACCATGACTCGATGCCTGGAAGCAGCGCCTTAAAGCCGTTACGATGCATCCGGATGAGATGCGGCTCAGAAAGGAGCGAAAGGCTGCTTTCTGCAATGAAATCGACGGAACCCTTGGGGACCGATTCTTCGATGGCATTCATGCAATCGTCGAACCGAACGCCGAAATTCGGGTCATAGAAGCCGACGCGCGGCCGCTTGAATTTCGTCAGCAAGAATGCCAGATCCAGTCGCAAGGCCTCCATGGGCAATGGCTGGTACGCCACCGTAGAGTCGATACAGAAGCTGCACTTGTAGGGACAGCCCAGGCTCGCCAGCATCGGCACGATCTTGATAAAGGGAGCCTTCTTCAGGGTGGCTTCGATAAACGGCCATCGTTCACGGACCCCGGGCAGCACGATGGGCTGGCCTGCCGCTGAGCGACAGACGCCCAGGGGGCGATTCGGGGCGCAATCGTCAAGAACATCGGTGATAATGGATTTGTCGACAAAGCCGAGCACATAGTCGAAGTACTTCTGAGCATCCTGGGGGTAGCAGCGTGCGTGCGGGCCGCCGATCACGGTCACCGCGCCGCGGGCGCGAAACTGGCTGCTCAACGCATACGCGAGCTGGGCCGACTCTGTGAAGGCACCAATGAACACAAGATCCACATTTGCGGGCAATTCCTCGACAAGGTTCTCAAACCCCGTGTAGCACAGATAGGTTACCTCGTGCCCTTCTTCCTGGCACCAGACAGCGACGGCCTGAGGCATGATGCTCGCAAAGTTGGCATTCATCACTCGCGCCCACATCGCCCGTGTTGGGCCCTGGTGAACAAGATCAACAATCCCTACGCGCAGCTTTCGCATGCTCTCTCCAAAATTGAATAGAAGGGAGGACTATGTACCCCGTTTCAGGTTGCGTTTCTTTATCGCTTGCTTGACGATTCGTGAAAAGGCGTTCCTGGTCAGCTGGTGCGAATAGGCATTCTCTTTTTCGGTCAACGACCGTATCATCTTCAGGAACTCCTCCACGGTAGCATCTTTCAGAATGAATCGCTCAACCCCGGTCCTGACAATCTCAAGAAGCTCTTGTTCCGCCAGCCTGGCGGGGATCTTCCTTCCATGCCGGCGGCGGCGTGTTGGAGATGACGACTGCCGTTTGGGGGACACACGACGTCGTTGGTTACCAGTGTTTGTCAAAGAAAGTATCCCGTGCTTGGTTAAAAACAATCTACGCGTAAGTGCTGCGGGGTGAAATAGCTCAAACGATTGAAACGGGGACTAGTCCCTTTGGGGGAGATCGCTACTTTTTGTAGCCATCGTCGGTGTGGGCGAAGCTGGCAATTTCCAGACGCGTGTGGAGGGCAAGTTTTTCGAGGATGTTGTGGACGTGACTCTTAACGGTGTCCGTGGCGAGATGGAGGCGCCCGGCGATATCCTTGTTGCTCAGACCTTCCGAAATCAACCCGATCACTTCTCGTTCCCGGTTGGTCATCCTGACAGAAGCAAAGGGATTCCCCTTCCCCTTACGCGTTGCATGTTCGACGATTTGAGAGAAGAGGGAACGGGTGAGAAGGGGCGGGAGCACATTGATGCCTCTCGCGACAGAGCGGATTGTGGCCAGGAAATCATCGAACGTGGCGTCCTTGAGCACAAACCCGCAGACGCCCGCCTCGACATACTTCACCAGGTCCTCCTGAACAGGAACAAGGTCCATCCCGATGATTCTTGATGCCGCGGCATTATTCCTGAGCTGCCCCACCAGGCGAAGACTGTGCTGGGTGCGCAAGCCAAGATCAAGGAGGATAACGGCGGGCTTCACTTTCCGTGCCTTGGTGACGGCATCGGAATTCCCGGGCGATGAGGTGACTTTGATGTCGGGCTGTTCTTTCAACATCGCCAAAAGCCCCTCGCGAAGAAGGCGGTTATCTTCAATGAGGAGCAGGTTGATTCTCTTCATGCGGAAGGGATCCAGGGACGACAAAAAAGGGCAGCATGCTTACGACAGCAGCCTGTCAAGAGTCTACTGAAGATACGTAATCACTCCGACCTTTTCAACTCCAAAGCAGCATCTCGCCCTATTTTCCCGCAAGGAGGAGATGCCTGAGGAACCGCACGCCGTTTACCCATTCAAACGTCCATATCTCTATCCATTTCAGCGGGTTCCAAGCATAGCGGTACCATTGCCTCCAGACCCGTTGCGCGTGTGCTCTGGAAAACGCGCCGGAAAAAGGATTTCGTTTCCTGAACCAGAGGCTGAGACCCGAGGGGATCGTAATCTCCGGCATCTCCTCATGCAGTATCTCGTAGAGAGCAATGAGCTCCTTGATCTTGAGGTCTCTCCAGTCGATAACATCTCGTTTCGTCTCGCCGAAAAATTCCTGAAGGGCCTCTTCGGCCCGGCTCTTGGGTCGGCTGCGGAGCCAGACCTCCTCGAGGTCAAGGAACAACCCCAGCATCCCCCGGGCCCTGGCCGCCACGCTCTTCGCTCGGCCCCACCAGAATTCCCATGCCGGCTCGCGGACAAATCCGGGACGCCTGTCGTGCCGGTGCCTCACGGTCCAGAATCCGCAGTTCATGGGATGCAGCCGTTCGATCCGTGATGCATACAGATACCAGGCGAAGAAGGAAAGCCTGTTCCAGTAGATCTCCCGGTTGTGCCTCCACTCTTTCAACGCGTTCACCATATGCTCGATGGAATAGAATTGCTCCCATGCCTTCCAGAATGCCTCCAGCAGTGCCTCGCGGGTCATGCGTTCCGGAGCGACAGCGACGTGTGTGGAATCGTACGTATTGAAATCGCCATCCATCCACCTCCGCTCGTGCCACCAGCGTTGATGGTCCTTGGAGCCCGGAAGCGGCGTGAGCAGATAGAACGATGCGGAGTCAAAACCGACGCGCTGGAGCTCCGCGACATCCTCCCGGATGCTCTCCTGAGTATCGAACGGCAATCCCAGGATGTATCCGGCGTGGCAGGCAATGCCGAGGGAATGCAGATGCGAGACGAGATCCTTGTATTCCGTTACCTGGTTCTGAAATTTCTTCTGCGACCGGAGATTCTCGCGATTGACGCTTTCCACTCCGAAGAACGTCTGGTTGCATCCTGCCCGCGCAGCCTGGACAAAGAAATCCCCCGGCGGTATCTTCCGCGCCGCGAGATCGCTCTGCATCATGAATGTGAACGGGATGTGCTCCACTTCGCGCAGCCGCGTCAGTCCTTCAAAGACCTCCCTCCACTGAGGGTTCCGGGCAATGTTATCATCCGTGAAGAAGCAATGGGTGACTCCTGCCTCATGGTAACTTCTCCGGGCGAAGTCTACCACCTGTTCCGGCTTTCTGCAGCGCATGGTGCGTCCCTGTACGTTGATGATCGTACAGAAGTCGCAGGTGAAAACGCATCCTCGCCCGGTGTCAAGCGTGCTGAACGGCGATGCAAACCGTTGGAGGTCTGCGCGTGAGATCCTCGGTGTTGGCGCAAGTGCAAGGTCCGGCGTCGGATTCAGAAAATTGTACAAGGGCTCCGCCCTCCGAGCGATCACATCCTCCACGACCGCCGCGAGCCTTCCCCCCTCCACCTCTCCCGCTACAAGCGTGATTCCCCGGCTCAATGCGACACGCAAATCGGCCGTCAGACCAATCATCGCGAGCATCCCGCTCACATGAAACCCCCCGATCATGACATGTATTCCATGAGGAAGGAACCAGGAAGCGATGTCCAACGCACGCGGATACTGGTTGGATTGAACCCCCACGAGCATGATGATGGAACGTGCCCCGCGCGTCTTCGTGCGCTCCAGTATCTCTTTCACGGGCACGCGTTGAATTGCTTCATCGATGGTTCGGATATGAAGCCGGACACCGGCGAAGTAGGGATACGACGCAAGGTCGCGGGCCAGCGTACTCATCTGTGTGAGCGTATTGCTCCTGATAACGCCGATGCGCGTCCTGATGGGGTACCCATCGTCTGTGTAGTTCGTCGCACGGATTAACGTAATGTCCAATTCGCGCACGCCAGATGCGAATGCCGTGTCGCCGGCGGCCAGGCCTGCGTCCTGCGTGAAAGGCGTCATGAGCTCTGTACCCTTCTTGGGATGAATTCCGGGATGATGTTCTGGAAGAGGCTTACATCATAAAACTGAGCCGGGGGGACAATCGTTCCGTTCTCACAATTCCCTCGCCCCCGACCGATCGGCCCACCTTCATCGTCCAGGCAGCCAACGCCTAGGCACGTCCGAGGATGGGGAAAAGGGGGCCATGGAACTCCTCCCCCGGCTTCAGGCCGCTCCGGTCCCCGATGATGTGAGGGTGTGGTTTGTATGTCGTGCCTGCCGGGATGAAGATCGTCACCATCGCGCGCCGGGGGATGTCGGTGATGTTGGGGCCGGCATAGTGGAAGGTGAGTCCGTTGTGAAAGGTGCAACTCCCGGGCGAAAGCTCAACGGCAACCGGTTTTACTCCACGGAACCGATCGGGAAGCACCGGTCCTCCCTGATCGGCCGGCACATTGCCAAGATCCACGGGAGGAAGAGGCCCGAGCTTGTGAGAACCCGGAATGAACCACATGCATCCCCGGTCCACCGTGACCTCGTCGAGCGCCATCCAGCAGGAGAGCCCCCCCATCTCGTTCATGGGCCAGTAAACAGTATCCTGATGCCACGCCGTCGGCTTGCTCTCCTTCGGATACTTGATCAGCGCCTGATCATGCCAGAGCCGGACAGAAGCAGAGCGGGTCAACCGTCGCGCGAGCTCTGCAACCCGGGGATGATGCACATAGTCCTCGATGACCGGGTACCGTTCCCAGAGGTTTACCATCTGGAGGAATACCTTCGTATATCCTTCATCGGTACGCGGACCAAGGTTAAGGTTGTACTTGTTCTTATCTTCGACTGCCCGAGCCAGAGCGCCGCGAAGGACGTCCACTTCCGTGGGGGTGAGGACATTGTCCAGGCGGATATAGCCATTCTCTTCATAGAAACATACCTGTTCGTCGGAGATCGGGTAAGGGTTCATCGTATCCTCGTCTGGCCTTGTGAATATGTGTGGTGGGCTGCCGCCGCTGCCTGGCCTGTACCTGGCATTCGTAACATGAGAACTGCCGGCATGGTTTCAGGCAGGCAGATACTTGTGAGGAACACATCCTCCGGCGAATGCCCACGGACCCCATTCCTCGCAAGAGAGCCTGACGGAACCTGGGGCGAGCGGAACTACCGGCGCGTCAGGAGTTCCGCCACGATCTCACGCTGGGAGAAGTCGGGAACGACGATATCCGCCCCGGCCTTAATCAGTCGCGTCCGCTTGGAAGGGTTCAGGCCGTACCGCCGCACCTCGTCCGACGCAACCCCGAGGGCAAATCCGCCCACTTTCTTTGCGAGACGCAATTCAACAGGCCCGTCGCCTATGCAGGCAAGCTCTGCCCCGGAGAGCTGGTTCTCCCGAAGTATCTGCTCGATCACCATCTTCTTTGCCGATCCTGTCCCCTTCCCCCCCCACCCATAGATGCGCCCTTCAAAAAGCGCAGCATACCCAAGGGCCTTCGCCTCCTGTTCAACATCGGCCTGGTCTGTCCCACTGGCCAGATACAGCTTGGTTCCTTGTTCGAACAGGGTCTGCAGAAATTCCCTCGCTCCCTTGATGGTGAAATCGGCCTGGTCTAGTTCGCCCCGCCGGAGCTTGTTCGTGCGCTTCCGGACCATTTCCATCAAGGCCTCATTATAGATACCTTTATATCCCGTTGCATCCAGGATTTCTTCCGGTGGGACGAGGCCGTACTGTCGGACCATTGCCTCAAGCGTCTGCATCTGCACGATCGTTTCGATGCCCGTGGACTGGTCGATGTATTCGCGCACCCTGCGCACGATCCGTTGATAAAGCTCCTCGGGAGCACCAAGGTATTGCTTTCCCAGAATCGCCTTGATCATGACCGGCTCCATGATCTGTTCCCACCCTTCCCGGAGCGTGGAAATGGTCCCATCATGATCGAAGATGACATGCTTGATCCCCTGCGAGGGAGTCTGAGAAATGATCTCGATCTCGGAATTCTTCCAGACAGTCCTCTTTCTAATATCTTCGGCGATCTCCGGGTGGTACACATAGTCGCAGTAGGCTGCCAGTTCACGGATTTCCGCCTGTGTCGCGGTTCCGGTCTGCCGCAGTTTCCTGACCGTCACCCCGGCTGCGTAATTTCCCACCTCGATGGCATCGGCAATGGCGGCTCCGCCGGCAAGGCTGGCGGTGATGGCCGATGCCGTGGTATCACCGGCACCAACCGGATCCGTCGGGCCGACGACCATAATACCGGGGACCTGGTGGACAGCCTGCCGGTCATACGCCATGATCCCTCGGTCGCTGCGCGTGATGATCACCTCTTTCCCCGTGCGCGCGCTGATCTGCGTGGCGTATTCGGTCAATTCCTCCACCGTAACGGCCTGGTTGACCACGCGTTCCTGTCCGCAGAGGCGTGCGGCCTCCGCTGCATTGAGTTTGAAGATCATGCCGCGGTAGCGGTCAGAGATATCCCGTGCGTCAAGGAGAAAGATCCGATCCCGGTGGCGATCGACGAGAGACTGCAGCCCGGCGATCAGATGATCACTGTGGATCCCCTGCTTCAACTGCTGATTGATGATCACCGCATCGAGCGTCTTCATACGCTCGTCAAGACACGCCAGGAGCCGGTCCGCCGTCTCGTCGGTGATCTTGTTGAATCGGCCGAAATCGAATCGCTCTTGTTCCTCAAGGTCGATATACGGCTTGGCATAGACCGCCGTCGCCCAATCCTTCGGCTGCACGAGCATACCGGCACTTTTTACTCCCAGGCGACGCAACAATTCCAGCATCTCCCTTCCAAAGATATCGTCGCCGATCACCCCGAAAGCTGATACCTCTCCGACGCCAACGGCGGCGAGGTTGCTGACCACATTGCCCGCCCCTCCGAGGCCATAGGACTGTTCGCAGATGGCATTCGTGGGTTTCCCGGTTTCCAGGGAACGCTCGTCGTGCGTCCGGTCCAGGAGCCAGTACGCGTCAATGCAGAAATCCCCCACCACACCGATACGCAATCGGCCGAATCCTTCCAGAATGTCGCTCAGCTTCTTGTTCATGTGATCGGTCCGCCTTCGAGGCTTCTGATGATTTCCTGATAGAGACGGGGCACCGTCACCCGGTGATCACCCCGAACATAGAAGCCCTCTCCACCAAATGCCTGAGGGATGCGGGTGGCCACGCTCTTCTGATGACGCACGTAGTAGTCCGGGCTGCTCTCGTTCTGCATATTGTCCGGACAGTAGGGGCTCAGGTCAAAATCCGCGGTGACAATCCCGGCAGGCGCCTTCCCGACGTTTCCCGCCATGGAGACCGCCTTCAGCAGGACCTCGGGCCCCGTCACCGCAGAGCTCACGTTCAGCACGACTCCTCCCCCTCCGACTCGTGTAATCTCCTGGGCGAAAATAAGGAAGTCTCGCCCGGAGCAGCCTCCTTTGGCCGAGCCGTCGAAGTTCGGATGCTGATCGATCACGTCGGTTCCCACCCCGACATGGACTGTAAGTGGCACACCCTGTTCATACGCGGCCGCGATGATGCTGGTCTCAGCATGGGTAAAATCCACCTG
>Ga0316605_10002000_pt1 | contig 11651 bp, 7 predicted proteins | sample OWC_soil_day20_n_FD_207666 | JGI IMG/M metagenome (GOLD analysis project Ga0316605, IMG submission 207666) | Wetland soil microbial communities from Old Woman Creek delta, Ohio, United States - OWC_soil_day20_noCT | ecosystem: Environmental > Terrestrial > Soil > Wetlands | place: USA: Ohio... | reverse complement strand
AGGATGGGGCGGACAAGGCGGATGCGGGGCTCGCACCGCTGTTCGGCGACGGAGGGACCATCGTGACGCCGAACCCGACCGATCCGATCGTCACCGATCCGGTCCCCGACCCCGGACCGCAACCGCAACCGCCGCAGTACAGCAACCGCAAGCGGACCAAGGGGATCATCCTCACCGCCGGCGGGGGACTCGTCGTCGTGATCGGGCTCGCGTTGTGGAGCAACAAGTCGAGCGTTCAGCAGGACATCGACGATGCGCCGACGAACGACGCGGCGGACTTCGCGCGGCTCGAGGAGCTCGAGAGCCGCGCCTTCACGTACGCGATGGTCGGCAACGTGATGGTGCTCGGCGGGCTCGCGGTCGGCGGATACGGCGGCTGGATCCTCTACCAGGATCGCAAGGAGCGCCACGTCGCGGTCACGCCGCAGCTGACGCCGACCTCCGCGGGGGTGACGGTCGGAGGCACGTGGTGAGGACACCCCTGATCGTTCTCAGCGCCATCGTGTTCGGGTTGATCGTCGGCGCCAGTTGCCTCGTCGATCGCAAGGCGTCGGACTTCGCGTGCAGCCAGGACAGCGACTGCGCGGGGCTTCCCGGCGGGCGGATCTGTGACACCGCGATCGGCTACTGCACGGTCCCGGACTGCCCGTCGGAGTGCAACGGCGGTTGCGACGTGACCGGCAAGACCTGCACGATCAACTGCCCGGGGGCCGGGTGCAGCGGCGGCGTCGAGTGCCCCAGCGGCTACGCCTGCGCGATCCGGTGTCCGACGGGAGGGGCGTGCTCGTCGATCGACTGCCGCGAGGCGGCGTCGTGCGCCATCACCTGCAGCGCACCGAACGCCTGCGGCAACATCGACTGCGGCATCGGCGACACGGCGTGCCAGATCGCGTGCACCGGCACCAACGCGTGCGACAACATCGAGTGCAGCGACGCCGCGTGTACCGTGAGCTGCACCGGCAACAACGCGTGTGGGACCCTCGATTGCGCGGACTCGTGCTCGTGCATGGCGACCTGCACGGGGACCTGCGGTGCATTCACCTGCCCCGCCGGCTGCGCGAGTGGCACCAGCTGCATGACCGCGGGCGCCTGTACGACCTGCCCGTAGCCTTGCGAGCGACGGGCCGAGAAGGTACGAATAGCTCGGTCTATGAGCGAAAAGTTCCCGATGACCCCCTCGGGGTTCGCCGCGATGAAGGCGCACCTCAAGCGGCTGAAGGATGTCGAACGCCCGCGGAACAGCAAGGCGATCGAGATCGCGCGGGGTCACGGAGACCTGTCCGAGAACGCCGACTACAGCGCGGCGAAGGAGGAACAGGGCCTGATCGAGGCCAAGATCCGCGAGCTCGAGGCGAAATCGGCCATGGCCGAGGTTATTGATCCAACCAAACTGTCGGGTTCGCGGGTCTCATTCGGGGCGACCGTGACCATCGAGGACAGCGAGACCGGCGAGGAGCAGACCTACGTGATCGTGGGCGAGCACGAGGCCGACATCAAGAAGGGCCGGATCTCGATCGGCGCCCCCGTCGCCCGCTCGTTGATCGGCAAGGAAGTCGGCGACACCGCGACGCTGACGACGCCGAAGGGCAAGCGGGAGGTCGAGGTCACGAAGGTCGAGTGGTTCGACGTCCCCGCGCTCGAAGAGCTCCAATGACCACACCGCACCCTCGACACACACCCCCTGCGCGCCGGTGGCTCGCGCTCGGCCTGTTCGCGATCACGGCCGCCCTGTGGGCGATCGGGTGCGAGCAGGGAGACGGCGAGCGCTGCCAGCGGGATCAGGACTGCGGGTCGCCCCTGACCTGCAACCTCGCGACGCTGACCTGCTCGGCCGAGAGCACCTCGGGCCAGTTCGACGCCACGATCGCCGACGGGCCGCCGGCCGATGCCGCGCCCGACGCCGCGCCCGACGCGATGATCGACGCGCCGTAGGCTCGGCGCTCGTGCTCCAGCGGTGAGCCGCCAAGGCCGCCTCGGGGCTTCGCCCGCCGGCACATGTGCTCGGAGCGGAACGTGTGCTCCGAGCGGAGCGTGTGCTCGGAGCGGAGCGTGTGCTCGGAGCGGAGCGTGTGCTCGGAGCGGAGCCACGAAGGCACGAAGGCCACGAAGCAGAGAGAATAGTCGGGCTTCGCCCGCCAGCGCGTGTGCTCCGCGAACCGTGTGTGTCTCGCTCCGCCGAGCACACGCCCGATCGGCGAAGCCGGGCCTCTTCTTCTGCTTCGTGGCCTTCGTGTCTTCGTGTCTCACCCTCCGCACGAGCCCGCACGAGCTCCGCACGAGCCCGCACGAGCTCCGCACGAGCTCCGCCGATCGCACGCCCAGCTCGGCGGTCGAATGACGCACGGGGCGCCTAGCGCAGCGAGCGCGCGCAGCGGAACCCGACGTGGGAGAACCGCTGGCTCGCGTCGTAGTACGGATTGAACGGATCGCGGAGGTTCGAGCGGGCGACGAACGTCGGCTGTCGCCACGAGCCACCCCGGATCACGCGGGTCTGGGTCGTGCCCTCGCGCAGCGGGTTGACCGACGAGAGGTTGTCGTAGCCGCGGTTCCGATCGTCGTGGAAGTACGCGTCCGCGACCCACTCCGCGACATTGCCGGCCTGATCGCGCGTGCCGAACGGGCTCTCGCCCCACGGGAAGCTGCCCGGGGGCGCGAGCAGCGCGAAGCCATCGGTGTCATCGGGATCGCCGAAGAACCGCAGCGGGACCGTCGAGAGCTGGCGCTCGATCTCGCGCATCGCGATCGCGCGTGGCTGCCCGTGGTTGAAGTCCCTGGGTTGCTCGAGCTCGCCCCACGGCCACTCGGCGACCGCGTGATCGCCGCGCGCCGCCCGCTCCCACTGGGCCTCGGTCGGCAGCTGGCCGCCGCGCCAGCGGCAGTACGACTGCGCCTCGTCCCACGTGGCGTTGACCATCGGCCACTCGCCGCGGATGTAGCGCTCGTCGCCGGCGATCAGCGCGTCGAGCGTGCAGCCACCCGCGGCAACGCAGCGGCGATAGTCGGTGACGGTGACCTCGTCGCGATCGAGCGCATACGCGTCGAGGAACACCGAGCGCGGCTGCATGTGCGTGAGGTCGGCGTAGTACTCGCTACAGAAGTCGACGAACATGCCGCCCTGCGTCTGCTGGCGCGGCGTCTGGTTCGGCGGGAAGAACGCGAGCTGGCACTGGGTCAGCGCGGAGGCCGCCGACTCCTCGGACACGCCCATCTCGAACGTGCCGGCCGGGATGAAGACCTCGAGCTGACGCGGCTTCTCGACGCGGACCGCGCGGCCCCCGGCCTGCCCGGCCCCGGCCCCGACGACAACCCCCAGGGCCGCGGCAACGCCGGCGAGCACGAGGGGGAGCGAGCGCATGCGGTGATCTTGGCCCACGACTACGGCGCCAGCAAGAAGCCCAGGGCGATCCGCACCCGCTCGGCGCTCCCCGGCGGCGCGGCGGCGACCTGGCCGAGCAACATCGACGCGATCGCCGCCCGGCCCCGGAGTGCAGCGTGCCGCACGACCGCCGCGGTCGCGACCTCCGGAGAGTCGTCGGTACGGAGTCTCTCGAGAACACCCTCGTCGGTGAGCGCGGCGATCACGGCGAGCCGGACCTGCGGCGCGATGTCGGAGGAGCCGCGTGCGAGCAGCTCGGGGGCACGATCCCCGATCGTCGCGAGGGCCGCGGCCCGGACCGAGGGATCCGGATCGTCGGCCAGCGCGCGGAGCTCGGCCTCGGTCGCGGCAGCGACGACGGCGGCCCGGACCTCGGGGGCGGGATCGCTGGAGGCGCGCGCGACCCGGCGCGGCTCGACGATCGATAGCGCAGCGACCGCCCGCGCGCGGACGACGCGGTCCCGATCGCGAACGAGCTCGCGCAGCGCCGCCAGCGCGGGCGTCCCGATCCGCGTGGCCGCGTCCTTGACGGCCCCCTCGCGGGCCTGGCGGATCACGGTCTCGGCGCACGCGGCGCGGACCGTGGCGTCGGGATCGCGCAGGCCGCGCACGACGACCTGTTGCGGGCCCCACGTCGCGGGGACGGCGACGCACACCGCGGCGCGCGTGCGGGCGTCCCCTCGCCTGAACCACGTCGCGAGCCGTGGCGCGAGCTCGGGATCGGGGACGATCGCGTGCGCCTGCAGCGCAGCCACCGCCGCGCCGGCGTCGAGCGCGCGGCGGATCACCGTGGCGGCGCGCTCACGGTGGCCGAGCGCGACCAGCGCCTCGGTCTCCGCGTGCGCGAGCCGCGGGGAGCTCTGGAGGTCGCCCGGCAGCATGCGTGCGATCACGTCGACCGATGCCGCGTCGTCGAGGCGCGCGATCGCGGTGATCGCGGCGAGGCGGAGCTCGGTGTCGATCGTCAGCGAGATCAACGCGCGCACGGGTGCCGCGAGCGTGCGGACCTGCGCACGGCCGATCGCCTCGACCGCGGTCGCGCGCGCCCCGGCGCCGACGCTGGAGAGCGCCTCGCGTAAGGCGTACGTCATCACGCGTTCCGCCGCGACGAGGCGCTCGGGATCGGTGAGCGGTGCCGCCGCGACCCGCCGTGCGGCGCGCGCGAGCTCGTCCTGCCCGAGCAAGCGATCGGTGACGCCGGTGAGCGGGAGCTGGACGTCGAACAACGACGTCGTGGCCGGCCCGGCCTGACGCAGATCGCGAGCGAACAGCCAGCGAACGTGGACGCGGTCGTCATCGGACAGCAGCTCGACCGGCGGCGGCTCGACCCGGGGCGCATCGGCGAGCACCTCGCGAACCGCGCGATCGAAGTCCGCGCTGCCACTCGTCGCGAGACCGATCTCGATGACCAATCCGGTGCGATCGATCGCGAGCTCGGCGACCGCGGACAAGGTCATCGCGTTGAGCGGGTGCGCTGGCGGCAACCGCACGCGACAATCGTCAAGGAAGTGGGCCCAGTTCGGCTGGATGTGCGTCGCGACCTGGGTCAGGTACGCCGCACCACGCGCGCTCGGCGCGATCGTCGCCGGGGGTCCGAGCGGGATCGGCAGCTCGGCGGGGTGCACCACCGCGATGGGCGGTGCGCCGCCGCACGCGACGATCATCGACGCGGCGAGCAGGAGGCGCGTTCGCACCCCGATCAAGATGTCACGTCCCCGGGAGGACGTCGAACGAGAGCGTCGGGTTGAACACCCCGGCGCCGATGAACGTGTCGAACTGGGTGCGGAACACGACCGCGTCGGTCGCATCCTTGCCGACGACGACGAACGTCGCCGGCCCGAACGGCAGCCCCATCACGTTCTGCGGGAACGGATCGGTGTATGCGCGGCACGGCTTCGGATCGGTGCCGTCCAGCTTCTGGAACGGGGTGTTGTCGATGCTGGCCGTCTCCGTGCGCACCGTCCCGCCCGCCGTCAGCGTGACGGTCTGGGTCATGACCGGAGGCGTGGCCGCCGCGCACGACACGGCCGGGCCGCCCCACGACAGCCGGTACAGGAACTGGCCGGTGTAGCGCTGCGTCCACGCCGTGTGCGGGACGTTGACCTGGACCTCGGTGTTCGCACCCGAGGTTCCGGCGAGCACCTGGCCACGACCACCGGTGGAGACCAGGACACCCCCGTCGATGTCGAGCGGCAGCACCTGGACGTTGTAGGTGCCGGGGGGCAGGTCGATGAACGTGGCCTGGCCCTCGCCGCAGCTCTTGTCGGCGAACTCGGTGATCGCCGGATCCTCGACCTGCGTGAGCTCGACGCGCACGGTGATCGCCCCGACGTCGGAGCACGCATCGCTGTCGAACTTCCACTCCGGGTAGTTATTGAACTTCCACTTCACGATCGTGGAGCCTGGCAGGTTGCAGTTCCCGGTCGGACACACCGGCGGAGGATCCTCGCCGCACGCGGCGATCCCGAGCGAGACGACCGCGGTCAGCAGCAGCGCGCGGAGTGTCATGACTACGCCTTTGCCTCGCCACGGACGTGGAGGCCGAGGTGGCGACGCACCGTGAAGTACTGCTCGCTGACCGAGTACGCGAGCAGGTCGCGCAGGCGGTCCTTGACCGACATGCTCGACAGCGCCGAGCCCTCGGTCGCGATCGCCTTCGCCGCCGTCTCGAGGTCGTTCGAGACGATCAGCCCGACGCGGTTGGCCGTGAGATCCGTCGCGGTCCGCCACGACGAGATCAGGCCGTTGCCGACCCGTCCCGACAGCCGCGCCGACAGCTCGCCGACCTGCTCGAGCAACGGTCCGGGGACCTGGAGCTTGAGCGTCCCCGCGAGCTTGCGGGTCTCGTCATTGGCACCCTCTCCGAACTGCGTGCCGTCATGCGCTCTCACGCGCGCACCACTCGCGAGCACCGAGCCCATGAACGCGGACTCGAGCTTGGGCAGCGTGCCGACCGCGAGCGTCACGAACCGCTCGGGGCGGAGGTACGCCATCCGCTTGCCGACCTCGAACGCGAGCTCGCGCTCGTCGGTCTTGGCGATCTGCTGCGCACCGACGAGCAGCGTCGGGACGAGGCGCTGGCGCTCCGCACCGAGGCCGACCGTGTTCGCCACGCGCAAACCGTCGCCCTGCTCCTGCAGCCAGACCATGGGGGCAGGATCGATGGCGAGTACGCCGGAGACGTACTTGACGATCCGGCTCACCGCGCGCGGATCCCGATCGAGATCCGTGCGGGTCTCGGGCGTCAACCCGAACGAGGTGATCGGCTGCGCCGTGCCCGCCGCGAGCGCGCCGAGCGTCGACGAGAAGATCGCGCCGACGTGGCGGTCCTCCTTGGGGTGGATGATCGCCTTCTGCCACAGCTCCTCGGTCAACCGCCGCGGCGCGGGGGTGAACTGGGTCGGCCGCAGGCGCTCGTAGAGCATCTTCTCTTCGTTCGATGCGGCGCCGAGGAAGACGAGCGCCTGCGCGACGCAGAACGCCTTGTCGAGCTCGTGCTCCGCGCGATAGAGGCTCGCGAGCGCCTTGTACAGCTCGACGCGATCCGGGGCGTGACCGAGCAGGAACTGCAGCTCGGCGATCGCCTCGTCGCGACGGGCCTCGCCCGCCTCGAGGTAGAGATCGGCGAGCTGCTCGTGGCGAGCGACGTCGTCGGGTGCGAGCTCGCACGCGACCTGGTACGCCTCGGTGGCCGCCTCGGTGTCGCCGAGGTGATCGAGGCAGATGTCACCGAGCCGCGTCCACAGCTCGAGCATCTTCTCCGGCGCGGCGTCCTCGCCCATCCGCTTGAGCTGGCGGCGGTACGCGCGCGCGAGGTTCTTCCAGTCCTTCTTCTCGGACAGGAGGTTATCGATCGCGTCGAACGCCTTGGGCGTGAACGGCGCATCATCGAGCGCGGCGTTGAAGCGATCGACCGACAGCTCGGTGTCCTTGAGCTCGTCGCGCGCGATCACGGCCGCGGTGTAGTGGAACCGTGCGCGGCGGTCCTCGCTGGTCTCCTGCGCCGACAGGTGGTCGAGGGCGTCGATCGCCTTCTTCCAGCTCTTCTGCTCGGTGTACGCCTCGAGCAGCTTGTGCAGCAGCACGCGCGAGCTGCCGGCGAGCTTGACGCCCTCCTGGTAGGCATCGACCGCGCTGTTCACGTCCTTCATGCGCTCGGAGTAGATGTCACCGATCTCCTCGTAGAGCTTCGCGCGGCGCGCCTCGGTGCCACCGGCATCGATCTGCGCGCGCTTGGCGTCGGCGACCATCTTCCACTCGCCGCGCTGACCACCGAGCTCGACCATCGCCTCGAGCGTGGGCTCGTGCAGCGGCTCCTTCTCGAGAGCGCGCCGGAAGCTGGCTTCCGCCTTCTTGTCCTCGCCGAGCGCACGCGCCGCGACGCCGAGGCGGTACCAGATCTCGGAGACCTGGGAATCGGAGAGGCCGGCGCGGTGGCGCGCCAGGATCTCGCGGTAGCGCCGATCGACCTCGGTCCACTGCTCGACCGCGGTGGCGGTTCCCTCGTTCGCCTTGGCCTCGAGCATCAGCACGGCCGCGAGGCCGATCGCCGCGTCGAGGTTGTCGGGGTTCGAGACCGTCGCCTGGCGGTAGTGACGCTCCGCCTTCTCCGTGCGGTGGAGTTGCTCGTACGCGCGACCCAGCTGGGCCTCGCGGCGGCTGCGCTCGTTCTTGTCGAGCCCTTCCGCCTGGCGGGCGAGCATCTCGAGCACCGGCAGCGCATCGTCCCAGCGCTTGGCAGCGACGAGTTGATCCGCGACGCGCTGACCGGCCTCGACGTGATCGGGCTCGAGCTTGAGCACGCGCTCGTAGAGATCGAGGGCGCGCGTGGCGTCGTTGAGCTTGTCCGCGGCGAGCTGACCCGCGTGCCACAGCAGGCCCACGCGCTCGATCCGGTTGCCCGAGGCAGCCTCGGCGCGGAGCAACAGCTCCACGGCCTGGCCGATGTTCGCGCGCGACTCGTGCACGGCCGCGAGCCCCTTGAGCGCATCGAAGTGCTCGGCATCGATGGCGAGCGCTCTGTCGTAGTGACGCTGCGCGACCTCGGGATCGAGTAGCTGCTCGAACGCGATCTTGCCGGCCTCGGCGTACAGGCCCGCACCCTTGTCGCCCTCGAGAGCGGCGTGCTTGACCAGCGTGTCGACCGCGCGGTCGTACGTCTCGGTCTTGATGTAGAGCCTCGGCAGCACGGAGAGCGCCGTCTTGTTGTTCTCGTCGAGCGCGATCACGTTGAGCAGGCTCTCGATCGCCTTGATGTGATCCTCGAGGTTCGTCTCGTAGACCTTGGCGGCGGCGAGGTAGAGCTCGACGCGCTGCGCGGGCGTCTTGGCAGCCGAGATGTGGCGCGCGTACAGGTTGACCAGCTTGTGCCAGCTCTCCTGGAGCTCGAGCACACGCTCGAGGCCGCGGTAGGCATCGTCGGCGTTCTGATCGGCCTGCAGCAGCTTCTCGTACGCGGCGGCCGCGCGCTCGGGATCGCGATCCTCGAGCTCGGCGGCGAGCTTGCGCAAGGTCGCCAGCTTCTCGCCCTCGGGGGCGACGACCGCGAGCCGCTCCATCGTGCGGAGGTAGTCGTCCGTGCGGCCGGTCTTGTCGTAGAGATCGACCAGCGACTTCAGCGCGGCGGCATCGCTGCCGTTCGCGGCGACCGCACCCTCGTAGCGCGCGATCGCGCCCTCGAGGTCACCGAGCTTCTCGGCGCGCATCGTGCCGAGCTCGCGGCGCAGGGCCGCGGCGCGCCCCGTGTCGCCATTCGCTTCGCTGATCTCGGCGCGGCGATCGAGGACCTTGGCCAGGTTCGCCCACTTCTCGTCGCGGCGGTACAGCCGCTCGAGGGCAGCGAGCGCGTCGTCCGACGTGTCGTCGAGATCCGCCGCCTGCTGATAGACCTCGACGGCCTTCGCCGACGCGGCGAGCTGGCTCTCGAGGAGATCGCCGAGGCCGAGGAGGAGGTCGACCTTGATCTGCGTGTCCTGCTCGATCTCGGCGTGCGCGCGCAGCGTATCGGCGAGGTCCGCCCACTTCTGCTGCTTGCGGTGCGCCTCGGCGAGCGCCTTGTAGGCGGCGCTGTTGGTCGGGTCGAGCTCGAGAGCGCGGCGCAGCGACGGCAGCGCGTAGTCGATGCGATCGAGCCGCATCGCGTACCAGCCGCCGAGCCGGGCCCACCACGTCGACGCGACCTTCGGGTTCGTGGCGTCGGTCGCGATCGCGCTCGCCTCGGAGACGAGATCCGCCCAGCCACCGGTCGCCGCGGCGAGCCGCTCGGCCATGAGGGCCGCGGTGTCGTCCTCGGGATCGACCTGACAGGCGGTGGTGACCGCCTCGAAGGCGCGGGGCAGATCGCCCAGGCCCGTCTCGTAGACCTCGCCGAGCTGACGGAGCAGCTGGGCGCGATCGGGACCGTCGCCGGCGTGCTCGATCCGTCCGAGCAGCACCTCGATCACGGTCTCCCACTCGTTCCCCTCGCGGGCCTTGCGCTCGATCAGGTCGAGGGCGTCGCGCGCCTCGGCTCCTTCGTCGCCGCTCTCGCCGAGCAGCGCGATCCAGCCCTCGGCGTCGTCGACGTCGGGGCGCGCCTGGGACAGCGTGACGCCCGCGGCCTTGCAGGCACCCTGCAGGGTCTCGAGCCACTCGATCACCGAGCGCTCGGCGACCTCGTCACCGCCGCGGCCCTGGAGGTTGACGACCTCGATGTGGTGATCCGCCATCAGCTCGTCGACGGTGACCGGCCCGACGCCGGCACCGAGGAAGTAGTGCGTGCCGCGCGGCGGCTCGAACATGCCGAACACGCGGTCGAGCAGCGCGGACAGATCGGGATCGCCGTAGCGGAACCCGATGAACACGAGCGAGCCCTCGACGTAGAGCTTGCGGGCGTAGTCCTTGAGATCGACAGCGCGCGACAGGGCGCGGCGCACCGAGTTGGGGGTCACGACGTACGTGTCGAAGTTGCCGAGCATCTTGACCAGCGTGCGCCGGCGTGGCGACAGCTCGCCGAGCTCCTGGTACGTGACGACGCGGGCGGTCGGCCACTCGGCGGGCGACTGCGTCTCGAGCGCGTGCTCGAGCACGTCGCCGGGGAACGTCGTCCAGATGTGCCGGAACGGGACCTGCGCGAGGGCCTTGGGCAGGGCCGGCACCTCGGAGGGCGCCGCCCACATCTCCTCGACGATCCGATCACAGGTCTCCTCGCCGAGGGCGCGGGACAAGAATCCGACCGCGCGGACCAGGCTGCCCTTGTGCAAGAGCTTCTCGAGGTCCTTGGTGGCCACGTCGTCGCCATCGCGACCACGGGTCTCGAGCGCCTTGGTCATGCGCTCCAGCAGCTGCTTCCAGGAAGGGACACCGATTCCCGCACCGACGACCAGGGCGGCTTTGCCCGACCGGATCTGTTCGATGAGAGTCTCGGGGATCGTGTGCTCAGGCATCCTAAACCCCCAGTGACGTTGTTGTTGCCGCGCAACCTATCCAGGCTCCGGGCCGCTCGCAAGCGAAACCGACCGCGGCAAATCCCCGACGCTGGACCCCCTGGTGATAGGGTCCTCCGGGGCCCGTGCGGCTGCGTCGCAAGATCACCGTTGCGTTCTTCGGAGTCAGCTCGCTGGTCTCCGTGCTCCTCGCGCTGTTCCTCTACCGGTTCCTCGAGAGCAAGCTCGCGGACGACCTCCACGATCGGCTCGATGACGTCGCCCACATCGGCTCGCACGCCATCGATCTGCCCGCGTACCGTGCCCTGACTGCGCACGCCGGAGCCCTCGACGAGGACGCGGTCTCGGCGATCGAGCACGGTGCCGCGTACGTGACGATCTACCAGCAGCTGCGGATGATCCGGGCCGCCGAGCCCCGGCTGATCAAGTTCGTCTACCTGCTCGCCCCGACCGAGGACCCGGCGAACCCGCGGTTCATCGCCGACGCCGACGTGCTCGATCTGCTCGCCAGGACCGCGCGGGGCGAGCCGCTGCCCGCGGGCGGGGAAATCTCGCACTTCAACGAGCCCTACCCCGTCGCCGATGTCCCGGCTCTCGCCCGCGCGCTGGCCGAGTGCGCCCCCCAGCTCGAGCCGGACTTCGTCCACGACCCGGTGTTCAAGGTCAGCTCGGTGTCCGCGTACCACCCGCTGCGCGGCCCCGATGGGGTCCCGCTCAAGGACGCACACGGCCGCTGCCTCGGCGTGCTCGGCGTCGACATCCTCGATACGGACATGCAGACCGCGCTGTCCGCGGCCGGCGGCCTCGCGATCAAGATCTCGCTCGCGATGATCGCGCTGGCGCTGCTCGTG
>Ga0316605_10001999_pt1 | contig 11653 bp, 10 predicted proteins | sample OWC_soil_day20_n_FD_207666 | JGI IMG/M metagenome (GOLD analysis project Ga0316605, IMG submission 207666) | Wetland soil microbial communities from Old Woman Creek delta, Ohio, United States - OWC_soil_day20_noCT | ecosystem: Environmental > Terrestrial > Soil > Wetlands | place: USA: Ohio... | reverse complement strand
ACAAAAAAGGAAAAAAGAAGGGCAAATAATTGTCTCATCATGATTGTTGTTATAGATGCAAAATTAGATAAAAATTCTTACTTTTGTGGGGTATGGAAAGATTTATAGTTTCGGCCAGAAAGTACAGACCAACAAGTTTTGAGACGCTTATTGGACAGGAGAATATCGCAAAAACTCTTAAAAATTCTATTCTCAAAAACCAGCTTGCACACGCATACCTCTTTTGCGGGCCCCGCGGAGTAGGGAAAACTACCAGTGCGCGCATATTCGCAAAGACAATTAATTGTCTAAACCTATCGGAAAATATGGATCCGTGCGGAGTATGCGAATCCTGCATCGCTTTTGACGAATCGCGTTCTTTTTCCATTCACGAGCTGGATGCGGCATCAAACAACTCTGTGGATGACATCCGCCTTTTGAATGAAAAGGTACGAATCCCTCCTCAGATTGGAAAATACAGCGTTTATATCATTGATGAGGTGCACATGCTGTCTCCTTCGGCCTTCAACGCTTTTCTGAAAACACTTGAAGAGCCGCCTGCTCATGCAATTTTCATTCTTGCAACAACAGAGAAGCATAAGATAATTCCCACCATACTTTCAAGATGTCAGACATATGATTTCAACAGAATATCGGTTGAAGACATAGTGAGGAACCTTACTCAGATTGCAGAAAGAGAGAAGATAAAGATTGAAACCGAAGCCATGCACATTATTGCGCGAAAAGCGGATGGTGCGATGAGGGATGCTCTCACTCTTTTCGACCAGTCTGTTGCTTTCTGCGGAGAAAACATTACATACGATCAGGTTATTTCAAACCTGAATGTACTCGACTACGAGTATTATATCCGGCTTACAAACCATCTTCTTGCAGGGGAGCATACAGATGCCCTTCTCATTTTTGATGAGATTCTTTCAAAGGGATTCAATGCCCTTCATTTCATAGGCGGCTTAAGCACGCACCTGAGGGACTTACTTATTTGCAAAGATGAGAGAAGTGCAAAATTGCTTGAACTTGCTCCTTCTTTAATCGAAAAATATGTGGAGCAATCCCGGAATTGCCCTGTCAACTTTCTCTATAACGCACTTAATATTACAACAACCTGTGAAGCAGGATTCAAGCAGAGCGGCAACCAGCGGCTCCATATAGAGTTTGCCCTGGTTAAACTTGCAAGAATCAATACCCCTCAGGAAGTTATCCCGGATTCTATTCCAGAACCTAAAGTATCTGATAAACCAGTAGAAGTAACGGTGAAACCGGAAAAAACCGCAGTAGCCGAAGTTCACGAGAAGAAGGAAGAACCTGCAGTGGAAAAGGAAACTCCAAAGGAAGAGATACCGGCTGCTCAGCCAAAAAACACATATATCCCCTCGACACCTTCAATTAAGGGAATGATCAAGAAAGTGGAAGAGAAAAGCGTAAAGGCAGAACAGGAAAAACCCAAAGAATCGGGAGAATCTGAATTTGACTTTGAGATGCTTGAGAAAGTATGGGAAGAGATGGCAGAGGCAGAAAAATCGCTTCCAAGACTTAAGACTGCAATTTCACAAATTAAACCGAAACTGGATGCAGACAAAACGATTCATTTCCGTGTCGTGAACGATTTGCAAAAGTCATGGATAGAGAAAAATTGTAAAACCAGGCTGCTCGCTTTTCTTCGCGACAAACTGGACAACCGTTTCATCGAACTTATTGTTGAAGTGGAATCTGCCGAAGAAACAAAAGAGACTAAATTATATATGCCCGAAGAGAAGGCTAAGTTTCTGCTTGAAAATTATCCCGAAATGCGGGAACTTCAAAAAGATCTTAAACTCGAGCTTAAGTAAGGGCCTAAATAAAACAATATGCGATTACATTGTAGCAATCTTGTAAAAAAATACGGAATAAGGACTGTCGTAAAAGGTGTTTCAATTGAGGTTGAACAGGGAGAGATTGTTGGTTTGCTTGGGCCAAACGGTGCCGGTAAAACGACCAGTTTTTATATGATAACCGGACTCATTAAACCAAATTCAGGGAAAATATTTCTTGACGACGAAGAAATCACCGGACTCCCAATGTATATGAGGGCACAAAAAGGGTTGGGATATCTTGCCCAGGAGGCATCTGTATTTCGCAAATTAAGTGTTGAAAACAATATTCTTGCGGTGATGGAGCTTCACGACTACACAAAAAAAGAGAGGATGGAGAGGCTTGAAATACTTATTGATGAGTTTGGCCTGCAAAAAGTGCGCAAGAGTTATGGAATCCAGCTTTCCGGAGGGGAGAGGCGAAGATGCGAAATTGCAAGAGCATTGGCAATTGATCCAAAATTCATACTTCTTGACGAACCTTTTGCCGGAGTTGACCCTATAGCAGTAGAAGATATTCAGCACATCATTGCCAATCTTAAAACAAAGAATATTGGCATAATTATTACCGACCACAATGTCCACGAAACTCTTGCAATAACAGACCGTGCCTATCTTTTATACGAAGGGAGTATTCTTGAGAGCGGGTCAGCCGAAGTTTTGGCAAATAACCCGGAGGTGAGAAAGAAATATCTTGGGGAGAATTTTGAACTAAGAAAAGCTGTTCTTAAAACGAGAAAAAAAGATACCGGCACCGATACTGCTGATAAAGACGAGAAAACTAAGACGACATTACCTAAACTAAAAAATATCAACAATACCGGAGCCGATATGCTAAACTATGGCAATCAGGCAAACGAACTGGAGAAAGGAGAATAATCTCCCCTCCCCCGGCCGTTCATTTTGAATTAACATTAACCATTTATTTTGTCTGAGCCTTTGGAGCTTCTGCTTCTTTGTGCATCATGCCATGGCCTGCCATTGGAGTTCCTTCCATTTTTGGACCTTCCATATTACAATCTTTGCAATCCATTTTTCTCATTTTGCCCATTTTTTCCATCTTACCCATCTTGCCTTGCATTTCACCTTTACCCATTCTTAGGTCAAAATGAATTCTTTGTTCTTCTGTCAATAAAGACCTTACGCTATTTCTGTGTGCAGCCATTGCCTTCATTTTCTTGTTTTGCAAAGCCGAAATTTCGTCAATTTTTGAATTGATGTCTTTAAGGTTTGGCTTATCAATTTGCTGAAGTGTCTTAAGCTGAGCTGTTTTCTCATTAAGCTCATTGTTGATCTGAAGAGTCTCTTTTTGATGTTTTAGCTTCAATTCGGCTACTTGTTTTTGCTGATCCGGTGTAAGCTGAGATTTCATCATCTCAGGATTGGCTTTCATCATGCCTTGTTTGTGAAACTGGATATTTTGCTGCTGAGCAGACATTGTTAACGCTATGGTCAACATTGTCAATAAAATAGATACTTTTTTCATTACTTTATTGTTTTTAAATTGTGAATCTGCTTATAGGACTAAAAAGCAGCAAAAAGGTTTAATATGAGGAAAGAATTTATACCTTTGCCGAATTAATTTTGGCAACTTTCAATAATTAAAATAACAAATATGGCAGAAAAATTATTTGCTGAGTTTCCACCTGTTTCCACACAACAATGGGAAGAGGTGATAACTAAAGATCTAAAGGGCGCCGATTACGAGAAAAAACTCGTATGGAAAACAATGGAGGGGTTTTCAGTACGCCCTTACTATCGTGCCGAAGATTTAACCAATCTTAAACATTTGGGTACTGTTCCGGGGGCTTTTCCATTCGTGAGAGGTACCAGCAAAAGGAACAATTGGCTTATTCGCCAGGGCTATTGTGCCTGCGAAAGTTTCGAGAAAGCAAATGCCCAGGCTGTGGATGGTCTGAAAAAAGGAGTGGAATCCGTAGCATTCTGCATTGATGGCAAAAAAGCTATTTCTCAAAACAAAATGGAGGTTCTTCTTAAAGGTATTGACCTTTCGAAAACCGAAGTGAATTTCGAAGGATGTTCATGCGAAACCCCGGCTATTATTGAATCTTTTATAGCCGTTATAAGGGCACAAGGAGTTAAAGCCGATTCTGTACGTGCTTCATTTGATTTCGATCCGCTAAGGTCACTCACTACTACTGGGAACTTCTGTTGTTCAAATTATATGGGCAACTTTAAGAAGTGTTTTAGCTTAGTAGAAGGGTTCCCTAAAATCCGTGTAATTGGAGTTGAAGGATATGCATTTAACGATGCTGGCGCGAACGGAGTTCAGGAACTTGGTTTTGCGATTGCTGCCGGTAGCGAATATATGAATCTTCTTACAGAGATGGGATTCAGTGCAAACGAGGTTGCAAGCAGAATCAAATTTACTTTCTCAGTTGGAGCAAACTATTTCCTTGAGATTGCAAAGTTCCGTGCTGCAAGAATGCTTTGGGCAAACGTTACCGAGAACTACGGTGTGTCGGAAGACTCTGCAAAAATGATGAACATCCACGCTGTAACAAGCCAGTGGAACCAGACAGTATACGATTCATATGTAAATATGCTTCGCAGCACTACTGAGGCAATGAGTGCATCGCTTGCGGGCGTTGATTCGCTGGAGGTACTTCCTTTCGACTACCAATACCGCGAACCTGGAGAGTTTAGCAATCGTATTGCAAGAAATGTTCAGATAATTCTTAAGGAAGAATCACATTTCGACAAAATTACCGACCCTGCCGCAGGATCTTACTACATTGAAAATCTCACAAATTCATTTACAGAGCATAGCTGGAATCTTTTCAAGAAAGTTGAAGAGAAGGGAGGATATACCGAGGCATTTAAAGCCGGGTACATTCAGGGCGAAATTAAAGCTGCATCTGCAAAAAGAGACCTCAACATTGCAACCAGAAGAGAAATAATTCTGGGAACAAATCAGTATCCAAACTTTTCAGAAAAAGCCGATAAAGATGTTACACTTGATGTAATTACCAGAGGCGCAAACTGGGAGAAGAGTTCCAACCCTATTGCCGAGCCAATTGAAAAATACCGCGGAGCACAGGCATTTGAAGCATTGCGTTTTGCAACCGAAACAAGTGGAAAAGCTCCAAAAGCATTTATGCTCACTTTCGGTAATCTGGCATTTTGCCGCGCACGTGCGCAATTCTCAAGCAACTTCTTCGCCGTTGCAGGTATAAATGTTGTTGACAACACAAGGTTTGCAACTGTTGAAGAGGGTGTTAAAGCCGCATTTGAAGCTAAAGCTGATATAATTGTTGCTTGCTCGTCGGATGATGAGTATACCGAATCGGTTCCAAAAATCAAGGAACTCATCGGGAATAAAGCAATTCTTGTTGTGGCCGGAGAACCCGCCTGCAAAGAGGAGCTTGTTGCCAAAGGCATAACAAACTTCATAAGCGTTAAGAGTAATGTTCTTGAGACACTCAAGATGTATCAGGCTCAATTGGGAATTAAGTAGTAATAAAAAAAGAATAACATATGCGTCCAAAATTTTCTGATTTCAAATATGCCGGAGGAGCTGCAGTCCAAGCAGGCGAGCCGTCTGTATGGATGACTCCGGAGCAGATAGGATTAAAAGGTGTTTATACAGCCTCCGACCTGGAAGGTATGGAACATCTGAACTATGCTGCAGGTATACAGCCATATCTCCGCGGGCCATACAGTACAATGTATGTAATGAATCCGTGGACTGTCCGTCAGTATGCCGGATTTTCAACAGCAGAGGAGTCAAACGCGTTCTATCGCAGGAACCTTGCCGCAGGGCAAAAGGGTCTTTCGGTTGCATTTGACCTTGCTACACACCGTGGCTATGATGCCGACCATCCCCGCGTTGTGGGTGATGTAGGTAAAGCCGGTGTTAGTATTTGCAGTGTTGAGGACATGAAGGTTCTCTTCGACCAGATTCCGCTAAACAAAATGTCGGTATCCATGACAATGAACGGTGCAGTTCTTCCAATCCTGGCATTCTATATTGTTGCCGGAATGGAGCAAGGTGCAAAGCTCGACGAAATGGCTGGAACAATCCAGAACGACATTCTTAAAGAGTTTATGGTTAGAAACACATATATCTACCCACCAGAATTCTCAATGAGGATCATTGGAGATATTTTCTCTTTTACCTCTAAGAATATGCCTAAGTTCAACTCTATATCAATTTCCGGATACCATATGCAGGAAGCCGGTGCTACATGTGATATTGAAATGGCATATACTCTTGCAGACGGTCTTGAATACCTCAGAACCGGAATAGCTGCAGGAATGGATGTGGATCAGTTTGCTCCACGTCTCTCATTCTTCTGGGCAATAGGGATGAACCACTTTATGGAAATCGCCAAAATGCGTGCTGCCCGTATGATTTGGGCAAAAATGGTTAAACAATTCAACCCTAAGAATCCTAAATCGCTCTCTTTAAGAACTCACTGCCAGACTTCCGGATGGTCGCTTACTGAGCAGGATCCATACAACAATGTAGCCAGAACTTGTATTGAGGCCATGGCTGCCGGTCTGGGTCACACTCAGTCACTTCACACAAATGCACTTGACGAAGCTATCGCACTTCCAACCGATTTTTCTGCACGTATAGCAAGAAATACTCAAATCTATATTCAGGAAGAGACCAACATAACCAAATCCCTTGACCCTTGGGCAGGTTCTTATTATGTTGAGAAACTAACTGCTGATATTGCCGAGCGCGCATGGGGACATATTGAGGAGGTTGAAAAACTTGGCGGGATGTCAAAAGCAATTGAGACTGGTATTCCTAAACTAAGAATTGAAGAGGCCGCTGCCCGTAAACAGGCTCGGATTGACTCTGGTATTGATACTATTGTAGGTATTAACAAATACCGCCTCGAAAAAGAAGATCCATTGGAAATTCTTGATGTTGACAACACAATGGTTCGTGAATCGCAAATCGCAAGGCTTAAAGAGCTTCGCGCAAACCGCGATGAATCTAAAGTGAAAGCAGCTCTCGCAGCAATTACTAATGCAGCCAAAACAAAAACCGGTAACCTTCTGGAACTTGCAATTGAGGCAGCCAGAGTTCGTGCAACTCTTGGCGAAATTTCCGATGCCTGTGAAGAGGTGGCTGGAAGATATAAAGCAATTATCCGTATGAATACAGGTGTTTACTCAAGTGAAGTTAAAAACGACAGCGACTTTGAAAAAGCTAAACAACTTGTTGTTGAGTTTGCTAAGAAAGAGGGTCGCCAGCCTCGTATAATGATTGCAAAACTTGGCCAGGACGGTCACGACCGCGGCGCAAAAGTTGTTGCAACCGGTTATGCCGACTGTGGATTTGATGTTGATATGGGACCTCTGTTCCAGACACCGGAAGAGGCAGCCAAACAGGCTGTTGAAAACGATGTTCACGTAGTTGGAGTATCTTCTCTTGCTGCAGGTCACAAAACGCTCGTTCCACAAATCATGGGCGAACTTAAGAAACTAGGCCGTGAAGACATTATGGTTATTGTGGGTGGTGTTATACCTGCTCAGGATTATGATGCACTTTACAAAGCCGGTGCCGCTGCCATCTTTGGCCCTGGCACATCGGTTTCTAAAGCATCAATTAAACTAATGGAACTGTTGCTTCAGAAGTTTGAATAAGCGGCAGAATTTGATAATTAATAAAAGGGCGTCTGAAATTAATTTCAGACGCCTTTTTCATTAACATTAAACTTTCATTTAAATTACCCCGGTCCGAAGGCCGGGGATTTAACCACCACCGAAATATAAACGAACTAACCCTTTTCGTTTTAAAAATTGAGGATGGAACTGATTAGTCAAAAAAATTGATTAATTGCAACAAAGTTATCTCTATTGAAAATGTAACTCAATAAGTAGTTTCAGAAAAAAGAAATCAAAATATAGAGGGATTTTACCCATTTATTTTAGGAGAAATAGATGGATTTTTATGGAGAAAAATATGGTTAAAAAGATAACAAATTGTTTTTCAGAGCAAAGGTTATAACTCCAATCATATTATTTGAGTTGGTTTTCTTCATCAGTTTTTCACGATGATTTTCAACAGTACGGTTGGAAATTGAAAGTTTATCTGCAATCATTTTTATTGAAAGACCTTCCATAGACAGGCAAAGAACCTGGTATTCCCTTTTTGAGAAAATGCCGCTTTCAAACCGGTCAAAGTTATCATGATTTTTTTTGAACAGATTAATAAGCTTTTCTCTAACTGTTTCTGTCATAAAAACATTCTCCGTCTTAAATACTTTTATGACATCGGAGATAGAGACAGAACTCTCTTCATTGGTTTTGGAATCCAATATAATAAAACCAGCCAATATTGAAGCTCCTCCATTTTTCTCATAGACAGTAACATAAAGAGAAACTTCGAATTTCTCTCCAACTTTAGGAACAAGAAAAACATTTTCGGAAAACGAATCCAGTAATCCGTTTGTGCACCGGACTATTCTGTCTTTTATTTTTTTATAAGAAGCGGGATCTAATAAATCTTCAACAGAGCATGACTTTAAATCATCCTTTACCATTGCAAGGCTTTGGGTTAAAGTCGAATTAGCATTATAAACATGATGTTCATCAAATATAACAATCCCATTGGGGGTGAGGTTAAATAATGAATTAAACTCTTGCTTGCTGGTTTCTTTAAGTTTATTGTATTTTGCCAGCCTCCGCTCAATAATCCTGATTAGCTCTTCATTTGCAAATGGTTTTGTAATATAATCATCTGCTCCCAAATCCATTCCTATTCTAAAATCTTTAGGTTCATTACATGCCGAAATAAAAATAAAGGGAATGGTATCAAGTATTGAGCTGTCTTTTAAAAAATTATATACCCGATATCCATTAATAGAGCCCATTTTCACATCGCATAATATTAAATCAGGTTTGAATTCATAAGCTTTCTGAATTCCAGATGATCCATTATTTGCATAACAAACATCATAACCATGCATTGAGAGAACAATTTTGAGAGTCTTTCCCAAAATCTTATCATCATCAATAACCAATATCTTAGTTTTAAAGCCCATATGTCTATCTAATTACACTAATTCTCAAATACTTTTGAGAAAGTAAAGTAAAATATAAATCCGATTGCCACCAGAATAGTAATAAGGTAGAGTATCTGTGCCGCCGAAATTCTAAAAAATGTCGAAAGCCAGCTGGTCCGGTATAATTTCCGGCTGCCGGTTAAAACGTAAACCGGGAAAAGTACAAGCAGATATGATTCCGGGCTTATTGTCTTAGCCGGGAATATTAAGTTAACAACAATAATCAGTATAAATATTAAAAATAGAAAGGTATGCTGGTTAATTGCAGAAATAAAGTGAGCCAGAAAGTACTTCTGACGCTTCCGGAAGAATACCCATAAAAAAAATGCATATAAAGGCATGAGAATAAAAAGGCTCCAGGAGAGCAGCGAGAAGAACCTCGATATATAGTAGTCTTTATTTTCACTGACTATTTTTGTAAAATTCTTTGTCTCACCTCCCACCTTTGCATTTATCTGCACAACATCTTTTTTATCAGCGTCAATAACCGCACCCGATTCCGATACCGATAATTTATCAATGCCCGATTTAATTTCATCGCCCATGGAAATATTCAAAAGCAGAAAAAATATTATGCTGGTAAATATATATAACCGGAAAGGTGGCATGTACCTGGCTCTTTTGCCTTCGGCATAGTCATGTGCCATTTCCCCCGGCTTGAAGAGCAAGGATTTTAATGTCTTAAAGACTCTGGTATCGAATGCCCACATATTTGCCATTATGTCGAATACCATAACAATAAAAGGCCTGTCTAAGTCCCTTACAGACTGAGCACAGTTTGGACAATAGTGTCCGATAAAATCGGTTTCGCAGTTTTTACAAATATTTTCCGGTCCCGTTAACTTAGCCATATAATTACTTTTACCGTCAATTTCAATTAAGTTCAATTACTTCAAAACATCCTCTGTCTGCCATGGTTACATAGGCTTTACTTTCGTCTTTTGAGAGAACAATGTTTGAGCAAAGTTTGCCTTTTAGCTTTATTTCACGAAGTACAACTCCTCCGGGTGATACAATGGCTATAGTTCCCTTGCCGTGTCGTGTAATGTAAAGATTTCCCGCCCCATCGCAGCGCATGCCGTCCATTCCAAAATCGGGAAAAGAGATTAATAATTTTTTATTCTCCACTGTTCCGTCTTTCTTAATATCATAAACCCAAACCTTTCTCTGAACTGACTCGTTCACATAAAGCTTCTTACCGTCGGGGCTGACTTCTACACCGTTTGTTGTGCCGATATTTCCCTCGAGCAAGGTAAACTTACCTTCACGGTTAATCAGCCATAAATTACCGGTTGAATCCTTCCAGTTTGGATCGCTGGCATACAGGAGTTCTGTTTTGGGAGATATCGCTATATCATTCGGCTGATTCATTGAAGAGTTGTGCGCAAAAACAGATATCTCTTTAGTTGAAGGGTCTACCTTAAGAATATTATGCATTGTATAATCGGCTATATACATAAAACCCTTTTTATCGAATCTGATTCCGTTTCCCACAGAACCTGAAGGAAGGGTCACATAAACCGATGCTTCTCCCTTTGGAGTTACAATTCCAATTGTTCCGGGATTTTTAAAGTTAACTGCAAAGAGATTTCCGTTTTTATCTATGGCGGGACCTTCTATTCCTTTTGGAAAACTCCATTCGGGAAGTAAATCGGTAACAATATCCAATCTTTCCTGAGAAACAGCATTACCACTAAACATCAAAAGAACCGGAAACATGAAGAGAAATAAAAAAGATTTCATAATTACCACCTTAATTATACAAAAGTAAAAAATTAAAATTAGTTTGTTTGACAAATAAATATTTACATACCTTTGTTTCGTAATTTAACGAAATGAAATAATGGCCCTCAAAAAAAATCAATACTCCCCCTACCAGGAAAAAATTGCCCTTTATGGGAAGGCACTCTCCCATCCGGCGCGGGTATTCATTATGGATTATCTTGCTAATAACACAGACAGGTGTTGCTATAGCGGCGATATGGCGGAAAACTTGCCTATTGCCAGATCTACCCTTTCGGAGCATCTGAAAGAGCTAAAAAAAGCAGGACTGATACAAGGCGAAATAAATCCCCCATACATAAAGTATTGTGTTAACAGGGAAAACTGGGCAGAAGCCCGAATAATGTTTGCCGATTTTTTTAACAGATAACTCATAAAAAGAATAATATGAAAATTAAAATTTTAGGAACAGGCTGCCCTAAATGCAAGGCACTTGAAAAACTAACGCGTGAAGTAGTTGAGAAAAACGGCTTTGATGCCAGTATCTCCAAAGTAGAAGACATAATGGACATTATGAAATATAACGTAATGTCAACACCTGCACTGGTTGTGAATGAGAAGGTGGAAATTAAAGGCAGGATTCCATCGGCCGAAGAAATTAAACAAGTATTAAGTAAATATTAAACAAACAATTCAAAATTATGAAACGTTCCTTTCTCTTAAGTTTTGCCATCCTTATGGTAATGTTCTCATTAAATTCTAATGCCCAGTCCAATAAAGCTACAAATGTTGCTGCGCCCGTAAAAGTAGAGGCATATTATTTCCACCTTACATCCCGCTGTGAAACCTGCAAGGCAGTTGAAGCAGAAGCAAAAAAAGACCTGCAGTCTCTTTATGGCGAGAAAGTAAGTTTTAAATCAATAAATCTTGACGATGCCTCAAGCAAAGTTCTTGCAGAAAAACTTCAGGTTTCCGGCCAGGCTCTGTTGGTTGTAAAAGGGAGTAAGATATTAAATCTTACCAACGACGGGTTTATGT
>Ga0316605_10001997_pt1 | contig 11655 bp, 8 predicted proteins | sample OWC_soil_day20_n_FD_207666 | JGI IMG/M metagenome (GOLD analysis project Ga0316605, IMG submission 207666) | Wetland soil microbial communities from Old Woman Creek delta, Ohio, United States - OWC_soil_day20_noCT | ecosystem: Environmental > Terrestrial > Soil > Wetlands | place: USA: Ohio... | reverse complement strand
ATGTCAAACCCTCGGAAATGATTTTCGAACTCAGGGCGGCGCTGGTCGAAGGAGGAGAGATCCCTCTCACGATTCAAAAAGCCCTGGAAAACACCTATGTCCAAAAGAATCCCTGGGGCCGTCCAAAACCAAAAAGAGGTGCCTGGGCGGAGGAAGCAGGCCTGAAGATCCCTCATGTGAAGGACACACAGTCCAAGAGGCTTCTTTTCACCTGCTGCATCCAGGCTTATGACCCCCGATGCATGGTCATTCCTGTGAACGTAGCGAAGATCCTAGGACAATGCGGGGTAGAGTTCGGCGTTCTGGGGGCAGAGGAATCGTGCTGCGGCAACGAAATCCGCAGGATGGGCGAGATGGGTCTTTTCGAAGATCTTCAGCAAGGAAACGACGCTGCTTTCAAGAAGTACGGGGTGAAGGAGATTTTCGCCTTGTCGCCTCACTGCATGAACGCCCTCAAGAAGGAGTACGGGGAGCTGGGCATCAAAATATCTCACTACACGGAGCTTGTCTCAGACCTGGTCGCAAACGGCAGCCTTTCCTTCAAGACTCCTTACAACAAGAAGGTCATTTACCATGACCCTTGTTTTCTCGGGAAGCAGAACAAGATTTTTGATGCGCCCCGGAATATCCTAAAGGCCATACCAGGACTCGAATTCCTGGAGTTCACCTCTTCGAGAGAGAATTCCCTCTGCTGCGAGGGCGGGGGCGGAAGAATGTTCTACGAGGCGGAGGTGGCTTATCAGAGGAACAGCGAGAAGAGGGTCTTGGAGGCGATCGAAAAAGGCGCTGAGGTCATTGTAACGGCCTGTCCCTTTTGCGTCATGACTTATGAAGACCCGGCAACGGACAAAGGGCTACTGGTCAGAGAGCTGTCCGAAATCATGATGGAATCCTTGTAGCATCCGGTTCAAGGTTCAGGGTGCAAGGTACAAGGCTGGAGAATCTCTCACCGCAGAGAACGCTGAGAGTGCAGGGGGACCGAAGAGATAGGACACGGATTTACACGGATAAACGCTGATTTTTCTTTTTATGATCCATTCAATCCGTGTTTGTCTGTGTCCCATTATCCTCTGCGCGCTTTGCGTACTCTGCGGTGAGTTTTCATCTTCGTATCATGCCGGCATGCAAAGGATCGCCTTGAACCTTGCGTCAAACATGCTGGCTGCATAGGCAGGCTTCATGATTACGGCGGTGTCTGCTCCTGTGCCGCTCCCACCGACAACCACAACCGCTTCTTCCGGCGTTATGAACCCTGCCTCAGCCGCCATTACAGCCACTTCCAGGCAGACCTTCATGCCCTGTGAAAACATCCGGAGGGTATCGGCAACAATGTTGAGGGGAAGCAACCCGCTTTTGTACTTGTTCTCGAAGGCCCTTTCGGTGGCGCTAAGGCCTTGAAGCCCTCTCACGGTTTGAATTCGCTTTTTGGCCAGTGTCTCGCAATTTCGGTTGAACTCCTCCACCTCTTCCCGGTACTTGCTCCCTGCCCCATAAGTGACAGCAACGATTTCTATCGAAGGCTTGGCTTTTTCGCGGAGCCTGAGAGCCGTCTTACCCGATGAAGAAGCAACGACGACCTTCTTGATGCCCTTCTCCTCGCAACAGGCAAGAGCGATCTCCAGAGTCCGATCCGTGTTGACGGTTCCTTTCTTCTCGAAATACAAAACATTCCCTTCAGTTCCTTTGCTCATGCTCTATCCTCCCTTTTCAAGACTTACCAAAGACTTCACAGGGGTTGGTCAAAGGGGTTGACTCTGACCCAACTTTTTGATACTCTTTTAATCAACTTTCTCGCTTTTTACACAGTCGGCATGCCCCGTTTCCGCTCAGCCGACAGGAACGCTCAACCAGAGGATGAGAAGGTATGCAAAAAGGTTTAAAAAAACTTGTCATCTGGGTGGTTATCCTGGTATGCGGTTACTTTATCTTGAGCAACCACTTCGTCTTCATCGGCAGCAGTCTGCGGGTCTTAAAAAAGTCCCATCTTACTCTGGAGAACACAATCTTCAGCACCCAGGGCAAGAGCATTGAATCCATCATGGATGTGGAGGATATGAGAAACGACGGCATTGGAGAGCTTCTGGTCGAAAAAGGCTTAATCACAGAGGATAAGCTCCTAGCACTCCTGGAGAGGTACAAGTAACAGGCGTCACACCTCAAAATCCACTCTGATCTTGAACAACCTCACCGCAGGTAAGCTGTAGATCTCTTGCACCCCGGTTTTTTCTGAGACTTCCCTCAATGCGTTTTCGATATAGGACATGCTCGGGCCAATGAAAGTGAACCACACGTTGTAATCATGGTTTCTCAAGTAATTGTGGGTCACACCCGGGTAACTGTTCACCACTTCGACAAAGTCTCGGATTTTTCCTTTCGGCACCCGAGCCGCGCAGAGCGTGCTCGTGTAGTTGAGCCGGCGGGAATGAAAGTTGCCGCCGATCCGCCGGATAATGCCCGCGGCCTTGAGCGCTTTTACCCGCTTCAGGACTTCGCCATGCGGGAGGTGGAGCTGCCTTCCAAGCTCGTGGTAGGGCTGAGGGCATATCGGGAAGTGTGACTGAATGGCGTTGATGATTTTCCTGTCAGTGGCATCCATGCAGAGCCTTTCTGGAGGGCTGATACATGCAAAGCGGTTCTTCCGCCATGAAATCGCCTGTCGCTTCAAAGGCTCTTGCCCTGCACCCTCCGCAGAACTTCAAATACTCACAAATGCCGCACTTCCCTTTGTAGTTGGAAAAGTCTCTCAGTTTCGTGAACACAGGCGAGCTTTCCCAGATCTCCTTAAACGTTGCATTCCTCAGATCCCCGCTCTGGAGTTCCAGATACCCGCACGGCTGCACAGTGCCCACATGAGAGATGAAGCAGAAGGAGGTGCCGCCCAGGCATCCCCTGGTCATGGCATCAAGTCCATAGGTGGCGTAGTCGACTTTCTCCCCTTTCCTGTGGGCCTCCTGCCGAAGAACTCGGTAGAAATGAGGCGCGCAGGTGGCCTTCAGGTGGATGGACACGGCGCTCCGCATCCCATAAAACCAGTGAAGAATCTCCTCATACTGCTCTGCACTGATCTCCTGATTGGTCATGTCCCTGGCGCGTCCTGTGGGGACCAGCAGAAAGATGTGGTGAGCGGCTGCTCCCAGCCTGACGGCGAGGTCGAGCATCGCTTGAGCCTGGTCCACATTATGCCGGGTGATGGTCGTGTTGATTTGAAATTCGACCCCCGCCTTTTTCAGCTCTTCGATTCCCCAAATCGATCCTTCAAAAGCACCTTGCACCTGCCTGAACCGATCATGAGTGGGTGCGTCCGGTCCGTCCAGGGAGACACTCACCCGCTGAATTCCGGAGGACTTCATTCTTCCGGCCGTCTCAGAAGTGATGAGCGTGCCGTTGGCCGCCATAACCATGCGAAGGCCCAGACCGGTGCCGTGTTTCGCGAGTTCGAAGATGTCTGGTCTCAGGAGAGGCTCGCCGCCGGTGAGAATGACGATGGGCTGCCCTGCCGCAGCAATCTGATTCAGGATTTCCAGGCACTTCTCCGTGCTCAATTCACCGGCATAAGGACCTCGACTCGCCGCAGCCCGGCAGTGAACACAGTTCAGGTTGCAGTTCCGCGTCACCTCCCAAGCCACCAATCGTGGACCTGTATTCGCATGTGGATGACCTTTATCCATGAATCCGAATCCATCCTCGCCACACGTAACGAAAAATCCGAATTTCGAAGCACGAAATCCGAAACAAAATCCAATAACCAAAATTCAAATGTTCAAAACAAAACTATGGCGATAGGGCTCTTTGTTTCAGTATTTGGGTATTTGAATTTTGAATTTGTTTCGTGCTTCGAGTTTCGTGCTTCGAATTTACCAAATCAGGCCCACCGAGAAACAACCCAACACGTGAATGCTTGTCCCATATCCTATTTCTTGTTCAGGAGCACTGCGGCTTCTTTTGCAAAATAGGTGAGGATAAGATCCGCGCCCGCCCTCCGGATGGAGGTGAGCACTTCCATCATCGCGCGGGTTCCGTCGATCCAACCCTTTTCGGCGGCCGCCTTGACCATGGCGAATTCACCGCTCACATTGTACGCGGCCAAAGGCAGGAGGCACTGCTCGCGCACCCTTCTTACAATGTCGAGGTACGGAAGCGCAGGTTTCACCATGATGATGTCCGCTCCCTCCTCAATATCGAGCCGGGCTTCTTTCATGGCTTCCAAAGCGTTCGCAGGGTCCATCTGGTAGCCCGCCCGGTCTCCGAATTGTGGCGCTGACTCCGCCGCTTCCCGGAACGGGCCATAAAAGGCAGAGGCATACTTCACCGCGTAAGACAGAATGCCTGTGTCGTGAAACCCTGCGGCGTCCAGTGCTGTCCGAATGGCCGCCACACGGCCGTCCATCATATCCGAGGGCCCGACAAAGTCTGCCCCTGCGTAGGCGTGACTGAGTGCCTGGCGTGCCAGAATCTCAAGGGTTGAATCATTGTCCACCTTGCCGTTCTTGATGACCCCGCAGTGACCGTGGTCTGTGTACTCGCAAAGGCAAACATCCGTGATCACCACCATGTCCGGTACTTTCGCCTTGATCCCTGCAACCGCCATCTGCACCACGCCGTCTTCCGCGTAAGACCTGCTTCCCACGGCATCCTTCCGGTCAGGAATCCCGAAGAGGATGACCGAGGGAATCCCGAGATCCCACACCTCTCTTGCTTCCCGAACAATCATATCCACGGAGAACTGGTACTGTCCCGGCATGGCTGGAATCGCGTCCTTCTTGCCGTGACCCGGCTTTACGAAAAGAGGATAGATGAAATCCTTCGGAGAAAGGGTTGTCTCCCGAACCATTTCCCGAAGCGTTGCACTCTGTCTAAGTCTGCGGGGTCGAACCATCATAAAAGAACCTCGATCGTTGACCATTTAACACTGAGCATTGATAGAATGCGGGTTGTCCGTCGTCCGTGGTCAGTAGTCAATTGCTCTTAAAGGCTTGGAGTGATGGAGTATTGGAGTACTGGAGTGTTGGGGACTGATATTCTTCTTTTGCAGTACTCCATTACTCCAATACTCCATCACTCCATTCTTTTGATTCTGTCTGCTGTCTTCTGTATTCTGTCTTCTTCTTTTTTAACTTTAGACACTTTAGGCACTTCCCTTGATGCCTATTTCCTCATCCGACAAATAGCAGGCAGGGTCCGGCGCCCACAGATCATCGGACACGGCTTCGGCCCTCACTCTGAAATTGCCTGCGCAGATGTCCAGCCACTTGCAGGTAGCGCAGCGGCCTTTCACATGCTTCTTCTTGTCTTTGAGTTTTGCCATCACCGGATGGGTAAGATCCGTCCAGATCTTGCTGAAGGGTTTCTCCAAAACGTTTCCAAAGCTGAGGTGTCGCCAGAACTGATCCGCATGCACGGACCCGTCCCAGCTGATGCAGCCTATGCCCCTTCCTGAACTGTTCCCTTCATTCATCTTCAGGAGCTCAAGAACATCTCGGGCTCGATCACTCTTCTCTCGCACCATGCGCAGATACACATAGGGACCGTCCGCGTGGTTGTCCACCGTGAGCACCTCTTTCGCCAGACCCCGGCGATGGAGATCTCTGGTTCTGTCGATGATGAGGTCCACGACCTTTCTGGTTTCTGCATGATTCAGATCGTGTTCGACGAGTTCCGACCCTCGTCCCGCATACACGAGGTGATAGAAGCAGACCCTGGGAATCTCGGCCTCCTCCAGAAGATCGAAGACGCCTGGGACCTCCTCTACATTCATACGGTTGAGCGTGAATCGAAGTCCCACCTTGAGCCTCTGCTCCTGGCAATTGCGAATTCCTTGCATGGCATCCTTGAAAGCGCCCTTCTTCCCACGAAAACGGTCGTGGACTTCCCTGAGACCGTCCAGACTTACCCCAACATAGGAAAGCCCCACCTTGCGGAGCTCTTTGGCCATAGTCCTCGTAATGAGCGTTCCGTTGGTGGAAATGACCGCCCTCATTCCCCGCTGCACAGCATGACTCGCCAGATCAATGAGGTCTTTGCGAACGAGAGGTTCACCTCCAGAAAAAAGCACGACCGGAACACCAAATTCGGCAAGGTCGTCCAGCACCGCAAAACCTTCCTCTGTACCCAACTCCTTTTCGTGCGCCTTCTCCGTGGCATGGGCATAGCAATGCACACACTTCAGGTTGCAGGCGCGCGTCACGTTCCAGACCACCACCGGCTTCTTGTCTGAAGAGAACTGGAGAAGGTGGGAAGGCAGGTCTTTTGAGGACCTTCCGTATCGCAGGGCATCAGAAGGTTCCACAGTCCCGCAATAGAGCTTCGAAATCCCGATCATTCGCTATCTCAATTCTCTAACTCATCCGGAGACTGGGGGGCGAAATACTCTTTCCGGTAATACCGCTTCACCAGGTCGTTGATATATTTGTCCATCTCCAGAACCGCATCCTTGGTGACCACAAAATGATCGACACCGGAGCGGTCCTTGACCAGCTTGAGCCCGTACTCGAGCTTCTTTGCCAGCTGGTAGCTCAAGGAACCCGCATCTTGCCCTGTCACGATCGAGCGCCGGATCAATTCATCGACCGCTCCATCGTCGAAGAGGACCTCCAGTTCCATGTCGCGAGCCAGAGCGGCTTCTTCCGATTTGATCTCCTTGTACATGGCCACAAATTCTTCGAACGCCGTATTCACATCTGAGATCTTCTTGAGATAAATCTCGGCCATGAGCCCCCTCCTCGAGTCGGTAACATCCAGTCCCGGGATGCGGCCGAACTCCTTGCCCCGCTCTTCAATGAAGGATTTGACGTTTTCCAACTCCGTCAACGCGGCAGCCTCGAACCTTGCCTTTCTTTCGGGATCCTCCCAGGTTTCCCTCAACCCTTTCAGCTCGGACTCGGGATCCTCCACCAACTTCGCCGTTACAAGAAGCCTCTTGACCGGAGTGGAAGGCAAGGTCTTCTCAAACGGGATAAGTACCCTTTCAATAGCGCTCACAAGACCTCTTGCGCCGGTTTTCTCCTTTGCCGCCGCTTCTGCTACCTTGACCAAGGCTTCCTCTTCAAACTTGATGTCAATGCCGTAAGCCTTGAAGTCCAGCCTCTTGCTCAGGATGATCGGGTTATTGGGGTTCTTAAGAATCTCAACGAGATCTTCCTTGGTCAGCTCGTCAAAAACAACGACGACCGGCAGCCGCCCCACGAATTCCGATTCGAAGCCGAATTCCACGAGGTCCTGAGCCGTGACCTCCTTGAGAATCTCCCACGGGATCTCGGTCGGCCGAACGTCCGCCTCAAACCCGATCCCCTGTTTCTGAAGTCTCTTCTTGATGATGTCGCCCAGTTCCCCAAAGGCGCCGCTCATGATAAAGAGAATGTTTTTGGTGTTGACCACCCTCTTCTCTTTCTTGCCGGTCCTTCGGAAATGCTCGATCGCCTGGATTTGTGAGACCGCATCGTGAGGGACTTTTAGATCCACTTCCGTCTCCTCCATCGGTTTCAGCAGAGCCCTCTGGACACCGGTCCGTGACACATCGTGCCCGATAAAGTTCCTTGCTGAAGCGATCTTGTCAACTTCGTCGATATAGATGATGCCGTTTTCAGCAAGACTGATATCCTCGTTGGCCTCATAGACCAGGTCACGAACCAGGTCCTCCACATCCCCGCCCACGTATCCTGTCTCACTGAACTTGGTAGCGTCCCCCTTCACAAAAGGAACACCCAGTTTCTGAGCGATCAGTTTAACAATATAAGTTTTTCCCACGCCGGTCGGACCGATCATGAGCACGTTGTTCTTGATCATTCCGACCCCGCCCCCTTTCTTCTTGTTCGACTGCTTCTTGAAGTGCTTGATGCGGTTGAAGTGAGTGCAGACTTTGGTCGCCAGCACCGCCTTTGCCTGATTCTGTTTAACCACAAAGCTGTCCAGATGCGACTCAAGCTCCTCAGGGAGCATATCAAAGTTGATGACAGGGTCCTTCTTTTCTCCAGGTTTGCCCTCGTCCGTGCTGATTGCTTGGGCTTGCGGATAGACAAAAGGAGAAATAATCTTGATCCTGTTTCCGTATTTCTTCGACAGATAGTCGCTGAGCTCTTTTTCAAGCTCTTTCTGGTTCGGGAGCTTTTCTCCGCCTTCGTGTCTGGTCACATCATCATCCATCTTGGTTCCCTCGCTTATATAAACCCTGAATGGCTTTTTAAAATATATCAAGAATCCTTGAAAAAATATAGATACTCCGCCTCCATGTTTCAACCAGATCCACTTCGGCTTATTCTATTGACTCAAGTGTTGGGATTGTTCTAGAGTTACATGCATCATATCAAATTCTTTATAAAAAACAAGGAGTAACGGATGATTTTCCGACTGGAGATCCGGCTCAAAAGCAACCTCGCTGACACGGAAGGCGCAGGGGTCAAGAAAAAGTCGAAGGACTATTTCGGCATTGAAGTCGATGAAATCCGTGTTGTCCGCGTCCTCATGATCGACGCAGGGCTCACTTCAGAACAGATGGAAGCAGCCCGGACCAGGATTTTTACAAATCCCATCACTGAGGAATCTTCCTTCAAGCCCCTGGCTCAGGATTTTGACTGGCTCATTTGGATCGGCTACCGCCCAGGGGTGAGAGACACAGCCGGAAGCACTGCCGTGGAAGCCATCGAGGACCTCTTTAAGATAAGGCTCAAAGCCAACGAGGCGGTCTACACCTCCAAGGTGTATGTGATCAAGGCAAAGATTCACGAATCCGAAGTCCACACCATCGCTCGGGAGATTCTGGCCAACGATATCATTCAGCAGTGGAAGATCTTTGATCGCCGGGGATGGGATCCCGAGGAAGGTATCGGCTTCATCCTGCCCAAGGTGATCCTCAATCACGAACCCCGGGTGACAACGATCCCTATAGGCAGCGATCGAGAACTGAGAGAGATCTCCCGGGTGCGAAATCTCGCCCTTCAGGAAAAAGACATTCCCACCATCCGGGAGTATTTTCTGAGGCAGGATATCCTGGCCGAGAGAAAGAAGATGGAGCTCAGCCTGCCCACGGATGTTGAGCTCGAATACATTTCCCAGTCCCGGAGCGACCACTGCAACCACAACACCTTCAGGGGCCTTTTCAGATACAAGGACTTCTCAGACGGCCGCATGCAGGTGGTGGACAACCTCTTCAAGACCTGCATTGAAGCGCCCACGCTCAAGATCAAGGATGAGAAGCCCTGGGTGGTCTCTGTTCTCTGGGACAACGCAGGCGTCGCGAAATTCAACGCCGACCACAACTACGTCATCACCGGGGAAACCCACAACAGCCCCTCCAACATGGAAGCTTACGGTGGATCCCTCACGGGCATCGTCGGGATTTACAGGGACCCCATGGGCACGGGAAAAGGCGCAAAGCTCATTCTGGGCACATACGGGTACTGCGTGGGTCCCCGGGACTATGCCAAAGAGCTGAAGCCTCACCTCCATCCCAGGCGCCTGCTGGACGGCGTGATTGAAGGGGTGAAAGACGGCGGCAACAAAAGCGGGATCCCGACTCCGTACGGCCTGCTTTACTTTGACGAAAGCTACATGGGGAAATGCCTGGTCTTTGTGACGGCTCTTGGGATCATGCCGGCCGTGATCGGCACGGAGCCCTCCCACACCAAAAAAACATCCAAAGGGGATCTCATCATCATGTCCGGCGGCAGGGTGGGCAAGGACGGAATCCACGGGGTCACGGCCTCCTCAGAAATATTCACGGAGCACACACCTGCCGGCCATGTGCAGATCGGGGACCCCTACACCCAGAAAAAAATGCATGACTTCCTGCTAGAGGCAAGAGACGAAGGGCTCATCGCTTTCATCACGGACAACGGCGGGGGAGGCCTTTCTTCTTCTATCGGCGAGTCTTCCCGCTTCAGTAACGGGTGCCGGGTCGATCTCGACAAGGTGCCTCTCAAGTACGAGGGTCTGGATCAGTGGGAGATATGGGTGTCCGAATCGCAGGAAAGAATGACTGTCGCGGTCAAACCGGAACATCTTGCCCGCTTCATGGCCCTGTCCGAAAAGCATGGCGTGGAAAGCACGGTTATCGGCGAATACAATGATTCCGGGTATCTCCGCCTCGACTACAAAGGCAAGACTTGCGCCTACATCCGCATGGACCTTCTCCAGTCCGATTTCCCCCAGTGGGAGTTTGAGGCCGAGTGGCTGCCGCCTGAAATGAGGGGCCTCACAGAACCCGTGCTGAGCGAGCCCGCTAAGCATGGCGATCTTCTCAAGACCATGCTGGCCCGTCCGAACCTCTGCTCCAGAAACTGGATTGTGCGGCAATATGACCACGAAGTGCAGGGAGGGAGCGTCGTCAAGCCTCTCGTGGGCAAGAAGAGAGACATTCCCAGCGATGCCGCCGTTATGAGACCCATTCTCGGTGCAGAGACGGGGATCGTCGTCAGCCAGGCTCTGAGCCCTTTTTATTCTGAGATCGATACTTACCCCATGACGGCAGTGACGATCGACGATGCGGTGAGAAAAGCGATTGCCGTCGGTGGGGACCCCGAGCATCTGGGAGGAGTGGACAACTTCTGCTGGCCCACGGTTCAGTATGATCCTGTGACAAACCCGGACGGGAAACACAAGGCAGCCCAACTGGTGAGATCATGCTGGGCACTCAGGGATTACTGCCTCGCCTTTAAAATCCCCCTCCTCTCAGGGAAAGACAGCATGTATATCGACGGAAATCTCGAAGGCCCCTATGGGGAGAGGCGCAAGGTTTCGGGGAAACCGGCGTTGCTCTTCACGGTGTCGAGCGTGGTTGAGGACGTGAAGGCCTGTGTCACCATGGATGCCAAATTCCCTGGTGACCTGGTTTACGTGCTCGGCGCAACAAAGGATGAACTTGGGGGCAGCGAGTACTATCAGCTGATGGAAAAGATCGGCCTTCACGTCCCGAAGGTCGATGTCAACATCGTGTGGCCTCTTTACCTTGCTTTGCATCGCGCCATCCAAAAAGGACTTGTCTGCTCGGCCCATGCCGTCGGAAAAGGGGGCCTGGCCGTTCACCTCGCCATGGTGGCCATGGCCGGCGAGCTGGGAATGGAGATCCACATCGGGAAAGCCCCTTCCCGGCCCGGGCTTTCATCCGCACAGCTCCTCTATTCCGAGTCTGCAGGACGTTTTGTCGTCACCGTGAACCCGGCAAGAAAAGCGCAGTTTGAAAAGCTCTTTGGGTCCATGCCCATCGCATGCATCGGAGAGGTCACGGAAACCCAGCGCTTTAAGGTTCAGCGTGGAAAAGGGGAAAAGATCATTGATGAGGACATTTCTGATTTGAAGAAAGCCTGGAATTCGCGCTTCGGAGGATTGATATGATCCCTGTGAAAGCCCTGGTGCTCACCGGGTTTGGGTTGAACTGCGACTACGAGACGGATTACGCCCTGAAGCTCGCCGGAGCCGACTCCCACCGAATTCATATCAATGACCTCATTTACGCAGATCGATGGGGAGCCAGAGCCAAACTGGACGACTACCATCTCCTGGTTTTCGGAGGCGGTTTCAGTTGGGCGGATGACCATGGAGCCGGCGTGCTCCTCGCCTCAAAAATAGGGTTTAACCTTAGAGACGAGTTGGATCGTTTCATCACGTCCGGCAAGCTGGTCATCGGAATATGCAACGGCTTCCAGGCCATAGTGAACCTGGGCC
>Ga0316605_10001995_pt1 | contig 11664 bp, 11 predicted proteins | sample OWC_soil_day20_n_FD_207666 | JGI IMG/M metagenome (GOLD analysis project Ga0316605, IMG submission 207666) | Wetland soil microbial communities from Old Woman Creek delta, Ohio, United States - OWC_soil_day20_noCT | ecosystem: Environmental > Terrestrial > Soil > Wetlands | place: USA: Ohio... | reverse complement strand
CCGGCTGGAACGCGGGGTGACGTGGTGCGTCAGGTTGTCGATGAAGTCTGGTTGCCGCGGCTGCGTGAATTCCGGCCGGAGATGATCTTCATCTCGGCCGGCTTCGACGCCCATCGCGAGGACGATCTCGGGCAGATGGGGCTGGTCGAGGCCGATTACGCCTACATCACCCAGAAGCTGATGCATATCGCAGAAGAGTTCGGCGAAGGCCGGATTGTCAGCACACTTGAAGGTGGATACAACCTCAGCGCCCTGGCCCGCAGTGTTGGAGCACATTTGAAGACGTTGGCGCAGTTGTGAGGCGTTGCAGGTGTACGCGACCGCGGCGCGGTCGCACGCGCACCTGCAACGAAGGAATCAGGTGCGCGCCCTTCGGGCGCGCCGGGGGGTCGCGCACAAGGAGCCCGGCTTGCGCCGGGCTGAACAGGAATGCCGAACACGATCTTCGAGACTGGGCTGGAGCGCAATCCGGCGAACTTCACGGCGCTGTCGCCGCTCGGCTTCGTCGAGCGCAGCGCGACCGTGTTTCCGGAACTGACGGCGGTGGTTCATGGCCGCGGCGCGACGCAGATCCGGCGCACCTGGCGCGAGGTCTATGCCCGCTCGCGCAAACTGGCCCATGCGCTTGCGCGCACGGGCATCGGCCGCGGCGACACCGTCGCGGTGATGCTGCCGAACACGCCGGAGATGGTCGAGGCGCACTACGGCATCCCGATGGCCGGTGCCGTATTGAATGCGCTGAACACGCGGCTCGATGCAACGTCGATAGCGTTCATGCTGGAGCACGGCGAAGCGCAGGCCATCATCGTCGATCGCGAGTTTGCGCCGACGGTGCGCGCGGCGCTCGAGCAGCTGAAGCGGTCACTGCCGGTGATAGACGTCGATGATCCGGTGTATGACGGGGAGGAGCGCCCGCTGGGCGGCACGTCCTACGAGGCATTCCTCGCGACCGGATCAGCGGAATATGCGTGGCCGCAGCCGGCAGACGAATGGGACGCGATCGCGCTCAATTACACCTCGGGCACGACGGGCAATCCGAAGGGCGTCGTGTACTCGCACCGCGGCGCCTACACCAACGCGGTCTCCAATGTGCTGGTATGGGCGATGCCGCACCATCCCGTGTACCTGTGGACGTTGCCGATGTTCCACTGCAACGGCTGGTGCTTTCCGTGGACCATCGCGGCGATGGCTGGCACCCACGTCTGCCTGCGCCGGGTCGAGGCCCCGGCAGTGTTCGACGCCATCCGCCAGCATCGCGTGACGCACTACTGCGGCGCGCCGATCGTGCACTCGATGCTGATCAGCGCCCCCGAGGACCTGAAGCGGGGCATTGATCATCGGGTCAGCGCTATGGTGGCGGCCGCCTCGCCGCCCGCGTCGATGATCGAGGGCATGGACCGGCTGGGGTTCGACCTCACGCATGTCTACGGACTCACCGAGGTCTATGGGCCAGCCACCGTATGCGCCAAGCAGCCAACGTGGTCGAGCCTCGACGTCGGCGAGCGGGCGATGCTCAACGGCAGGCAGGGCGTGCGCTACACGCTGGAAGAGGGAGTCGCGGTGCTGGACCCCGAGACGATGCAGCCAGTGCCTTGGGATGGCGAGACGATCGGCGAGGTCATGTTCCGCGGCAACATCGCAATGAAGGGTTACCTGAAGAACGAGAAGGCCACGCGCGAGGCGTTTGCGGGCGGCTGGTTCCACTCCGGTGACCTCGCCGTCGTTCACCCCGACGGCTACCTGCGCATCAAGGATCGCAGCAAGGACATCATCATTTCCGGGGGCGAGAACATCTCGTCCATCGAGGTTGAGGACGCGCTGTTCCGGCATCCGGCCGTCATCGCCGCCGCGGTCGTCGCCCAGCCCGATGCGAAATGGGGCGAGGTGCCGTGCGCCTTCGTCGAACTGAAGGAAGGTATCGCACTGACCGCCGAGGAGCTGCTGGCTCATTGCCGCAAGTACCTCGCGGGTTTCAAGATGCCGAAGCGAGTGGTGTTCGGACCGCTACCGAAGACCTCCACAGGCAAGATCCAGAAGTTCATGCTGCGGCAGCAGGCAAAGTCGGCCTCTGCCATTGACGTCTGAGGAGAAACGAATGAATGCACCCGAAGCGCGGGCGGTGACCGAGCCCTATGTGCTCAACGAGCGCAACGCCCGCGGCGTCGTCACGCTCACACTGAACCGGCCGCAGCAGTTCAACGCGCTGTCGGAAGAGATGATGGGCGCGCTGCAGGTCGAGCTGGACACCGTTGCACGCGACGACGCGGCGCGGGTTGTCGTGATCGCCGCGCGCGGCAAGGCGTTCTGCCCGGGCCACGACCTCAAGCAGATGAAGGCTAACCCCTCGGTCGATTACTACCGCGCACTGTTCGCGCAGTGCGCGAAACTGATGCTGACAATCCAGCGCATGCCGCAGCCAGTCATCGCACGGGTGCACGGCATTGCGACAGCCGCCGGCTGCCAGCTGGTAGCGATGTGCGATCTCGCGGTCGCCGCCAGCGATGCGCGGTTTGCTGTCAGCGGCATCAACGTCGGGCTGTTCTGTTCCACGCCTGGTGTCGCGCTGTCACGCAACGTGGGACGCAAGGAGGCGTTCGAGATGCTGGTGACCGGCGACTTCATCGACGCCGCGACCGCGCAGGCGCGTGGGCTCGTGAACCGCGTCGTGCCTGCCGATCAGCTCGATGCCGAGGTCGGCAAACTGGTGGACTCCATCGTCGCCAAGCCAGGCCGCGCGATCGCGATGGGCAAGGACCTGTTCTATCGCCAGCTCGAGGCCGGGATCGAAGCGGCGTATCAGATGGCAGGCCAGACAATGGCCTGCAACATGATCGACGATGCCGCCCAGGAGGGCGTCCAGGCCTTCATGGAGAAGCGCAAACCCAACTGGTCGGCGTGAACTAGGGCTTGATCGGCTCCTGCGGCTCGGCCGCTGGCGGCGTGTTGATCGCGCGGCGCAGGAAATCCACGAGCGGCGAGCCGCTCGACGCGGTACCGGCAGCCTCCGCCGGCGTCTCTTCGGTGACAGCAGTAGCAGGCGCGCCCTTGGCCGTTGGCGCGCCGTTGGCCTTTGCGGCTTTCACCGGTGATGCAGCCACCGATCCGTTTGCACGCGATTCGATCGGCGCCGCCGCCACCGGTCGCAAGTCGGTCGGCATCGGCAGTGCGAGCGTGTAAAGGGCAAGCACGCCCCATCCGGCGCAGACGATCAGCGGCAGTCCGCGCGTCGACGCCTGGGCCAGCATCGCCGTGATCGCCCCCTGCCGTGCGAAGGCCGGCGGTCGCGCGGCGACGCGTTCGAGCGCGTCTTCGACCCGTTGACGGTGCTGCTTCAACGGGCCGACTCGATCGCGTGCGGCCCGCAGGCCGAGGTAGGTGACGGTGACGGCAACGATGGCGAAGGCAGCGATCCCCGTCAGCAGCCATCGTTTACCGGGCAACGGCACGTTCCAACCACCGACCAGGACGATCACGTAAGCCACCAGCAGGAAGGCCTGCGCGACGAGCATCCATGAGAGGTGCTGTCCCAGCGCGGCGGCGGAGCCCTGCACGGCAACGTTCAAACGATCGAGTTCCCGCTCCAGTGCCAGTCGGTGATCGCCCTGCGCCAGCCCGACCGCGGCGGCTTCACGTACCGCCTCGGCGCTGCCGTCCTCGGATGAAAGTGCCTGCATTCGGTTCTCCAGGGTTGCTGCTCCCATGGAGTTTCGACAACGCACACTGCGCGAGGGATCGCCCGTCCGGCGGAGGGCGCCTCACCCCCACGGGCGATGGCGTGCACTCGCCTCGCGCCGGACCCGCTCGGGCTAATTGGATTGGGTTGGGGTCAGGCTGTGGCCGCGATCGTACCGGCGGCGAGAAGCGCGCCCGGAAGTGGACGCGACTGCGCTAGCACTTCGGTGAAGACGTCGATGCCCCAGTCGAGTTGCTCCTGGCTAATCGTCAGCGGAGGCGCGAAGCGGATCACCGTTTCGTGCGTCTCCTTGGAGAGCACACCACGTTCGGCCATGCGCTCCACGACGCCGCGCGTGCTGATTCGCGATCCGTCCAGTTCCACGCCGACCCAGAGCCCCCGGCCGCGCACGGCGCGAATGAAAGGCGAATCGAGCGCCTGCAGTCGGGCAAGCAGGTGGGCGCCCAGTGTCCGGCTGCGCTCGACCAGGTGCTCGTCCTGCAGTACGCGCAGCGCTTCCAGTCCGACGCGCGCCGCGAGCGGATTGCCGCCGAAGGTGGAGCCGTGGCTGCCCGGGCCCATCAGGTCGAGGATCTCGGCGCGCGCGACGAACGCCGAGACAGGCAGCAGGCCGCCGCCCAGCGCCTTGCCGACGATGACGCCGTCGGGACGGACGCCTTCGTGCATGTACGCAAACATCGCTCCGGTACGGCCCAGCCCCGATTGGACCTCGTCGAGAATCAGCAGCACGCCGCGTTCATCGCACAACCGCCGCACTGCTGCGAGGAACCCTTCCGGCGGCACGACGATGCCGGCCTCACCCTGGATCGGTTCGATCAGCACGGCGCACGTGTACTCGTCGATCGTGCGCTTCAACGATTCGATGTCACCGAAATCGAAGTGCCGGAATCCGGGAGTGAAAGGGCCGAAGTCCTGGCGATACGACGCCTCGGTGGAAAAGCCGACGACAGTCGAAGAGCGCCCGTGGAAATTGCCGCACGCGACGACGATCTCAGCACGGTCGGCCGGAATGCCTTTAACGCGATAGCCCCAGCGCCGCGCCGCCTTGATTGCGGTTTCGACCGATTCGCAGCCGCCGCTGGCCGGCAGTGCGCGCGACGGTGCATCTAGGCCGGCCGCATCCACGAGCGCCTGCAGGAACGGGCCTAGAGTGGTGGAGTGATAGGCGCGCGAGGTTACGGCCACCTGCTGCGCCTGCTCGATCAGCGCCTGAACCAGCCGGGGATGGGCGTGGCCGTGGCTGACCGCCGAGTACGCCGACATGAAATCCAGGTAGCGCCGGCCCTCGGCATCCCACAGCCAGCAATCATCGCCACGGGTGAGCACTGCCGGGATCGGAGCGTAGTTCGGTGCGGCGTAGCGCTGTTCGAGCGCGATCGCCTGCGCAGAAAGGTTGAGAAGGGAACTGGCACGGACATCCATGGGAACCTCACGTTCTACGTGAGAGTGTAGGAAGTACGGTGCCCGAGCCGGAGCGGATCGAGGTGATGCGAACTGCGCGAAACGGCAGTGGCGCCACGAGTGGGCCGCCGATTCGGCGGTGCACTGCAGTGTGTGCCCGCCTGCTCCCCGTTACGGCAGCGGGTAGCCGCGGAAGGACTTGATCGTCTGAAGCTCGGGCTTGGAGGAAATCTTCTCGATGCCTAGCGCCGGATCATCGGTCCACGCATTGGTCAGGTCGCGATAGTGATCAAGGTCGCGGCACGCCAGCCGCAGCACGTAGTCGCATGGACCCGAGACCAGGAAGCACTCGACGACCTCGTCCGCCGCCCTCATGCGCTGCTCGAAGCGATGATGCGTCGCGCGCGTCTGGTCCTTCAGCGTCACTTCGACGACGATGGTCAGCAGGCCGCCGAGGCCGCGCGGGTCGAGTACTGCCATGTAGCCCGCGATCAGGCCTGACCGTTCAAGTCGCCTGACGCGATCGAGGCAGGCGCGCGGGCTCAGCGTGATGCGCTCGGCCAGCGCCTGGTTGGTGATGCGGCCGTCGGTCTGCAGCACCTCGAGGATGCGGCGATCGATGCGGTCCAGTTCGCGAGTGGCCATGCGGAGCAGTATACGAACGTCGGTCCGACGTCGCGCGGCCTCACGTAGCATGCGGCCGAACTGCCGACCTCGCCATGCCGATCTTCGATCCCAAAGCACTCAATCCGGGCGTACGACCGCGGGAGGTTGTTGCGTGGGCCGGTTACGACTTTGCCAATTCCGGCTTCACGACGGTGGTGCTGACGGCGGTGTTCAACGCGTACTTCGTTGGCGTTGTCGCGGCGAACGCGAACTGGGCCACCTTGATGTGGACTGTCACGCTGGGTGTGTCGAATGCGCTCGTGATGGTTGCGATGCCCATCATCGGCGCCTACGCGGATCTGAGGGCACGCAAGAAGTGGCTGCTGGCCGTGTCCACGGGCGGATGCGTGGCGGCTACGGCCGCACTCGCGGCGGTAGGCCCTGGCGATGTTGCGCTGGCAGCCATCGCGATCGTCGCCTCGAACTTCTTCTTCATGCTCGGTGTTGGCCTCGTCGCGGCTTTCCTGCCCGAACTCGCGCGACCGGAAGCCCTCGGCAAGGTGTCGGGGTGGGGCTGGGGCTTCGGTTATGTCGGTGGACTCATCACGCTGGCGCTCTGCCTGGCTTACGTGCAGTGGGCCCAGGCGCATGGCAGTACGGCGACGCAGTTCGTCCCGATCACTATGCTGATCACCGCGGGCATCTTTGCATTGGCCGCGACGCCCGCGCTGCTGATCGTCCAGGAGCGGTCCCGGCCGCAGGCAGACGTGCGCGTCGGGCACTTTGCCAGGCAGGCGATGGCGCGGCTGCTCGACACGCTGCGTCACATCGATCGGTTCCGGGACTTTGCGCGCCTGCTGCTGTGCGGTGTGTTCTACCAGGCAGGTGTGATGGTCGTCATTGCGCTGGCCGCGATCTACGCCCAGGAGGTGATGGGTTTTGGCTTCGCGCAGACCATGGCGCTGCTGCTGATCGTCAATGTGACCGCCGCGGTCGGCGCATTCGGGTTCGGCTACGTACAGGACGCGATCGGCCACAAGCCGGCGCTCGCACTGACCTTGCTGCTGTGGCTGGCGATGGTGATCGTCGCCGGCCTGGCCACCAGCACCGCAATGTTCTGGGTGGCGGCGAACCTCGCGGGCCTGGCCATGGGGTCGAGCCAGTCGGCCGGACGCGCGATGGCGGGACTCTTTGCGCCGACGGATCGCCTCGCCGAGTTCTATGGGCTCTGGACCTTCGCGACGCAGCTCGCCGCGATCATCGGGCCGATCTCGTACGGTGCCGTCGTGTTCGCGACGGACAACAACCACCGCCTCGGAATCATCCTTACCGGTCTCTTCTTCGTTGCCGGACTACTGGTGCTGGCGTCGATCAACATCGAGCGCGGCCGCCGCGCCGCCGAGGCCCCGGCACCGGGCTAGACAGCTGCCAGCATGTTTCCACCGGTCAAGGATCCCGCACGGCACACGCCCTTCGAGGATGCGCAGGCGCTTGTCACCGCGGCGCTGTTCGTTGCGCTCGGCATCGGCATGTACCGCCACGCCGGCCTGCTGACGGGCGGCACCGCCGGCATCGCATTCATCGTGCACTACGCCACCGGCTGGCGCTTTGGCCCGGTGTTCTTCCTCATCAACCTGCCGTTCGCCTGGTTTGCCGTGCGCACGATGGGATGGCGCTTTGCGGTGAAGAGCTTCATCGCCGTGGCGCTGCTGTCCGTCTTCAGCGAGGCGCTGCCGCTGGTGGTGCGGTTCGACTGGCTGCAGCCGGTCTATGCGGCCGTGATGGGCGGATTCCTGATCGGTGCCGGGCTCCTGATGCTGTTCCGGCATCACGCCAGCCTCGGCGGACTCAACGTGCTGGTGCTGTGGTTGCAGCAGCACCATGGCTGGCGCGCCGGCGCGGTACAGATGGGCTTCGACTGCCTGATCGTGGTCGCGGCGCTCGCGATCGTCCCGCTGTCACTGGTCGCCGTTTCCGTGCTGGGTGCTGTCGCGCTGAACCTCGTGGTGGCAGTCAATCACAAGCCGGGGCGCTACCAGGGCGTGTGAGCGCCGGGTTCATCGAGCTGCCCGCCGCGCGAGCCACGCTTCGATGACGCGGCCGATGACGGCGCCGATCGGCAGCAGGATGAAAGTCTTCCACAGCGGCGCGAACACCAGCCCGACCGCCGCGGTCGAGCCGCGCGGCGCGATGAACACGGACCAGTACATCCAGGCGTCGAAGAGCGCGATGGCCAGCAGGCCGCCGAGCGCCGCCCCGACGCTTCGGCTCCACTTCAGCACGCCGAGGCACAGAAGGTAGGGCAGCGTCGAGGCTGCCAGAAGGCCGACGAGAAAGCCATTCACCGGCCCGTCAGCGGCCAGGAACAGCGAACCGACATGCACAAGCGCGAACGCGACAATGAGGGTCGTCGCGGTACTCGAGAGACCAGTCGGTGCGGTGGCCAACGCGGTCGGTCCGCCGGTCTAGGCGACCAGGGCGGCGACACCGGCCTTGGCCACCTGCGCGTCTTCGATCGACTTCACCCCGGATACACCCACGGCGCCGACGACGTGGCCCTCGACGATGATCGGCACACCGCCTTCGAGCATGCCGTCCAGCGGTGCCGACAGGAACGCGGTGCGCCCGCCATTGATCATGTCCTCGTAGACCTTCGTCTCGCGCTTGCCGACGGCTGCGGCGCGAGCCTTCGCCGGCGCAATCGCGGCCGAGACCGGAGCGACCCCGTCCATCCGATGCAGCAGCAGCAGATGGCCGCCGTCATCACATACTGCAATGACCACGTTCCAGTGATGCGCCACGGCCTCGGCTTCTGCGGCCGCAGCGATCCGCTTGACATCGTCCAGCACCAGCATGGGTTTCGTCTTCATTACTGTCTCCTCGATCGGCTGGGTTGTGTTCATCGATAGCGCAGCAGGTAGTAGCCGCGTGACACCCATTCGCGCAGCGCCGCGTGGGAAATCATCAGCGCTCCCGGGCCGGGCACCAGCTGGCCCAGCTCGAAGGGGACCTGACCCGCGTAGGCAGTGGGGCAGGGGATCACTTCCAGACCGTTCGCCTCAAATGCCTGCCGCGAGCGTGGCATATGCATCGCGTCCGTGACCAGCGCGACGCGCTTCACGCCCTCGGCCTTCAGATCCCGTGCGGCCATCTGTGCATTTTCACCCGTCGTCTTCGCCTCGACATCGATCCAGCGCACCGGAAGCTGGTATTCCCGCACGAGTACGTCGCGCATCAGCGTTGCTTCCGCCTGCCGACCCCCCTCCGGTGTGCCGCCCGTGACATAGATCGGCAGGCCGGTTTCTCGCGCAATCCGCGCGCCGTAGCGCAGGCGCTGCAGCGTGTAGGTTTTGACGGTCTCGCCACCCCATTCCGGCGAGCCCCGGTTGTTGCCGCCGGCCAGGATCACGATCGCCTGCGCCCGTTTCAGTTCGGCGGCCGCCACCGGAGGCGGCTCCAGCGAGCGAGCCAGTGCGCCTGCCACGACAGGCAGGGACAGTGCCAGCAGCAGCAACTGGGAGCCGAGCACCAGCGTGAGGCCGAGCGCACGCCGTCGCCGCAGCAGCAGTGCGCCAATGATCGTCAGGATCAGCAGCGATGTGGGCGGCAGCACCACGCTCGAAAGCGCGTATGTGAACGACACGTGTGACGGCCTGCGAATGAAAACGGCCGCGAGCTTACGCGAGCCCGCGGCCGCTGAACTGTGACGACATCAGGCGCGCACGGCGTTGCGGATCTGCTCCAGCGCGGTCGGGTCCTCGATCGTGGTCAGGTCGCCTGGATCGCGGCCTTCGCACAGTGCCTGTATTGACCTGCGCAGTAGCTTCCCGGAGCGGGTCTTCGGCAGCACGCTGACGAAGTGCACGCGCGCTGGCCGCGCCACCGCCCCCAACTGGCTGTCGACGGTCTTCATCATCTCGCCTTCGTGCGCCAGCTTCTTTTCCAGCGTGTCGGCGAGACTTGGGTCCTTCAGTATTGCGAACGCCATCGCGACCTGTCCTTTCAGTTGGTCGGCGACGCCGACGACGGCGACTTCCGCGACGTTCGGATGCGACGACAGCGATTCCTCGATCTCGCGCGTCCCGAGGCGATGGCCGGCCACGTTGATGACGTCATCGGTGCGGCCGAGGATGAAGAAGTAGCCGTCCTCGTCGCGGATGCCCCAGTCGAAGGTCGAATAGACCTGCCGGTCCGGAATCGTGGTCCAGTAGGTCTTGACGAAGCGCGCGTCATCACCCCAGACCGTGCTCATGCATCCGGGCGGCAGCGGGCCTTCGATCGCGACCACGCCTTTCACGTGATGGCCGGTGATCTCCTCGCCGGTTGCTTCGTTGTACAGCTTGACCGAATAGCCATAGCAGGGCACGCCGGGCGAGCCGAACTTCGAAGGCAGCGCCTCGACGCCGCGCGGAATCGCCAGGATCGGCCAGCCGGTTTCCGTCTGCCAGAAGTTGTCGATGATCGGCTTGCCGATCGAATCCGCTATCCAGCGACCGGTCGGCTCGTCGAGCGGCTCGCCGGCGAGGAACAGCAGGCGCAGCGACGACAGGTCGTATTTCTTGAGCAGCGCCGGATCCTGTTTCTTCAGCACGCGGATCGCGGTCGGCGACGAGAACATCACCGTCACCTTGTACTTCTCGACGATGCTCCACCAGATGCCGCCATCTGGCCGGATCGGCGTGCCCTCATACATGATCGTCGCCATGCCGGCCAGCAGCGGACCGTAGACGATGTAGCTGTGGCCGACGACCCAGCCGATGTCGCTGGTCGAGAAGTAGGTCTCACCCGGGTTGCCGCAGAAAATGAGCTTCATCGACGCCGCGAGCGACACCGCATAGCCGCCGGTGTCGCGCTGCACGCCTTTCGGCTTGCCGGTCGTTCCCGAGGTGTACAGGATGTAGGAGGGCTCGCTCGACTCGAGCCACTCGCACGGCACCTCGTCGTTCATGTGCTCGGCGCGCAGCTTCGCGTAGTCGAGATCGCGCCCTGCGACGACCGCTGCCGGCGCCAGGCCACGGTCGACCATCAGCACCTTCTCGGGCGGCGACTTCGCGAGCGTGATGGCCTCGTCCAGCAGGTGCTTGTACGGAACCGCCTTGCCGGCGCGGGACCCGGCGTCGGCACTGATGATGACCTTCGGTGTGGCGTCGTCGATGCGCGTCGCGAGGCTGACCGACGCAAAGCCACCAAACACGACCGAGTGGATCGCGCCGATGCGCGCACACGCCAGCATCGCGAAGGTCGCCTCCGGAATCATCGGCATGTAGATCAGCACCCGATCACCGCGCCCAACGCCGAGCCCCTTGAGGATCCCCGCCATGCGGTTCACCTCGCGGTACAACTGCGCGAAGCTATAGGTCTTTTCATCGTTGGTCTCGGTCGAGACGAAGATCAGGGCCGTCTGATCCGCGCGCGCCTTGAGGTGCCGGTCGACGGCGTTGTGGCACAGGTTGGTCGTGCCGCCGACGAACCACTTCGCGAACGGCGGTCGCGAGTAATCGAGGACCTGCGTGAACGGGGTGTGCCAGTCGACCAGTGCGGCCTGCTCCGCCCAGAATGCGGAGGGATCTTCGATCGACCTAGCGTGGAACTCCTTGTACTTCGCCATGACTGCTGCCTCCCTCCGCCGGTGTGGCTTGTAGTTCTTTCTGTTGCCGCACCAACTTCAGCAGCGGCGCAACCTGCTCGAGAAGTCTCGGCAGATGCGCAACCACTTCGGCAGCCCGGCCGGCACGGATCAGTGCCAGCGCCAGGTTGATGTCCATCGACCCTTCTTCGGCCTTCTGCTCCATCGCGCCTGGCGCGACGCCTTCCGAAGTCCCGAGGATGATGCGGCGCGAGCGATTTTGCTGCGCCTGGGCCGCGCGCTTTTGAGCCAGCGCACGAAGTTCCTCCGCGCTGCGGCGCAATTCCTCGGAAAGGGTGGACAGCCCGATACAGGTCCAGACCTCGACGCCAGGCCC
>Ga0316605_10001993_pt1 | contig 11666 bp, 6 predicted proteins | sample OWC_soil_day20_n_FD_207666 | JGI IMG/M metagenome (GOLD analysis project Ga0316605, IMG submission 207666) | Wetland soil microbial communities from Old Woman Creek delta, Ohio, United States - OWC_soil_day20_noCT | ecosystem: Environmental > Terrestrial > Soil > Wetlands | place: USA: Ohio... | reverse complement strand
GAGCATGGTGCCCAGACAAAACATCTCATCATCCTGGTGGGCCATGATCGAAACAACATTCATAGTATCCCTCTCTGTCCGTTGCCCCGCAGTTGCCCGGCCGGGTTGTCTGACATGATGCACCACGGCCCAACGGTTCCAGGCCGCAACGGGCCCGTACCGACAAGGCAGCCATGGCCGATCTACTTATAAGCATTTCCATCCGGGGACACAAGGTGCAAGTGGAAAAGCAGGGGTGCAGATTCCGGGAGAATGAAGGGCAGGCAAGGAGATGTTCGGCGGAAGTGGATTATCGCCCGGGTGACATGCGGCGGCCCCCCCTCTGAAAGAGAGGGGCCTCAAACGTCACGTCGTATTGTCGCAGATGGATAGTCACACCAGGATTCGGATTCGCCCTTTCACCGGTATTCAAACCAACTCTTCGAGAACGACCATTGTTACGGTCCCTTGGGGACTGTAGACCTGGCAGCTGAATTTGGGGTAGGTATCGACCTCCCGGGTCTCCAACGGCAGCAACTCCAGAGTCTCTCCAACCCAGCGTCGCTGATTATCGATTCGATAGGTCTTCAGCTGCTTTCGGCTGTGGGTAAGATGGGAGAAATTCAGCTGGACGACGAGGTCCGCTGTCGCCTCCGTGTGATAATGCACGAGCAGGACCGAGACCTTCTTGTCATCGCGGACTGCCCGCACTCTCAGCCCCGGATGCTGACACGATGAGAGGACCGTGTCGCGGCCCATGCGACCGAGCATCTGATAGACGAAATACTGCGGGCGCACCTCCTCGTTGACGCCGAAGAGACCGAAACGATGCGGCACCTCGTTCCAGTGCTTCGTCATGATGACTGGATCTGCGAAGAAACGCTCGAACTCAAAACTGTAATTGGTCTGATCCCAAACATGGTAATAGAACGATCGGCCGACTCCGGCGTCCGCCATTTCGAGGATCGTCGCCGCCGTGTGGGCGGCCCGATGGGGTTCAAAGGCCATTTCTTCGACCGAGACGGGGTCGAACCCTTTGTTCCATTCCGTGACGAACAGCTCCGGACGCTGAGAGAAGCGATCCGCCAGCCGCGCGAAGTGACGACCGATCTCGCCATGCCGGGAGGGCTTGTCGTTGTAAACATGCCAGGAGATGAAATCCAGCTGGGTGCCCGTCGTTCGACATTTCTCCAGGAATGGGTCCACCCACGGGGCAAAAGGATTGGCCATTGCGGGTCCTCCGATCTTGGCTCGCGGGAAGACGGACCGAATGGCCTCGACATGCGTTTGATAGTAGGAGTAGTAGTCATCCACCGAGTTTACCAGCATCGGACTGCCCCCATTCTCGCCGATGTCGGTCTCGTTGCCGATTTCCCAGTAGGTTACGATCGGCTGGTCGACAGAGTAGCGCTTTGCTACCGCGGCGATGACCTTCTGCCATTCACTGCGATCGGTCGGCTGCCAGATCTTCTGGTCAATCCGCGGAAACAGGGGTGTCGGCTTGATCGTCAGCGCGGCAACCACCTTTGCGCCGGTCGCCTGGAGCGACCTCATGTAGGGATCGGCCTTGCTCCAGTCGAATCGGCCCTGGGCCGGATAGATATTGAGGTACTCCTGCATGAAAGTGCGGAGCAGGGGCAGTTGGAGACGGCGGGCACCTTCAACGACGCGTTCCGGGAGGGGTTTCGAGTTGATGCCGCCGTGACTCAGGCAATGCCGCTGCCATTCGAAGGGTCCCACGATTTCCCCGGCGTCGATCGCCACCTCGGTCTTAGTGAGTGTGTTATACCGGGACTGCATGGAGTGCTCGGCGAAGGCGGTGGAAGGCGACACAGGCGGCGACGATTGACCAGATGCCGCTGCAAGACCGGCGGGTGAAATCAGTGCAGGCACCACCCCGGCAGCCGCTGATCCCAGAATTGTGCGACGAGTGACTCTCTTTCCAGATTGCATACTCCCTCCCCCTTCCTACTCCGTTCAGATAGTGTTGTATCTTCGCTTCAGGATTCAGCACCATGGTTTACCCCATCTCTCACTGGGTGTCCAGCCTTGTAGGGAGGAGACTGCAACGCAGACACTGCATAAGATCCGCGGGAACCCATGTTCCTATCTTGCGGCCGACATTGGTGCGTGGTTCTTTCTGGGATCCCCGCTGTCCAGATCGCGGGAAGAGATTGGAAAGGCGTGTCAAGAGAGAGTTGGTATGGTAGTTTGGAAACAAAAGACCTGAGGTGTGTTGATATGGCCTGCTCGATTCATCGCCGGACCTTTTGCAGGGACACTGTCGTCTCCGCCGCTGGGATCATGCTGGGCGGCGATCGCATGAGCAGCTCTCATCCCGGGGGATCTGCCGCATCTACCTACGCGGTAATGCAGGAGGTCGTGAAATACCGCAAGCTCGACGCGCATGCCCACGTCGGTTTCAGCCCGGGCGATGCGGAGAAGCAACTGGATATTGCTGACCGACTTGGCATAGCGAAGATGTGCATTTCAAGGCCGGTCACCAATTTTTCCGGTACCGAACCCGAAACCCCTGATGAGGTAAGAAAATGCAATGACATTGTCATTCAGGCTGTAAAGAGTCACCCAGACAGGTACTTTGGATACCTCACGCTGAACCCGGCATATCAGAAAGAATCGATTGAAGAGATCAAGCGTTGTGTGGACCATGGATTGATCGGATACAAGGGTTACACGCAGGTCAAAATCAATGATCCGCTATATTATCCTCTCATCGAGAGATTCATTGACCTGAAAATGATAATTATGATGCACGCTTTCTGCCAGCTGGGGCTTGGCGGATACAGGATGAAGTATGACATAGGCAAAGCTCCTCAAACCTCGATCCCGGAGGACTTCGCTGACATTGCCAGGAGATATCCCGAGGCGATTTTCCAGTTTGCCCACATTGGCGGGGGAGCCGACTGGGAATATGAATGCAAAGCCTTGAAAGGCTACCCGAATGTATATGTCGACACCGCCGGCAGCAACAACGAGGCAAACATCATCGATTTTGCGATAAGGCATCTGGGTGAGGACAGGCTGTTTTTCGGCACCGACAGCTCATACTACCAGGCGGTAGGACAGATCCTTGCATCGAACACAAGCGAGAGCCAGAGGCAAAAGATATTTTACGGGAACTACAGCGGTGTATTGAAGAGGCTGGAGAAACATGTTGCTTGACATTAATGCATATATCGGACACTGGCCCTATAAGCGGCTCAGATACAATACCTGTGCATCGCTGCTTGAAAGAATGAATGAGTTCGGAGTCGACGTGTCGGTAATTAGCAACCTGAATGGCATCTTCTACAAAAACACACAGTCATCGAATGAAGAGCTGCACGAGGAAATAGGATCCGACAAACGGTTCCGTGACAGGTTCATTCCGTTTGGCGTGATCAACCCTATCTATGCGGGGTGGAGGGACGACATCAGGACGTGCTGTGACAAAATGGGCATGAAAGGGATCCGTGTGCATCCCTTGTATCATGACTATGAAGTGAACGACCCCTCCCTGATCGAACTCGTCAAACATGCGCGTGACAGAGACCTGGTTGTGGCTTTTTCGCTTCGCATGGTAGACAGCCGGCAACGTTCGTGGATGGATGTGTCCAAAGAATGGGAATTGAAAGACATTATCCCCGTTGTCAGGGCGGTGCCCGATGCAAAATTCTTTATACTTAACCTGGCAAATAGTCTTAAGTTGAAGGACGAAGACACGGATTGCCTAAAGCAGGCAAACATTCTTTTCGATACATCGGGGCGCGAAATCAAGAGTCTGCACGAACTGCTCGATCAATTCGGGAAGGATAAGTTCGCTTTCGGCACTCATTCGCCCATCCTGGATTACATCACAGGACTCCTGCGTATAGAGGCTTCGAGAGAAAACGAAACGGACTTCAATACAAAAGAGCTGCTGAGGTCGGGGAATGCCAGGAGGATGCTCGGCATATGACACCAATTCCTGCAGGGAGGCACAGGTGGCGGTCAAGCAGCAGCCTTGTCTTTTGCGACATGCTCACCTATGCGACCTCCGCCACTTTCGGAACCGCTATCCGCAACGTCGACGTCCCGGTTGATCTGGTAGCACTCCAGCCGCTGCCCGGGCTGGACTACGCGCGGGCAACCACGCATATGCAGCTCGCCAACGAAGATTTCTGCTCGGTACCCGTATTCACCGGCGTTGCCATCAGGATGGGCAAACGGCCTCCGGGAGTGATCCTGAGGACGCTGGAGAACGATCCCCGGGCGGACGCGGGAATCGCCGAGTGGTGCGACATCGCCATGGCGCTGCACGATGTCAGGCGGGCACGCATCGGGCATTTCGGCCATCCGATCGAGCACATGCTCGACATGCAGACCGACCAGGCGGCCCTGACGGCCGCCTTCGGCTGCCATATTGCCTATGCCTGACGGAATTGGTGCAAATCTGGCCTGACACCATTCTCCGCCCGAAGCTATTGCCGGACGGCTGCTGGACCGTGGACGCCTGGGCCCCTCTCGACGGCCCTGTCATCAACGGATGCATCCGCATCACGTTCGACCGATGCAGCTGACAGCTCGTGAATAAGCGCTACCGCGCCGTAAGGCTTAGCGCTGACATTGACTCGTCGCGGTGAAGGATTATACGCTGGCCCCGGTAACGGACTTGGATAGTCGTGTCCGAAAGGAGCCTTACTCGTGACCTCGCGAACTTTCTGGATCCTCGCCGCATCATTCACCTTCCCGCTTTGTTCCCCTGCCGCCGAGTTGCACGTCTCGCAGACCGGCACGGGCCAGTACAAGACCATCTCGGCCGCAGCGCAAGTCGCGCAACCGGGTGACACCATCACGGTGCATGCGGGCATCTATCGCGAGAAGATCGTACCGCCTCGCGGCGGAGCTTCAGACACGCAGCGCATCACGTATCAGGCCGCGCCGGGAGAGAAGGTGTCGATCCGCGGGTCGGAAGTGGTGAAGGGATGGAAGCCGTTCATCGGGAAGGTGTGGAAGGCGACACTGCCCAACTCTTTCTTCGGCAGCTACAATCCCTACAAGGATCTGCTCGTCGGCGACTGGTTCACCGACAAGGGCCGCCCGCACCACACCGGAGACGTTTATCTCAACGGCCAGGCTCTCTTCGAGTCCAACATCCTCGAACGCCTGCTCAATCCGGCGCCCTACAAGGACGCACGCGACCAGAAGGCCTCGCTTCTCACCTGGTATGCCGAAGTGGATGACCAGAACACATATATCTATGCGAACTTCGGAGACAAGAACCCCAACGCCGAACTCGTCGAGATCAACGTGCGCGACGCCGTCTTCTATCCCGACAAGCCTGGCGTGAACTTCATCACCATCCGCGGCTTTCACCTGAGCCAAGCCGCAACGCAGTGGGCCGCGCCCACCGCCGAGCAACCCGGCCTCATTGGCACGCACTGGAGCAAGGGTTGGATCATCGAGAACAACGTGATCAGCGACTCGATGTGCTCCGGCATCACGCTGGGCAAAGATCGCAAGACCGGCCACAACGTGTGGATCAAGGACCCCGGAAAACCCGGCCACACGCACTACAACGAGGTGATCGACCGCGCTCTCAAGAATGGCTGGACCAGGCTGCAGATCGGCTCGCACATCGTGCGCAGCAACACGATTTTCAATTGCGAGCAGACCGGCATCGCCGGCAGCCTCGGCGCGGTCTTCAGCCAGATCTATGACAACCACATCTACAACATCTGGGCCAAGCGGCAGTTCACTGGCGCCGAGATGGCCGGGATCAAACTGCACGCCGCGATCGACGTGCTAATCAGGCACAACCGGATTCACAACGCGGGACGCGGCCTGTGGATGGACTGGATGGCGCAAGGTACGCGCATCACCGGGAATCTGCTTTACGACAACACCACCGACGACCTGTACGTCGAGGTGAACCACGGTCCGTTCCTGGTGGACAACAACCTGTTCCTCTCGCCGGTGAGCCTGTGGGACATGTCCGAAGGCGGCGCCTATGTTCACAACCTTATGACTGGTGAGGTCCGCTGCATGCCCGAACCGACGCGGGACACGCCGTATCATCCGGCTCACTCTACCGAGGTGGTGACTACCGTCACGACGAAGGGCGGCGACAATCGTTTCTTCAACAATGTATTCTTCGGCGCCGGCGAAGAACTGCCCGGTCCTGTCGGGCCGTCGAATCGGCGGATGGTCCGTGCATACGGCACCGCGGCTTATAACGACAGTGAGTTCCCGTCGTTGGCGGCGGCGAACGTGTACTTCAGCGGCGCGAAGCCATACGTAAAGGAGACAGGCGCGGTCGTGACCGGTGTCGTGGGCAAGGTGGCTCTGGCAGACGAAGGCGCGAACGTGTATCTCGTCCTCGATGCCGGAGACAATCTCGCGAAGGCCTCCACGCAAGCGGTCACGACTGAACTGCTGGGCAAGGCGAAGGTGCCGCAGGCCGGCTATGAGAATCCCGACGGAACGCCGCTGGCGATTGACAGGGACTACTTCGGGAAGGCACGCGCTGCGGTTTCGCCGACGCCCGGACCGTTCGAAAAGCCCGGTTCCGGAGCTCTTCGCCTGCAACTCTGGTAACGAACAGGGATTTCGCCTGACACAAATTTCATATGTGAGCATCCGGATGAGAGTGCTTCTGGTTCTTGCGTCGATGGCCGTCTTCATTCCGGGGACGTTGTGGTCGGAGGACTTGAAACCGCAGTTTGCAGATCCTCCCGATTCGGCCCGGCCGGGAGTGTACTGGTATTTCATGGACGGCAACCTGGATCGCGAAGGCATGACGGCTGACCTGGAAGCCATGAAAGCCGCCGGCATCGGGAATCTCGTCTTTCTGGAAGTCAATGTCGGGGTGCCCCGCGGCCCAATCAGTTTTCTGAGCGAGAAATGGCAGGAGTTGTTCACGCACGCGGTCCGTGAATCGGAACGACTGGGCATTGAGATCACGTTGGGCTCCGGACCGGGATGGACCGGCAGCGGCGGGCCCTGGGTCAAGCCCGAGCGGTCGATGCAGCATCTGGTTGCCGCGTCAGTCGAGGTTCGGGGACCGTCGCACTTCCAGGCAAGGCTGCCCGTACCGGAACCGCGCAAGCCCTTTTTCGATACCCTGCCCCCCGACCTTACAAAGAGGCGAGCCGCCTTTTACGAGGATGTCGCTGTCCTTGCCGTTCCCTATCTTGCCGGTGATCAGAAGATTGCGGACATCGATGAAAAAGCCCTCTACTATCGTTCGCCCTATTCATCCGTCGCAGGGGTGAAACCCTATCTTCCCGCGCCGTCCCGCTATCCGGTACTGTCGGCTGACAGCGTGATTCCACTCGACAAGGTCATCGATCTCACCAGCCGGCTGGGTCCGGATGGCGCTTTGAGCTGGGAGGTTCCCGCCGGCCGCTGGACGATACTGCGATTCGGTCGACGAAACAATGGCGCCAATACCCGTCCGGCGCCCATTCCCGGGCTGGGATTCGAATGCGACAAGTTCGACACCGGGTCCCTGGATGCACATTTCCAGGAATACATCGGAAAACTGCTGAACAATGTCGGCAAGCGTAAAGAAGGCGCCGGCTGGACCATGATTCATATGGACAGCTGGGAAATGGGCGCCCAGAACTGGACCTCAAACTTCCGGCAGGAATTCCGGCACCGGCGGGGTTATGACCCGCTGCCGTTCTACCCGACCTACACCGGCCGCATCGTCGGCAGCCTCGAACTCAGCGAGCGCTTTCTATGGGACGTCCGCAAGACCGGCCAGGAATTGGTGATCGAAAACCACGCCGGACGGCTCAAGGAACTCGGCAGGCAATACGGCCTGGGACTTTCGATCGAACCGTACGACATGAATCCGACTGCGGATCTGGCGCTGGGAGCGCTCGCGGACGTGCCGATGTGTGAATTCTGGAGCCAAGGGTATGGTTTTGACACGTCGTTCAGCTGTATAGAGGCGGCATCTATCGCTCATACTCTTGGCCGTCCCGTGGTAGCCGCCGAGGCCTTCACCGCGGAAGATTCGGAAGCGATGAAGCAGTATCCAGGCTCCATGAAGAACCAGGGGGACTGGGCTTTTTGCGCCGGGATCAACCGGTTTGTCTTTCACACCTTTGCCCACCAGCCTCTTGGCGACGCTCGCCCCGGCATGACCATGGGACCCTACGGTGTGCACTGGCATCGCAACCAGACCTGGTGGCAGATGGTGGCGGAATATCATCGCTACGTCTCCCGGTGCTCCTTCCTTCTGCGACAGGGAATTGCCGTGGCGGACATCCTCTACCTCACTCCGGAAGGCGCGCCTCAAGTTTTCCGGCCGCCTCCCTCGGCATTGACAGGAGCCAACCCCATTCCGGATCGCAGAGGATACAACTTCGACGGCTGCGCTCCTGAGACCCTCCAGGCCAGTGCCGAAGTAAGGGACGGCCGGATTTCCTTCCCCGGCGGCTCCTCCTACGGTCTGCTGGTGCTTCCCGCGTTCGACACCATGACGCCTTCCCTGTTAGGCAAGATCACATCGCTGGTGGAGCAGGGCGCTACGCTTGTCGGCGCACCTCCTCTCAAGTCGCCCAGCCTGTCAGGGTACCCCGAGTGTGACCGGGAGGTTCGGGCAAAAGCCGAAGTGCTCTGGGGCAGGCTCGAACCTCCGGCCATGATAGCCCGACGACCGTTCGGCAAAGGCCTGATTTTCTGGGGTGGCAGGCTGAAGGTTCCGACACCTGAGCTCTATCCTGACTATGAAGCTACCGCTGCCCTGCTGCGGCAGGGGGGAATCCCGGCGGACTTCGAAGCGCCGGGGCCGGTTCGTTACACCCATCGCCGGACGAAAGACCTGGACATCTACTTTGTCTCCAACAGGACAGAGAATGCGGTGGCCTGCCCCTGCACGTTTCGCGTCGAACGAGGATCCCCGGAGCTCTGGGATCCCTTGACTGGCGCTATACGCACTCTCCCCGAGTCTTCCCGGGCAGGCGGCCGCACGGTCGTGCCCATGAAATTCGAGCCATATCAGAGCTTCTTTGTGATCTTCCGGAGCGGTGGTTCCGCCGACTCATCGCCGGTTCTCGGAGAGAGCAATTTCCCCGAACTGCAACCGGTTTCAGAACTGCGCGGCCCCTGGACGGTCAGCTTTGATCCGAAATGGGGCGGCCCCGCAGAAATAGTCTTCGATAGGCTCGAAGACTGGACAGCCCGGCTCGAACCGGGAATCAAGCACTACTCCGGGATCGCGACATACCGAACGCTGTTCGATCTGATTGGGGTCGTAGATGGCCGCTCACGCCTCTATCTCCAGCTTGGCAAGGTGAACGTCATGGCCCGCGTTCGCTTGAACGGACATGATCTCGGGACTTCATGGTGCGCCCCATGGCGGGTAGACATCACCGATTTTGTGAAAGCACAGGGCAACCGGCTGGAGATCGAGGTCGCTAATCTCTGGGCCAACCGCCTCATCGGCGATCAACAAGCGCGCGACCGGGATGTGCGGGACCTTCGATGGCCCTCAGGTCTTCTTGAAGGAAAGGCTCTGAAAGCCGGGCGGTACACCTTCAGTACCCATTCATACTACAATGCCGATTCTGATCTGCAGTCTTCTGGCTTGCTGGGGCCAGTGCAGCTAGTGACGGCAAAGCCGGTGCCATTTCGACATTAGGAGAGACCCATGAACATGACACACGCGAGATCTGCGACAAGCATAGTGGCCCTGGCCGGATTCCTGGTCCTGGCTTTGCTCTCGCACGCCGGCATGGCAAATGGCGCGGAGCGCGCCCGTATCGACTTGAACGGCCAGTGGCAGTTCCGGCTGGATCCGCACGGTGAAGGTGAGGCCGGCCGATGGCATTCCGGCGAGGTCTCCTTCCCAGACTCGATTCAGGTGCCGGGCTGCTGGCAGGCGCAGGGTTTTGGTGAACGGGTCGGCATTTTGAGGCACCACTACGTGGGTGATGCCTGGTACCGGCGCTCCGTGACTGTACCCGCTGACTGGAGGGACAAGAAGACAGTCATGAAGCTGGGTGGAGTCCTTCGCCGGGCGACGCTCTTCGTCAACGGCAAAAAGGCGGGCCAGCATGACGGTCTCAGTGCACCGTTCCAGCTCGACATCAGTGATGCGGTTCGGATCGGCGCGGAAAATGTGATTGCCCTGAAGGTCACAAATCCGGGCGAGCCCATATTGGAATCGCCGGACAAGCAGATCCCGAAAGAACCGGCCGGCATGTTGAATTACACCGCCAACTGGGGCGGAATCTACGGCGGAGTCGAGCTGGAGGCTAAAGACCGGACGTGGATAGAGCAGACCTATGTCACCTCCGACGTGGAGCGGAAACTGGTCAAGTTCAGGGTCGAAATCAACAGCCAGGAGGCGGGGGATTCCTTCCCGGCGCAACTTGGCGTCGCTGTCACACCGGGCCCGCAGGGACAAGCTCATCAAGCGGCCCTTGATCTCCGAATTCAACCTGGCCAGGCGAGCACCGTCGACCTCGAAGTGGCCATGCCTGACGCTCGTCTCTGGTCGCCGGAAACTCCGTTCCTGTACACCGCAACGATCACGCTCAAGTGCGGCGCCCGCGAATGTGACCGCATCGAACAGCGATTCGGCATGCGTGAGGTCACGACGCGCGGCAATGTGTTGCTCTTGAACGGAAAGCCGCTTTATTTGCGGGGCTACGGCGACGACAACATCGAGGTTCTCACCGGCGTCCCGCCTGCATCCAGGGAGATATATCGGAAGCGTCTGCAGCTGGCCAAGAGCTTCGGGTTCAACGCCGTCCGTTATCATTCAATGACGCCGTTGCGGGAGTTTTTCGAGGCTGCAGACGAGGTGGGTCTCCTCATCATGGCCGAACTGCCCGTGGCCTATACGCAGCACTTCCTGCCGCACAAGGATTTTCTTCGAAACGAGCTGAAGGAAATACTGCTGGCGCATCGGAATCATCCCTCGTTCCTTTCGCTGGCACTGGGCAACGAGTTCAATCTGACCTGGCTCAGGAGCGATGCGGAGAGGAAGGAGTTTGTTGAAACGGTGGCTGAATTTTACAGTCTTGCGAAGAAACTCGATCCCGCGCGGCTCATTCTGTCGAACGACGGCTACCTTATGCGACCGACCGACATGGCAAGTATGTATCGCGACTTCCCACAGGATGTCCCCACGGTGCGGCACGAGTTTGGCTCCTACTACTGCTCGCTGCCCGATGTGTCCCTATTGGAGAAATTCACAGGTGTGCTCATTCCGACTTGGCTGGAGGCCAAGAAACAGTGGGTTGATGCCAGCGGACTCGCAGACCGGTATAACATTTACCTCAAAAACTCGCAGCGATTGCAGCAACTGGGACGCAAGTACCAGATCGAGCGGGCACGGCTGAACCCCGATGTGACCGGCTATCACTACTGGTTAATCGTTGATTTCCCGGGCGGCACCGGAGAGGGCGATTCCTGGGAGGAGGGTTGGTTTGACTACTTCTGGCAGCCTAAGGGAATCACACCTGCTGAAGGGCAGGAAATCAACAGTCCGGTGCTCCTGATGATCAGCGCCGGGGTAAACGACCGTACCTTGTGGAGTGATGCCTCGAAGAGCATCAATGTGCTGGTTTCAAATTACGGCGGCAGTGAGATCAAGAATGGCAGCCTGCGGTGGAAGCTCCTCTCCGGAGGCCGAGCGCTATCGGAGTCGACCGTTGCCGGAATCGGCGCTCCACTGGGCAAGGTGACGC